>Ga0065711_1002098_pt1 | contig 56593 bp, 37 predicted proteins | sample Hoacrofraction12_FD_59098 | JGI IMG/M metagenome (GOLD analysis project Ga0065711, IMG submission 59098) | Hoatzin crop microbial communities from Cojedes, Venezuela - Epithelial fraction 12 v2 (version 2) | ecosystem: Host-associated > Birds > Digestive system > Esophagus > Crop | place...
CAGAAGCAACAAAATTCTCATCCTGCTCCTCAGTGCTTCCCGCATCTGTCGGCGACGCCACTCCTGTCAGAGCCGTCGACATCATCGCACCGGTCATATCCGTCACCGGTGAGAACGCCAGAAAAGCCGAGAGTACTATACTTATAATCTGCTTTGCTAACATAAACTGCACCTCCCAATTACTAAATCAAACCCCAAAATACAGAATCATTTTACCATAGGTGCAGCCTTCGTCACAACCAAAACCTATGGATAGACAAAATCACACATTACTCTCACCTCACCTCGACAGTCATCCTGCAATATTGTAAAATTATACTCAGCGTTTATAAGCTGTCACACAACAACTGTCAAGGAGCACATATATGTCTCACATAAAAATCTCTTTCAAAAACTATATAACAACCTTTATGCCGAAGGGCTACAAACCGGGTTATCTGATTAAGGATATCCTGTCAGGTATCATCGTGGCCATGATATCCATACCCATATCCATGGGCTACTCACAGATAGCCGGACTTCCCATGATTTACGGACTGTACGGCTCCCTGCTGCCTATACTCGTATATGGACTCTGCACCAGCACACGCGACTTCGTATTCGGAGTGGATGCAGCTCCGGCTGCACTAACCGGCGGAGTTATCGCAGCACTCGGTGTCACTGCGGAGAGCTCCGATGCCTGTCAGATAGTTCCGACCATCACACTGTTTACAGCCATTTGGCTTCTTCTGTTCTACTGTATCAAGGCCGACCGTGCAGTTAAGTATATCTCAACTCCCGTCATGGGAGGCTTCATCACAGGAATCTGTCTCGAAATTATACTCATGCAGCTGCCTAAGCTCTTCGGCGGTACAGCCGGCACGGGAGAGCTGTTCGAGCTGCTGTCTCATACATGGTCAGAGCTGAGTGACTTCAGTCTGCTGTCGTTTGTACTCGGCATCGTCACACTGATTATCCTGCGTGTATCTGCAAGGCTTATCCCTAAGATACCCATGTCTATCATAGTGATGCTTGTCGGTGCACTTATATCCTATAACACAGAGCTTCCCGGTGTAACACTGCTCCCCGAGGTATCCTCCGGACTTCCCGGCTTTGTGGTTCCCATGGCTCCGTTCGAGCTGCTGCCGGACATAGCATTTAACTCGCTTACCATCGCTCTCGTCATCATGTGCGAAACACTGCTTGCCTCCAAGCAAAATGCTATGCATGACGGCTACACACTTCGTACCTATCGCGAGGTACTCGGGTACTCACTTGCCAACCTTATCGCAGCATTTACAGGCTGCTGTCCCGTGAACGGAAGTGTATCGAGGACCTCCATCGTCAGACAGTTCGGTGCCAGATCACAGCTGATGTCCGTCTCTGCTTCTGTTACCATGGGTGTGATACTTTGCTTCTTCACAGGCTTTGTCAAGTATCTGCCCATTCCTGTTCTTACTGCTATCATCATCTCTGCACTCCTGTCTGCTGCCGAGTTTCATCTTGCAGCCAGACTCATGAGAGAGAGCCGCCGCGACTTCATCATATTTATGGCAGCCATGCTCGGAGTACTGCTGTTCGGCACCATATACGGAGTTATCATCGGCGTCATACTATCATTTATCAGTGTCATATATGAGGCTGTTCTGCCACCCCGCTCCTTCATGGGCATAATCCCCGGACGAGACGGCTTCTATACACTGCGTCGCAACAAGAACGCCGTTCCGATAGAGCATGTCATCATATATCGTTTCGGAGGCAATCTCTTCTTCGCAAATGTTGACACCTTTGAGGATGAAATCAGAGCCGCTATAAATGATGACACTCATGTTGTTATCATCTACGGCAGCGGTATAGGAAATATAGATATCACCGCAGCTGACAGACTTGTTGCACTGAACAACTATCTGAAGAGTCGGTCTATACGGTTCTATATAACCGAGCATGACGGTCACGTAAATGACAGACTGAGGCGGTACGGTGCGGGTGAGCTGCTGCTTAGCGGTGTTGTGAGAAAGACCGTTGACTCGGCACTTCGGGCAGCGGGTATAGATAGCACTCACTCACCTGTATCAAAGTCCTGTTCAGATGCTTCCTCTATGCTTCCCGCTCTTCTCGACGGTCTGACCGAGGAGCTCGAGTGGGTACTCGGTGATGATGCCGAAGCATTTAAGGAGAAGCTGGCAGCTGAGATACTAAATATACTGAAGAAAACAGATAAGCTTGAAACCGAGCATGACATCGTTCATCTCGAGAAGCTGAGCTCATGGGGACGACTCTCTTACATGGATGAGGATGAAATCCTCGATATCATAGAGGAGTCTCTGCACAGTGCGATTAAGGACTCAGATGCATACAACACTCCCGAGTCAAAGCTCGAACAGCTGATTGATGAGAGGCGTCATGTAATCGAACAAAGAATCGAAGCCCGGGATCCTGAAGGACTTAGGAAGCTTCGGGAACGACGCGCAAAACGTACACATAATGATAAAAAGAATTAGTTTACATAACCTTAATTGTGCTGATAAAAATCGGACAGCCTCAGCTGTCCGTTTTTCACTGTATTTATATTACGTGCTTAGAGCCTGTAGGCTGCTCCATATTACATACTAATCAGCTATGGCTGCTGTATCCGATACCTTCAGCTGATTAAGCTCAGCAGCTGTAAGTCTTCTATACTCACCGGGGCTCAGCGTCTCATCCAGCCGGAGACTTCCCATCCTGACACGCTTCAGATACTCCACATGTCTGCCGCGTGCCTCGAACAGTCGCTTCACCTCGTGAAATCTTCCCTCAGTTACCGTGACCATAGCTGTATGGAGTACAGCAGCCACACCACTATTGTCATCTGCAGTCATATCACTGGTCAACTGAGTATCCGCTATATCATCACCGGTAAGCTCAAGCCTTGCAGGTTTAGCAGGCTTATCATCACCTATATCTATCCCCGCCGCAAAGGCCTCTACATCAGACGCATCCATAGGCTCTCCGCTATATCTGATATAGTACTGCTTCTCAGTATTCATGCCGGGACTCAGCAGCCTGTGTGTGAGGTCCCCGTCATTCGTTATCAGCAGCAGCCCCTCGGCATCCTTATCCAGACGTCCGACAGGGAAGAGGTCACGTCTCTTCTCCTCCTTGATCAGTTGAATTACCGTTTTATCTCTGCCATCAGATACTGCACTCACAACCCCTGCGGGCTTATAGAGCATATAGTACTCAAACTCCGAGTGCCCTATCACTCTGCCTCCGACAGTACAGCTGTCACGCACTGTGTCAACCTTATATCCGGGATCCTTCACCGCGCTCCCGTTAACACTTACCGTACCGGTTCTGAGCAGCTTCTTTACCTCAGTTCTGGTTCCGAGTCCCGCATCGGCAAGCATTTTATCTATCCTTATAACCACCTATTCACCCTCAGTCGTAAGCAGCGTAGCTATAGTCTCATAGTCTGCTCCCTTCGGAATCGTAAATGTACCTACATGCAGCTTAGCATCATAGCCATTTGCACAGAGCCATGTGTTGAAGTCGTCTCCATCCTCAACCACACCCTCCTCCTCGAGAAGTGCTGCCACATGATCCGAGTACATACCGCTTGTTACAGCTATCGTGACTCCGTCACCGTTACCTGATGCTGTAGTTGACTCCGTAGTTGTCTCCTCAGTGGTAGCTTCAGTCGTAGCCTCTGTCGTTACTTCCTCAGTGGTTACCTCCTCGGTGGTTGCCTCGGTCGTTACTTCCTCAGTAGTTGCCTCTGTGGTCACTTCCTCAGTTGTCGCCTCTGTAGTAGCTTCCTCTGTTGTTGCCTCTGTGGTCACTTCTTCGGTTGTTGCCTCTGTAGTAACGGTTGTATCCTCTGATGACATCTCAGCCACAGCTGCATCCTCAGACACGCCCTCTGAAGTTTCATCTGTACCACTCGCTAACTTACCTGCACCAAACATTATAAGCACACCGATTAGAATTCCTATACCGATTCCTCTGAGTAAATACTTTCTGTTCATTATCCGATTTCTCCCTGATGCTTATCTATTATATACTTAACTTCACTGACACCGAGATTTATAACCTTCGATATCTCTATGATACTGAAGCCTGCATTATACATCTCCAGGATGTTACCCACAGTGTCACCGTCATTTATATCGATACCATTATGATCCAGTATGTCATCCAGACTTCTTACATCATCCAGCTCATCCAGCTCATCATCATCGAAATCATCAAGGTCACCCTCTGCTATCAGAACCTCTACACCATCGTCATCGATATTTTCATCGGACTCGTCATCACCGTCTTCGTCATCCAAGTCATCTTCATCAGAATCCTCTTCGTCATCGTCTTCATCAGAGTCTTCTTCGTCCGACTCAACCTCGTCTTCATCGGTATCATCTTTATTCGACTCGTCCTCGTCTTCATCAGAATCCTCTTCGTCTGAAGCTTCATCCTCTGTCTCATCATCAGAGGTATCGTCCGCTGCCTCATCATCTTTTTCTTCTTCAGGAGTATCCCCTACTGCCTCCTGAGAAGCCTCACTGTCCTCTACCCTCTCCGTTTCTTCATCGACAAGCTCTTCCGTAGCTTCCTCTTCAGCAGTCATCCCTACTGTTTCAGCAGCCGCCTTCTCAGCAACTGCCTTTTCAACAACTGCCTTTTCAGCAACCGCCTTCTCAGCAGCCTCCTCCAGCTGAAGCTTAGCATCAGCTATCTTTGCATCCATCTCCTCTGACAGCTTCTGCATCTCCTGCTTACTGCTCTCTATGGACTCTGACAGCTTGCCGAGCTCTGCCTGCTTCTCAGCGATACTCTCAGACAGTGCCGTAAGCTCAGCCATTCTGGCATCTATCTGCTCGGAAACCTTGGTGAGCTCTGCATTCTTCTCATCCACTCCCGCAGACATGGTCTCCACATCCTGCTTAACCTTATCAAGTCCCTTCTTATACTCCTCTACGAGATTAAGAGAAACCTTGATATCCTTATCCTTGTCCTTAACCTTACTGTATATCTCATCAGCCTCGGTCTTCTTAGCGCTCAGATCATCATTTATCTGCTTTACTGACTCCTCAAACTCCTTGAGCTTACTGTCAGCAGACTCATCAAATGACTTAAGTCTCTCATCAGCAGAGGCTTCGAGTGCCTTCAGCTTCTCATCTCCGGCTGTATTTATGGCTTTAACATTTTCCTGGGCAGCCGACTTTATAGCCTTCTCACTGGTCCCAAGCTCTGCCTTGACGGAGCTTTCTATGTTGCTCTTTACAACCTCCTTCACCCTCTTCTTGCTGTACTCACCCACCTGAGCATCCACAAGCTTGTTGAGGTGCTTCTTGTCAGCGCTTGTAAGCTCTGTCTTGATGTTTGGATTAACCTTCTCCTCTTCCTCCTTCGTCAGGAAGAAGCTTGCTGCAATCACTGCTATGCCGAGAAGTATCAAAATGATTGTAACTGCATTCATGTCTGTTCACTCCGTTCTCTTATTTTTGTACTAATCACAACCGGTATCAATCACCGACTCTCCGGTATCGTATATCAAACCACATCACTAAACCTTATCAAGCAACATTTTTAATCTCCATCACTTGATTTCAGTCTTTGCAAAAGGCACGAGTGGTGTACCGGCAGCATTAAATACATTTACATCTCCCCAGTTGAAGAAACCGTATCTTATATATGCCGTGTCTGCATCACACTTTATAAGTATGCTGTCACCACTTATCTCTGCACCGTCTATACTATGCCAGTTCTCGCCGTCCTTAGACACCTCAAAGCCACTAACATCCTGACCGTCCACCTTTACACTTCCATAGGTATTCGTAAATGTAAGTCGAACACCGTCAGCCACCTTCTCCACAGCACTAAGCTCCATGTTCTCACTCATCGTATCCATACCATAGATATCCTCGAGTGCCTTCTTAGCTATTCTCACACCCGGAGTCTTCTTATCCTTCGGATGTATGTCATCCTTCTCACCACAATCGATAATGCAAACAAGATACGCATCACTCATATCCTTTGTGGTCTTCTCCTGTGCAGCTCTCAGTATAGCCCAGTTCACTGTATCATCGCCATCTCCCTGGAACCTGGGAAGCTGTACGATATATACAGGAAGTGACGAACTCCTCCAATCTTCTCTATACTCCGTGATAAGCCTTGAGAGGAGGCTCTCATAATCATCGGTTCTGTAGGTGTCTTCTTCACCCTGGTAGTAAACTATACCCTTAACTGTGAAGGGCACAACCCTCTTAATCATTGAGTAGTAAATACCTGCCGGACGATAGTTTGACTTATATCCCATGGGAGGCGGCCAGGGAAAATCCATGTTGGGATTATCTCCGTTCTCATCCTGTCCTGCACACCAGAGATCAACCTGAGCCTGGTAATCGGCTATCTCCTTCTCATAAACCTCATCTGACTTGCTTTCAATAATCCCTATATACTCATCTACATAGTGCTTCGCAGCCGGTTCCTTATCGATGTTATCCTTGCTGAGCCAGCAGGTAACCGATGTACCGCCGACATAGCAGTCAACTATACCTACCGTCACATCCATCTCCTCCTCAAGATGTCTGCCGAAGTAGTAGCCGATAGCTGACATATCAAGGAAATCATGCTTATCGCATATTCTCCACGCCGTGTACTCCTCCTGCTGCAGCAGTTCGTCGTTCACAAGCGGCATCTTGGGCACGTTATAGAAGCGAAGCTTATCACTCGAGAAGCTCTTTACCTCATCACGTCCGCCGGCACAGGTCTGCACCTCCATCTCGATATTCGACTGACCGTTCATCAGCCAAACCTCGCCATACATAACATTTTTAAACTCATAGGTCTCAGACTCACTCTTTACTGTAAGTGTATAGGGACCGCCCGCTTTGTGAGGCGGCAGCATAACTACAAAGTCCTTCTCACCCTCAGGCACCTCCATAGCACCTCTTGAGAACATCTGCTCCTTCGGTGATATGTCAGGCTCCGACAGCCGGTAGGAATCATCCTCTGGTGCACCCTCGCCGATTTCTCTCTCGATATGTATATCGTCAATAGTTATTTCGATTCTTTCTTTACCGCTTATCGTGCCAAACACAGCCACAGCCTCATCACGCTGCAGGACCATGTTATCCGAAAATATAGCCGCAAGCTTCATACTGCATATACCCCTCTCCATTCATTATAGCTTTTGATTTGCTGATCCCCCTCGGAACCGTACCCACACGTGTTCCATGCTATCACCAAATCAACCCGTTTATTATAGCATATTTATGTGTCATTGTAACTTATCAAATGATATCTCTTATACGAATCTCCTGTATCATTCAATCAGCCATCCAACTGCCTCAAATCAGTATCACTGCTCCAGATAATCCATATTAGCCTTTATCAGCTCGCAGCGCTGCTTCACGCAGTCAGGCACGCGTCCCGGATCAGTCGGTGTGTTAAACACATAATCCTTCAGCTTATCAATCGTGGTCGTCGCAACATGCATTCTTGTATCGCTCGATGCATAGTAGATATACACGCTGCCATCAGGCCTTATGATAGCGCCGTTTGTAAATACAACGTTCGATACATCACCTACTCTCTCACGTCCTCTCGGTCCTATCAGAAGTCCTCCCGGCTCGGCGATAACCCTCGACGGGTCACTCAGATCCGTTGCAAATGCATAGATAACGTATCTCAGTCCCGCTGCAGTATTTCTTACACCGTGTGCTATGTGTATCCATCCCTTATCTGTCTTGATAGGTACAGCACCCGCACCGTTCTTTGCTTCAGTTATCGTATGGTAACGTCTGATACTGGTCATCTTCTCTTCATCTATCACTGCATGCTCTATGGATTCAGCAAGCCCGAAGCCTATACCCCCGCCGCTTCCGGTCTCGATGAAGTCATCCATCGGTCTCGTATAGAATGCATATTTACCGTCGACAAGCTCAGGGTGAAGGACAACATTTCTCTGCTGAGGTGAGTTAAGTGTCGTGAGGTTATCCAGTCTTTCCCATGTTACGAGATCCTTCGTCCTCACAATTCCTGCCGCAGCAACCGCCGCACCGAGATCCGTGCTTGTCTTGTCCTTACTCTCCGAGCAGAACACTCCGTATATCCAGCCATCCTCATGCTGAGTCAGTCGCATATCGTAAATGTTAGTTTCCTCGGGACATGTATCCGGAAGTGTAATAGGATAGTCATCAAATCTGAAATTGTCTATACCGTTATCCGACCTCGCTACAGCAAAGAAGGACTTACGGTCATTTCCCTCAACCCTTGCAACAAGGCAGTACTTGCCATCCAGATAGATTGCTCCTGCATTAAAGACAGCATTTATGCCAAGTCTCTCCATGAAGTACGGATTTGTCCCGGGATTCAGGTCATACCTCCATGTGAGAGGCACATGCTCTCTCGTCAGTACCGGGAATCTGTATCTGTCATAGATTCCGTTATAGAAGAAATCATTCTTCTCGTTTCTTCTTGTTATTATTCTCTCCTGCTTTTCTTTTTCTATGTAGTATCTTTCATGAAGCTTCATGCTGTTTAACCCTCCTGTATTATCTACTATGTTGTGTGTCTTATGTAAACTTGGCTTCTAATCATCATCTATTGTGTGATGTCAGCCTTCTAAAATGCTTTCATACTGCTATACAGCTCTTTGTTTCAGTTATTTTAATCTCAGCCCTTACGTACGAAGTGGTACAGCCTGCCCTTGCCATCGCCCCAGAGCTTATCTGTGATGAAGCCGACATACATAAGCTCATCGCCGCGGTAAATCTCGGTAGCGGACTCCTCGGCTGCTGAGTTTTTATCTGCAGCATCACCTGTTTTCTCATCTATAAATCCGTCACACATGCTTCTGTCGAGAATATACTCAGCCTCCGTGTCAAGCCCCTGCAGCTTCACTGCACGGGTTCTGAGATTTGCACCGCCGCGCTGCTGTACGTATGACACAAGCACCTCGCTCTTATCCTTCGCAACAACAGACCAGCAGTAGAACTCACCGTTGTCACGTCCGGATGCAAGCCTGTAGTAGTCACCCTCGCGCACCAGGTCATTTACCCTGTGATACAGAGCAACCTGCTTCGGTATGAGCCCTCTGTCAGCCTCGGAAATTTTCGTGATATCCAGCTCATATCCAAATGTTCCGGACAGTGCTACGATACCTCTTGTTGCAAAGTCGGTGGTACGTCCCACGATATGATTCGGGCAATCGCTTACATGAGCCCCCATAGCAGACAGCGGATACATCAGTGTTGTCCCCTCCTGTATTGAGAGTCGTTCCATGGCATCCGTGTCATCACTGCACCATATCTGCGGGCTATAGTAGAGCATGCCGGGATCAAGACGTGCACCGCCGCTCGAACAGTTCTCGAGCAGTAGGTTGGGAAACTCAGTAATCATCCTCTCTTGTATCTCGTAAACACCGAGCATATATCTATGCAGCAGCTCGCCCTGATTCTTAAGCTTCGTACTGCCTATATCCGTAAGCGGACGATTCATGTCCCACTTAACATACTCGATATTCGCAGACCTGAGGACTGCTGCTATACTCTCATACACATAGTCACGCACTTCCTCGCGTGTAAGGTCAAGCACGAACTGAGTTCTGCACTGCGACGCCTCACGTCCCGGTATCGCTATAGCCCAGTCAGAATGTGCTCTGTAGAGCTCCGAGTCGGGAGATACCATTTCCGGTTCGAACCAGATACCAAACTTAAGTCCTATCTTGTTAACCTCTGATACGAGATACTCCAGACCTCCCGGCAGCTTCTCTGTGTTCACCTGCCAATCGCCCAGCGAGCTGTTATCACTGCTTCTGTGACCAAACCATCCGTCATCCATTACAAGCATCTCGATACCGGACTCCTTTGCCGCACGTGCAATACTGAGCAGCTTCTCCGTATCGAAGTTAAAGTACGTAGCCTCCCAGTTATTTATGAGGATAGGACGCTTCATATGCAGATACTTACTTCTGATGAGGTGTCCTCTATATAAATCATGAAATGTTCTCGACATCGCCCCGAGTCCCTCTGCCGAGTAAACTGTCACAACCTCGGGTGCTGTGAACTCCTCACCGGGTCTCAGCGTCCAGTCAAATGTATCGTGATTAATTCCCATCATCACACGCAGTCTGTCATGCTGTGTCCTGTCAGTAACCGCTTCGAAGTTACCGGAATATACAAAGTTCATAGCCCACACATCGCCGGCTGTTTCCGTCGCATCGGGACTTACAACTGCGATGAAGGGATGATCCTGATGACTGGATATACCTCTGTTCGAGTTTATAACTATACCGCCGTGACCCATAGGACGTCTGTCAAGGGATCGCTCACGTGCCCACGAGCCATGCAGCGATATAAGTTCCATCGGTCGACCGCAATCTGCAGCGTCCATTTCAAATGAAGCTGACATAAGCTTTCGTATCTCAACCGCAGCCTCGCTGTCATTTACTATTCTTATGCTCCGACATATAGCATCTATCCCGGCAAACACACTGTAACTAAGATACAGCTTTACTCCCAGCACTTCGTCGTGAAGCCTGATTTCGAGTGTCTCCGTATCATCCTCACTGCCGAAGGTATGCGGAAGTCCCGCAAGAGCATCCTTACCCTTATATATCCTGTGGCTCACATACTTAAACTCGCAGCCGGTGTAGCCGTCGACATTTGTAAGCTCTATACAGCTCTCTCTAAAGTCTCCTGTTCCGCCGGTTCCATACTCAAACGGATACGAGTCCGCAAATGTACACTTCTCGCCTATGTTTCCGCTGAAGTATGCCATCTCGCTGTCGCGAAGCATCGACCTGCCGCAGGGCACATTCACCCTCTTACCATAATATATATGTCCCAGATAATCATTTGAAAGTCCCATGATATAGCTTGTATGCTCTGTGTTTATGAGAAATATTTGCCTTTCTGAATCATACGAAATCCCCATCTCTATCCCCCTGATACCTTAATTTGTGATTAGACTTAAAGCGGCTCGACATACCACGCCGAGCCGCCTCATACATTATAATTTATGTAGTTAATATCGTCAATTTTTATCAACTGTAGGATATCCTCGTTTTCGCTCTATCTCCGACATATCTATCCAGTCCTTACGCACCGACTATCCGATATAATCCTACACAAGTCCACGTACCTTAAGTTCCCGCATATAGTGAGCAAGCGGAAATCCAACGATGTTGTTGTAGTCACCATGTATCTCTCTTACAAGCGCGGCACCTTTTCCCTGTATGCCATAGGCGCCTGCTTTATCCATCGGCTCACCTGTTGCTATATACTCTATAGCCTCGGACTCTGTGAAGTCATACATCGTAACATCTGTTTTATCTGCAAAACTGAAGCTGTCCGTCTCTGTAAACTGCCCATTGCTCAGGCTCAGCAGTATACTGTAAACGCCCGTATATACACTGTGGGTCATACCGGACAGCTCCATTAGCATCCTGCGTGCATCTGCCATATCATGCGGCTTACCGAGAACCTCGTCTGCATATGCCACAACTGTATCCGCCGCAGTTACGAGCAGTCCGACACCATCTGCCGTTACAAGCTCAAATAGTGATGTATCCTCAGTCACCATAAGCTTCTCTGCAACACTTCTGCACTTTCGCTCCGCAAGTGTCAGCACAATCCTGTCAGGAGACACCTCATCCGTTGTCTCATCCACATCACTCTCTATTACCTCAAACTCAAGCCCCATCTGTCTCAGAAGTGCACTCCTTCTGGGAGACCCTGAGGCCAGTATAATAATTGCTTTCTGCATATCTGCAACCTCACAAAAGAAGCGAGGTCACACCTCGCTTCTACTAATCTTTTACGTTAAATCAACTATTACTCAATATATCCAAGCCCCTTGTCCATAGGAACTGCTGCAACCGCAGTAAGGAGTTCATCCTTTCCGATTCCGGCATCAGCTGTTGCTATATCCAGATACATATCCTTATCAAAGCTTCTTGATAAATCACTAAGATTACTGCTCAGGTCGTAGAGCTTACCTGTTGATGCAACACAAGCAACTGATATAGCATCATAAGGCTTACCGCCTGATATAGAAAATCTGTTAAACCACTTATGAGCAGCCTCGTTGTTGAAGCCCTCCGGATAGAAAAGCATAACCTTTGTCTCAGGACTTACTGCCTTTACTCCGTTTATAGCTCCATTTATAAATCTTGAGAACTCCGCATTTCCAAGACCTGAAGCTTTCAGCTCCGGCGTTATGTCTGTGTCAATTTCAACTATCTCCGGAAGTGCCTCAAGACTCTTGAGTAGCTGAACCGTCTTCATAGTGAGGTCAAATATACCTCTCTCTGTCTTTCTGGTAATCATACGTGCATCACCGGGATGCTCAGTGCTTGCCGCCTTTGCAACTGCTGCATAGTCCATATGTAAAATCCAGTCATTTCCTGCAGTCACCTTTCCGGTGACCTCATCAGCCAGTATAACCTCCGGTCTTGCTGCATCACGCTCAAGTCCAACTACAATTCTTGAATATTTTTTTAGCTCCATATTTTATCCTCACAAACTAAATACTGATACACCATTTTACAATCACTTGCGCCAAACTACAATTTCCTTTTTGGTACTATAACACTAACAGTGCAAAAAAAATGTATAAAAAACGCAAGATTATCTCGCATTTTTTATACATTTCATCAAGAGCTAAGTAGGATTTGAACATGCTTCGAATATAATAATTCATGACAGCGACCTTCACACACCACTTAAATATCTTGCGTCTTTCCATATTATTGCATTATATTAGAGTGCATGAAATTTAGGCACCATAATGTAAAGGAGAAATTTACCATGAAGTTTAGTGAAATGCCATACGAACGACCTAATGTCGAAGCATTAAAGAAGGAGGCCGAAGAGCTGACAAGCAGCCTCCTGTCGGCGCCGGATTACGAAACGGCAAAGGATGCATTTTTAAGCTTTGATACATTTTCAAGACATGTATCCACACTTGCTGAGCTTGCAGGAATCCGTCACTCTATCGATACACGCGACGAGTTCTATAGCGCCGAGAGACAGTTCTGGGATGATGTACAGCCCTCTCTGGAGGAGTCTACGCAGGCCTTTAATAAGACACTGCTCGAAAGTCCCTTCCGCAGTCAGTTCGAAGCTGAGTACGGTGAACTGATGTTTCTCAACACGGAGATTGAGACAAAGGCCTTCTCTCCCGAGATTATACCTATGATGCAGGAGGAGAACAGCCTTGTTACAGAGTACGAGAAAATCCTGGCATCAGCCCAGATTGATTTTGAAGGTGAGAAGCGTACTCTCAGCCGTATGTCACCGTTTAAGTCAAATGCGGATGATGACCTGCGTCTAAGTGCATGGAAGGCTGAGGGCAGCTGGTACAAGGAGCATAGTGATGAGCTGGACAGCTTGTATGACAGACTTGTTCATCTGCGTGATGAGATGGGAAGGAAGCTCGGATATGACGGATATCTTAAGCTTGGTTACTACCGAATGATGCGTAACTGCTATGATGAAAATGATGTCGAAAGGTTTAGAGAGGCAGTTCGCACCTATGTTGTTCCGCTTGCTGATGAAATATATCGCATGCAGGCAGAGCGTACAGGACTCCACTACCCGCTCAGCTATGCTGATGCGGCGCTTGAGTTCCGTGACGGCAATCCGCGTCCGGTCGGCAGTGCAGATGATATCGTATCACATGCATCAACCTTCTATGATGAGCTGTCACCTGAAACCTCTGAGTTCTTCAGACTCATGCGCGATATGGAGCTCATGGATCTGCTCAGCACCGACGGCAAGGAAGGAGGCGGCTACTGTACCTCGATACCCGATTACGGTGTTCCTTTTATATTCGCCAATTTTAACGGTACACAGCATGATGTGGAGGTCGTGACACACGAAGCAGGACATGCCTTCGCGGCATGGATGAATGCAGACCGTATCCCCATGTCGCAGGTTTGGCCCGGCATGGAGGCTTGCGAGGTTCACTCTATGTCTATGGAGTTTCTTGCATGGCCGTGGGAGGAAGGCTTCTTCGGTAAGGATACAGATAAGTTTAAGCTGAGCCACCTGGCCGGAGCGCTTACATTTATCCCCTATGGAACTATGGTTGATGATTTCCAGCATAGAGTCTATAAGCAGCCTGACATGACACCTGCGGAGCGTCATGCTGTATGGAGGGAGCTCACAGGTATCTATATGCCGTGGATCAGGCTGGATGGCGAGATCCCCTTCTATGCTGAGGGTATGGCATGGCAGAGACAGAGTCATATATACTCATCTCCTCTTTACTACATCGACTATTGCCTGGCTCAGACAGTTGCTCTGGAAATATGGTCTATCATGCAGAAGGATCGGAAGGATGCCTGGAACCACTACATGGAATACACGAAGCAAGGTGGAAGCAGAACCTTCAAGGATTTGCTCTCTCATGCCGGTCTGCATAATCCATTCGATGAGACCTGCCTGCGTGATATCTGCCTGACTGCACGTAACTGGTTGGATGCGCATTTTGTAAAAAAAGCAGTGCACCGTCTTTGATGCACTGCCCATATAATTACGCCATTTAGTTACTCCGATTATCTACAGTCTCGGATCCACCGGTTCGCTCTCCAGTGCCAGCACCCCGAACGCACACTCATGCACCTTATAAAGCGGCTGACCCTTGGTATACCTTTCCAGTGACTCCATCCCGAGAGCAAACTCCTTGAGTGCGAGCGTCCTCTTACGACTAAGTGAACGCTTCTTCAGTCTCTTCAAATGCTCAGGCTCAAGATACTCCGGTCCGTAGATTATCCTCAGATACTCTCTTCCGCGGCACTTAATAGCCGGCTGCAGCAGTCTCCCTTCATCGTATGCTGTATATGTCTCCGGCTTTACGACCATTCCCTCACCACCGTTTCCGGTAAGATTAGTCCACCATGCCACGCCCTTTTCTATATCCTCATCACTCTCAGTATTGATACAGGTATACGGTGTCTCCATAAACACCTTATCACCCGCTGCAGTTATGTATCTCTTTATAGTTTCCATATGCCACAGATGCATTCTGTCACCATACACAGCTCCCTCAGTAGCCAGTATATGAAACGGTGCTATACGGAAATCATCTATCGACTTAACCGTCCAGCAGTACTCTCTGTAAGCATCTATATATCTATCCATGTCCTCCAGGCGTCTCTCGTACTTATCCAGTACAGCCGTCAAATCTACATTCTGACCGGATGTATTTGCACTTACCTCTGACTTAACATTTATACGACCGGATATCTGCTTCAGTGCTTCTAATGAAGCCGTAAGCCCCATGATACCGGCACGTCCCGTAGGTGCATACTGACTCCTTATAAGTCCCTGAGCCTTCTCACTCCACGGCATAAGCTCTGTATCCAGGCATACCCAGTCCGTACCGAAGTCTTCCCAGAAGCATGTTCTGTCCAACACCTGTCTCAGTCTGTCCAGCAGTGCCTTCTCAGTTGCAGCATCATCAAAGAATCGTCTTCCCGTTCTGGTATAGATTATACCTGCTGTACCGTCATTTACTCCGAAGCGCATACGGGCAGTCTCTACATCTCTGCAAAGCACCATCACCGCGCGGGAGCCCATATGCTTCTTCTCGCAGACTACATTTCTTATGCCTGCTTTTCTATAATACTTAAATGCCTCCAGCGGATGCTCCAGATAGTCATCCAGCTCGCTTATCTCACAAGGAGACATGGTAGGCGGCAGGTATATAAGCCAGTGCGGGTCCGCCGCAAACCGCGACATTATCTCAAGTGCCGCAGCTACATTATCCTCGCGTATATCTATGCTCCTGATAAGTCTCGTACTAAGCCTCAGTTTACCGTCATCAGTTCCGGTATCGCCAATCTGCAGCATGTCACCCATGTCGGTATCCACTGTCTCCAGCGGCACCACCGGCTCGAAGTACTGCTTCTCAGCCTCCACGCTCACGCACTCCCTTTCCGGATATCTATACGCTGTCAACCTTCCGCCGAACACGCAGCCCGTATCTATACAAACCGTATTGTTATTCTCTCTGACAGCGGCTCCCTCTATGTGTCCGTAAACCACAAGAGCCCTGCCCCTGTAGTCCTCCGTCCAGTCAAGCCTTACGGGGAGGCCGTTCTCATCCTTCTCACCTGTCGTTGCACCGAAGAGGCAAAACTCCCTCACTCGTCCTGATGTTCTGCCGATGTAATCCTCTCTTAGTCCCGCATGCGACACAACCAGCCTTCCGTCATCGAACACATAGTGGCTTACCAGTCCATCTATAAATGCCGTCGCCTCCGCCTTAAACTCCTCACCTGCGGTGTCCACCTCAGCTATAGTCTTATCCAGGCCGTGTGTTACATTTACATTCTTGCCTCTCAGGTACTTAAGCAGCTTCGCGTCGTGATTTCCCTCAACTGCAAATGCACTGCCGGTCTTCACCATATCCATCACGAGTCTCAGCGTATCTACATTTCTGTCACCTCTGTCACAGAAGTCGCCGACATAGACAGCTCTCCTGCCCTCCGGATGTCTATACACGCCATCAGTCTTTACATATCCCAGTCGCTCCAGCAGTCGCTCCAGCTCTGTGCAGCAGCCATGTACATCTCCGATTATATCGAATGGTCCCCTCTCACCCTTCATATTGCATGACAGCTTTGCCCTGACTATCTCAACCTCAGTGTCAGGTGAGTCTATGACATAAACCTTCCTGAAGCCTTCCTTCTTCAGATACCTCAGTCCCCGTCTCAGCTCCCTTACATGATTCCTTATTACCCTCGGCGGCAGATTTCTGCCGGCAGCATTTCTCTCCTGCAGCAGCTCCTCCGGCATATCGAGAGCTATAACCACAGCCTGTACATTATGCTCACGAGCCAGGTCTCTAAACTTGGCTCTGTCCTCCTTATGCAGGTTCGTAGCATCGATAACCGTGAGGCAGCCTCTGCTGAGGCGCTTCCCTGCTGCAAAGTACAGCAGCTCAAATGCATCTCCGGAAGCCGCCTGATTATTCTCATCATCACTGACCATACCCCTGAAGAAGTCCGAGGACAGCACCTCAGTTTCCTTAAAGTGCCTCCTCGCAAATGTACTCTTGCCGGAGGAGCTGCTTCCCATAAGCATAATCAGACAGAGCTCAGGTATTTCTATCTTCATCTCAAATTCTTCTATCCTATATTCTTTCATCTTAGATTCTTCCATCTTTGACTCTTCCATCCGTATACTCCTTATATACTATTGAAAACCTGTTAGCATATATCATTATCGTCATATTACTCATACAATAAACATCTTAGCTTCTGCGCCACCTTTAGTCACATCTGGTAAATACTGCCATCTGCGTCGGCGTACCGTTTACCTCGTCGAAATCACCTATGCCGCATGTCACGCATGTATAGTCATACTTCTCACATACATGCTTGGTCCACTCCTCAAACTCAGCTCTCGTCCACTCGAATCTATGGTCCGTATGCCTCAGCTCTCCATCCTCCAGAAATTCGTAGTTAACGTTATACTCGCTGTTCGGTGTGGTAAGTACCACAGTCCCGGGCTTCGCATACTTAAATACCGACATCTCAAATGCACTGAGTCTATCCAAATCCAAATGCTCTATAACCTCCACAACACAGGCGCAGTCATAGCCGCTGAAGCGCTTATCTCGATACGTAAGTGATGCCTGCATGAGTGTAAGCTTATCTCTCATCTCCGGGCTCATCCTGTCGACCTTAAGTCTCTCCTTAGCCCTTGTAAGTGCCCATACCGACACATCACACGCAGTGACCTTCTTTATCTCAGGTATATCCAGCAGCATAGCTGTAAGCTTTCCCTCGCCGCAGCCAAGGTCTATAACACTCGATGCGCCGGATCGGAGCACCTCGTCTCTTACAGCCTCCATGCGACACTGATTGAGCGACTTCCTCGGAGTATCCGCATTACTCTCCACGGCACTGTCAGATACATTGCCGCCTTCCATACGCTCAGATATGTCACCATCTCTATGTTCCTCAGCAGCTCCGAAATACGCATCACCGATAATTTCACTCGAATCACCTGAGACTACTTCTATATCCCCAGTAACCACAATGTCCTCATCCATCGCCTCTATGACCTCACTTGCGTATCCGCGTCTCTTACCGAAGTATCTTCTGATAAGCTTATCTCTATAGGGATGCGTGTCAAGCCAGCCCTCACCGTGGCGGATAAGCTTATCCACCTCATCCTTCGCCATGTAGTAGTGCTTTCTCTTATCGAATACAGGTATCAGCACATACAGATGATTCAGCATATCACATAGCTTCACCTCACCGCTTATAGTAAGGTTGATATAGGGCGAATCTCCCCACTCCGGGAAGCTTTCGTCCAGAAGTCCGCGTTCCATCTCCACCGTGTATCCCAGCGGCTCAAATGCCTCACGCACCAGCTCCTCATTTCCGCCATCACGCAGACCGTAGAGCCTTGCAGTGAGCCTCAGCGGACTGTCAGCCAGCTCCTGCATGCTGTCACACTTGCCGCGCATGGCGGTACTGAAAACCCTCACTATAGCTGTGCTCATAAATGAAGTCGATGCATATGGTCTGTCATTTACATAGTCAAACAGACCCATGCTGTCCTTCGCAAGCTCTATCGGGTCTATATCCAGCAGCAGTGCCACCGTTGTTCTCTCATCGCTGACCTCGGGATAGAACACATACGCCTTCCCATAGTTCAGACTGAACTGCTGGGCTCTGTTCGGATTCTTATATAACAGATAGCCCAGCTTATCCGTTTCATGTCCCGTATAGGTTATTGTAAGTAACATAGTTCCTCCTTTATTATCACCGATATTGACTCAACCACGGCTGAGACTATCCCTCAGCGGTCATTTCCTACAGTTCTGTCACACACTATGATATCGTCTATCTTGCAGCCGAACAGATCAGCTATTATGACAAGGTTGTCAATGGTAGGGATGCTTTCTCCACTTTGCCACTTGCATATAGCATTTCTTGAAACCATGCACGCGTCCTGAAGATCTGCTATCTTCAGTCCCTTGTTATATCTCATGTTTCTGATATTCTGTCCTGTTGCAATCATGTTAATAGTCATCACTCATACCTCCTTGTCTTAATTTTCGAATTCCGACTATAACCAGGTATCGTCGCGACATTTGCCAAATGTCCTGAAATACTTTGTTTCTGTTCACCCGGCCTTGTGCCTGCGATACTTCGTATCGCACATAAAACAACAAAGCCGCCTATTCTCCACATCGAATAGGCGGCTTGAAACCGTACTGCTGTTATAAATCTTTGCTGTTATACCTCATATCTGCTATATGGGATTTCCGGTTTTCACTCTGCATAACACTTCAAGTATTTACAGCTTTCATCATAATATCTATAAAATCTATAAGAAGCTTTATTATAACTTTTATTTAAAGCCCTATAAAAAGCTTTATAGCTTTTATTACAGTTCAGTTTTTCCACTATATCCGATGCACCAAAACAGTACTCCTGAGGCATACTTCCAAGGACTGCTGTTTGAATTCTCTTATCCTCTGAATGTGCTCCTAAGAGTATCGCTATGAAAATATTCGGATTTTTACCAAAACCAAACTGCTTCATTGTCTCCTGTCCCTTTTCATCTCCGGTTTCTCACCGGTGCTGTTTTATCGCCGGCTCCAAGTATCGGTCTTCTCACCGGCTTTACTGCTGTCTTATCATCATCGCCGGCTCCAAGTATCGGTCTTCTCACCGGCTTTACTGCTGTCTTATCATCATCGCCGGCTCCAACCCCGGCTTTTTCAACACTTACATCACTTCACTCTTCCGATAATACATCACCCGAACAGTCTTTGCAAGTAAACCCGGAGTTGACATGTTTCATTCCGGTCTCATGCCCCGACCTATCCTGTGATGTCCGCTATGTCTCTTATCTTCTCAGATGTTACCTCGTACGGCACCTTACGTATTCTGTCCGCCTCATCCATAAATGCCGTCGCACCCTTTTTACATACCTCTCTTAGCTTATCAGTATCGTAGTCTGATGTGCTGCACTTGTCATATATAAAATCCGTAAACTCACCCAAATCCTTAAAGCCNATAGNNGNNNGNNNGNTCCTGACATCACCCTCATCAGCATACTTCATGAAGCCCGGCTCGAACACGCCTATTGCCATACCGTGGGGCATCCCAAGCTCATATGTCAGACGATAGCTCAGTGCGTGCGGTATGGATGTACCTGTCACGCTTATTGCCTTACCTCCGTAGTTTGCAGCTATAAGCATATTTGTCAGATCCCGCATATCTCTCGAGCCGTCCATCACTGCACGTGCCTTCCGCCAGTAGCCGAGTCCCTCTACGGCATCCTTCCTTGACTCATCTGTCGCTGTCGTATTTATGTAGCTCTCTATCATATGTCCCATGGCATCGATTGCCGTATCTCTCAGCACCTTATCCGACGCAAATGTAAGATAACCCGGATCCAGCAGAGCCAGTGCCGGATATATCTTCTGAGGCAGACTCTTCTTCGTCCTCAGGTCATGCCTTGTAATGACAGAAACTCCTGTTGCTTCCGAACCCGTACCGCAGGTGGTCGGTACTGCAACTATCGGATAGTGGTCGGTATTTGCAGGATTATACATAATCTCGATGGCAGCTTCTACCGTTACTACACCGGTTTTCGTCATACTGCCTTCTGAACCGCATACATCCACTGCTGTAGAGCCGTCCCTTACAGCATCACACCTTCCCACATGATACATCAGCTGTGCTATCGCCTTCGATGCATCCATGGGTGATCCGCCGCCTATTCCGATTATGAAATCCGCACCAAAATCCATTCCGAGATTTGCCGCCTTAACTACAGTCTCAACAGACGGATTCTCCTCTACCTCATCATATATCACATACGATATGCCGATTCCATCGAGCGTATCAGTCATATCCTTCAGGGAACCGTTTACCTTAGACGAGTGACGTCCTGTCACTATAAGCACCTTACCTCCGAGTGCCTGTATCCTGTCTGCGTGATTTCTTACTGCCCCTTCTTCTGTATAGCTTTCCACGTACATTCTTACTTACCTCCGTATTTACAGAATATTCTCTTACTATTTATGAAAATCGCCCACATCTGCAGGTATTCATCTCCTGCAGATATGAGCTTTTATTTTCTTATGTATTCATGTTCTGAATCTCACAGCTGATACTTGCATTTCCAGGCACCTCTACGAAAATCTGTATCCCACAAAGTCGAAGTTCGACCCCGGCAGGAATATGAAGTTCACCTTACCGCTGAAGCTGCCGCTTAGCACTTCATCCGCCGCAGCATCCAGATCAAACTCCAGCGTAACTATATCATCAGTTGCCGGAAACTCTACCATCTTCTTTATAGTCTCATCCGAGCCATCCGGTGTAAATCTTACATGAACCGGATTAGCCTTGCCGTTTGCACGTCCTGTTATAGCTATACGGCTCACACCATGAGCGAAGCTCATATCCGTAAACTCCAGGTCGACATTGTTGCCTATCTCATATACACCGTCCTGCCTTACATCATACGAGTCACCGGTTATCATGCTATACTCCGTTGCTGATACATCCGAGTAAGCCTTCTCCATAGCCTCGAACCTGAAGCTGCCGAGATCCAGTCCGTGCTCGAATCTGAAGGATATACTTCTGACGCCTTTAATCCTTCTCTTCAGCTTAAATGTATCCTCCTGATATACATTATATATCGTCGGAACCCTGTAGAAGCCTTCGTACAGCAGTTCTCCATCATCATCCCATATTTCAAGCTTCTCCTCATCTCTAAATGAGAATATCGCCACTGCTATCCTATCTGACCCGAACTCTCCGAAGTCTACATTACTGTATGTAACTGTCGTACCGTCCTCATAGAGATGCAGTCCTCCTCTGAAACCAAGCTCAGTACGCTTATCAGCACCTTCACATGATATTCCATATATATTCTCGTAGGGATTTAGGTACGCATTTCCGAGTCCCTCAGCCTCACACTCGAGCTCACTCATCACCTCGGGATGGTCCTTACCGTTTGCAGCCGAGCAGTGAAGTCTGAATACTCCGTCACCCTTAGCCTTTATAACGGCCGTCACATAGTTTCCTGCCCCGGTATCTGTTTTCGCATCCACGCACTCTGCGCCTTCATCACCGCACACCTCTATATCAACAGCAGGACTCTCTATTCCCTGAGGGGTCACAGCCTTCCATGTGATGTCTCTGTAGGTCGCATCCGCCGGTTCTATACGCGCGGTCACCTTTATCTCCGTACAATCCGGTGAGAAGCTAAGTGGCTTCTCAGCTGTCAGCTCTATCTTTCTGACAGGGATTTCGTGCATTATGTCAACCTTATCATTGGCAACAATCTTCATATCACATGAGATACCGTCTCTAACCTTCTCTGTCGGCACAGCCTCAAAGCTTACACACTCACCCTCCAGTCCCGGTGAAGAAACCTTAACAGTAATCCTTCCCGGCTCCTTCGTTGCGGCAACAGCCACCACAAGTCTTCCCGAGAAAAGCTTCCTCGAGTTAGTCTTATACTGATCATAATCCGTCGAGTCACCGTTATCCATACCCACAATTCTTCCCGGTCCCTCTACAGTCACAGTCATGCGATTTCTGGCATTTGCCACAAATGTTCCCGCCTCGTCCACCGTGGATATACCTATAAACATTATATCCTCGCCGTCTGCATATATACTTTCCCGCTCCGGCTCACAAACTATTCTCGCAGGATTTGAGAAGCTTCTCACCTCGTCCTCTGCTATTACATTTCCGGTCTCATCATATGCTACTGCTCTAAGCACACCCGGATGGTATGGATGTCTGAAGTTCGCCGAGAAGTCCGCATCATGCTTCTGATCCAGCTCCTTTTCTCCGATTAGCTCTCCATCCTTAAAGAGTGCCACCTTCGGAGCGTTTGAGTTTACATTTATATCGATAAGCTGTCCCTCGTTGAAGTCCCAGTACGGACATATATGTACGAAGGGTGCTGTCCTATAGTCTGTCCATCCGGCCTTATAGATGTAGGCCGTATCCTTGTAGAAGCCTGCCGTATCTATCTGTCCGAAGAACGAGTTCTTCGAGAAGTACGGTGTCGGCTCACCGATATAGTCCCACCCCGTCCATATAAACTGTCCTGCAGAAAACCTGGCATCTCGGTCCTTTGCGATTACCTGATGCACACTCTTCGCTCCCCAGTTTGTGTGACAGTTATCGAGACACGAGCACTGCATATCCTCATATGTCAGGTTGCAGTTATCCTTCGGGAAGTGGTATATACCGCGGCTCTGCACGGTTGACGCCGTCTCACTTCCGTATATGCACCAGTGAGGAAACTTCTCATGATGCTCGTCATATATTGATTCAAGATAGTTATAGCCTGACAGCTCCACTGCATCCGACGACTTCTGTGCCGGCGGCCATGCCACGAAGTTCGAGCCTATGGTTGTATATGCATTATGTCTGCTGTCATTTCTTCTCACGGCTTTGACGAGACGCTTTGCTATCTCCTCGCTGCCGGGGTTATTGGTATCGGGGATTTCATTTCCGATGGACCACATGATTATCGACGGATGATTTCTGTCGCGTCGCACGAAGTTCTTCATATCTCTCTCGCACCAGTCATGGAAGTAGATGCCGTAGTCATTCTCCGTCTTCGGCTGCTCCCACATATCAAATGCTTCCGCATCCACAAGCACTCCCATCTCGTCACACAGTTCGAGCAAATGTGCTGCCGGCGGATTGTGCGAGGTTCTGATGGCATTTATGCCTATCTCTTGCATCTTCTCTATCTGTCGTCTTGCCGCACTTATATTAAATGCGCTGCCCAGGCATCCCAGGTCGTGGTGCATGCAGGCACCATTTAGCTTAAGGTGACGACCGTTGAGGAAGAACCCTCTGTCCGGCGTAAACTCTATGGTTCTGAAGCCGACTCTCTGCGTGGTCTCATCAACCTTCCTGTCACCATAGAAGAGTGCCGTCGTAAGTGTGTAGAGATACGGACACTCCACATCCCAGAGCTTCACATCCTCTACCGTAAATGTCTGCGTATTCATCGTGCTCTCATGCCTCAGGAAAACGGGCGCCTCTGACTCACACACAGCCATGCCGGCTGCATCTGTAAGTGTGTGAACAATTCGTAATCCATTTGCCGGACTGTACTGTGCTTTATCAGTTACTCTGCTTTGTGCTATGCCATCACGGTGCTCCACGATACTATCCATCTCAGATTTCGTATATGAGCCCGGTATCAGCTCATCCACAACCTCGGCATCCACCGTCACTCTGAACACTCCGTCCGACAGCTTGTCGGCGCTGAAATATACACTGTCTGTTACAAGATGTGCCGCCTCTCTCTCATAGTGGTATACATCTCTGAATATACCGGCACCGGAGTACCAACGCGAGTTCGGCTCACGATAGTCAACGACAAGCATGATAACATTCTTACCCTGCTTCTGATACTTGGTTATGTCAACCTCGAACGGAGTATATCCGTATGGCCAGTAGTAGATTTTTTCACCGTTTAGATAAACAGTCGTGTTCATATATACGCCATCGAAGTATACGGTGTTCGACTTACCCGCATCTATCTCAAGCTTCCTCACATATACACCTATCGATGACATGTAGAGGTTCTCCGTATCATATATAAGCCAGTCGTGCGGTATGTCCACATGACCGGGCGGTGTGATGATATCTCCGGAAATCTCGCTATGATTAACCACTTGAGTCTCTGTCACATCACTGCGAGTGTCGGCGGTCTCTATCATGCTGCTCTGAGTCTCGTCAGACATATAGGCTCTCATGCACTCCTTTATAGTCTCTATATCCGTCCCGGACTTGAAGCATGCAAAGCTCCAGCCATCATTTATCAGGTATCTCATGTCTTCCTTTATCCTCTCACCTTATTATTACGATTCAGCCTAATCGCATATTTACAATCCGCTTATTATTACCTCTATATCACAGCACCTGCTATGACATTTTACATCTGCTTTTTCTCAAACTTATATTGTTCCTGCAGTTCCTTATTCAAGCTGCCTACTTCCGCTTCTTCTCTGCCTTATCTATATACATAGCCTCGTCAGCCCTCGTATATATAACATCCACCGGATTATCCATATCCGCATCACGCTCCGGGTCATATGCAGCCATACCCTTCGCAACATTAACCTTCTCCCATGGATTTTCAACCTCAGCATTATGTGCCTCAACTTCCTCATCCATCCGATTAAACAGCTCTGCGCCCTTCTCCACGTACTCGCCGCGAAGGATAGACACAAACTCATCACCGCCGACTCTGAACACGGGACAGTGCTTATAGACCTTACATATAATCGAGCACGCATTCTTCAGATATATATCGCCCTTCTCATGGCCGTACTTATCATTTATCAGCTTCAGGTAGTTCACATCGAACATGACTATAGCGAAGGGCTCACTCCCCATATCCTGCGTGTCCTCAACGTACGCCCTCTTGTTTCTGACACCGGTCAGTGCATCCTGATATGCCTTCTTCGAGAGTCCGCCCACGAGGCTGTTTGCCTTCTCCATCCTGACAAGCGCATCCTCCGCCGCACGCTTCTTACGAATCGCATACAGATATATGACTATAAATGCTATCAGCACCGTTACACTCAGCACACTCACTATAATCATGTGTCTGTAGGTGTTCTGATTCAGTGCACTCTTATCCACGCTCACCATGAGGTAGCAGGAGTTTCCCGTATCCGTAAAGAGAAATGTTCTCTCACCATCATCCGTATCGATAGTAACTGCACTATCTGTGCCATTCTTCTCGAATATCTTTATGGCATTCTTATAATCCGGAAGCACAACCGCGACATCCTCTCCGACATATGACATGTCCGAATATCCGACTATCCTGCCGTCGTCAGTCACTATAAGAGCCTCGCCCTTTATGTACTCCTGCATATGCTCTATGGTTTCCGATATCCAGTCCATATTAAAGTCTACACCGACCACAGTCTCCCTGTCATACAGCTGCATGGAAAATGTATAGCAGAGGTCTCCTGTAACGATATCATCATATATCGGAGTCTGATACAGCTCACCGTTATTCTCCACGGCACCTATGTACCAGCCTCTGCTCGTCGGCACAAAGTCATCCGGGAAGGGAAGCGGTGACGAAAGTATGTGTGTCGTGTCTCCGCTATATATATTAAAGCAGCATCCGTCAGTCTGTTCTATCGCTATCTGTGACATTTCATCCAGATATGCCTGGTATTCATCATCTGTTGCCCCCTCTTCGGCGAGCTGCTCTATATCCAGTACGATGTTCAGAGCAAGTGTCTCCGACTGAGCAAACCTTGCCTCGAATTGACCGGCTATTATCTCAAGCTCCATCTGTGCACGCATAAATGTAGCCTGTATATCCTGCCTGTACATGAACCACGCATTCAGTACAAGCACCACGCAGAACATCAAAACAAGAAGAGCCATCAGAATACTCTGTGGCTCTATCCTCTTGTTCACCTGAGTTTCCTCAGATTCTGTCAGTTTTTTTTCAGTATCCTGTGACATAGATACCCCCGAATATTTAGCGACTTTAGAGCAAGTCCAACCTCGTACAATTATAATATTCGGAGGTATCTTTTACAAGTATATTATTCCGTCTCGCTTATATAGGTACTCACCCTCGACTGTATGATATCGCATACCTCATCGACTGTTTTATAGCCACCAAAGTACGCAGCTGCCTCCTCGTCAACTATCTGTATAACAGCATCATCATTTTCATATATTCCGCCGATTGATGAAATTGCATCCCGGAGAATTAGCTCAGTTTCATCTGTTATGGGACCGGTCTCAAATACAGCTCCGTTACCGTAATCAGCACCGCTGCAGAGCGGATATACCTCTACTGCGTACTTATTCGTAAAATTCTCCTCTGTACTCCACCCCTTTATACACTCCTCCAGTACATCGCTTCTTGTAGGTATACTTAAGCTATCACTGTAGATTTCACCCTGATACTCCTCTGTAAGATACATCCTTACAAATTCCCATGCAGCGTCCTTATCGCTACACGATGCGGACATAGCCACCATGTTCATCGGCATCATGATATTTTTTCCGTTCTCTATTCCCGGATATCCGATTATTGCGGCGCTGTCCGAAAATCTTTGATTCAGGATGTCCACTGTATTTGCATTTAGGACAGTCTGATAAAAGAGTATGCTTCCGTTTTCAAGCTGCGTGAATTCATCTGTTTCGTAGTCAGATACCTCACTTTCCGACGATACATTTGCGGTACAGAGCAAATTCTTAAATGTGGAACTGTCGAAGCTGCAGGTACCTGAGTCTCTCTCTATGAAGGAGCTCATGCAGTACAGCAGAAATGTATGTACAGTATTCTCCTTGCTGTCACTTCTGAAAAGCCTTGCGTCCGCAGCACTTACAGTTTCAATCATCCTCTCAAACGTCCAGCCGTCACCCGATGCTACAGTCGACTTCATGGCAACCATCGTCTTAATTTCAAAGCTGCTTACGGCATAATATATACCGCCGGACTGACCTATGGTTTCATAAACTGAAGGTATAAAGTCATCTGCTGATATTTCGGAATCCGTTTCAATATACGGTGTAAGATCTTCGAGATATCCGCCTGATATATACTTACTCACAGGACTCATCCACGGGTCAAGCATATATATATCCGGTATCGTACCTGCTGCTATATCCAGACTCAGCTGTGAATACGGGTCGTCATAGGTGCTGTAATCCTTATATTCAAGGCGGATATTATCATGAGATGCATTAAAGCTTACAACCTCACTCATCTCGCCCTCACCTCCGGTTAGTGATGCAACAGTAAGAACTGCAGCATCTGTGCTGTCTGTCGAACCGGATTTCTTATATAGACTGACACCTGACTCATCCAATATATAGCAGCTCTCGTCATCATGCATAGCTATAACATATGCAGTTGATATATCTATCCCCGATGCAGTAAAGTCCAGCAGCTTTTCAGCCGAGTTATCCTTATATCCGTATACCGCACCACTGCTTACATAGTATATATCATAATCCGACTCTCCGACCGGAACCGCCATACTGTTTATATTGCTACCACCGAAGGCTTCCATGCTTTCCTTTCCGGTTTCCGTGTCATAGCAGTGTATATACGTACCGTCCTTATATTCGGTTGTATACAGTTTTCCATCTGCCGCTATCGCCATATCAGTGACATAAAGAGCGTTAGTATCCATGGAAACTAAGTCCGTTAACTCTCCATCGGCTATACTATATATCTCTATACCTTTACCGCTGCTTACAATCAGCTGCCGCTTGGTTCCGACCGTTATAACCGTCTCACTGTCGGATTCATCATCATAAAGCTCGGTGATACAACAGATATCCTCACCGTCCGTCACACACTGCAGGTATATCTCATCGTCAAAATTATATATCGCATACAGCTTGCCGTCCGCTCCCGCAAATATATCGTGAAGCATAGTGTCACCGCCGAATGATGAAAGCTCCGCTGCCTCGCCTCCTGCATACGGCACTCCGTATATATAGCAGTTCTCTTCGTTGCTTGTATAGAAGCAGAGGCTGTCGTCAGTGAAGCACAGATTTTCCACCGCCCCTGTATATCCTGTTATCTCAAGTCCGGCATCAGCAAAGCTCTCTGCACCGCTAACCTCCTGTATCTCTGTCTCCTCTGATATTTCCTTGTCTGAGCATCCCACTGCTGACATAGTTAAACCTGCCGACAGGAGAATTGCCACTAGTTTTTTTCCGGTTTTTTCCATACTAAAAGCACCTCACATTTATAATTTACCGGAATTATAAATGCGGGGTGCATCAATCGGTCATATATTCGGCATCAAAATGGCATCATTTTCATTTAGTCAGTATCTGGCATATTCGCACAGTTGTACGCAGCATCACCGCCGTACAGCGCTGCATACTCGACCTTAACCTCATTTCCGGAGGTGTCGGACATTGTAAGGGATTTTCTTATACCAGTGTCTGATGCTTCACTTTCCTCAACAGTCTTACTGAGGCCGTAGTAATCACATATTGTATCGGCCGAAGGTATATCCTCCGTGAAGTAACTGAAGGTCCCCCTTACATAAAATGCTGCCACACAGCCCGATGCATCATCCAGAATAACCTCAATCGATGCCTCAGAACCGCTTTCCGTCCCGTCATCATACATCACAATTCTCCACACAGGATACTCAGACTCATCAGTCACATACGTAAGGCACTCTGTCTCTGTAGACATATATCCCATATCAAACTCAAGCTCTTTATTACCTGCAAAGAGTATCATACCTATCCACGCAAGTCTTACTGCCTCGTCTTTCTCCAGGTTAAATGCTTCGTCATCGGTGTCTTCGGCTGTCATACTGTCATCACTAAATCCGGATGCGGCTGCGAGTACATTTACAACAGAGGTGCTCCTGAAGATTACTGTCTCCTCAGTGTCATACTCTGACACGCCTCCGAGAGTCCTCTGCTGCCCGCTTCGTATCACAAGCCACGGTATAAATGCCGCCGCTATTATAATTATGACAGCTATTATGATTGCGACTATGGTTTTCTTCTTCCCGGTCTTCACTACGCTACCTCTTCATCACTACGGTAATCTCGGTTCCCTGTCCCACTGTACTTTCTATATCGATTGTGCCGTTATGCAGCTCGACTATCTTTCCTACAAGCGCAAGTCCGAGTCCGGCTCCTCCCTGTTTTCTCGACCTCGACTTATCAACCCTGTAGAAGGCCTCGGTTATATGCTTCAGAGAATCCTCCGGGATTCCGCGTCCGTCATCCCGGACTGAATAGCAAACTCTCTCCTCAGTCAAAGTTTGTGTCACATATATATGCTTAGCCGATGCCTTACGGGAGTTATCTATCAGATTAATCAGCATAGTTCTGATCAAGTCCTCGTCCATCATACAGCTGCCGTGCTGAGTACTGCAGCTGAGACTTATCCTCTTATCCTCAAGCGTTATCCTCAGATGCTCCGCCACACTTTCTGTAACAGCACCGGGGTCTGCAGACTTCATCTCAGCACCGTCATTTCCTACAGTGAAAAGCATAAGAAGCTTCTTCGAGAGCCTCTCCATACGCTTTGACTCTGAGTGTATGAATCTCAGTGCATCATCACTTTCCTCGTCAGTCAGCTGACCGGACAGAAGCAGCTCTGAGTAGCCTATAATCGATGTCATGGGCGTCTTAATCTCATGTGTGAGCGCTCCCGTGAATCTCTCCTTTGACTCAGCCGCTTCCTTAAGCCTTTCGGTATACTCCTCTATCTGTGCAGCCATTTCATCGAACTGCTCCGACAGAGCCCCCATCTCGTCATCCGTCCTGATTCCGGTTCTGTATCCGAAGTTTCCTGCAGACACCTCTCCGACACCTCTCATAAGTCTCGATATCGGACGAACAAGTACGGTTGAGAGCACCCACGACATTAGACCGATTGCAGCCGCCATAAGTGCGAAGATTCCCGCATATGCACGCATCAAGCTGTCTGTCTCATCCCATATATATGTGGCATCAGCAGCCGTGCATATATAGTACCTGTCTCCGGAGCCGTATCCTGTCACCGGGGTGCTGACTATGATATATACAGCATCACCGCTCTTTCGGTATCCGGCTACAGTTTTATCTGATTCGGATATACATGACATAAAGTCAACATCCTCATATTTATCAGAAATGTATATAATGCCGGAATCCTTCATCACAGCCGCAGCATTTGAACCGCTCTCTGTTACCGCAGCTGCGACAGTCTTATCCGTTTCCTGCTGATTAATCGTGGTAAGACTCAGCATCCTGACAGACATAACATTTTCACGTACAGCTGCACTGAGAGCCTCATCAACTGATGTTTTCCATGTTCTGTATATGAGAACGGACGCACCGACTGCAAAAAGCAGCGACATCATAACCGTCATACTCAGCATTAGCTTAATCTGAAATTTCATCCGGCTCTCCTGACATTTCAAATCTGTAACCAATCTTACTTATAGCCTTAATCTCACTTTCAAGGCCGGTCTTCTTCCTGAGACGCTGTACATGGAGATCCACCGTCTTGCTTCCGTACTCCATCTCTCCGCCCCACACGCGCTCGTATATAGTTTCCCTGAAGAGCGCTGTATTCGGAGTTCTGAGAAAAAGAAGCAGTATCTCATACTCCTTCGGAGTAAGGCTTATCTCTGTGCCGCCTCTCTCGACCTTCATGGATATCGTATCCACTGTTAAGTCTCTGTATCTTAGTACTGTATCAGTCTTATGATATCTTCTCAGTACAACCTCAACCCTGGCTATAAGCTCAGCCACCTGGAAGGGCTTCACTATATAGTCCTCGGCTCCTATCCTCAGTCCGTGTACCTTATCATCCAGCTTATCACGAGCTGTAAGATATATAACAGGTATTCCGAGAGGTCTTATATAATCCATCAGCTCGAAGCCGTCCATATCCGGCATCATCACATCCAGTATAATCAGATCATATGCCTCACTGTCGAGCTTGTCTATAACCTGCTGGCCGTCATATACAGCATCACAGCTGTAGCCCGCCTTCCTAAGACTGAGTCTGACAAGCTTTGCTATCGGTTCTTCATCATCAGCAACAAGTATTCTAATCATCTCATCCCTCATAAAAGGCCTGTGACTCAGTCACAGGCCTTAAGTGTCTGATACATATTTACGATAAACTATCTGATACCTATCTCTGTATCATCGTATCTTGTTACGCTATGCTCCTTGATGTAGTCAACAAGCGGACCAACCTCAGCAAATGCAAGCGATACATAGCTGTCTGCACATCCATAGTAAAGTGCGATACGTCCGGTTGCGCTGTCGTTGATTGTAGCACAGGGGAAGCATACATTTCCTACGAAGCCTCTCTCCTCATACCACTTCTCAGGCGTTATAAGGAAATTCTCACATCTGTACTTAACGATTGACGGATTGTCGATATCGAGGATTGCTCCACCGATTGAGTAAACATATCCGTTACAGGTTCCTGCTACACCGTGATAGATAAGGAGCCAGCCCTCTGTAGTCTCGATGGGTGCTGCACCTCCGCCTATCTTAAGTGACTCCCACCACTCTGATGAGCGTCCCATTACGTGCCTGTGCTTGCCCCAGTAGATCATGTCCGGACTCTCTGATACGAAGATATCACCGAAGGGTGTATGTCCGCTGTCTGAAGGACGGCTGAGCATTACAAAGTTGCCGTTAATCTTCCTGGGGAAGAGAACAGCATTTCTGTTAAACGGTATAAACGGATTCTCAATTCTCGTAAATGTCTTGAAGTCCGTTGTCTTTGCGACACCAATTGCTGCACCGTAGAAGTCTGTACACCAGATTACATAATATGTATCCTCAACCTTTACGAGTCTCGGATCATAAGCGTAGTTCGGCTCGAAGGGCTCACCGTTCTCATTAACAAAGTGGATCTTGTCCTCATCAAAGTTCCAGTGTATACCATCGTCACTTCTTCCGAAGTAGATAAAGGATACACCGTTACGCTGCTCTCCTCTGAACACACCTACGTACTTGCCTTCATAAGGAACTACCGCACTGTTAAAGATACGAGCGACATTCTCGATGGGATTACGATCTATAATCGGATTCTCATCATATCTCCAAATCGGTGCCCCCTTAAGTCCTTCCGGCTTGTCCTGCCAAGGTATATTCGGAACCTCGGGACAAATCATCTTTACATCTGACATTGCTACTACCTCCTGATTATAATTTTTCATTCATTTTTTATTTGTTGCAGCGACAGACATGTCTGTCAGCTGTAATTATCACCGCTATTTACATCTGATATAAAATCATCTGAACTGTCAGCCTTCTTATCGCTGAACCAGTACTGCTTCCCGTCATCCTTCATGAATCTGCGCATTACATACTCCATCGGATATGTAAGCAGATACATATAGACTCCGGGGATAACCACAAGTGCCCACGGCATAAAGTATATGCCAAGAATACTCAGAGTAAGCACCACTATAATCCCTATCGTTATCGGCAAAAACTTGAATGCTGCAAAGCCTGCCATCTTTATTAATTGAAGATTACTCCATGAGAATCTTGATAGAAAGGGAAATATATAAATAAGTACACAAATTATAATGAAGCTTACTCCAAGCACTGCTATAAAGAATCCGCCGCTCTCTGTACCAAGGTTCCACAGATAGTAAAGGTCTACCACCATGGTAACAAGTGCTAACACAGCTATGATGCCAAGTACAAGCGACTGTCTCAGGTTGCTCTTTATGTTCTGCAAGAACTCTGTTCTTATATACCCCGCATGGAATCTGACAACCTTAGCCATAGTATAGTAAGCTGCCGTTGTGGAAGCCCCTATTGTTATAACCGGCAGGCTGCATATAAACCAAAGTATGCCGATGATTAGTATATCGAATATGGTTGTCATGACTCTCGAAAGAGTTCCATCGGGTGAAAACACTGCTGTAACCTCTGCTGTCTATTTTTAGAAAAAGCCCGCGTCTCATATTACCCTAAGACGCGGGCGGGAAAATCTTTTTTTATTTTTTTGCAAGCATGCGTGTCGACTTGTGCTTTGCTGAACTAAACACGGAATTTCTCCGTGCCTTCGGCACTCTCGAAATTTCTAAACAACACTCATATTCTCGCTCCGCCTTCAGCGTAGCTCCATGCATGCACCAATCATGCTTCGCATGATTGCAAGTCTGCTTCGCAGCCTTGGCTCTGCTTCGCAGAGCGTGTCTGCTCACTTCGTTCGCAGATGCTCGCCATCGCTTCGCGAGCCGAGCACTAACTCGTGCTGTTTTGCGCTTTGCTGAACTAAACACGGAATTTCTCCGTGCCTTCGGCACTCTCGAAATTTCTAAACAACACTCATATTCTCGCTCCGCCTTCGGCGTAGCTCCATATTCGTGTTGTTTTGCGCCTCTCAAACTACTGCACACGGTTGCATGCAAGCATGCACCGTGGCAGTAGTTTGGAGGCTGGCTTAATTCATCATGTCATCAAGTGCTGCCTGTACGAGCTGCTTGTTTGTCTCCTGGAACTGTGCGGGAGTCATCTCGCCTGCAAGGAACGAAGGCCATGAGTAATCTACATTGAGTGAATTCCAGAAGTCTGTCTCACTCTTCTCACCTGACCACTCCATTACTGCGTAGTTCTCCTCTGTCATAGCACAGTCTTCCCACCATGTAAGATCTGAATCACGAACTGATGTATCATCCTGATACCAGTTAGCCCAATCCTCAAATACTGAGTATACAAGCTCGGGATCCTCAACACCTGTAGGAATCATGAAGCTGTTCTGACCTGCAAGGTTTCTTCTGTAGTTTGTCTCTACATCTCCTGAAGGACCTGTAGGGAACGGGCACCAGATTATATCAAATCCGAGTGACGAATCTGCATTTGAAGATGAAATCCAAGCTGCGTCAATCCAGCATGCAACTGAACCATCTGTGTATGAGTTCATGTTTGCGTCGAAGTCATCTACGTTCCAAGGCTTAGCTGTGTTATCTACATTGTAGATTGTGTTGATGAAGTCAAGGCACTCACCAACCTCAGCACTTGAAACACCCTCTGTTGCGCTTGTAGCGATACCTGTACCGTTACTCATCATCAGACCATCCATCAGGAAGTCATAACGTGAACCATATCCGTATACATCGATTACGCCGTCACCATCTGAATCCTTTGTAAGTGTCTGAAGGTACTCACGCCACTTATCCCATGTCCACTCACCATTCTCGAAGAGTACATTGGGATCCTCAAGACCAGCATCATCAAGCATCTGCTTGTTAAATGCTACCATGTAAGTATTGTAAAGAGCTGCCTCTGCACTGTTCTGTGCGAAGAGATATACTCCGTCCTGACCTACACTGATCTGATTAAGGATTATCTGATCTGTAAGTACATCTGCATCTGCAGGAAGAACCTCCGCAAGGTTTGTAGCATATCCGGCACATACTGCTGAGAAGCCGAATGAACCAACCTCGTAGATATCACAGTCAGGCTTACCTGCAAGGATTGATGTATTGATTGACTCCTGGATACCATCCCATGTAAGGTTTACGAACTCAATCTTTACATTGTACTTCTCCTCTACACGAGCCACATTATCAAAGTGCATCTGTGCAAGCTCCTCGTCTGATACTGAAGGATCATCATAGATATCAGTATGTGTGCTGTCATAGTAGTGATCATACCATGTACCGATCTTTATAGTTCTTGTCTCGCCCTCGTTATAGGGTGTATCTGATGAAGAAGCATCGCTTGCAGTATTATCTGATGCTGCATCATCTGTTGTATCATCACTTGCTGTATCATCAGCTACAGCTGTGTCATCAGTTGATGTTGTATCTGTGGTTGTAGATGAACCACATGCTACCATGCTGAGTGAAAGTGCAGCTGCAAGTGAAACGGCAAGAATCTTCTTAAACTTTCTCATTTAGTTAATTCCTCCTTGAATTATTTAACTGTACCGATTGATGCTGAGTAAACCTCCCAAGCTGATGTAGCCTCAAACTGGATTCTTGTTCCCCATGTGCTTACATCATCTCCGCAGAACTCTGCAATCATCTCGTATGTAATCTGAGCTGAGTTACCTGTGCAAAGTACGTAGCCCTGACCTGAACCGTCGTAGTCACCTACACCGACTCTCATCCAGCCAGCTGTTGCATCGGGCATTACTATCCAGATTTCACCTGTCTCTGAAGCATAGCTTATATTGATAACTGATCCGGGTACAAGAGCTGCTATCATATCCTCTGTGAGGTCAACACCGTTCTGTGCCCATCCGTCACCGCTTACTGCTGCTCCGAGATCTACCTGGTAGTTGTTGGGAACTATCTCGCCTGCAGTACCAACACGGATACCGTAAACCTCCCAAGCTCCGTCAGACTCACACTGCATTGTTGAGCCCCATGTACTTACATCCTCACCACAGTACTCTGCGATAAGCTCATAAGGTACATAAGCCTTTGAACCGTCAGCTGTTATATAGCCCTGTCCTGAGCCGTCAGTATCACCTACACCGACTCTCATCCAGCCAGCCTCAGCCTCGTTCATAACGAGCCAAATCTTTCCTGTATCTGATGAGTAAGAAATCTCAACTACTGCTCCGGGTACAAGGGCAGCCTTGATTTCATCTGTCATAGCAACACCGGCCTGTGACCATCCGTCACCTGAAACCTCAAATCCCTCGAAGTCAACTGCACCCTTCTGTATTACATAGTTAGGAGCTGTTGTAACAATCTGAGCTGAGTTAACCTGCCATGCACCATCAGACTCGCACTGGATTCTTGTTCCCCATGTGCTTGTGTCCTCACCGCAGTACTGAGCTATCTGATCATATGTAATCTGAACAGTGTTCTTGCTGTTGTTCTTGTATGCATAGCCCTGTCCTGAGCCATCTGCATCACCAACACCAACTCTCATCCAGCCTGCTGTTGCATCAGGCATTACAATCCACATATTGCCTGTATCAGCTGTGTATGAGATTTCGATGGCTGTTCCGGGTACAAGAGAAGCTATCTGATCCTCTGTGAGGTCGATGCCGTTCTGTGCCCATCCGTCACCGCTTACACCTGCGAATGCATCAAGAGGTGTAGCCTTGATTGCACCGTAAAGGTTGGATCTGTCAACGCCGCTTGAAGCGAAGTTAGCGGGTGAACCAAACTCAGCTGATGTATCAGCCTCAAGCACGTTTCCGCTTGCATCCATAAATACTATATTGTCAATATACATGTTACCTGCCTGAACTCCATCAGATGTTGCATTATCAGTCTCCTTCGAGATGATGATGAAGTTGTCACAGCCTGCAACAAAACCTGCACTGCTTACGTCGATTGTTGCTGTCTTAGGGTTTGATGACTCAACATAAACCGAAACAGCATCGAGCTTGTTCTGCTCGTTGTCCTCACCTGTATATGCATACAGGTAACCACTTGAAGCATAGAAGTTACCGTCTGCAAACTCTGTACCGATATCAAATGATATGGTAGCAAGATCTGCTACGGCATCTCCGAGAAGTGCACTTGTATTGATACCAAGATACATACAAGAGCCTCCCTGATTCTCCATCTTAAGAGCCTGAGAACCGTTAAAATCTACAACCGAAAGAACTGATGAATCCGCATTCGGAAGTGATGTGTTAACTGCTGCGAATGCGAAGTTGCCATCCTCAAAGTCAACACTTGCTGTTACATCAGAAGTAGCATCTGACGCTGTCGTATCATCTGCTGCCTCCTCCGTAGCCTCCTCTGATGCTTCCTCAGTCACATCAGATGCTGTGTCTGCTTCAGTATCCGACGAGTCGGTTGTTGCCGTCGTTCCGCAACCGGCGAAAACGAGTGACATGGCAAGCACTGCTGAAACAAGCTTTGCGTTTTTCTTCTTCACGTAAAAACCCTCCTTTTTTTACATAAATAATTTTACGTTTTTATTTTAATCTTCTGAAAGCACATCCTTATGCATGACTCTACGTCTGAGGCAGTGCATTTACAGCCATAGCACTGTCCTCATACAGAGTCACCACAGAACAACCGGCACATGAGCCGATTATCCCGCTTATCATACCGACAGCTATCCTACGATACCGCTTCGCTCCACGCCTTCGATAAATTGCTTCTGAAGGAGTATGTAGAGTATAACGATAGGAAGCATAATCAGTACGATACCTGCATCCAGATATAACTCCAGAATATTAGAATCATATATTTTATATATATTACTTACTGTTGATTCGAGTCCCGAAATCCTCTTACTTATAACGATATCATCGCTTATATGGAACAACCTCGCATAAAATGTATCGTTGTACTGCCAAACCATCGAGAAGATGGCAACTGTTATAGCCGCCGGCGTAGCATTTCTCAGCATAATGCGGAAGTAAGTATACCACATTCCCGCACCATCTACAAATGCTGCTTCCTCTATTTCCTTAGGTAATCCCCTGAAGAACTGCGTAAATATGTATATATACAGTCCCGATCTCAGTCCACAGGCGAAGAAGGTCATGATATATATAGGTGCCGGCGTACCGAGCAGGTTCACTGTTGAACCGGTCGTGAGTTTTATTATACCAAACACATCGAAGTTTGAAAATGTTGTATAAAGCGGAAGCATGATAGTATGTGTAGGCATAACAATCATCAGTACAACAAATGCAAACAGCAGCTTCTTAAGAGGAAACTCATATCTTGCAAAGCCATATCCCGCCATAGAGCACATCAGTACCTGTATCAGCATAAGCGATGCAGCGTAGAGAAGTGACTTCACAACAGTCGGTCCGTAGTTCAGCACCTCGGTCGCAACCTTGTATCTCTCTGTCGTAGGCGACTGCGGTATCATGTAAACCATGGTGTTATAGTTATCTGCATCAGAGAAGAACGATCTCGATACGATACCGAGCACCGGTCCTATGATTACATACGCAACACCTATCAGTACTATCCATCTGAAGAGGCTGATTGCAAAGCTCTTAAGTCCAGATATAAGCCAGCTCTTAGTGTTCTTATCCATGTAGAAAAGCTTCTTACTCTCCTCTGATTCAGCTATATCAGCCTCCGTATTATCAGCTTTGGACTTTTTCTTATCTGTCTTCTTGCCGTCCTTATTACTCTCAGTTACTGCAGCATCTGCTGCCTCATCAACAATTGCCTCTGAAGGTTCGGGAATGTTTATGTCTTTTTTCTTCTTGTTAGTCATATTAATCCTCCCTCCCCTTAGTTATAGTAGAACGTTCGTTTTTGTATGAATCTGCAGACTATGACAAGTATCAGACATGTTATAACCGTCGAAACAATACTCATAGTCGAGCTCAGACCGTAGTTGTTCAGGTCAAATGCCGTCGAGTATGCAAGCTCTACAACATCCGAGTCTATGAAGCTGTCGACAACCGTATATACAACAACCGTTATGATATGCGGCATAACCATTGGAAATGTTACCTTCCAGAAGGTTTCATAGCTTGTTGCACCCTCAATCTTAGCAACCTCGTACATCGATCCCGGTATAGACTGAAGTGCTGCGATGAAGATAATCATCTGAACACCGGATGCATTGATGATATCACTGATTCTCTCAACCGCTCCCATGATATACTCGATAAGTATCTGAGGCAGTCCGAGTGACGCAAACATCTGGATGTAGTACTCTACACTCACACCTGATGAGCTTGCTGCCTCGGCAACCTCTGAACTTGATGATGATATACCACCTGCCATAAAGTTTCTTGCTATCTCCATGGCTCCCGATATAGCCTCGGAGTTCAGGATAACCGGCAGGAAGAATATCGCTCTCATTATCGTTCTTCCCTTAAACTTCTTATTCAGCATCAGTGCTATGAACAGACTGAAGAAGGTTATAAGAGGAACATCCACCAGCATATTTCCGATTGAAGTCGTAAGTATCTGCTTAAATGTACCGTGACCCCTGAAAGCATATATGTAGTTATAAAGTCCTACAAAGTCGAGTGTATATCCGCCTCCGGGATTAACCGTCAGCTCTGACAGGGAAAATCTGCACGTCAGCAGAATACTCCTGGCATAGAACCACAGAAAGCCTATCAGCCACGGAACTATAAAGAGGAAGCCCGTGATTGCTCTCTTCTGCATAAGTGTAAGCTTTTTCTTCTTCATAAATTACTCCCCTACAAGATAACTCTTGGCTCCGACTGCAACACCCTCTATATCCTGTGTCTCGTCAGTCTTGTTTACATATATACGAACACCGTTGCTATATGTAGTTACCGAGAGTCCCTCTCCTACCTCTTTGTAATCAGTCATGAATGCACCGTCAACCTGGCTCAGTGCATCATTTACACTGTTATATATACTTACAGCCATATCAACCCACTCAGAATATGTGGTTGAGTACATGCTGTTAAGTCCTGTGTCCTTAAGCTCACTCGACTCCTCCCATGAGAATTCGAAGTGCGGGCTTGCACCTGCTTCTATATGATTCAGAACTATCATATCAGCATCAGTTGTATCACTGAGATTTATGACAGAACCCGAGTAGTCTATACATCCGTGTATAAGCATCTCATAGAAGGGTACCGTCTCGTCTATGATATAGTAGTCATTATCGGTAAGCGGAGCATTTATGATGTCATCGGCATACTTAAATGCATAGTCGTTTGCACTGTTCATCATAAGTGACTTGCCTGTATCATCAAGCAGCTGCAGCTGTGAATCAACTACCTCAAGTGAATCCTCGCGGTCGATAACATTTGTACGCTTCTTGTCTGAGTGAAGCTCGTTGCCGAGATCTCTCAGCGATACACCGCTTATATCATAACCCTCTATAGCCTTTGCAAACTTACCTGTGTACTTAATCAGGAACTTCGGCGATATGAGATAGTATATATTCTCCTCATATCCGAGGCTCGATGTCTGTCTCAGTGTGGTCGGGTTTACAAGTCCGAACTCAGCCACATAACCGGTACCGTAGTATCTCGATGACTCATAGGTTGACGAGTAGTGGCTGCTTACAGACGACACCTTCTGAAATGCTACATCAGCGTAGAAGGTACCGCCAAGCTCCGCAAGCTTCTCTGACAGCAGCTCCATACGTCCTCTGCCTCCGAGCTTCGTAGGCACATGCACTCTCCAGAATACATCGTGGTAGTATCCGCCGTTTGTCCAGCCCTGATAGTTCATAACCTGATTGCTGATACCGCGCTCACTGAGGTCCTCCGCCATGTCTCCCGCCTCATCGAAGGTCGTCATAGCAAAGAGTCCTCTGTACTGCGTACCGAGGAAGAACTCTCTTCTCTCTACACCGCCGAGCACATCGTAGTAGAACTTGATATCACTCTGTGAATCGTTCTGTGTAAACACACCCTCATCTATAAGCCTTGCTCTATAGTAGTTAGCTGCACCGCTTACAGATGCATCGTCACCGGCAAGCATCGTATATCTTACCGTAACGTCAATATCGTAGAAGTTCGTCTCCACTATGGGCAGGTCTGCCTCACTGCCTGTTGTACCGAACATTGAGAGCTTATCATCGCCTCTGAAGGTAAATGTTGCATATACGTTGTTGTACTCGTTTACCTCACCTGCCACGTTTGCGGTTACATTTGCGATAGTAGCTCCGCTCTCGATGGTAGCAAATATACCGGAGTTCTCTCTGAAAAGTCCGAACATTGCTATCTTCGGATTATCTGTAACCTCTCTTACCGTATACTCGGCATCCATAGGATCGATACCGTATATATACTCTGAGTAGTCATTACCGCTTGTTATCTTAGCCTTGCCGTTGTTGAAGTTGATGATTGAACCCGATCCGTTCGGTACGAGTATCTCACCCTCTTCGTCCTTACCGCCTGCTCCGAAGAAGCCCAGCAGCTGTATGGTATGTATGGCACCGCCGCCATACTCCTCCACACCCTTCATGGGTATAGACACCTCGATGCTGTCATCAAGAAGCCTGTACTCAAGAGGTACTACGAAGTAGATAGGAACCACACCCTCTACTCCGGAGCCAAGCATCTCTGTCTCATAGTCCTCAGAGGTAAAGCCTGCCTCCTCGAAGTACTTATTCAGCTTTCTCAGCTGAGAAGCACCTGTCTGTGCTGACTCCAGCAGCTCCAGATAGCCCTCCGCAACTGTTGACTCAGTAAACTTCTTCTTTACAAACTTTGCTCCGTCCTCATCGAGCTTTGAGAGAACATCATTCAGCGTTTCCTCGCTGATGTAGATAGGAACTATACCTGTTGAGGCTGTTCTGTCACCGATTGTATACAGATATCTGATACCGCCGTCGATTGCCTCACACTCAAGCTGCTCGAGTGCCACACACGCACTGTAGGAGTCGATTGTACTCTCAACTCTTGATGTGTTGTAGTAGTTTACAACCAGCTGACTCTTCAGGTAGTTCTTGTTGGTTTCGTTAGCCAGGGCATCCTCGTCCGCTCCGAGCGGGTTGGAGTATACCGTCTCGCCGTTTCTCTTGTCATATACAGCCACATAGCCTGTGGATGTATCCGTGTATAGCTTCAGATTATCATTCTCGGCAACCAGCTTCATACCATCTACCGTCGGACTGCTGTCCGATGCGGCCGCGAAGCTGCCAGTTGATTCTTCGTACTCATAATCAGTTACATACTCTCTGTAGCCGTTATACGTTGCAAATCTTATGATGTAATACACACCGTATATAACTACTGCAGCAAGGATAACAGTGATTACGGACAGTACTATTTTCTTCTTAGTAATCATCAGTCTCCTCCTTATGTTCTGAATATCAGCTCCTGGTATATACTGTGGAAGAAGCTATATACCTGATTTATAAGATCAAACAGGAGCAGTATTATAAATATGATTATGAGCAGTGCAACTATAGTGAGAAATATTGTCGCAAGCGTCTTACCAAGTGTAAAGTTATGAATCGTCATGATTCCGACTATCATCATGAACACAGTATAAGCTATACCCACACCGAGTATCATGTAGTAGAAGGCCGCCTCATCACTCGTTACGAACTGACTCATGAATGTTCCGATTACGTAGCATACAGTAATCGGTATAAGAGCATAGCCGATGGTTATCGCTATATCCTTCAGTCTTCCTTCACCTTCCATAAGACAGGTTATAGACCAGTTGCTTACACAGAGCAGGAAATACAACAGAAGGACTGCCACGAGCTCCTTCAGTGAATTAACTGAACTCGGGTTCGTATCATTTACGATGAAGCTTGCCGATATTCTGTTAATCGAGAAGCATATGGAGAAGATTATTACCAGTACAACCGCTACCGGTACGCTTCCCCGCTCTCTATGCCTTATCTCGTAGTAAGCCTCCATGGGATGCCCTACGGTATAGAAAGCATATTTCCACTTTTCCTTTGATTTCAGGTCATTCATCATAGAAGGCTCTCCTCCTCCTTAAGTCCTTTCTTCTTTCTCCACCACTTCTTAAATACAACTATGACAACTATCAGAACTATGATACCGGTCATGATTGCACCCAGGTTTTCGGAAAGAATGGAATTTCTGTATCTCTTATAAGCTATGGAGTAGTACTTACGGTTCATGCCTCTCTCGAAGTACTCCATGGCCTTCTCGTTATCTCCTGCAGTGAGGTAAGCCTTACCCATACCGTTGTTGGCAAGCTCGTTGTTCTCATCAAGCTTCAGAACACCCTCCCACATCTCGATGGCCTTAGTCTCATCTCCGTCGTATCTGAGAGACACTGCTTCGTTTATATAGTATCCGTAATTTGTAACTGTGAACTTAACGATTGAGTTATGTCCTGCATCCAGAACTATGATTCTGTCCTTATATGCCTCGATTGCAACAGGTGTAAGGAATGTACCATCCTGCAGTCCCGTACCTCCGAATATATAGAGCAGGTCACCCTCCTTATCATAGGTAAATACACGACCTCTCTTCTTATCAAGTATGGAGTACATACCCTTGCCTCTGTATACAACATCCGTTATGGATGATGCACCGGCGTAGTCACCATACTCACCGAACTTGAGGTCACCGCCGACGTTGGAGTTCTCCCCCTTCTGGATAACATCGTTACCCTGAGGATTGAGACGTCTTACCGCCTGCAGACCGTCGGAGTCTATATTTGATGCGTAGATGAAGCCATCTGTATCTACGTCGATACCCGTGAACTCTGTCGGTATGTAGAGCTTCTGATTCGAACGCTCCTCCTTACTTGCAAATCTTCTCCAGAACTTCTCCCAAACTGTAATCTTTACATCGATTGTTCCGAAGTATCCGGTGAAGTCGCCGGTATTCTCAAATACCAGGATACCCTCAAATGCATTCTTGCTTATGACATATACTCTGTTTGCATAATCAACCGTAACCTTCAGCGGTGTGAATACGAAATCGTCCTCCAGAATCTCTGACTGAGGATTGTCTATAATCTTTATAAACTCACCCTCCGGTGTAAGCACTACTATACGACCGTTATTTGAGTCTGCCACATAGAGCTCGTTATCGGCGGACACACACACCCCGTATGGTGCACTGAAGGTATCCTCCTCTCCGTCTCTTGTGAAGGTATCTATGATTCTGTTGACCTGTGTGAGTGTTGCATTCAGAACAACGATACGGTTGTTTCCGGTATCTGCCACATACACCTCATCACTGTCGGATACACAGAAGTCCTGCGGAGAGCTGAAGTCCGTGATACCGAGGTCTCCTCCCGTCACAGAGCCATCCGGTACATAGGGTGCCGGAGTCATGACGATATCCTCCCAGTAGTCATAGTTATATGATTGATAGGGGATTTCGGAAGCATCCGAAACGGTCGACACTGCAACGATGCATATAAGACATATCACAGTGAGAAGTTTCACGAGCTTCCTCTTATTCACCCTGATAGTATGTTTAACTTTCTTCATATTCAGTAAACCTCTCAGTAAACCTTTCGATTTATCTCTTGGTACATACGTTTAGAGAACCTTTATAGCATTACTCCTTCATACCCGATGTTGTCATCGTCTCGAGGACGTTGCTCTGACATGCCAGGAAGAAGATAATCGGTACAGCTGCTATGATAAATGTAACCGCTGCCGATGCTCCTGCTCTCGCCGTACCGCCTGCTGCTATCTGCTGAAGTGCAAACTGCAGAGGCTTAAGCTGCTCGTCTCTCAGGAACATGCTTCCTGTGTTGCCCCACATCTGCTGGAACTGGAATATAGCAAGTGTCAGCCACGCAGGCTTAACATTTGGCATGACTATCTTCCAGAATATCTGGTGTTCTGTCGCACCGTCCAATCGGGCCGACTCCATAAGTGAGTCCGGCAGCTGCTCCATGAACTGCTTCATCAGATACAGTCCCATACCGTACTGCCATGCAGGAAGTATCAGTGCCAGGTAGGTGTTGTTGATGTGCAGCCAGCTTATAATCATATAGTTCGGTATCTGTGTAACCGTCCAGGAGAACATCATCGACAGCACTACCATACTGAAGAGTATCTTCTTTCCGGGAAACTCATGCTTAGCCAGCGGGTAAGCTGCAAGTGATGCAACAACTACGTGACCAAAGGTTCCGAGACCGGTTATGATTATCGTATTAAGTATGTATCTTGAGAAGGGCACCCACGAATCACTCATGATAGTGAAGAGGTCCGTGAAGTTCTCAAGGGTAGGATTACGAACAAATATCTTCGGCGGATACTGGAATATCTCATCCAGTGGCTTCAGACAGTTGTTTATAATCATTACAAGCGGCAGTGACATGAATATGCCGCATATAGCCATCAGGAAGAAGAGTATACCGTTACCGGCAACCGACCTGTTCAGCTTCTTCTCCTTCGGAAGATGCTTGCTGAGAAGAGTTACTACCTCATCAGGTGTGAGGTCATTCATGGCAAGTGTTCTGGCAACTATCTTCTCATTCTTTCTCTCTGCCCTGGTCTTTCTGACCTTTGTCTGGTTCTTCTTTGCGGCCTTTTCCATGACCTTCAGAACCTCCTCGGGCGGATGCTCCAGCTTGCGTGCCTCAGCGGCAGCATTCAGAGCCTTAACCGTCTCGGGATCCAGCTCAGGTCTTCCCATGAACTCGACCTCTCTTGCAAGTCCGGACTCCTCTTCACCGGAGGCATCAGCAGCCTTCCCGGCAGTCTCTTCTATAACATCTTTTGCAGCCTTGTCAGTCTCGTCAGCTGCTACAGCCTCCGTCTTCTTTTCTTCAGTAACAGCTGCAGCATTTATATCTTCGTTAATTTTCTTCTTATTCTTCTTTGCCATCGGACTACTCACCTACCCTTCTGAGTAATTTCTGCACGAGTTTATTTGAGCCGACCATCAGAAGGAACAGCACAGTTGCTATGGCAGATGCATAGCCCATATCAAATCTTGTTGAACCGTAATCGAGAAGGTGCGTAACTACGGTAGCACCGGCATAGTTAACCGAAGGATTACCTGCCAGCTGTATAGATATATCAGCAACCGCAAATGACTGCGTGATCTGCATGACAGCACCGAACATAAGCTGAGGCTTCATGGCCGGGAGCGTTACATACCAGAGCTCCTGCCAGCGGTTCTTGATTCCGTCAAGCGCTGCAGCCTCATACATGCTCTTATCCACAGTCTGAAGTCCTGCGATAAATGCCAGAAAGCCGGTACCGAGTGACAGCCACAGCTGTACGACTATAAGGCACGGAAGGATGAGATCTGCATCCTGCATCCACAGCTTCTGCTCATCTATAATTCCGAGATTGATAAGCAGTCCGTTCAGGTATCCGTATCTGTCACTTGAAAGGATAAGTGACCAAACCATATATGCATTACCGCATATAGAAGGTGCATAGAATATAAGTGTAAGGAAGGTTCTCACCTTCGGTCTGAATTCGTTTATAATCCATGCGAAGAGCAGGCACAGCAGGTAGCTTGTGGGACCTGTAACAACTGCGAAGATAAGCGTGTTCTTGAGTGATATAAGGAAGATATCATCCTCGAGGAAAAGCTTTACGTAGTTGCCCCAGCCGTTCCATGTGGGCCACTCCAGCATGTTGAAGTATGTGAAGCTGAGTATAATAGATATAACAACAGGCAGTACCGTAAATGCAAAGAACAGTATGAAGTACGGAGCCATCATGATATACAGCGGCTTAGCCTTCTTAATCCTGTATCCGAGTCTGCCCTGTTCCTTGGCAACTCTGGCAAGTTCTGCCTTATGCTCCTCACTTATTACAAATTCCTTCGCAGGCTTACGGTCATCACTGTACGCGGAGCGGGATACTATCCTGATTTCCTCCGGTGCTATGCCGTCTGATTCTGCTTTCTCAGTCTGTAAATCATCGACTGCTTTTTCAGACTCAGCTGCTGCAGCCGTCTTATCGGCAGCCTCTGCCGCTTCATCTGCGGTATTCTCTGCTGCTATACCAGAAGTATTCTCAGCAGCCTCTGCCGTTTTACCTGCAGTATCCTCTGCCACATCCTGAACAGCAGCCTTAGTTTCCTTTACGGCCTCTGCTTCGGTGTTTTGATTTTTCTTCTTGTTATTCTTTGAAGACATAATCCCCTGTTCCTTCTCATTAGTTTATAAATATGTTTCCGGTTATCTGTAACTCTTAACTATCTTAACTACTCAGCAGTCGGCAGTCCGAACTCCTTACGTTTGTAGTTTATCTCGTCATTAATATACAGAACCTTATCCATCAACTCTTCCCTCGGTGACGCAGTATCCGTGTCTGTCGTTACCGTATAGAAGGCATTATTTACATTTCGCCATGAGTAGTAACCTCCGGGCACCTGAGGGATACCCTTTACCCATGTAAATGCCTCTGCCAGTGCCTCGTATGTATCTACCGGCCAGGGCATATTGCCGAAGGCTTCGATGTTGGCAGTTGCAACTCTGGCAGCCGATCCCATCAGTGACTCCATCTCTCTGTCGAAGAGTGTCTGCACATCAGCACTTGTCCACCACTTCAGGAACTCCCAGCAAGCCTCGGGCTCCTCTGTATCTGCCATAATCATACTTGCAAGACCTGTACAGCCTACCGAGTGATCTACTGTTCCGTCCTCCTTAACGGTTCCGGGAACCATCGTGAAGTCCCAGAGACCTGCGATATCAGGAGCAGAAACCTCCAGATTATTATAGGTTGTATAGTCCGCTATAATTATCGGACACTCACCTGTACGGAATCTCTCCTCAACACTTGTCGTCTTATCAAGACCGTAATCCGTATAGAACTCACAGTACTGCTTAAATGTATTTACTGCGATATCCGAGTCAAGTGCCGAAGCCATACCATCCTCGGTGTAGTACTCTCCTCCATTCTGATAGAGAAGCATTGCATATATCTGCTCTGTCGGAAGCATACCGAACTCCATCTGATTCTTAGCAAGTACCGACATAACTACCTTTACATCATCCCACGTTTCCGGAACCTCGATTCCGAGCTCAGACAGGATATCCTTACGATAGAACATAACCGGGAAGGTCTGTGTCTCAGGAAGTGCATACAAAGCTCCGTCAAACTCAAATGCCGTAAGTGCACTCTCGTAGAATCTGGACTTAACCTCATCGGCATCGTCGAACTGATTCAGGTCGAGAACTGCATTTCTCAGTCCGTAGTTGACAGGTGTATCGTTACCGGTATTTAAGACCGCGCCGGCTATACCGTTCGTGTTGGCAACCTGTATAGCAACATCCGGTCCCTCTCCCGCGAGCTCCGCACGAAGGAGTGTATTCATATCTACCAGCTGAACATTTACGTTTATGCCGTTTACACTCGTAAATGATTCGTCTATAAGTGATCTGATAACATTTGCCTGGTCACGTCCTGTACCTATCCAGAGTGTAATCTCCGTTGTCTCGTCCGTTACCTCATCGACCGAGCCGAGTGAGTTATAATCGATAATAAATGAATAGTACAGTCTGGACATCTCATATGTGAACTTCTTCCAGGCGTTGTTGTTCTCTATCTTTATGTCCGTACCGGGTGAGGTTATATAGATTCTGTCAAGCTGAAGCGGCTGACTTATAACCTGCGTAATCCAGGTACCGCATGCACGCACATTTGTCTTGTATGTGCTTATAACTCGGTTGAAGTGCTCTACATCCTTCAGCAGATAGTCGAGCTGATCTCTCATGGTGATAAGCACTGTCTCTTTATCAGATGTTCTTCCAACTGCAGTTCTGAGAGCTGTTATACATCCATCAAGCTGATCTCTTACCGCCTGTATCTCATCCATAAGTGTAGGTATGGATGACTCAAGCTGATAATCTCTGTAGGTATCAGGTGAAACACCGGTGATACGTATAACCTTTCTGTAAATGGAGTTAAGCTGTGATACGCAGTCCTGAACCTCGGCGATTATGTCTGAGAACTCACCGAGTACAACCTCCATCCTTATAGTATGTGTTCCTGCCTCGAGGTAGAACTTATAAGCCTCATCATTATCATCAGACAGAGTATCGAGACGCCAGCTTGACTTGTAGTTGAAGCCATAGCTCTCAAGCTCCTCGAAGGGAACCTCTCCATCTATATATATCTTACGTGATACATATATACCACGCATGAAGTTCTGCTTTGCAAAAAGTGATATCTCATAGTATCCGGACTCGGGTACCTCGAATGACCACTCAACCCACTGACCTGCATTGTCCCAGCTCTCACCACCGATGGTGTTGTTGAGCAGTTCCTTTGCACTTGAGGGATAAACCGCAGGTGATGACTGATCCTGCTTCGGATAGAGCATCTGAGATGATGTCTTGACTGCATCCTCAGCCTGTATACATATCTCTACACCGCTTGTATCCGCTGCACCTGCACTGTCCCACTCTGACTTAATGTCAGCATAGGTTTCGAGGTCGTCTGAATTCTTAAGTATGATCTTACCGAGAAGCATCGGCTCACGCCTTGCATTTATAGAAAGAACATGTGTTCCTGATGTCAGATAAAGTGAAAGGGGTGTTGTGATATAGCCGTTGTTATCATAGAGTCCCGACTCAACCCACTCGGGAATCTCAACTGATGTCGGCTTCATATCATTTCCCTGTGTATCCTTGTTCCATGCAACTGTCGTAGCACCGCTTGCAAATGCCTCCTGTGCCACATCCGTGGACCATACACGTGAAAACTCTATGATAGAAAGTTCTGAGTACGGCAGCTCACCGTCCAGGAAGAAGCTTCTCTGAATCTCTGAGTTCTTACCCTCTATGGGGAAGTACTGAAGATAAACCTCGTAGAAGCCCTCCTCAGAAACCTCGAACTCATACTCTATATATGAAGTCTCTGTCGTGAGTACGCTGTCTCCCTCAAAGCCCTCATAATCGGTATAAATCTCCGGCTCCTTAGACTCATCGTCCTCCAGATAGTCGCTGAATTCTGCTGCATTTATCTCGATTACAGACTCAGCCTTCTTAGCATCTGAGTATGTTGCGAGATAATCGCTGTATGACATGGCATCGGCATCGTACTCACTTACCTCTTCCTTAGCCTCCTCCTGCGTCATAACTGCAGCATTTGAGTATATAGGGCTCAGAAATTCAAGATTTGCTGAGCTGATAAGCATAGCCGCAGCCATGCTTCCCGCTATAATTCTCTTAATTAATCCACGATTTTTCATCATGTCCCCCAATATATGAAATTGTAAATATAATGTTTATCTAATTAATCTTTATAATTACAGGTTTCTTATACCTGCTCATATACATACAAAGGCTCTCGATATAAATTCTCTCCGGTCGGATGTATCTTTTCCGGATTCTCTGACCGGATTTTCCGACCGGATGAATCCTTACCGGATTTCATCAGTCCTCGTACATCCACTCATGCTCGTCACCCTCCCCTGGCTCCGGCATATAGTGTCTCAGTGCCTTTTCTATCATGAAGCTATAGAGATAAGCTATCACCGCCGGCATAAAGACCACAAGCGGCATCGGAAGAAGCCTGATAAATACGAAAGCAACTGCCACAAGTCCGGCCAGCATAACAAGTGTGAAGTACCAGAACCTAAACATCATGACAAATGCCAGTTTCATGATATCCTCCGCACCCCTGTCAAACCTCGACATAGCCGGAAACACATACATGAGATGTGCCACTGTTATCGCCATGATAACCGTATAAACTCTCACCAGAAATGTTCCCTGAGAACCGCCGAACGATACTGCAATCATATACAGTCTCAGCAATACTGCGAACCAGATAACTGCAATCACTGAAATCGTAAGTCCGCTCCAGAAGCATCTCTTAAATGATGCGAAGTACTCTCGTATCGGATATCCTCTGCTTCTTCTTATATTTTTTACTGTAGCATAGTAAAGTGATGATGTGGCCGTCCCAAAGGTCACTATTGGAATACACGTAAGTCCCCATACAAGGCTCAGCATTATCATCTCGCCGAGCTTTGTTAAAAATGTTATAAACCACCCATCTACATCCAGCAGGCTCTTTCGCGGCTTCGGCGAATAGATGTCTTCCTCTTCGACTTTCTTATGAAATCCATCGGAAGCTCCACCTCCCACCGAACCGTCGGCCTTCTTTAGTTTCTTGCTTTTATTCATAATATTATATAACTGATTGGCGCCATCTCATATGATAATCCCTCACGCCAGCCCTACCGCGCAATTATACATCATAGTGTTAAAAATTACCACGATTTTTTGATTTTTATATACATCTTTTGTGCAACTTGTTTATTTGTAAGGCTTTACAGACTCTCTAAACCTCTATCTTCTCGATTTTACTTTTCTATCTATATCGGGATTATATCCCTTCATAGAAAGAGATATACGCTTTCTGTTTTTATCGACAGACAGCACCTCAACCTTTACGATGTCTCCCACAGACACCACATCAAGAGGATGCTTCACGTACTTTGTTGTAAGCTGCGATATATGCACGAGCCCGTCTTCATGCACCCCGATATCAACAAATGCACCGAAGTCGATAACATTTCTGACGGTACCCGTGAGCACCATACCCTCTGTCAGATCGTCCATCGACAGTACATCCGAGCGAAGCAGCGGCTTCGGCATATCCTCACGCGGATCTCTTACCTCACCAGTCAGCTCCTTAACCACCTCGTCAAAGGTTATCTGACCGACGCCGAACTCACCGGCAGCTCTGCCCGAATCTCTGATTATCAGACTCACGGTTCCCATCCTTACATCATCTGTTGATAGTCCGTACTTCTTCAGGATTTTCTCGGCAAGCTCATAGCTCTCCGGATGGACAGCTGTATTATCCAAGGGGTTCGTGCCTCCCGGAATTCTCAGGAAGCCCGCACACTGCTCAAATGCCTTCGGTCCGAGTCCCTTAACCTTCTTCAGCTCCTCGCGGCTGTTAAATCTGCCTGACGCCTCGCGGCAATCTACTATAGACTTCGCTGTCTTCTTGGTTATACCTGATATATACTTCAGAAGCTCTGTTGATGCAGTATTTAGGTCCACACCTACTGAGTTAACGCAGTCCTCTACCACACCTCCCAGTGTCGTAGAGAGCTTCGTGCTGTCACAGTCATGCTGATACTGTCCTACACCTATTGCCTCAGGCGGTATCTTCACAAGCTCTGCAAGCGGATCCTGCACACGTCTTGCTATCGATGCAGCAGATCTCTGTCCCACGTCAAACTCAGGAAACTCCTCAGTTGCAAGCTCCGATGCGGAGTATACCGATGCACCGGCTTCATTTGTGATTATATAGGCAAGTGTACCCTTTGATCCGTCCGCCAGCTTCGGAGCATAGCCCTCATCTGTCAGCTCATGTATAATCTCGACTATTATCTGCTCAGACTCACGCGACGCCGTACCGTTACCGCATGATATAAGGCTTACATTATGCTTCTTTACAAGGCTCTTTATCTTGTCCTTTGCTGCTCTTATCTTCTCCGGGGTCGTAGGTGCCGTAGGATATACTACCGTCGTATCCACAACCTTACCGGTTGCATCTACAACTGCTATCTTACAGCCTGTTCTAAATGCCGGATCCCATCCGAGAACCGAGATACCGCTGATAGGCGGCTGCATCAGAAGCTGCCTCAGATTCTTTCCGAATACGTCTATCGCTCCGTCCTGCGCTCTGTCAGTCAGTTCATTTCTTATATCACGCTCAACTGACGGTGCAATAAGTCTGGTGTAGCTGTCTGCTATCGTATCAGCCAGCATATCTCTTGTGTACTTGTTATCCTTAACGATAAGGCGCTGCTTCATCAGCTCTGTTATCTCATCCGCAGGTGCCTCTACCTTTACAGTAAGTATCTTCTCCTTCTCACCACGATTTATAGCCAGAATCCGGTGTCCCGGAAGCTTCGCTACCGGCTCAGAGAAGTCATAGTAGTTCTCATATACAGTTGTGATACCGGGTGCTGTTGTCTTCCTTCTGCCTGCTGCGCTGCTGTTCTTCTTTGTGCCGGAGTCTGCTGCCTTACCGCCAACCGTACTTTCTCCGACTGACTTAGTTTTATCTGATTCATCTGTATCCTCCTTAGCAATTCCCTTCGCAACCGCAGATACGAGATTACCCTTGTCATAAGTGATGCGTCTTACCGTCTCTCTGATATCAGCATCATCTGAGAATCTCTCCGCCAGTATATCCAGTGCTCCCTGTACAGCCTCCTCAGGAGTCTTCACCCTTAGTAACTCATCATCTGCATCCGGGTTTACATAATCAACAGCCAGCTCCGTAACCGGACAGTCCATCTCTGACGCAAGTATCATATCTGCAAGCGGAGTCAGCCCCTTCGCCACTGCAACAGAACCACGTGTCTTCCTCTTCGGTCTGAACGGTCTGTAAATGTCATCTACTCTCGTAACTGTCTCGGCAGCCTCGAGCTCCTTCATGATTTCGTCAGTCATCTTGCCCTGCTCGGTTATCGAGGCTATAACCTGAGCCTTCTTCTCCTCGAGATTCCTAAGAGCCGTAAGTCGCTTATCGAGATTACGCATCTGCTCATCGTTAAGCGAGCCCGTGGCTTCCTTCCTGTATCTTGCTATAAACGGAACCGTGCAGCCGCTGTCCAGCAGCTCCACAGCAGCATTTACCTGCTTAACACTTATCTTTAGTTCCTCTGCGATTTTTGCTGATATATCCATCGTTTATTCCTTTCAATATCTACTCCCAATATTTACTCCAATCGGGTTACGTTTTCTTCGTCTTACTCCGCACTAACCACTTCCTCTTCGCTGAAGCAGCACACCATCGCTTACGCTTCCTCCACCGGTGTACCAATCGACGCAAGCGCGATAACCAGTGAGATTCCCATGCCTATAAGAGTAAGGTTTGAGATAACATTTGCGGAGAGTCCCATCCATGTGAGGGCTGCAGGGAAGTATGAGGAAACAAGTCCTATGATACCGCCTGCACACACTGCTGTGAGCCACACACCCTTCTTAATCTGTCTCTTACCATAGCACATAATGGCGATAAACAGAGGGAAGATGATGCCGGGGGTGTATACCGAGTAAGCCTTACTGAGTATCGATATGATGTCTCCGTTTGACACTGCAAATATAGTCGCAAGCACACCGATAACACCGACTGTTACCCTTATACCTGCTATACTCTCCTTGCCGAGTATATCCTTCACGAAGATGGAGGCTGCATTTATGATGCAGGTGTCCGTCGATGAGAGGACAGCAGAGAGAAGTCCCAGCACAAGCAGTACCATGACCGGCTTCGGAAGCAGCCCGGATACATACATAAGAACCTTAGCCGAGCCTATGTCCTCAGCGGAGACGTTCCTACGTGCCCATACGCCGATAAGCACTATAAATACAGCAAACACTGCAAGGATAATTGCAGCAATCAGTGCTGCCTTCTTTGCCGTCCTTCCGTCCTTAGACATGAAGTTACGTGACATGATGTCCGGTCCTATGAAGTAGACGCCTCCTATTACGAAGAACTGTGTTATTAGATTCTTTGCGCCGTAGGACTCATTTATCAGCTGTATGTCCGATGCCTCAACCGTCGATATGCCAGAGGGGTCTGCCGCGAAGAACAGATAGAAGAAGCAGAACATGATACCTATGATTATGACTGCAAACTGCAGCATATCCGTCTTTACTACAGACATCTGACCTCCTATCATGGTATATGCGATAACAAAGAGTGATATGACCACCATCGTAGCTGTGTTACTCTTACCGAATGCATATGTTATGATACCATTCAGTGCAACGAGCTGCCCTGCGATTATACCTATCCACGATACTACTATTATAAGCGCCAGTACTATCTCGGCCGGACGTCCCAGCAGCTTACCTGCAAGATGCGGCAGTGTATCGGCATCCAGAGATCTGACCTTCTCTGACAGTATAAATGACTGAAGTATCAGACCAACCGAACCGAACAGCAGCCACCATATACCCGGGAAGCCTATCTGATACACTGTATCTACAACTCCCATAGTCGTCGATGCTCCGAGTATTGTAGCCATCAGGGTAAGCACAACTCTCATAAGCGACTGGTTCTTTCCCGCCACTGCAAAGTCGTTAAAGCCCTTGATATGCTTGATGTCCATTATACTCATAACCATAAATATCAGTATGTAGACAATCAGACAAACAGTTAGCATCATTCTATATTTCCTCCATCATCCCACAATATTGAACCTTTAACGTCATCCTTACCGGAATCGGTGCCATCTCCGGAGCAATCCGTGATGCTAGTTGCATTATCACTTGCAACTTCCAATTTAGCTATATTATCTACTCTATTCTCCGTAACCTGACGTCTCAGTGGCTTAACACTTCTAACATTCTTCTTCACCTCGCGCCCGATGACCTTTCCCGAAGTCCTCAGGAGTTTTTTAACCATATCAGTAAACTCCTTCTGCTTCTCCTTCGGAACATTTGCGATAGCTCTTGTTGCAGCCGCAAGACTTCCCATCTTATCCTTATAGAGATCCGAGTATGTATGTGCCCCCGTCGCATCCAGCACAGAAAATATCATATTTACGAACAGCTTCCTATCATCATCGGTCATATCTCCCAGCCACTCCTGCATGGTCTTATCAAATATAACCGTTTCATCGGTGAGTCTGTCGGCATATACGAAGTGGTTCCGTATAACCTGCCAGGTTAGTGCATCGTGCTGACCGATTCCCGTGCCTGAACTCTTAATCGGTATATGCTCGACCTCATTTGAGAGAAGCACACCGACTATAGACTCCTCCGGCATATAGCTGTGAATCCTACCCACTATCTCCCGGTAGCCCTTCCTCTCCGTTGTAGACTTCAGGAATCCCGGTCCATCATTCGAGTAAACCTTAAGTATCCTTTTTCTTATACTCTTATCGCAAAACGCTGACGCATACACAGCGAAGTTACCGCCCTTTGAGTGACCGCCTACGCGTATCGGCAGCTCACAGTATCTGAAGCTGCGATTCATATACTTAACAGCCATCTTCTGTCCCGGTGTTTCCTCAAGAAAGCTGAGGTTAAAGTCCTCACGCCAGCCGGCAAGGGACGTATCCGTTCCTCTGAAGGCAACATAAACAGTCCCGTCACCCACATAAAATGTAGTCGCTGACATCTGCAGGCTGTTTTCATCGCTTGTACTGTTAACATATCCCGTTACACGCATATCCGCAAAACGTTTGGACACGGCAAGCTTCTCGAGCAGAAGGGGCGTCCTCTTATAAAATGCAACTCTCTCCTCAAGCTCCTGCTTTGTATGTATACTAAAGTACTTCTCACAGACATCAGCTATAGGCACTGCAGCCTCGTAGCTCTGCACCTTCTTACCTATGATACCCTCAAAGTCCGTATATGACAGCTCTGCAAGTATTAAATTATCTACTTCATTAAATGGATCTGTATCAAAATCGATATCCCCTCTCCAGTCCAGATAGTCCTCGATATTTGCCATAGCGTATCTCCCCCGGATAACCATGTATGGCCAAAGTAAACTTCTCAGAATATGAACAAAAAAATACCGACAAACTTACCACTTGAATCGGTAAATATGTCGGAAAAATAACAGGGGCTGAGAGAATCGAACTCCCACCAAAGGTTTTGGAGACCCCTATCATACCACTAGACCAAGCCCCTACTTATTAAAAATCTTATGGTACATATTGTACCTTCAAAACTTCATACAGATTAAGACATTAGATTTACATTTCTTAGAAAAAGCTATCGACCTATTAGTACACCTCAGCTGAGTATGTTACCATACTTACACTCAGTGCCTATCAACCTTGTAGTCTTCAAGGGGTCTCATGGATATCTCATCTTGAGG
>Ga0065711_1001768_pt1 | contig 56581 bp, 23 predicted proteins | sample Hoacrofraction12_FD_59098 | JGI IMG/M metagenome (GOLD analysis project Ga0065711, IMG submission 59098) | Hoatzin crop microbial communities from Cojedes, Venezuela - Epithelial fraction 12 v2 (version 2) | ecosystem: Host-associated > Birds > Digestive system > Esophagus > Crop | place...
AGACAGACAGACAGACAGACAGACAGACAGACAGACAGACAGACAGAAAGAAAGAAAGAAAGAAAGAAAGAAAGAAAGAAAGAAAGAAAGAAAGAAAGAAAGAAAGAAAGAAAGAAAGAAAGAAAGAAAGAAAGAAAGAAAGAAAGAAAAGCTAAAATGAAGATATAGAAGGTTAATACCCTATCATTATCCATTATTACGATTTATTGTAAAGGCTCATAGAGATTAGCCTGTGCCGTTCTAGTCACCATTTTGAAAAACACATTGTCAGAAGAGATTATGTCAAAGAACACTGATGAAAATGATCAAAGGAGGTATATAATAAAACACTACGGGATAAATGGTGTAGAGAAAGTAAAATTAGTGCCTGTTTCTTCTTTTTATGTAATAATGAAAAGGGAGCATTCAACAGAAAGGAAAGGTGGAAAACTGAAAATAACTGGTTTGGTTTAATAGTTAGGAAAGGTGGATAAGTGAAAATAACTGGTTTTCTTTTAACTGTTGCAAAGGTCAAAACTTCAACAAAAATCAATGTGAAACTGTACCATTGTGTAAATATCCGTGAATGTGATAAAAAAAATGCAGGAAGTCATTAAGCTTTACATTTTAAGGTTTAAATTTTAAGACAACTTAATTTATTGAACATTCAATGCGACCTAATGTGGGTCACATTATGCCCCACCTGTCTGCAGGAGCAATCTTACAGTTTCCTTTCAAGCATCTAGTCCTAGCTACTACCAATAAGCAGGAAACTGTTGGGATATCTTTTACTGATATGTTATATAATATAATTTATAGAATTATAGAACATTTTTAGCATTTTAGCAACTCCACAGGACAGACAAAAAAGCTTAATTAGATGGATCTGCATTTTTCCAGTTATTAAATAAGATTTTAGAATATTCTTTTACCTTTCTTGAAATATGCAGGTTGGAGTTGAAGCAAATAACTGGAGTATACACTAAATACACTTAAACATAAAAGTATAGTTGCAGAAAAACTACTTTCCCTATAAGGAAATGGCACAATCATGCATAGTGACATGGGAATTAGAAGTGGCTCTCTAGTTTCATGACGTGTTACCATTTCTGCAGCAGTATGTAGAAGACACACATAAACAAATTATATCATTAGGTCCTTCTCTACACATAAACAAATTATATCATTAGGTCCTTCTCTTTAGATTTCAGAATAGGAAAATGTTTGAGATCTAATACTACATGTCAAAATGTATTTCTCTTTCTTGTGATTTGATGTCCCAAAAGCCTTTTGCAAAGCTCTAAACTCATTTTAAAGACAGGTGAAAATTACTTATGTCAGCCACTGACACTGGAAGCAACTGGAAGCAAAACAAGTGACAGTTACCTTGGGTTAACCAGCAGAACCGATGCACATGTAACAGTAGAAAAAGAGTAATCTGAAATATTTACCTCAAAAGCTATGAAAACCTGTCCAGCATTCTTGGAAATAGTGATAAGGATTATGGTTTCTTATCAACCTTTTCCTGATTTATCCTGGTAAGCAACAGAGCAAGAGATCTTTGAATACACAACCTCACTAAAGACTGATTTTTTAAATAATGGTATTTAATGCAGTTGATGATTTTCATTAACTGCACTATCACAAATATCTTAAGTTTGCAATGATAAACACCATGATGAAATAGCCAATAAATCAGCATCTGCAGGGAATCTCTTACTAGGAAAAATGGTACATGCTTTAGTTAAAGGAATATATTTATTATAACCAGTATCTGTCACGGACCTGTAGCTTTGTCAAACTATTACAATTTCTTCAGCCTTTGTCTGCAACAGAAATCTAATGCAATACAGGGAGATACAGCAAGGGCAATTCTGTTACTGAATCAGGGCTTAGTTTCAGTGTCATTGCAAGAAACTATCAAATTATTTTGCAGATTACATTGAACTCAGTAGTAGACTGCAAATTGCTGTTCATCTAGCAGAAAATATGTCATAACACAGCTGCTTATTTCAGAGAGGCACTGTGAACCTATATGTCTTAGATATTAGCTCAAATAAGGTGCATCATTAAGTAGGACAGGTAAATGCAGGCATTGCTGTTATCACCACATCCAGGATTTTGATTCAGGTAACACAACTGTTACTCAAGCTCCAGAGCCACTTCCTAACACAACAGCAAGTTGTCTTCACCCTGAGACGTTCACTACAAAGTGCTGCTTTAGTAAACTGATACGGAGTTGTGGTAAGGTTAGCAGCTAGAATCTGGAAGAGCACTTCTGTGAAAGCAGTGTCTGAAACTGGAATTGTCTTCACTGTGAGAACGAAGTTATTTAGGGGAACAGCAAGCAATGAAGTTACTACAATAGCCTCTTTCCTACTGTACTACTTCTAGCTTCCTCAACATGTAATTCAAATTCAACGACAGGACAAATTACATCACTTTGTCAGCTACACAGCCACTTTCATGTGTAAACGTGACTTGTGTCACAATTTCCATCATCACTAAATGACATGATATACAATAGTGGGAAATCCAGAGGGATGCACACGTTAAAAGAATCAGCACAACATACCTGTTTGTCTGCTACTTGCCTTAGGGATAGGGTCTAAGTTGTCTGCACTTCACTTAAGTCTGGTGTCTTCTGTTTCCTATCAGTTAAGGGTATCCAAAAGTCTAATGCAATACATAGCCACAGGAGCCTATATGAAATTTCCGTCATTTCAGAATGGCACAAGTTATACGAGCACAAAGGCAGTGGACAGGTAGTGCCACAGGAATTACACATGGTTTATATCATGGCATTCATCATAGAATTTGAAACATATCAGCCTTCATTCTGCATTTTCATTCTAAGCCACAAAACCCCACATTTTGCAGGCGATATGAGGAATTTGTCTAATAAACTTTATAGGTTACAAAATAATACCTTCATTCAACAGGACTTTTTTCTTGAAGAGATTGCATGAGTGATGGTGTCAAAACAGTCTCTGTAACCAACATTTGGTTTTATGCTTGTTTTAATCTCTTACACATGAGAACATGGCAGAGCTGAGGACAGCAACTACAGCTGAACAAATACAATAAATGCGGGACAGGAAACATCTCCCTTTCAATTACAACATTTCAGCCTAATATTCTGACACTTAAGTCACACAAATTAAAGGCCAGTGGCTATTCAACTAGGCCATGCCATCCCCAGAGGACTATGTGCCCACACATCCTGTTCCAACACAGATTCACAAATTAACCTTTTGTATCATCTAACTAGTCTTTTGCTACTATACATTTGTCAGTCTTTACTCTTACAAGAGCTATTTCTGGGAATTTTATCATTCCTAAATGGCTTTTCTTAACTTACTGGGTATTGACATAATCAGTCACACATTGTCACTGATAAAAAACTGCTTGAATTTCATTAATGCTCTGTGATGTTTTTCTGGAATAAGGATTTCATCAAAATAATAGAGGATGCTAATTTCAAAAGAATGTGCAACTGCTTTAATGCTAGTGACAGAAATATGTAATTCAGAATTTTACATAAAAATGGGTCCTTCTTGCAATGTGACTTCTTGCAAATTCTCCATTATTTTGCATCTGGAAATTTTTATAAAATTATGCTAAATACTTTTTTTTTTTTTGGTAATGCTGACCAATGTTTTTTTCCTTCTGAGCTAGTAATAGAAGAAACCTGATTCTATTCTGGAGACCCTACCTCTATAATCAAGAATGGAAGTTGTCCCTCTAAGTTTTGTTTCTTATTTACCTTTCACAACACTGTAGCTGTTTTCCAATAATATAAACTAATTCCCAGCACCATAGTTCCCAAAGTAATCATTATAAGTAGCATCATTACTTCTAGCCTGATACATTTTCTGCTCCTGTTCTCTGCCTCTTTTTTTTCAGATTGTTACAAGTCCCAAAAAGCAATTCAGAATTTTTATTTTATTTTATTTTTTATTTTTCTCTCAAGAGAAACAAGCAGTCTGGAGTACTGCTAGGTTGCCTAAAAATAATCAGGGAACTTGAAAGATGTCAAAATTGATTGAAAAGGAATATATGTTTTTCACTCCAAAGAGCTTTTCTAACAGGTCTGTTTAGACTTTTTGCTTAAAAATTAACTAAGAAACATAGGAAGTGTACTGGAAACAAATTTCAAAAATTTTTTTTCTTCTTTCTTTTCTGACCAGTATTCATAAGTAATTCTGTTCAAGCAAGAATTCTCTGTGACAGCTGATGAGAGAGCGAGATGGAGAGATAGGTATTTGAATGCACTTATGGTAATTGCCCTTTAAACTTTGAACCAGAGATGGATAAAATTACATCTAAATCTCAATTCCAAACTGCACTTTAAAGGAAAAATTATTTGTAATTTAGATCCAAATTTTGAAAATTTCATTTTTTCATCATCAATATAGATTAATCTCACAACTTGATAGACTGTCCTGTTCTACACACTGCTAATGAACTCCAGCTCACTGCTGGAGGTGGCTGGAAATTTGCCAGCAACCTAATAAATAGGCATGTCAGGAAAACGTAAAATGAGACAGAGCTGTGGTTGTGGTACATAGTCTGCGGTGTATTAAAGAAGTCATAACAGTAAAAGGCACATCTGTGGGGAAAAAAAGGGCTGTGTCTTTCCGTTTGGGGATATCTCGGACTGTTAGCAACTTCCTCTGCTTCACTACCACAACTGAATTTTCATGCTCTAATTGTCAATTATATTAATGACATTGTTCAGCTATCTTCAGATTGTTCCTCTGAAAAGTCTTGTCTGTATTTTTAGTTTAAAATCAATACCATATTCCTCTTACATCTATTTCACCAGTGCAAAAGGCACTTAATGTTTGTGAAATTGCTAATTTGTGTTAACTGTTACATGTTTCTTTTATTAGCTGTTCTTTGAGTTCCAAATCATGTGATTCCTTGAGGACAGACACTACTCCCATCTACCAGAGAACTTTCCACTGACATCAACGAGAGATGGACCTGTGGATTTATGGCAGAATAAAACTCTTAGCATGAAGATTGTTCATTTGGGACTAGGTTGATCTTAGCTTTTAGTATTCTTGGGCTGTAGAAGCAGCTTCTTATTAATCAGTAATGTCAGCCTACTGGAGCTTTTAAGATTTGACTTCTTTGACTGTTTGGAATTACCAAAAGAAACACAGAGAAAAGCATATAAAACTCCCCTTTGGTTGTCCACTTATAGTTCAGTTGAATTTCAGGCTTCACGTAAGAGTTTCATTCTTTAAAGCTGAATAATTCCTTTGTCATTTTAGCATGTTGAGGAAGAAACAGAATAAGAAATGTTGATTCTTACTTTGGTCCACAGATCCTAGGCCTAATTTCCTCTACGTGACAATCACATGGAAGTAAAACAGCATTCTTATTGTTTTCTGTTTTGTACATAGCTTACAATGCTTGTGATTCTCTGAACAGAATAAACTTTCCAGTCGATAAATTACTGTGTATGCTTGTGAGAAGCATATCTCTGGAGGTTTGGAACTGAAAATGTTTGGTTTACAATTGCAGGGAAGATTTAAAGTATTTTTGTCAGATACAAGGCTGCCCCTTTTTCTCCATGTACAACATAGTAAAACTAGTTTGGTAGTTATACGATAGTGAAAAGAGTAAAATATTTTTAATAATAAAAATGATAAAATATTTTGCATTTGAAGAGGTGAAATTTCACAAATTGTATTTACAGATTGAGTAGGAAATGTGCAGTGGAAGATGAAAATACAAAGTGGAATACTCAGCTATCACCTACTGGGTTGTTGGTATCACAAAATCTCTCCTTACCAGTCCCAGCAGTTCCACCTGCTGTCAGATCTCAGTTCTAAGGTGTCACGAGTTTTAAACTCCCTGTTGCTCCCAGCTGGTAGTAGTTTTTAACAAAACTTTCCCTGATCGAATCTCATGTTTAGTGTATTTCCTCATAAGTAACATAAATGTTTTACCTCTTTTGTCTGATTCTTAATGGGAAAAGAAGTTTTGCCAGATTAGTCCTTACTTTTATGCAGACACACAGATGAAGATGCACATAGCAAGTAAAAAAGAAAACTCATCACCTTATTAGTCTCAATTTGCATCCTTGATTCTCCAAGGCTGCACAGTAAACCAATAGATTAAAGAACAGGAAGAAAATTAGAATGGTGGAGAAAAGGGCTAAGAGCTTGCCATTCCCTCTGCTATTATACTCCTCACAGATAGCCATGCAGAACAGAAAGGAGGAAGAAAGAATTCACCTGTGAGTTTCTCCTGCTCTGCATCTGTCTTCTAGCTTCCTTGAGAAAGTATCCCAAGTCCGTATTAGAGGGATTTAACAGCAGTGAAAGGTACTCTTAATAGCAAAGGTACTCATCCTAGCAATGTTGATTCAGGAAAAAAAAAGAAAATAAAAATCCGAATACATATATTAAACGAATCCCTTGAACACATGTGAGTATAGTTCTCTCTATATATCGTGGACATGCAGACACACATAAACATGGACATGCTGTGGCACACAAATTCAAGAGTTATAAACCTTAGTTTTATTTGGCTGATAGTGTTTTCCAGCCGGCAATAAAGCTGTGCCATTGGGTTCCAAATCCTTCGTTACATTTAAGCACCAGTTGAACCTCCTCAATATGTTCTTATGTTTCAAAAGCTTTCAAAAATTGTGATCATGTTAAACAACCAATGCATTGTCTGGGCTTCTAATGTTTTCCTGCATTTCCAGCTGAGAAACTGAAAAATAAAATGGAGGGTTATGTAATTCTGAATCAGACTTTTCCTCTAATTTGTCAGCTCAGTAAAGATTTTGGGGACATTCTCAAATAATTTGATTCTCTGATGATTTGCTGAACTGGAGGCTTCTTGGTCAAATATCATTACAATAGGTGCATGTTCAAAACCACTAACTAACTCCATTTAGTATAATTATACAACATGTCCAAACTATTTAATGACTACAACTCTGTAGAAAATTCCTTGATAAATGCTACAAAGACAGTATTGTGCCTTACTCACTGCTTTTAACTGGTGAAATCAGAAACTATGATTTAGGATATGAATAAATTATTTAGCCAGATTACTTGCTTCTAACACAACTTTTTAACTTAAAATCAATCCTGATCTTAGAATTCTTTCAATAATCTTACTATAAGTATTAGGAACCTTTCTGTTGTTACCAGTCCTTTTAAGAACCAGATGGATTAATTGACAATGTACTCCCCTCTCAAAAAGCTGATTAGTTACTTCCAGCAGTCCACAACAATCTCCCCATATTTTGGTGCTTAACTGCACCACGCAGAATCTCTAACCAAGCCAGAATGTATGGACCTTTCACAATTTCTTTTATTATGTGATTTAAATGTCACTCTGATCTATTTTAAACTCGTGACACATTAAATATTTGTCACTATTTTAGACAGTAAGTAGGGCAAGTTATTTTCTGAAGAAATAGTATTTACTGTCCATGTGGGCGGTTGTTTTTATTCCTTGATGTATTGAACAGTTCAGAGGCTGGGTTTTCCAGCCCTGTGGAATACAGCGTAGGGATTTACATCTCTTCAGAACTGACAGTAACTGTCAAGAGGAATGATCCCTGGTTGACAGCAACAGCTGACAAAGGTCATTCATGAGTTAAAGATGAATGAAAGGTTCTAAAATATGAATGTGGAAAGAGCTTTAAAGGAGGGAAGCACATTTGAAGATGTGACCTCACATTTAGCAAAAATCATCCTTAAAATTGCAATCTGACGGATAATGTCCAAAGCAATTTCCTAAAACAAAAATGATTACAGAAAATGTAAGATAGGAACAGAAGTAATCTAGTATCTAAAGCTAAGGGAAAGTTGTTTTCATACACGCTACCATTTAAAATTAGTCTGTTTTGATAGATTGTTACAAGGACAAACTAAAAAAAAAAAATAAATAAAACCAAAAAAACCCCACCCAAAACATTATCAACACCAGACCAGTTATTTCACTTATTTTTCTCAGCATATTCACCAGAATGACTAGCCAAGCGTAATTTCCCTGAGGGACTCAGTTATGCCTAACAAGTCAGAAAAGATATGATTTTGTATATAGACTTTTGAAGCACCAACTCACACTTATTTACATTTACATTCTTGTTTGCTGGATTTTGAGTTTGCATTAGCTTTCCAAATGTGGAATAATATTAATCTTTACAGAATCTGGGAAAAAACCTATAAACAACACTTTCCCTATACCTAACAATTATAGCAGAGACTTATATAGTGAACCGGAACAAGGAGATCCTTGTAAAGAAAAACATGTTATGACTAAATAGATAAATGTAAAGAATATCGAGAAATGAATTTCCTTCAATACATGTTTTAGATTATCCCAAGGATAAGAAAATACTTGTTTTAAAGAAAGAAGCAAGTAGCATAGGCTTCTTAAACTGAAAATACTCTTAATATTCTACATGCTCGCAAATCACTTAAAGGCTGCTTAAAATCAATAAAAAAGGCACATTTAAGGTTGAATCATAGTTGACTACAGATCAGAGAATGGCTGATTCAAAAGAGTATTTCCTATGACGTACTATAATATAGTATGCTGTAAGTGCCTCAGCTAATGCTGTAGCGCAGAAGTAAAATCACAGTAAAATATATGGACATTGTCAGATTTCAGACCTTCTCAGTAGGGTTAAATATATTTTGACTAAGGTCAATGCACCTCTTTCTCAAATAAAGAGACTGAACAAAGTTCAATCTATTATTACAAGCCATTATTTTCCATAGCTTTCAGCTTTTTCATGGCTCTTTTCTGAATCCCTTTTAATATTTTGATCTCATTTTTGATGTCTGGAACCAAAAATGAAATTCCAGTAACATTCTTGTCACTGAATGGATAATCCAGGTGAAGTATTGCCTCTCCAATTCTAAAGGATATTCCTCCAATCACTTAAGGATTACAGCTGCTGTGTTTAGTCTAACTCTGGAAAACATATTCTGATAGCCCCCAACAGTTTCATTCTGATTTTTATTTCCATGAATACCGGTAATCTGAGAAGAAATAATGCATCACAAAAAATGCACTATGAAATTTTTTTCTTGGCGTTACAGAAGCCTATACAAGTCATTGGATTCTAATGCATTTACTACCTGAATGAGTTTTCCTAATGCATACTAGCAAAATAAATAATCCTGTGCTGCTTATGGCTCGTGAAAAAAAGGAAGATGAAACAGATTCAAGGGCATAAAACCTGTTCCCAGAAAGGGCCAACGCTGGCCATACATCCTCACCGGTCTCTCCACCTCCACAATGAATAAACCAAAGAATTCTGAAAGAACCAATTTGGCCTTGAGAATTTCAAGTGACAAGTCCACTGTCTTTGTGACAAGTTCAGTCATCAGTCACGCTTCATCAATCTCATTGCCTGAAATTATATTCTGGACCAAGGGCTGAAATAACGCAACTTCAACTGTCATCACAGGATTCTCATCCACTCCTCAGAACCTGATGAGAAACTTCCTTCATGATTTCCCTTTCCATCTTGATTGCTCCTGAACCATAACTGATGTAGATGGAAACCTGCTAGAGAAGCTGTACTTCTAAAGAATACCTACAGGTTTTGTCTGAATTCTTCAGTTTGATGAGCTCCCACAGAATCAAAGGCAAAATGCCTACAAACCAAGCATGGATTCTTTCAAAGTGCATAACTGTATAGATCCATTCAGAAAACCTATTCAGCATCAATCTACCTCAAGCTAGTTTCAAACATCTGCCAGACACCTTGCTACAAAGCATATCTGAACTGATTTATCAAATTCTAGGGCAAATTCACTTGGTGAATTTCCACATAAGTTGTTCTTGGCTTGCAGGCTTCCCAAACCAGGGGAAACCTTAAGATACTTTAAGCAGAGGGACCATGGGGACCCAGTCCCAGTTTGTCACAGTGATTAGGAAGAAGATGTCAGTGACATAGGCTTTCTGTCTTTTTACTATAAAACCAGGAAGCCAAAATCCTTGGATTCCCACTATCAATTACAATCCAAGCTTCAAGATTTCAGGTGGCCAACCGCAACAATAACACTAATAACTTCAATTTCTTTTCTTTGTTCCAGAGACCTTGGGAGAATATTTATTTCAGAAATAGCACATATTTGGTTTCCATAGCAACATTTTCTGCACGGTAATAAATATGAAAACAAATAAACTAACCCTGCAAATCCCAGTGTTCTCAACCAGCCAGCTCTGTCTTCAGACAGCTTTTTTAATTAGCATTTAAAGAATGAGCTGATTTTTTACATGTCATGCCTTAGGGTATTTTTTTTTAATCGTTAGATTGTGGCTTTTCTGAATTTATTCCTTTTTTTTCTCATAGAGAACAGACATACCAGTTCAATAATCTGTCTTATCTACATCATGCTGGGTGTTTCAAAATATCTTACTATACGTAACGAGAAACACCATTTCTTACATTTCTTCTGTTCCTTGTATATTACCTAAAGGCACATAGATTTTATCCCAGTGATACTTTTAAGAAGATTTAGCACAACAGTCAGGATGACTAATGGTTCTGATTAGATTCTAGGTTCAGTTTTAGAAATATTAAATGTACCACATTTACTGCAAGTACCAGAATTCCTGGTTCAGATATTTCTTACTAAAATAAAACTGGGTTAACAGAAGGTAGTATGCAGTTGGTGTTAAAAGAATGACGTGTTCAGAGAAAAAAAGCAATGACTTTTCCTAGTCTAGGCTTTTCTTAAAGAGAGATCAACTATTTCTTTCTTCTAGCAAGTGCATAACCATGTCACCTACACATAATTGAAGACTCAGAGTGTGCTGTTAGAAAATATTCCATATATGCTCATCCCAAGGACACTGGTTTAAATCTGGACTTTCAAATATCTGATCCAAATTCCCAGACACATCATAACCATGATGGATTCCATCCAACAGGGTCCCTCAATAGGGTCCTATCTCTTTTTACCTACTAATGTCCAGACCTACCCCAGTGGGGGAAAGATGGAGGGTGAATCGCAGATGTAAAACGTATTATTACTGCTGTATTATACTGTCTTTTGTTAAGGGGAATGTAAGCAAGGAAATGAAAGAATCTTCTCTATCTTCACTTTCCAAGTCAAGAAAAAAAAACACTCTCAGAAACTTACAATAGAGCAGCAGCTCATTGGTTTAGTTTTTTAAAAATACCACATGGTGATGATTTTACAAGTAGCTCTTGCAGATGTTTACCTTGTTGTGAACTACTGCCCTATTTAATATCTGTCAAATGGAAAATTATTTCTCCACATATAAACTTTCCCATGTGTTTCCCAGTGAAGCCTTTACAGAATAAGTTCAGCTACATGAATAAGGCCACCCACAAGTAAAACACTGAGATCCTGACACCTCCATGGATTCTATTCTCATTTGTGAGAGTGCTGCTGCCTGAAAAAAAGTTTGCACATGGAAATGAGGAATAAAAAAAATGGAATTCATGGTCATTGCAACCAAAACTTTCAAGATGCATTCAGAAGTGAAGCAGTGTAAGAAAAACCTATGTTAAAGAAAGCTGCTAGCATCCACTTAAGAAAGGGTCAAATAGACTAAGCGTGCATTAAAGAAAAAGAAACCAAGCTCTTAAACTCTCAAAGAAAAATGAGATTCACATTCTGTTTTCCTCTTATACTGATTGCCCCTGTCCTAGAATAAACATTTGCTTTGGCAGCCGAGAATGACATTAAATTGCATAAGAAGAATTGCAGCTTCCCTAGTAAATGGTTTCTACAGGATTTAGAGACTGAGTAAGGTGTAAAACAGAGATGCTTCAAATCTGTTGATTATGCTGTGCTAAACTAGACAACCCAATCTGTTGCTGAAAACTACTCGACTACTGCTTGCGACTTATTACATTCTTTATTTGAGAAGAAAATATTCTCTTTCTTAAACTGAATACTTCCGTTAGCTTTCCGTCAGTTTTCCTGGGGTCTTCCCTGGCATTTAATTTTCCTACTGGTTTAGTATCTACTTATATCATATTTAGTATTTATAATGAGAGTTAAGATACACTTTATACAAGCACAGTGGTGTGTAGGTGTAGTAGCTGAGACAGGCATCAAAAGTTTATTAAGTACAAATTGTTTACATACAACTTTTATATATTTCCTGTTTTGCTGAAAAAAATAGTTAACTGCTGATGTTGTAAAACAGAAGGGGGAAAGTAGAAAGCAATGACCTAAGGTGATCAGTGAATGCCATTATCATCACAGGGCAGTGTAGCAATCATATCCCAAAAAAATCAACAAGAAAAAAATATTCCTTTTGTATATTGGAAAGCATAAGAGCATGCATGCAGCCCCTGCTGTCCATAGCACAGCTGCTGCATACAGCCCTTCTCTCTCATATTGCCGACAGGAATAGTCCGTCTCCTCTTGTATAAAGAAAATTTAAGGGAGTATGTCACACATACACAACACATATTTTTGTAGCTACTACTCATGCGCACACACCTACCTGTGTGCAAAACAGAACTAACCAAATACATTTCTTGAAGTGGTAGGTTTCTCCAAGGAGACAGAACATGCTACAGATATAGCCTGTTTTGCACAAACCCGGTTAAAAGCTGTCTCACTGCACACCTTAGTCACCTGGAAGGATGGAAGTTAGCTGAGGCAGGGGAGAACAACCTCAGAGTAAAACCTGTTTACTATGGTACAACTGTTGAGACTAAGTACTAGTTTTCGAGATTTGGCTTTGTATAAGCAGATGTAATGTCACTTGGAAATAACTGTAATTATCTGTAGAAATGATCCCCCATACTGTATGTTTACAAGGACTATTTTCAATGAAAATCACTGTATGATTTCCTGGAATGTTGAAAATAAAGGAGATTTCATAAAGCACAGCTTTCCCTTACGCTTTCCCCAATTTAAAATCAGCCACTAATCAGGGAGACATAACTCTAGGAACTACTAGCACTTTCAGAGCAAACAAAGATAAATCAGTTCTTCAACGTTTCTGCAAACAAACTCTAATAAGCCCTTCATGTCATAATCTGTTATGCATAACTGACTTTGTGCATGTAGATGGATGAAACATTTCCCGACAGTTGTGCTGTTTTGTATTCAGATGAAGCATTCACTATACCTTTCAAATCAGAAACATCTATAGCAAAACAGCTGATTTTGCTGGGAAAGCAGTGCTGCAAATAGTTTTTAACATCATGATCTGGACAAAAATCTTGAAGGAATTTTCAATATTTCGAAGTATATTAAGGGCCACAGCATTTTAATGGAAAGCAATAAATTTTTTCTACTACCTACTACTTCTGCTTCAAAACAAGTTGTGCCACACCAGAAGAGCAGAGTGAAGAGAGCAGATGGTGAAAAGTGCACCCTTTCAACCTTTTCACAGCAGCCCAAAGTCTCAATTAAACACCCCAGAGAAGGCAAGGCACTTCAGCGGCTGCTAGTGAGCACAGGAGCTTTGTTACATGGGTTGAAGTAATTGGAGGATCCTTGCATAAGCTATGTGAGCAGAGCTTTTCCAGCAATGCTGCTAACACAAAAGGCTTCTGATATACCTCCAGCTCAAACAGGTTGGCAGATGTTTAATGTGTTTTACTCCTGGGTTAAGAATTCTTCATCCTTTACACTCTGTTGGTAATACTGCTTAACCGAGGTTAAATAAAAATTCATTACAGTACCCATATTTAATGCTTTGTGCACTATGCAACAGAAAATTCTTATTTTAGTAGAATTAATACACATTTAAACACCTTAAACACATTTAAGACAATGTATTGTCCTTCCAAGCTAGAAATATTTCAGATTTCTCTGCCATTCTTCCAAGTATCAAAGTTGCTAAGACTACTGTCCATATAGGAAAAAATAGAGCATTTCCATTTGAATAAAGCTCAGCATTAGCGTATGCAGTCCTCAGCCCGAAAATGAGGTTGCCAGGGGATTACAGCGTGCTGTTCCAAGGGAAAAATCAAATAGCAATTCTACATGTTCTATGGTTCTAATTATAATCAACTATAAGCATAAAGATCTAGTCACAAAAACATCTTTTCTTCATGCAAAAGAGTTGTGTAAATAAGGATTTTTCTTATGATTTAACAGCAGGTATTACTAACTCCACAACACAGGTAAAGCTTTAAAAAGGCATAAAGCATGTTCATTTTATTATTTTCTGTCAACAAATTACCCATTGGATGTTTATTTTGATATTGAGTGCATCAGTTTCATTCTCAGTCATCTGATTGTGGTCAGAAGTCTCACCATGGATTACAGCAGACTTTGAATAATTTCTCCTGCCCACTCACTCCTGCTTGCTAGCTGCACCTGTTATATTTCTTCTAATATTACCTCTTCTAATATTATTTTGTATTCTTGCAACTGGATGTGCACTGGAACTCTAGGGCCACAAAGAATCCCACCAAAGTAATTTCTGTGAATAAATGCTTCTTCCACAGTTTACTCGAGAGCATTGCTTTCATTCATCACTCAAAAGATGAAATTTTGAATACATAAGAACAATATAATCTCCTCTGTCCCTTGACTGGTTTAACATAGTTCTTCGAAAAAAGGTTGGAATACAAAAGATTGAAAACAACTGCCATTTGATGAAATGAAAGGATTATTCTATTCATAGTCATGAGGATCTTTTTCTTTTTTTAAATTAGTCTCTTAGCAAGGGACAGGACTTTATTTCTCTGAACATTTCTGAGAGTCAATACATTGTTAAAGTATCTTAAAAAGAAAAGCATACCAAAAAAAGGGGGCAAAAAACTCACTCAATTCTAAATTGAGCAGACGTTAACAAATGTTTTGGCAGCTATTCCCTCAGTTTAATTACAGAATGAGTCATGTTTAACCATCTTTCTGGGTTACAAACAGAGAGTTCCTTAAAAACGTACCATCTGTGGATATATAACATATATGCATGCCTAACACTCTTACAAATGTATTTTTTCAATATAAAGCTGTTGATAATATGCACTATTCACAAAATTAGAACAATGCTCATTTGGATTCATGAGACAAAGGAGATGTGTTGCTAACATGTAATGTGCTTTCCTTTTCAGAATAGAAAGGCAAATCAGATTATTTTAGATAATACTCTGAAACCAAGGAAAACTTGCATTATTGTATTAAAACCTGGAATCGAATGGCCTTAAAAAGTCATTTGAAACTCTTTGAGATGAAGAAATCGTAGTCAGTGTTTTTCAGTTTGCAGTCTTTCTTTCCAGGGATTTATGGACTACTTATTGAAGGGATCCACAAAAAAATAATTACAAAAAAGAAACTTATTGTAATCACAATACATTTGGCTTTATGGGCATTCAAAAACCAGCAGAGGCTGAAACCCATTAATACTATTGCTGTCCATCAGAGGAAACAACAGTTTTGCAAAAATAAGTCTAAGGAGTTATGAAAAAAATTGAAAATATTCAGATTCCTTCCTCTCTAAAGAAAACCAAGGGTTTACTTCGTAACCAAAAGGTTACAAATGGTATGGAGATTGACAGTGAGATAAAGAGTCCTTCAAATCTTTGCGCTGTGTGCTAGGAAATACAAACCAGGTCTTGTTCTAACACTGGAAGGTGATGTTTTCCTGCTACGAAACAGGGAAGTCACTAAAGCGAAATGATTGTTAAGTTCCAACAGAAAGGTCTAGGCAACAGCAGCAGCTCTAAAGAGAATGTAACATTACGCAGAGAACAAGGAAGATAAATGCTGCCTATATATATGAATTAAACTATAATTTGTCTGCCTGTCATATTTTAATCTTTGATATTTGTGGATATTAAAAGTAAATTCACACCCTAAATTTGCTGCTACCAAATGCACACACTTTCTGTTGTTTAGATGCTATAGTGTCAATTGACAGAGATACATTCCTCTCGTATGCACTGGTACAAACAATTTTTTGGAGTATGACAGGAAATGTAGTGTTAGATTAGCTGTTTCTCATCCTGCTATAGACTGCATGTGCCTACTGCACATTTTTCTACTTCTTTTCTTCGTAAAGACCCTCATATTTTCTTCTAAAACATAACTGACTGAACTACAGCGCTAACTATGTATTTACTTGAATGGGTCCATTAGAAACACTGTAACTGTTTCTGTTGGTAAACATGACGTTTCCTGGCAGAGTCAAGATTAATGAGTTCCATTTTTAGAAGGGGTATTAGTCATGTGGGCTTTTCTGCTTTCATTTTTTAATGAGGTAGCATTCTGTCTTTCAACCTTCATTTCCATCCTATGAATTATTCATAAAGTGTTATCAATAAAAATGCTCTCAATGTTTTGTTAGTTTAGGTATCATTTCAATATCCATCATTACATTCAGTAATCAAGAAATTACTTCTGCATTACAGCTGTATTCCACCTACAAAGGTGGGCAAGAACTCTAGTATAAAGACAACTGCAGAAGTCTAGATATTTCATAGCAAGAAATAATATGAATTGGTTTGCTCCTTTGCTGTTCATAAGGCAAGTAAGAATTAGAGGTTGAGCATTTTAATGACTTGCTTATGTCACAAATGTGTTCAATTTTGACAGGGCATGCATCTTGGTCTTGTGTTACTGGTGTTACACTTTTTTCTGCAGTATTCCAGTAACTTACTGAGTTACTGCAGTTTCATGGTGGGGGGAGCAATGGATCACTTTCTGTGGAAGCACAGAGCTGTGTGTCTGTCTGACAGTCATGAAGTCTTATGATTAGATTGTCTCCAGAAACAGTCATATATTTCAGTCTCAGTACTGCTACTTCTTCATGATGGCAGTGCCTACTGAACATTAGCATTTCAGAGGGTGACTCTGAGCGTGACCCAAACATAGTGAACTCAACATCTCTTCCAAAGGCAGGAAACATTGTTTTTCAGCAGTTTTTGTTGAACTAGCAACCACGGGCACAGAAAGTCCTTTATATTCTGCAGTTGAAGAATTTCCTTAAAAAAACTACAGGAAAAATACAAACAGGCATGATTTGGTTAAAGAAAGCACATTCTGTTTTCACAGTTGGATGCCTAATACAAACTGAAAGGAAAGTCTGAAAACCAATTAANNNAGAATTTTTAANCGGTATCAGTTTTGTCTGGATGGTTATTCAAATTAGGTTCCTTTGTCTAATGAGTATGTATGTGTATTTGTACTTACACTCTCACATGCACATACTACACTTAGAAAAGTTACCAGTTTGTTGCCTCCAGTTTCAAATTACGTCAAAAAAGATGACAGTCAAGCTCAACACACTAGAGTTTGTTCCTACTCTATTCTCTTGTACAACAGGGATAAAACGTGCTCAGTGCACCCTTTCAAACGCTGAGAAGTATGCATGTCATTTACCAAGTCATGCACAACTGACACATATTAGAGGTTCTTAAGATTAGAAAGAGAGAGCTGTCTTAATAAGGTGACATTTTATGAAATGACAGATTCATTTCTGAATGTACATAAAGTTTCACCAGTCAGAAAGGGCATTCTGCCTGCAATACACCTGCAACAGGGAGTGATGCTGTGAGCACAGGTGTGCTTCCACAGGTGTTAAGAGAACTCCTATAAACCTCATGATGGGTAGTTTTCATTACATCATAGAATCATAGAATCAGAGTTTGGAAAAGACCTCTAAGATCATTGAGTCCAACCATCCACCCAACACCACCATGCCTACTAAACCATATCCCAAAGTGCCACATCTACACGTTTTTTAAACACCTCCAGGGATGGTGACCCAACCACCTCCCTGGGCAGCCTATTCCAATGTCTGACCTGAAATGACCTTCTAGTTATATCATCTTATGACTATGCCTTTAAATTACGGGTCACTATTTGCTATCTTTGGCGTATATCAATCTATGTTTAATGATACATCAGGCAGGAAATGGTACTTTCTACACAATCCCTAATTTACTGGTTGGATCTACTCCTTTATCCAATGGTTCAGAAAATGAGACACGAAAATATGGTTTAATCATAAGACAAAACTGATGCAGAATGAAAGAAAACTTTATCTACATCTGGCACTGAATTTGAAGAAGACAGTTGCACCTTTCCACATTTTGGTTCGGCTGTCTCTAGTACAGCAATACTTAAGTGACATGGTTGCAGTGAAGCTTGATCAGTACAAGGCACTTGGAAGTCCTTGGATGAAAGACATCATATAAATGTTATTCAACAGCACTTGAATTACTGGTAACTCAATATTCACAAGTCATAAAATAAACATTTGGTTCCTGTCAGTTCCGATTAATTTGCTAGGAAAAAAAATAGTTCAGGTGGCAAAACAGTAAAAACATTAAGAAAAAAAATTATTTCTAAGACTGAGCATTGCATCTTTTATTACAAAACTTATGGATGGAAATACTGTCTGACTTTATTAACTGATAATTACTGAAGATACAGATCATCTGTGAAACTTCTTCCTGTTGAGTATCCTTTATAATCATAAAACATTCCCTTACTATTCCTACTGACTCCTTGCAGCAGTATCTGCAAAGAGATCAAAGAATGAGCTGTCAGTGGAAGCAGAATGGCTACATACACTATTTGGATTCCTTCTTTTCATTTTAGGAAAGATGGATGAGAAAATTGGCAATGCACTCTACCTGAATCTACGCAAAAAAGCACCATCCATCTAGCATAACTGATCCAGAAATTACAGTTGGAAACTGAAACCTGAAGATGAGATTACGTAACAAATATGTGCAGCAGGGTCATGGTGATGTGACATCATACAGTGTTAGGCATGAGAAATATTCCTTATCTCGGTACAGACTACCTTGTCAACAGTGTCCCTGACAGATGAGGATTTCCCACTATTTGATTTTGCTTTTAGCATAGGATGATTGTACGTACATAGAACTTTATTACAGATATGGGCAGAGGAGAATGGAAAGATTTTAATCTCATAGATATTTCTCTTACCACACTATACTTTTCCTGTTGAAGATAGCAGAGCTAACACATCATAAGGCTCAAAGTGATCAGGGAGGGGGAAGAGAGAGACTGCTGCTTTCCATTCATAAATAAAAAACAGAAAACTCCGCTTTCCATTCATAAATGCTTTGTGCTAAAAGCACTGCAAGTATCGTAAATTGATATAATTTGGTATTCATATTGACTGGTTAACTGGATGTGTTATACATAAATTATGATCAAAAACTTAGATGAGCATCGAGACATTAGCCACCTAGATGTCAGAAAGATTTGTGCTTAGTATCTTACATTTAAAAATTTTAGAAATAAACACTAATAGATTATGGGCTGCTAACTGTAAAATGGAGTGGTGAACCATTCTAAGTCAGCAGGATATTTGTTCATTCATTTAGTTTTCACTCCTCCTTAGTCGCTTTGTTCCTGTAGCGATTTCTAAAATGATAGGCACTAACAGTACCAGATTCTGTGAGTTGCATCCCAAGCCTATGATCATACAAGACCAGTCAGGTACCAAACCCCCTTCTTTCCCCCATTTCTATATTCTCTGAAGGAAAGAAATCCAGGCAACAGGCCTGAGCAACCACAATAACTGGAAAACTATGATCATAGGCAAACCTCTACCACGCAGTTTAGATTATGCCTGTATTGGTTCAGTGCATGAAAGCTGCAAAATAACAAACAACCTTGGAAGCATCACTAAAGTATTATCCACACGCTTCATGTGGTCCCCTTTCCTAGAACAGGTCTGAAGTTCTTGTTAAGTAAACCTCCCACTGAAGCGTATGGGAGTTAGAGCAGGAGGATTGTGCTCAAATTACTGCTGAGGTGCTGGAATTAACAGGCTCCTATGTGCTCTGCTCCTATACCTGACACACCAAGGCCACACAGTAAGGAATATGTGCTCCATGTTGTAAACACAGACTGAGAAAAGGAGATAGATGAGCATCCTCTGTCCCTGTGTACATCAGGCTGAAGGGATGCATGGTTTTTCCTGAACATGCTCTGCAGTTATCGCTAAATAGGTTAATGCAATCATTCCTGGTCCAGAGTATTCATTTCCATGAACTGAAAGTCAGCAGTTCACCCTGACTTCTGACTCCATCTGATGAATTACCTTGTCTGCAGTGCCTGATCTATAAATAAACACAACATCTGTTGGAATGCTAGGTCTGGAAGTCTGACTGAATAAATCACTCTCCAGAAACTCCCAAAGCTGCTAAGGCCCTTTCTACTGCTTCTGTCCCTTCCCCTCCCCTGCCATGCATATATACATCCTCTGTCCCGTCTAGTGGGAATAATCTTAGTGATGTTGCTTTCTCCTTTTCAATTTCTTAAAGGCATACCTTCAGTTAGGTCAGCTGAGAAGGCTAGCAGTGGTGGTGAGAGCTACTGCTCTGTCTTCTAAAGCATAGAAAGTTCAGTTACTCAAAAAAATTATTAGTGTTGTTTTTTAACATCCATGTTTGACAAGAGCATTAATATATTAAAAAAGAAAAAGAGCAGGTATATAAGATAGTAATTTGTGCTCAGTTCTTTGGCAGCGGTAACAAAAATCAAGAGATTTGGCAGGTTCTCCTTACCTTGTTAGGCTTTGCCTTCCGTTATCTCCCTTTTCCAGTAGTCCTCTTTGTAGATTAAATAGGAAGATTCTCATAATTTGAGAAGACAACTACTGGGTTTCCACAAGGACTGCAGTGTGTCTCTGCAATAAGAAAGACATGCTCTTCATAAGATATGGGACTTAATCAGATTAAATGTCTGTGTTTCTAGAAGGAAGAGTTGCAAACAGAAAGTGCCTGATCCCAAACATCAACTTTCATCAGGCACTGCAGCATCATATTTTGACAGAAGTATTTCTGTTTTAAGATTGTCATTAAAATCCCAGGCCTACTACAAACAGCAAAAGAAGTTTTAGGAAATAATACTGTTTGGTATCTAAAAAAAAAAAAAGACCAGACCTAAAATTAGTATCAGAATTACGTATAGTTTTGATATTAACCTGAAAATTTGAAAGGGACAACACCCACACAGATGCAAACATCAGATGGTCATTTTTATAACCTATCATAAACCAGAGCAGATCCTTTGAGGAGGAACTATGTCAGTTAAAGATTCAGGGGAAAAAAAGTTTTGCAGCCACTTAGTCTTTTCGCCTTTGATGCTCTGTTGAGCAAGTGCAGTCTTAAAGTGCAGCCCAGCTACTCAGGTAGTATAACTTCATTCCTTCTCTTTCTTTCTGAAAGAACAGAAAATATGACATTTCAAAAACTCTGGGTAATAACTGATGTTGCTTACTATCCCTTTGTGCACATTTAACCTTTTGATATATGGAATAGAAGAGAGTTATCTTTACTGTTGGATCTTGTCATGCTTTATTTTTCCTGATTTTTTGTAATATGATCTATAATTTTCCCATCTCATCAGGTCAACTCATACTTCTTCAGAGACACGGTCCTGTCTCTGAACTTTCTACCTTCCATAACTGCTTGTGCTAATCCAAAAATCAGATGGATTAATTCTGCATATGAGTTAATACACTAGAATTCTTTCAGAATCAGCAACAGCAGCTACATTTGCACACTGCAGCAGAGAAAGTGGAAGCAGAGACAAGAGTCGAAAAAAAATCATTAGCAAACAAATGATGGTAGTGGATAATATGGGATTCAGAATCCCAACGCCAGCTTCTTGGGCTGACTGTGCTCTCTTACGTTACAGGTAGAAGATTATATTTCCTCGCTAAACATTTTGAGGAAGGTAAGTGAACTATCTTACAACTTGAAAATTTCCAAGTTCCAGTACATAAAAAAAAAAAATTGTATCTGCATATAAAAAACAGTTTAAAATAAAGTTTGTCCATGGAATACTCATCACACACACCCCCAGTTTTTCAGCCAACCTATGTTGTGACGTAAAATATTTATAATTAAGCTGGCTTGAGTGTTCCTGAGAAAGCAGAAAACTCTTGAAAATTAGTTGAAAATTCAATTAGCAAAGCTTACATATTAATATTTTCCCCATGACTTTTTTCTTGCTTTCATTAATAGGTTCAGAGTGTAGATTACAAATATTGAAAAATGTTAAAAAATGATAATGCTATCCAAGTTTCTATCATAGCATAATACAAGAACTCATTTCCTCATTAGGAGTTTTAAACCGTGTGCATATTTTTCCTTCTTTACTGAGGAACTTAATATGTAACTTTGACATACACTCCACAGACCTCTTCCAACTGTTAAACTTAAAAAAAAGCTAATGATGGAAGAATTATTTATAGCTTAGCCTTTGGCAGTAGGAATTCTAGACAATTTTTGAATCAAGGATTATAGCTGTAGAAGTAAAAAAAAAAGAAAGAAATCCCTGAAGCCAAAAGGGATAAAAAAAGGAAAGTGAAGATCTTTTTGCCTGTGAAAGTACTGGCACTTCTGTTCCTATTGGTCGTCTTCGTCATTTTAACAGCAGCTCTTGTGCTTTACACTGCAGGCCTTTGATGCACTTCACCAACCATAATGAATACATCTTCATATTTCTGTGAAGCAGTAAGATAGTGTCCTCAAACTTAGGATGAGAAAATGAGACAAATATGCAGAAAGGATTTATGACCCAGTTGTCGAGCATATTGAGCCACTAAATCAGACTGCATATAACTTTCAAATTACCTAAAAGCAAGTGGTTAGACCAGCTCAGTGACCCTAGTTAGATCACAGGAGAAAGACCTCCCCAGGAAGCCATAATTCTGTCTATCCTAGTAACTACTGCCTAATGAAGGGGGATACTGCCCCATTTAAGAAGATAATTCCACATATTCACCTTCTTGAAAACATCTTTTTTATGTATACACATATATATATTTTGTATTATCATTCTAGCAACTGTAAATCAGTACTTTCTTATGTTACACTGACTCGAGAGGAAAAAATTAATCAGTTATTCCTATGACGCTCAGGCAGCAGAATAGAGGACTATGAGGTAGGAAACAGAATGTAAAAGAGTTGAAGCTATTTTTGCACTTATTTACCTTTTTTTATGCATTGTAGGTTTTTCGAGGCATTGTGTGGTGTGACAACAAGGAGGTGCATGATAAAGTGTATATAATTAAACTCTGCTTCCTTTCCTCCACTTGAATGACACAGATGGAGCATATGCTCTGCCCCCTGTATTTTAAGAACTTGGGGACATGCTGCTGCTTCTCCTGTTCATACGCTGTGAAGAGCCACAGACACTGAAAATTCTCTGTGCATGAAAATAAGTGATTTCTTGCTCAGCTAATGATTGTTTAGTTGAAAGCTGAAGAGAAATGAAATGTAGTAAGATTCAGTTTCTGACAGTCTATATTAATTCAGTTTCTCCCTTGTGTTCCAAAATGCCAGTGTGTTTATCACTGTGATGACTATAACAGGGTAGGTGGTAATCCCTGCTGGACAGCCTGGTTCTAAAATAGGAAAGCATCTCTGTATTTCATGCTCCTTATGCTGTACTGATTTAGCCTATTCATGGGTTTACGCACTAAGTTTAATCCTCAGAATTCTCAAAACAAACAGTCCATGACAATCACATGCAATGCTGATTTTTTTTTCCAAGTGCAACTGAAGAGATTATTTTAACTCTACTGCTATTCCCATAACACACTGCGGAAGTCAGACAACATGTTCTGATACTACGAAGATGAGACTGAAAACGTAAAGATGTAGTTTCAAGAGGATCATCCTGCACATTCTTTCAAGGAAAGAGATAAGGCAAGGAAGACAACAATATTAAATGGTGACAAATCCATGTTAAACTGAAGATTGTTAAATTGTCAGCTGTATGAACTATGAACATCTCCAGGCAGGGGAACCTGACAATGGAGCAGCCAGTAGTAACGGAGAGGAAGCACTGTTGAAGGACCACCTTGTTCAGACAGAATTCATACAGGAAGTCAACAATTTATGCATATTTCTTACAACTTCAGAAGCTCTTTTCTTACAGCACAAGTAATGTCTGAATATTTTTTTGTGCATTGATACATTCATTCAGGCTGGATTTTCTGACTCTCAGATACTTGCTCATGTTTCTTCAGATTATCCTTAGTCACTTTTTGAAACAGTCCAACACTTCCTAGAGTCACAAAGTCTTGTTATAAATAAGACAAAAGTGAATAAAACAAGAAGGATTTGTTTACTGAAATCTGTGTGGCTATATTGCAGAGAATTTAGGGACTGTTTCATATCAGTGGAAGGTGTTTGTTTTCTCTACACATTCAAAAGCTGAAGCTAAAGTTATGTCTTTTATGGGCAGTAATCCATTTCACAATTTCAGCAATGGAAAGCATTTTACTAAGATAAGCATGTTAAATTGCCTTCAGCTGGCAGCCATTTTAACCATTTGGCAAACAATAAGAGTTTAGAGGTATAACTGGTATTTTCTTCCTAAAAGCTTGCCTTTGTTCCATCAAACCTTGGCTACATAGCATGCAGATATCACCAAGCAGCTGGTGAGTATCCGTAACTGTTCACCTTAGTCCGTGTTGTGTGCTGCAAAACCCATCTGAAATGCTGCGCAAAATATTTAGCCTTACATTGTTATAAATACTATCTGGAGTTGTATCAGAGTTCACTTGGGTACCAACACCTACAGAAGGTCTAGTCACACCTTTGACTTGTACAACACAGCTATACCTAAAAAGAATGTTACTACAAGATGAGTAACATTTTCAGGTTTTCAGTTGTTAAGGCTCAGACTTGGTGATGTGTGGTATCAAAACATCTGAAGGGCACTTCCCTACACAAGATTTTTATGTGCAAATATTATAATTAAGAAAAATAACCCATCAATCACACTAAAATACACAGTCCCAACTGGCATTTTTTTCTGTTTATGACCATCCATTACATCATAGCAAGTAATTTGCTTTGGACAGACTTATTCCTCTTAGTTGAAAAAGAGCAGTAATGATGGCTGCATGTTACAGTCAGAGATCTAATTAGTCCTGCTAAAATGAAGAGTGGATTCACGAGTATTCTTTTGAGAAAAAATTACTAGGATATATATTGAGACTTTTACCTTTACCCATATAATATTTTTCCGATCTTCTCGACGTTATTGCACAATGTCTCGAGTATTTTAATGCCTGAAGCACTGAGGGCCTTTCATTCCAATTCTGTGGTCTGCCTTTTACTTGTAACATTTCGCCTGTACATCCTGACCGCACCACACTAGCTTCCCCACGTGCTCTTGTCCTCACGGCTTTACACTGGTGAATTCTGAAACCCGTTTACATGTGCCAGTTCAGGTTTTGTGTGGAAAGTCCTACTGATGTTTAAATTACCCTTTTCTCCCTCCCTCTCCCCATTTTGTTGCTTATACTCTATAATTCTGTATGATCTCTTCACTCTTCCCCTCACAGCTTTCCTTTTTTTAACTGTAGATCTTTATAGATATCAAGTAACAGTCATTTACACATCCAATAATATCACCAATAACACACACTTGCAAAGATTTATTATCAGATGAAGGCCTTCATTTGTGAATGAAAGGCATAATTGTGAACTGATGGCATTTCTCTCCACATTTAGAAGTGTCTACTTGGTACAGTCATGATACCTTATTCACTTTTTAATATACTTTAAAGTAAAATTTTCTCTATGTAGAATTAGCAAGTCTTCTCAGTAGGGAGAGGAATTGTTAAGAGCTTTTAAACTCAGAAAGACTGTAAAACAAGAAAGCTAGTCACTCAAAGGCTTGAAAGTACTGATCGTTAACAAACCCAGTTTTGCCTCAGTCTTCACTGGCAAGTGCTCCAGCCCCACCACCGAAGTCGCAGATGGCAAAGGCAGGGTCTGGGAGAATGAAGAACTGCCCACTGTAGGAAAAGATCATATTCAAGACCATCTAAGGAACCTGAAGGTGCACAGGTCCATGGGACCTGATGAGATGAATCCTCAGGTCCCAAGGGAAATGGCAGATGAAGTTGCTAAGCCACTATCCGCTGTATTTGAGAAGTCGTGGCAGTTCTGTGAAGCTCCCACTGACTGGAAAAGGGGAAACATAACCCCCGTTTTTAAAAAGGAGAAAAATGAAGACCTGGAGAACTACAGGCCAGTCAGTCTCACCTCTGTACCGAGCAAGATCATGGAGCAGATCCTCCTGAAAACTATGCTAAGGCACATGAAAATAAGGAGGTGACTGGTGACAGCCAACATGGCTTCACAAAAGGGAAGAGCAACTGTCATCATGTACCTGGACTTGAGCAAAGCATATGACACTATCCTGCATGACTTCCTTGCCTCAAATTGGAGAGACATGGATTTGACGGATGGACCACTCAGTGGATAAGGAATTGGCTGTATGGTCGCGCACAAAGAGTTGCGGTCAACTGCTCGATGTCCAAGTGGAGACCAGTGACAAGTGGCATTCCTCAGGGGTTGGTATTGGGACCAGCACTGTTTAACGTCTTTGTCGGTGACGTGAACAGCAGAACTGAGTGCACCCTCAGCAAGTTTGCTGGCGACACCAAGCTGTGTGGTGCAGTTGACACAGTGGAGGGAAGGGACACTATCCAGAGAGGCCTGGATAGGCTTAAGAGGTGAGCCTGTGCGAACCTCATGAAGTTCAACAAGGCCAGGTGCAAGGTCCTGCACCTGGGTCAGGGCAATCCCAAGCACAAATACAGGCTGGGTGGAGAATGGATTGAGAGCAGCCCTGAGGAGAACTTGGAGATCTTGGTTAACCAGAAGCTCAGAATTACCCAGCAATGTGTGCTTGCAGACCAGAAGGCAAACCATATCCTGGGCTGCACCAAAAGAAGCGAGGCCAGCAGGGCAAGGGAGGTGATTCTGCCCATCTACTCTCCTCTGCTGAGATCCCCACCTGGAGTACTGCGTCCAGCTCTGAAGCCCTCAGCACAGGAAAGTCATGGACCTGTTGGAACAGGTCCAAAGGAGGGCCACAAAAATGGTCAGAGGGATGGAACACCTCTGCTGTGAGGAAAGGCTGAGCGAGTTGGGGCTGTTTAGCCTGGAGAAGAGAAGACTCTGGAGAGACCTTATAGCAGCCTTCCAGTACCTGAAGGGGCCTGCAAGAAAGCTGAAGAGGGACTTTTTACAAGGGCATGGAATGATAGGGCAAGGGGTAATGGCTTTCAACTAAAAGAGGGTAGATTTAGACTAGGTCTAAAAAAGAAATTCTTTGCTATGAGGGTGGTGACACACTGGCACAGGTTGCCCAGAGAAGCTGTGGCTGCCCGCTCCCCGGCAGTATTCAAAGCCAGGTTGGATGGGGCTTTGAGCAACCTGGTCTAGTGGAAGGTGTCCCTGCCCATGGCAGAGGGGTTAGAACTAGATGATCTATAAGCTCTCTTCCAACGCAAACCATTCTAGGATTCTATGATTCTATGAAACCCAAAACCTAACCCTGCAGTAGTTAAAATCCTTCTGAAGTACCGTTCCTAACTCTCCTAAGTAGCAATCTAGCCTTGTATTTCTCTGTCACTATTTTGCATCATTCATAGATGATATCAATCACTGGGTTAGACAGAGCTTAATCAGTGGAAAAAATTAGGAGTTACAGACAAGTTTTAGAAAAAGAAAGATGAGGGTGGAATGCTGGAGGGAGTGGTACCATCCCTTGAACATTTTCCTTTTCCAGCTTTTCTTGAAGTCCCAGGCATTTAGAAACATAGTGGTATAGAACCAGTACCATTTCAGAGGTTCTCCAAGCAGCTCTATTCCTACACCTTATTGCCCTGGCAGATAGAACTAGATAGCTTATTCTACGAAACGCAAGGATATACACAAATAATGTAGCTACACAAAGCCTGCTCCCCGTAAGGCAGGTGACTGCTGCCAACAGATGTAACTGTCAGTCTTAAAATGTATTTAGGGAAAAAAAATATATATCGCACTCAGATGGGAGCTGAAGATCTGTGGTTCTGCTGAGGTTCTGATTGTGTCTTTTAAAAGCAGTCCAAATGTCGGGTTTTTCCTGTTCAGCATTGGCACACACCTCATTTCCCATTGTTGCAGATGCTTGGTGCAACTGTTCTGTTATGTGTACAGGTCGTCTTCTTGTATGATCTCAGAATATTCAGGAACATCCATATGCATCCAATTCTAAAAATTGAACCACACTTCCAACCAGCACAGAGTCAAGAAACATGTTCTCTGTATTCTCTGTGCGCCTTCATGATCTGGAGTGTCAGGTACTTTAGGATCTTATATTTCTTAATGGAAAGAAGGCCTATTAAATATACCAAATACACAGCCTCTAGCTCAGGAGGTCCCTGACTCACAAATCTCAGACACCCAGGGCAGGAGTGTTTGCACAATGGTGCACAGTTCCACAGTTAGAGTCCACCGTCACAGATAGGATGCTGTCTATGGCAGACAAACTTTTATTCTGACCTGGTAAGGCCTTTCTTAGTGTCTAAAATTTGCTAGATTTCTTGGCAATACATTTCTAAGACAGACATTTCTTCATAGTATTAAAAAAAATAAAAAGACCATCTGTCCAAAGAACTTACAATTTCAGAAGGTAAGACAAAAAAATTGAGACACAGTTAAAGCTACTCTCTAAAGACCATGGAATGTTCGCAACCAAAGCTGTCAAGAGGTCTTCAATTCCCAAACCAAAATCAAGACCACCATAAAACCCCATCATAAAGTCAGTATGTAAAAAATGGTGTAATTCTGTAACCCAAATTTAAGAGATTAGCATACTATTCTAATCTGAAAACTGATTTTAAAACCGCATTTTAGAGCTCTCTAGCAGTATTAATGTAGTAATGATTCTCAATTTAAATGTGTTCCAACTCCTACTTCAATTATGATTGTTTGCTCTGTATTTGTCAAACTTGTGCAACTGAGAATTGAGCTTGGCTATACAGCTGGAAGTTCATTAATCTTTTTTTATTGGTGCATGAGCCACACAACTTAAATAACAGTAACTGCTGCAATTGCTGTAATAGTAGGTAAGGAACTGAGGAAATTAACAGCCAAGCCATTCTCTGTACTTCTGTGCAAAACCTGCTGTATTAAAGTACTCTAGTCCTTGACGAAAGGGAGGACTGGGTCTGTCTTTGACAGCCATCCTCTTCATTGTTTTTTTTTCGCCTCCTCCCTCTGGGAGTCTCAGTCAAACACATTGGGCTAAAATCTCCACAACAATTAGAGTCCGTATCCATTCTGTGGCAGAATCTTGGCACTCTGTTCATATATAGTGTACATTTTATGACTTACATTACTGTAAAAAACAGTCACCAAAATCACCGTCAGAATTTATCTCCTTGATGAATCTTCCTTTGTTCCCTTGTCTATCTGCTCCAGTCCAAGCAAAGTCCAGTTGTGCACCTGTGTTGTTTACATTTCCAGATATGTTCTCTTTATTCCAGTGTATTGTAACAGGGAAGTTGTTAAGGACAATAGTACAAAACTACAAGAAAAGCTAGGTCTAAAAATACAAGAAATGCAAGTTTTATAGGAAAAGGTAATTAGACCACATGCTACAGTTTCAAAAAATAAAAAAAGGACGGGTAAAAAATACCTTTGGGCATAGCCTCTGCAGACCTGCAAAAAGGCTGGTGTGACCAAACTCCTCCCTGTTTTACCAAGCCTTCCAACATAACTTAAAAAAAGATATTATATGTCTCTTCAGATTAGACCTAAAGAAACAACATATATAATACAATGATTTGAATGAATGATCTGCTCAGAGAAAGATTCCTGAATATACCCAGATCTATCCACAGTATTTAACAGCTGTTTCATTAGAGAAAATGCTACTTGGTTTTATTTATTTTTGGTCAGGTCTCCTGCTAAATTCAATTTTGTATACGCCTAGAAATACACACTAAAGGCGGTCGCCAAGTCTTCTATCACAATAAATGTCATATACGACCCATGTTGGTAGAATAATTTTTTTTATTTAACACAATTATGTAATTTTAAAGGAGCTGCAAAACCATATGGAAACCAGAGCAAAGAGTTATTTCATGAAAAATGGATTTAATTTTTTTCGATCTCTTTTTTTAAATCTTACCATCTGAAAAATATCAACATCCTAACTGAATCTGTGTTGGTTTACCTCCCTGTTAGACACTTGCTGAAAGAGTTGCTCTCTAGAATTAATGTTTTGTGAGCTGAAGAAAACATCACTAAGCTGGCTGACTCCATCGAAATTTTGCTGGTGTTTAAGGTACTCTTTGAAAGGAAGGAAGGCAAGATGGCCACATTAGATTTCAAAAATACAAACTTAGGGAAAAGTATTTTTAAATAATATATGTTGAACTTACTAAAATGTGAAAATCCTTCACATTACAGCAATTTAAGAGGCTTCATTTTTCCTTAAAGTTCAAGCATGTTACAACCACATCTAACCAATTCCTAAACATATTATTACAGGTTACACTGACACCTCATTTGACGTTGCGCTTAAGCTTGACTTCTCTTTACAGACATACGTATGACTGTGCACACATCAGCTGCCGGGACAGAGCCAGAGCATAAGCCAGTCTCTTTTCCCTTCAGTCCTCTCCGGCACAGTGCCTACATTGCCTGAAAAGACTGCTGGACCACTTCAATCTAAAGTCAGTGTCTGCCAGCTAGTGAGCAATCAGAAACTGGGCACGAGTAGCAGTTCAAACACTGTGCCAACAAGGCAATATTGAGCTACTGTAATAAATACAATTTTCTTCAAGTTGCAGACACATCTCCTAAACCCAACATCTCTCTAAATATTCACTAAAATACCGGGCCTTAAAAATCTGACAGACTAATGTCTTTACACTTCCAGGGTGTAATTCTCCTTGATTCCTAGATTAACACCACTTCATGGCCCTCTAGGACCTAGAGCTTTCCCTTGATTACTCAGAAAAGTAAGGTCACTTCTGACTTGCAAAAGAAGCTGTCATCTCAGCCTGTGACTGGCATAGTTCTGTGTTGTTGCATCTATGCCAGGCCATATTTTGTCCACTTCTCAGGCTCTAAACTAAATATGGGCAATGCTCATGCTAACCTATCCAGAGGCTGGGGTTTGGTTTTTGTTAGTGCTCTTATTTTTTATCTCCGTTGTCCTCTGGTAAGGGGTCAAAAGTAATTTCTCAGAATTTCCAAGTCGCACAGCATCCCTTTACTAGAGTATTCTGAGTTATAACTCAGCCTCTGTCCTTCCTCCCTGCATAAACCTTCTTACATTTCCAATGCCTTATGTCTGCAGTAACAATTACAATAACAACTACCACTGGCATGATCAACAGCCCTTTCTGTTGTTTCTCTGCCTACTCTTTGTGCTCTCAAACGCACATCTTTTGCAGCCTGGTTGATAATGCACAATTTAGCAGTCTTGCATTACAAAACACCTCACGTGATCTGCATTGCCTGGGAACACAAGCTCCCAGTTCTTCTCCTTACAATATTACAAATGACAAACAGAGTAGGACTAGAGGTAAGTTCACACTTGAGTACAGCCTGCCACCTGACTGTAAAGCAATACATTAACTTACTTGTAACATCGTATTGTTTACTCATGACACGTCTCCAGATTAAAGGACTCCTGATGCTATATCGCACCTGCACGCATGGAAGAAGAAAAGTCCAATCTTTCCATTGAGTTCCTGCTCTGATCCCCATAGCTCCTTGTGTTTTAAGTAAACATCCACAAATATTAAAACTTAGGAGGTTAATTACTGGGCTTAATACAAGTGCCAGTAGTAAAAAGTGATAACCTCAGTAAAAGTGAAAGATGTGCTTTGTCCATTTGACCAGAGTGATTAAAGTACAAAGTATTGAAGGCAGAATTGTACCTCTCTAGTTCAGGAGATCAGCATTTATCTAATGCAAGCCTAGAGAAAGGTTTATGGTTAATTGTCTGAATGACAACTTTGTCATTGTGTTCCAAATTACTAAAAAACACCCCCAATAAAATATATTATTGATGTATTTAACATTTTGGATCTGTATTTCACATACATAAGAACAAAAAAAGAAATTAAATACAAGGGTCATAATTCAGCCAGGCATAATTAGCTAAGTCCGATAGATTTAGTAGAGATATTCCAATTCATATTTACTGAGAATACAGTACAAGGCCTTTATACAAAATAATAACAATGATAGAGGAAACATTTCCAACCAGTTCTGTGCCACCAAGCACACTGAAAAAACAGGATTTGGTTAGTAAAAGCTGCAGTGGATTTACAAAGGAAGTTCTTCCTGACTGACATGCTGGACTTCTTCCAAATCATTACAGTACACGTGTGAAATGCAGTTAACAATGTCCACGGTACTTAGCTATCTGAAAACCTTTCGGGAAAATCCCTCATCACAAGTGATTAGGTAATATAAGAAGTCATAGAGGTTAAGCAAAGAAACTTAAGAGAAGAAAATCTGTCTTATCTTCATTCATAAATATTAATTCATTTGAAAAAAGCAGAAGATTCCAAGGATTAATTCTGACAATTCATCTGCAATATCCAGAAAAATTATTTTGCTGCCTTTAAGAAATGGGAAGCAAAGAGAAACAAATAGTGATGCTTCTCCAAATTCTGTACATAATTTTAACTCTGCCCATTTATGTCACTTTATTCACGTCACCAGAAAATACCTTAGGGTCTGAACCGTGTCTCTTTCTTACTCAGTCAAGCACAAGAAGGCTTTGCTCACGTTTTGCTTTTCAGATTTTAGATCTCACGCACCTCCTAGTTTCCAAATACTCTAATATATGAACTCTTATAATACTCAAATAGAGGAGCATCTTGACAGCCACAGAGTCAAGGTGCTCAAACTGGACTCTAGATGGGTGATTCAAAGTCAAAATGCCTCTTTAACGTCTCTTCTTTGTAAACACACATAAACCCTTGCCTCAGTACTGGCTCCTAAGAGAATATCGATTAAAAGAGCAAGTGCAAATCACAGGAGAATCTAAAAGGGCAAGTGTGCTGAGCAAGGAAAGGAAATGTTTGCACATAAAAGGCTGGGACATAAATAAAGCATTTTTATTTTACAACAAAAACCAAATATATTTTTAATTTAACTCATGCTCTTTCTGCAATTGTATTTTTGTAACTAGTTGTATCAGTGCCATAAAAAGCATGGCCTGTGAGAGCAAATGCACATTGTCCATAACTGGTTTGTCTCCCAAAAACTATAAAAACAGCACAAATGTCTCACCTAAAACCAACAGGCAATGATCATTTGTTCACAGAATTATTATGAGACGCTGTCCAAAGTATCAATAATTTCTCTGAAAAATCCATTCCCCTTAAATTTCGTATTTTAAACTGCATATTTTAAAGTACTAATTAAGCACAGTTTAGGCATTTATGAGACATATACTAATAAGCATTTTGATTACTCACAGCAATAGAGATAGAAAGAACATACCTCACAGGAAAGTGGCACAGATTTGATATCTTATTTCCCCTCTCCCACTTCAATGTTTAGGAAGTACTGTAGTAATACAGATTTTTAGATTCTACTGTCAAAACATTTTCTTAAGCAGGGGCTTACTGCATTGATATAAAAAAAATTATTCGAACCTGTTTAAATACGAACTTGGGAAAGTGTTTCTATAGTTTCAACCTGCAGCTATGACTATGTAAGACTTGCTGATGTCACCACCAACGTCACCTTAGCCATCTCTGATGTTATTTATCCAGCATAAATCAAATTATCTCCTTCTGCATAACAACTCCAAGATCAGCCTTTCATCACAGTTCATTTTGGTTAAGATGATACTCAGATCACCGTTTTTCACCTTGAGCTCTGCAACATCTTACTCTCTCACCTTGACACATGACATTTTGACTATTTTCAATGCATTCACTTTTAGACAACTAAATTAATCTTCTTGGCTGTGCCACCATGCCACCGAAAGACTGCTTTCTTTTTCAGTCTATCACAAACTCCTGATCCAAAGAGAAGTTTTATATTGAATGTGGTTTGTAGCTTACAGTACAGTATAGCCTGTGGCCTGAATATGTGCTCTTCAGTGACTTCCATTCTATTCAAGCCAGCTGTTATCATCTATCAGTCCAAATTTCTTTCAAACTCTCTGTTCCTTCCTGCTATCTTCTAAATATGGGATGAATTCACTACAAAAAGAGCACAATTACTATTGCTCTGCAAATTAATCTTTTGGTGTCACCTTTCTGCTAATGCCTATCAAGCCTGAGAATTACCATCTACAGGATGGGCCTCCGGGAGCTGGGCTTTTTGCCCCCAGGACAAATGGGGTGTGATGTCCAGTGCTGAAAGTCTGCAGGCACATGCAGGAGACTTGCTCAGTATGTATTAAATGGCATTTTCATGCACGCGTATAAGACTCCCTTACATGAGCATTAAGTACCATTACACAAATGCGATGCATGCAGTGTCCACATTATCTGTGTATATATGACTCATCAGGCTTGGCTGTGAATGCACAGAAACAGTGCTCAAGTCCCTTGGCTAGTTTAAAGCAGTTCTCAGCAGCTGTTCTGTTACTACAGCTGTTTACTGCACAAAAGAGAAGTATTGCCCCCCTACTCTGTTCCACTTTGCTGCATCCGCCTATCATGACATATTTTCATCCCATGCTTTCTGGGGCAGGAAATCCATTGCGATTTTCAAACTTCAAATCATCCATTTGCCATAATATGTTACAAAGTACCAGAATGCAAGACTCTCAAGGTTTTCTTGCGCTATGCAGTATAATTAACAGTCTAGAATGATTTTTTAAACTATAATACACAATCACGTAATGTTTTTCTCACTTTCTTAAACAGATACACAAATTTTGAAGTGCAGGTTAGATCCTTACTGCTTTGTAAGTTGGTATTTATTCATTTGAATGAAAAAGAGCAAAACCATGTATATCTGTATATCCTAGCATTCCCTGTACTCTACAATTATTTCAAAACATAAGAGGTTCCGGGCTTAGTGCCAGCTGAAACAATTGGCGTTAAATCTCATAAAGCAAAGAAGTGCACATCTTTAGTTTTTGAAGCATTTGGACAGTGGATTGTAGTAACAGCAGAAATAAAAAAAAAACCCCACACAACAACAACAAACAAATTACTCCATTCCCCCCTGCTTCACATAATCATGCTGGCAGTTTTGGAAGTTTTCTTTATGATCGTCTTTCAGATGAATATTATTCATGAGTTGGACTGCTTGATAGGTGGAACCATTTGTCTGCCAAATGTTTCACTAGAGAAGTAAAGCAGTAAAACAACCATTCCAAGCATGGAGTAAATATCTTCAGTTAGCTGAAGAAAGAAAAAGCCACTGTTCTAGTAGGGAGCAAAGATCACCAACGTTTTATTGGTGATTTTCAATACAAGCAGACTGATAGTGTGCAGTCAAGTTATGTTACATGAATACCATCTGCACATTTAGCAAGATTTCCTCATATTTCTCCTTCATTTTCTTTGTTCCGTATTGACATGTAGAGGGCAATAAAGGGCACTTGCTCCTTTTGCTCATTTGGAAGAAAAAGGCTGAGAGTCTCATAGACACAGAAGGCAATGAGATGCCATTAACACTTCCAGTGTATCACTCATACTACTTAATTTATGAGTTATTGTACTGTATCAAAAATGTATTATGGACAAAGTTTTTAGATGTTTCTGTATAGTATTCCAGCAACATAGATAAACAAAAATAATCCTGTCTTAACAACTTTAATGAAGCAAAACATCTACATCCAAGCCATATGAATAGGAAATTCACAAAAACAAGCATGTTAGGCAAAGTGCTTGCAGACTAAACAATTTGCTTCGGACCCCAATGCTGTAGCCATTGTACAAGCAGACACAGGATTCCCTGGACACAGGGCTGAATTTCATTCCACAAAAATTCAGGGATATGCGGTTTAATGCTACTTTACTTCATCTAATGCTGGTCTGCAATGATGTGATTTATGGATAGCTGCTCTGAACATAGAAGCAAACATTTTTCTTTGCTTGAAGGTAAAGAATTCAATTTCCCACCACAGACCTGAAATGAAGACGTGTCAACTAGATCTCTACAGGTTATCTTCAATTTCCACAGTTGCTTGATGTTTCCAGTAAAATTCTGCAGAAAATTAACATATAGCTTGTTGCTTCCTAGCTCAGGTAGGAACACAGCTTTACACCAAGATCCTATTTAAATGTAGACTGGCATTTAAATACTACTATGGAAATATTAGGGTATGGTTAAAAGTTGCTGATCAGGACTCTGAAACCATTCTGCAGGGAAGAGTGAGCTCTATTTTTTTGGGTCCTCTCCCACAACAAAACCGCAACAGTTAAACTAAACTAAGTTATAACAATAATCATAGAAGAAAAACAGGCAGGCTAATGAATGGCATACATCATCAGTCTTTTAAAATTATTTTCGATTCTCCTACAGCATTTGAGTCTTTATAAAAATTAACTTATCTAGTTTTATTTACAGTCACCACCAACTGCTTCTGTGGTATCCTGTATGATTTATTAACTCTTACTCCAATAAACTACAATGTTCATAATTCTAGAATTTCTATGTGCTGTCCTTCATAATTTTTTTTACTTTTTTTGTACTGAAATATTCTAGCTACTTTTAGTCAATAAACTTTAATTCCTGACATATTTGTTAATTTAATATTTTTCTTTTCCTATTAGTATCACTTACCTTACTTTTACATATTTTAATAAAGTTCTATTCCTGTCTTTAAAGCAGCATATAATACAACAAACTTCTCTAAAGGAGATGAATGACAGAGAGTCAAAGGAAAGCTTTTTCTAGTAGTTGTCTGAAGAGCTGGGCCCAGGCCTTGAGTGGATTTCAGTAAGAGATATGTGCCTTGCTAGCTGCCTATGGGAGAGATGCTGACTAGTAACATCAGTTCTATTATAGAACATCTTCAGTGACTGCAGTCTTGCATAAAAACGCAAGATGAAATCTCCTGCTACTACCTCCACTTTTACCCTGTGGCCTCATTCAGAATTTCCTTCTCTGAGGTTTACATTTTGGATCGGAAAAGGGATGCTGATGGGACTAATAAGTGCAAACTATCTGCACCATTAAGACTTTCACCATACAAATAGGTACACTCATGAGACCTTTGAGTATTACCAATTGGTTTCAGAGGAACTACTAGCACACATCAAGCTGTACACAAGCATAATGCAAGTGCTTCGTAGAATTAGTGACTAATTCACACTAATTAAAATTTGACCCACATCTGAGGTATCTAGGTCAAATGAAATAATTGCTATCTGAAGGTTATCCATTGACATGTGTAAGCTTGTAGTGTCATGGTACTGACTACGGCTGCCTTTGTCATGAGCAGAAGCTGTAGCATACTTGGGGGACCTGGTCAGAGCTCTATACAAAACTCTTGAGTAGGTTTGGCATGCTTGATGTAGCCACGATTCAAGTCCAGAGTCAGAAACAAAGCTCACAATGGGGAATCACTGCCTATCACAGGGATAAGGCAGCTGATCAAAAGTATCTCCTGGCAGCCCCTGCTCACCGCTCCTACTGAGCTCCAAATTCAGCAAAAGCCCTGCTTATTCTCAGAAACAAAATCCTCCCACCATGATAGAATGACAAAGACATGTAAGTACTGAGATATTTTAAGAATATACATAGCCTCACTGATTTCAGCTAGCACACCAACAAATAGGCCTGTCCTTGTTAATTCTGAAACGAATTTCCAAAGGTGACTTATGTTGCTTGATAAGCTATATATACATAGAAGTATGTATGTCCCTAGAGATACAGGCCCAGGGGGAAAATGGACATTATTCACTCAGCTAAGTTTCACGATCACAAACTTGGACAACGTTCTTGTTTGTAAATAGGCATTTCAGAATAACTGCAGAATAAACAAAAAGTTGAAGGAAACATCTTGACAATAGCATAATGTAGGTAGTATTGTATTTCCTGTAAACAATAAATTTTGCAATTAAATATAGGTGTTTCTTTGGAAATGCGTATCTCAAATGTACAGAGAAAATTACAGTCAGTAGAGTTGTATCACTTGGCCCTACCCTGTCCTGTCAGAAAAGACACACATTGAGCCATGACTCTTACCTGAAAGCATATGGCTGAGATCACCTGGTGGCCACCACAAGAAACGCACTTCCTACAGCCTTAACTTCGGAGAAGATTTTCATCGTTAACTAAACTGATTCAACACAACTATAGGTATAAACACTTTCTAAGCACTTGCTGGCAATGGTTTTAGAACAGTTTTAATTTCATAAACTGAACTGTTTATCTCTATAAAATATATTGTTAGCACAGTGTCCAAACAGCAATGAAATTTTCTTGGGGATATGAATAATGGTTTTCACAAATAGTTGACTGTATGAGTCCCTATATCTCAGAGCTGACCTTGGACTGATTACTAAAAATACAGCTCAAATACTGGAGTTTGCATCAATTCTGAGAAATTTCTGTCCAACGAATATGTATTTTCCCTGTAGCCAAGTTCTAATAACTACAATCACTTTAGAAAAGGCACATGTCAAAATCTACAAAGTTTACAGGTTTTTTTCATTCTCGTCTCTCTTCTACTTCACATTTTTTTACACCCTTTTAAAACTACTATAGTGCTTATAGTAGTTTTAAATAAGATTATTATATTCCAGAAAGCTAAAAAGACCCCCACTGCAACATGCAATATGGAAAAGGCAAATGTGCTAATTTGCAGTTATCACTGGCTGTTATATGACTATCAGGCCATCTTGTATGAAATGATGACCTCTATGGGAAGTTCAACACAACCTACCGCCTCTGCCTTATTGTTTTTTTCCAACAAGAATTCTTAGACACTTAGATCTCTCCAGATAACTTTCCATTTTGACATTAAGAATGAAAAGGGACCACTTCCTAATGGAAAATCGTCTTCTTCTCATCTATCCAAACTCAATACCATGTCTACTGTACAAAATACAATGGGTTGGAAGGGTTGTTGATGTTAATATTTATGATCAGTTCAGCCTTCTTTTTCCATTTATAAATGATTTGTTAGAGGATCACAATTTCTCCCAGATATATACATTATTAAACAACCCAAGGAGTTTTCCGGCCCAGGCCAGAATTGATTTCAAGCAGCCCTCTGACTGTTTTCCTACTGCTGGTATGTCATTCATCATCAAAATTGCATGAAATTGTGCTGTTCCATGGGATGACAACAATTTAAATTAGAAGAAAATGAAAATTAATAGCAGAAGTGATTCCTGATAGATGTTAATGTTTGGATTAATAATCCCTAATAAAAAATATATGAAACTTCATTATCTGCCAAGAAGCTAAGGTTAATTGCAAACTCTGCCACTGGTTCCCATTTTGTACAGACAGTTACTCCCTCTGGACCTCATCTTTAGGGATTTTGGTTAGAATCTGCATATGGTATCTCAGTTATATTGGACAATATGTAAATAGCAGCTTGGGAGTCAGCACTCTTAATCCTTTCTATTTGGTATGACTGTAGATCTGCTACACTCTCCTTGTGTATAACCATTTCTGCCAAACAACAACAAAACCTAACACATTTGGGGAAACACATTCATTTTTATCATTTAGACTGAAACTACCGTGGAAATGGGAATATCATTCCTACAGAATATACATATATGCAATACGTATAAGAAGAGAGATCTATTTAAAATATTCAAGAAGTTCCACAGCTTTACATAATTGAACAACCAACAGATAAAATTAACATTTACTCTCACATGATCACAAGGTTAATCATTAGATACTCAGCTAAAAATTAAAAGAAAAGTTACCTATTGTTTTATCTAGAAGATTTCCTTGTTCATCCGTCTTGTAATTGAGGAATGATTTTTACAATGGACTCATGTCTTTGCAGAATGTACTCAGAAATCTGCTGTTCTCTTGAAAGTAACATTAATCTCTGATAGCAATATTTGTGAGCACCTTTTGGGCTAAATACTATGTGCCATGTCTGAAATACTCAATTATTTGGAAATTAATTTAATAATACTTTTAAATCCTTTGGCAAGTATGTAAAGTACACATTTGTTACAGTTGCCTTCCAGGTTTGGCTGGCAAATAGCCAGATGTCTATTGATTCTTGCTGGAATACAAAATTATTTATAATTCCTAGCTCTTTCATGGAACCTCACTGTTTTGACCTATCACTGGTATAGGAGCCAAATCATGTGTACCTTTCCATTGTCTAATTAATTCCACATTACATAAATTGACTCATGATTCCTGAACACTCAGGTTGGACAGTGAAAAATGTCTACAAATCAAGTCATGTATTCTCAATGGATTTTGACTCACTTTCAGTCCATAAATAATATAAAAACTGTCACACTCATTTATAGCTATTGTGATGTCACTTTTTCCTTTTGTTTTAACCTAAAGTCACACCCTATCTAGTTATGTATTAACAATCTTTTTTAAAAAGTTATGATCTTTTCTTGAGTACAAGAATTATTTTTGCATCATTGCAATGATAAAATGCAGAAGGTTTTATGATACGGAGCAAGTAAATTCCACTAACAATGGTCCTCTATACTATTCCCTACTGGGGATTTCTTCCACTAGCAAGTCAGATACTAAACTATGTTGCAAAAATTCAAGTACCTAAAACTTGTGGGCACTCCTGAAAATTTTCACAGAGCCCATTCAGTAAGTCCTTTGGTAACACAGAAAAGACCTGCAGTGGTTTCTGAAACTTACCCTGAAAACATTCAAAGTATAAACTATTTCAATAAATCCCTTGCTGCTTTTGTTAAAGCCACTTATTACAGTAGAACTCCTAAAGATAAAGCAGAAAATAATACATACTAATCTGTAGCTTGAAAAATGTGAAAAGTTATTACATTCAATAACATACAAGGTTATTTCCTTTTGAAAAACATATCTAAGGAAATCAAAGTTTGAAACAGCTCTTTAAACTGGGTGCTGCATTATCAGAGCTTTGAATGAATTAGTTGGCCAGATTCCTGCTGAGGAACCAACTTTGACTTGCTCTTTACAGGAGATTTCTGACCTGCCCGCAACTATTCACTCACCACAGACATCATGGAAGAGCTGACACAAAGAGGCATACTATTTAAAATCACTTCAATAGCAATAAATGCATTTCAGTGCTAGTTTCTGCACCCACTGTCTAAAATATTAAATTGTTCTTTTTGTTAACTGTGCACTGAGGAAACACTTTATATGGCAGATCTAGGAACTAATGTCACCCAATTACCTGTAAAATGGTTACAGCAGTGAAAGCTATTCCAACACTGGCTAGAGGAAAAGGATACAACGCAACGTGTGTAAACCCCAACCCAGAGAAAGGATGCCTAGTTCTGATGTATGCAAACCTAATTCTGTGTATCTAAATCATGCCAACCAAAAACACAATAGATCTTTACATGCAGACAAGATAACCCTGTTCTCTGCCAATGATCTGACACTGGTCTCTCAGAAAACTGTTCTTGACTGGGAGAATCACCTTGCGAGGCAGATCTACTGTCCAGTTTCTACTCCTGCCAGCTGACCCTCAGGGGTTAAAATAGTCCTTTGGAGTCACTGTCAATTATCGATGGTAACAGCTTTTGTAACAACCGCTCATGAACTCAAGGAATACACTGGGATATTGACATTTTCCCACAGCAGTACTAGTACAAGAGGAGCATGTACAATCAAAACTCCATGTTATCTGCAGCCCCATACATGACAGTAAACTGTAAGAAAGGCATTTTAGATGGTTCTGTGACATTACGAACTGCAGCACCATTCTCGTTATGCGTGGGAGTACAAGCACAGAGGAGCACACTGCTGGGTGCAAGAACCCTTCAAGCCCTCAAGGTTGGCTGCAGAACCAAGGAAGCATGAGAATGGGCAAAAGCCACCTCTTCCCACTCCCTCAGGCACCTGCACTGGACACAGGTTAGCTAGATCTATCTAGCAACCGATAGACCTCTTAATCCTTCTGGCACTACTACATGGTTTTGTGGAAGTACCTGTGTCTATCTAAAGAATATATGAGACATGGATACTTCTGAATCACGTCAGATATGTAGTGTAAAACTAAAATAGAAAATCTGATTCCAATCACCACGCCCTAGTGCTGTAGCTGTGATGGTCTAAGTACACAAGCAGGACGACGTTTACATAAAGTCACTTCCACCTGTAAACCTTGCCTAAGAAAATCCCCATGCATTCCAGAGCAATAGCTCTGCAAGCTCACTGCTGTTCACTCCTATTCACATTATTCAATGTCGGACTTTAAAATCTAATTTTCACTTCTTGTGGAACTTCTGGAAATCACACCATTACAATGAACAACTCGGAAATAATAAAATAGTTGAATGCATACTGCTAACGGAGCTGAAAATGGCAGGGTACAGCTAGCACAAGACTCTTGACTGTGAATGCACAGAACATTATTTCCTCCTAATTATGGACTGATGAAAAAAAACGTAGTCAGTCATTCCACAGATCAGAACGAGTCTTAGGTCAGACTTGGAATCTGCCTACTTGAGTACCAGTTATGCCTCACAGAAAAGCACACATTTAGAGGGGCCTTGCAGATTGGCTATATACTCCTTCACAACGCTTTGTAGACAGACCTACAAAAAAAAAATTGTAGACTAATGGTCACACATCAGATGAAAGTAAAACTTACACAAGACTTTTGTGGGGTATTGTTAAATTTATTATGGAGTAAAAATGAACAGTGAATTACTGCTCTGAGCCAGAGTGAGGATCTAAGCCAATTAACACATCACACTACAGTTCCTTACCTGATTTAGACAAAAAACACACCTGTATCTCTTTTCAGGCTCTTCTGTTGGAAATGTTTTCTGTTTTCACCACATTTACTGGGACAGTCAGCCAGCCTGTAGCCTGCAGATAACTCTGTAGCCTGTAATCAGGCTGCCAAAGCTGGCAGAAGAGAAACCAGAACCAAGATCCCTAACAACCAGAAAAAGTACTGTAAGTAGTCAGCTACTGGCTCATTTCAGCTAACTTCTACTCTCATTTTAACCAGACATTGTGGTATTGATGCTTTCAAAAGTATCACAAATGTTATGCAAGGTTTGTCCCAAATTAAAAAAAAAATAGTGGAAGCAATGATGGATAGAATAGTCAAAGATCCCTGAGTGTGCCTCGCAAAACACTTCAAAGGATAAGGAAAATACAAGATTAGCAACATGTAGATGCAATGTTGAAGAAAATGAGGCTGTCAGGCCAGTTTGCCATGAAGCTCAGGATGGAAACTAAAAGAGAACGGAGATTAATATACCTCATTAATATAATACATGAAAGACGAGAAGAAGAGAGAGGTTTTTCAGGTAATTCCGATACTAAGCTGAGCTGTGCTACAGATAAATGAAGATCATCTGATTGTCCAATGCTGTGTGATGACTGAAAATAAAGGATTCGAAAGGAGAGACAAAATCAACTCTTCTGCTCAAAGAAGGTAAAGAAAAATATATATTTTGCATATCTGCAGTAGCAATTGGGCAATTAATATATTCCATCAGGTTTTCTACTGAAATTCTTGTCATGTGCATAAAAATAAATGTCCTAGCAAGATACAAGCTGTTCTGAGGTATTAAAAACTGTCTGATGTGCGTGCAGAGAAAAAAAAACGTAAGAAATAAAAACCAAATAGTGCACTGTCCTATTTTCCCCTACTGTTGTAAAATTCAAGTCTTGATATTTAACATTGTAATTCTTCTGTACAGTGCTCAATATAAGTGGGCATCTCTGTTCACTTTCATGACCTGAAGTTTTCATTATTTCCATACTCCTGCAAAATTGCTACTAATGTTCCATAATGCACAGTATACCTGGCCTTTTCTACAGGTGGCCTCCATTTAATACAGCACCAGACATAACCTGCTCGTTATTTGAAAATCCTGTTTTCACAGCTCCTGAGAACCTTTTCACACTCCTTTTTCAGTCTTAATCACTCTAATGTAGCTTTGCTAGTGTTGAAGGACCAAGGAACTGGTCTCATTAACCACTTCTGGTTTCCTTTTTTCCCAAAGACAGACATGCTCTAATTAACTACTTGTCTTAGCTATTCTCAAGACAATAGACTAGTCCTGGCAGCCGGAGTGGAAATTAAACAGGGTGAGATCCCAGCAAAACGGCAACATCAGTCATTGCTGCCATCCTATGCCAGGCGCAAAGAAAGCAAGTGTAAAGATTTTCTGGTCCTACCAGGTATTGTCATCAGTGTTGTGTACAAACTGCCATGTATTTATACCCTGCCTTCTGCTTCTCATGAAGGGTGACCAGAAAAGTTCAAAGAGATCTTTATGTTGCTATGAGAAGGTTTTTGAGGGTTGATTCTTCTCAAGTACCAATCATTAAGGAAATGGTATCTCATCCTATGCTAACACTTTCCGGCCTTTCGGCATAGAGGTATCGAAATGAAGACAGGCATCTGGTCATTACTACCAAGAAAGTCCCACAGCGTCCTTGAACTTGCCTTCAGGCCCATTTGAGCATTAGAATAATAAATCAATAAATTGCATGAAGCGAAGGGAGGAGAAAGCCCTCTCTGAACAGGGACCCAATAGTCTCATTGAACGCATGTACCGCCAGGGGTTAACAATGATTCTTGCCTAAAGCACAGCAGTTTTGGTTAAATAGTCAATACCATGTGATATGAAAGAAGAGCCAGTTCCTATACATGCTGCCTGTCTGTTCTAAAACAAATTGGTTTTCCTCCTGAAAGTTATGGTGTAGTTTAAATCAGAATACTTGTGCCACTGAGTAACTACATGGAAACACGAATCAGGAAATACAGGTACTCACCTTTGGATTTCTCTTCCTAGATCAGAAAAGAAGATACCAAATTTGACACAGATGCATTTTTCCATCCACAGAGAACACACGTCAGCTGAAGCCAGAATCCTAAAAGAACACCCCAAATATGAGGAGTATGGGCTGTGTTACTGTTATTTTGTGTAGTTTGGGCCAAGAGCTCTCTGGCAATGACCTGGCCCACGTAGGCTTATGTGCTAGTGGTGAATATGCTGGTAAGATGTTTTGGGGGGTTTTATTATTCTTTAATAGTTTTATACACATATTATATATTAAATAATATATTAATTTATATAATGTGGTTTCATTTTCCAGTAGAAAGATGTAAAATGCAGGAAGCAGTGGCAAAAGGAGGAGAAAAAAGCAGCAAATCAGTTCCTTAGCTTTCTTCATTTTCATAGTGAAATATTTAAAGTTCTCATCCAGAAGAAAGATGCTTTAAGATTTCAGCTTCAAGCTTCCAAATGTCATATAACTTGTTGCAGGAAGGTAAAATAATCCCATATACACCTACCACAGGTTCATTATATCTTCTCCTGAAATAGCTTGTGAATAATGCAACACAAAGAGTTTTAACCTGGTGAAGTCTGGTATTCTTAGAAGCATTTTCATGGTTATAAAACAGCGCTAAGATTGGCAGATAGTATAGATTGAAAAGTATTAAACATTTTTTTCTCATTTTTCCTAAGAAAATGGAGCGAGTAAGGGAAAAAATGAAAAACTGACAAGAACCACCTAAACATGACAGTAATATTTATTTAGTCCATCCTAGCAGGAGTCTTTCTGTCAGCCCTGATTTTCCATAAATATTGATTACTTATTTTTAAGCATGTAAAGCTTGCTAAGAGACACGTTTACAAAATGGTGTTTCTTGTCTTTCTCTGTACAGCTATCAAGACCTCCCAGACTTTCTCATCTGAAAGAAAAAATAGGAGATGTTTTTAATCATAATTTGTGCTCAGAACTCAGCACATGAATTTTTTGTCCTGGTGTTTAAATAACCTTATCAAACATACAGCACAACTTTTGCCCACTCTAATACAGTCTCCAAAACATCTCTCATGTTTCTTTTTTCTTCGTTCATTGACAACAAAGATCTTTTGGACTTTTCTACCAGGCTCAGCAGGAAAGTGGTTGTACCAAAACTAACCTTTGCATTAAAATTTTCCCACATTATTCGCCCTACTAGCTGTGATTCAGAATATATTTTCTGCTAATTAAAAAGTCCTTGAACACCTGTAAGTTCACAAGTGATTGCTACCTACACAGATATTAGTAAAACGCTAGTTTCAGGAACCAGCAGGTTAAGCATTCACATCCTCATGTAGCACGACAGCCATTTTGACATTACAGCATCAACCCATACACTAAGCATAAGACTCGTTTTTCTTATTGGCTCGTCTTACACAGCAGGAGTCAGCAGGATTGATTATGCCACCACATAAATATTTCCAGAAGCAAAGGAGGAGGGAGAAATTTTTGATTAAAGCTTCTGTGGGATATCAAAGACCAACACTCAAAGGAATCTGTGTGTTTTCATCTTCCTTGAAACTGCTCCTTGACAAACATACCAAGAGTTTGAACTATTGGATATTTTCCCTACACCTTTGATTATACACAGTCTTTCAATGTCAATTTGATTGCAAATCTATGCTGGTGTGCAATTTGTGAAGTGATTTTCAATGTCCAAAACCTACTGTGCAGATTCATAAAATAAATTAGTTATACAGAGAACTTTTATTGGCACCATGCAGACTGAGTAATCTAATAGCTATCCACCTCTACCCCAAATGCCTAGGGACTTCAGAATCAGTGTAATAATATAAATGATCTTTGCATTTTAATATCATTCATTAACATCTGCTCCTTCCTTAACATATATTATTGCATAATGAACGATTTAGTATCACGAGGCAGTAGTCCTTTAACTTTTTACTGTGTAATGTAACTGTTTCTTAATTCATCTACTAAATGCAAAAAAGACCCCATTTTAATGTATGTTTTTAACATATGAAAGCAAAGAGATAAGCAAGGGAGATATTGTACAGACCTGCAGTCACTTAAAGCAAGTAGCTCATCTGAATGCCTTTTTTATAAGTTTTATCCTTAGATAACCTTGCCAGAAGATATGAGTAATGTTTGCATGAATTGCCATGAAATTGCCGTTCATTCCAGTGGAGTTTTCACGTACCGATATGTCCCAGTGACTGCAAAATAGCACATGTAATTCAGCAGAGATCTCCCTTGCTTTATGCTTAATGACTCTTTTCATTCTTGGGGACATATTTCCCTGTATATTTCACAGCAAAAAGTCATGGTGGCTCGTTGCACAACAGTCAGATGACTTTAGTAGCCTCCATCATTTATTTGTATTTGTTTTACTTAATATGTAGTGCTTGGATATCTCAGGTCATTAAAAGGTCTAACAAACAAGACTCCCCAAGAGAGCCTTCAGTGAAAGCATTTCTTTTTGCTATCATTTCCAGAGATGCACTGGTACATTCTCCCTAGTTGCTGTGGCACCCTAGGGGATGCATTTACCTGAGTTACAAAAGCACTGAAACGTTATGACTGTGGGTCTTCAAAAGTTGACAGAAATTGCCATAATTTGGCTCATATTTGCATTTGAAAATGCCCTTTTGGATGTCACTACTTAAGATTTAACGAAGACTAGGTAGTATAGACAGTACTGAGAAACAACAAGCCTTCTTTCATTGACACAGAAGTCTGAACTATTGTTCCTCACAAGAGCCCAAGCTCAACATAATTTGCTCATATTGTAGATTGTCATAATACTTTTTCTGATTTCTGAATACCACACATTTTTCACTCTTCTGTTGGTCATATTTCTGCAAGAGATCACAGAACACACTAGTATCCTGCTGTTAGAAAAAGCATATTGTACTATGGGATCTCCTGCTGAGGCAAGATGCTACCCCGATCTTTGTCAGTCCAAAATCCTGCCTGGAAAAGTAGAATCAAAAGGATATTTTAAGAGCAGACTCTATTTTCCATTAGCTACAGTGTAAAAACACCAACATTAAGGCCCCAAGGGAACACCAAGGGAATTGAATGGCAAGACAGAGCTGACAAGTATATATGTATGCTGAGGCTGGATATATTTAGAGTCAAAGTCAGGGGCAGGAAAACACCCCCAAAAGGAAGTTGGATTAGTCTTTGCATTTATCACGTGGTTTTTTTCTGAGAAAATATTAGACATAACCTTGTTTGTTTGTTATTTTTTTTAATACCTACTTGCTCCCAGCTATTGCTTGCACCACTTCCTTATTTTATCTTCTTTTTAAAATAACTGTGGAAAGCTGAAATGAGAATCATGCCTATGTGAGTATCGGTACATTACCTAGCAAAAGGGGCATTGTTGCTATGCTCAAATTTTACACTAATATTATCATGTGCTTTACGTGCTCTGTCACAACCCAACTCTCAACAGAAATTACACAAAGGAAGAGACATATCACACAGTTTGTAAGCAATACATCTGCTGAAATATACATACTTCAGTTCAAAAAAGAAAACATCCAACACTGAAGTTCAAAAAAAGAAAACACCCAAACTTGCTCATGTTGTAAGACAAAGAACAAATGAATCAAATATTACTGTTTAGCCTTGCTCATTCTTAGCTCTGTACACACACCTGTCTTATCTATGAATTTATTATGACAGGGTAGTGTTCCCTGCTAAAGTAACTTATTCATTCCAGAGATGTTCCTAAGAATTCATACCTTCTTATTAGACACTTTAGGACACAGCAGTATCATGTGAGAAGAGGTACAGATAAAGATCACTATAGGGTGCTTATTCCTAACTTTTTTCTTTCCTAATACACTCAAACAATTCCATCAACAGGGTGCTTGCACTTTCTTGTCATTTATTTCACTTCATAGTAGCAAACTCTGGTATTACTGTGACCCATATAGGGAAATTCTGTTTGAGCTGCAGTGGGACCATAACCCAGCCTAGCATCAGGCAAAACAGGTGGTGCTGCCTTCTCAGAAATTTACCTACATGTACATAGATGAAAAATTCTGGGAATGTTACTGGAGCACATTGTTTTTCAGACAGGAGGGAAGATAAGCAAGGAAGAAATTATAATGACCAACAGTAAAATAAATTTAACAGCCCATTAGGTGATTAAAACATTTTGTGCTGCTCATCACCCACATTCGCTGCATTCTTTCAGAGATAAGATGTATATATATAGGCATGGTGCATGTGTGTATGTATATATGCACCTATACCTATTTTATCACACACACAAAAGCTCCCTTGAAGTGACCATTTTCTGAAATTCTCCCCAGAAGCCACAATCAGACCAAATAATAATAATGGAGATAAAGATCAGGTAGAGCAGAGAGCTGAAAAAAAATCTCCTTCCTTACATGAGTAGAAGAACACTTGGTTCAACACAGATGAAATTTAAATGCAACTCTAAGAAAGCTAGAGTTCCATAAAAAAAATCCCAAAAGAAAACAGGTGCTATATTTATTGACAGGATTTTCATGTTGTTGTCTGTCTGCAGTATCTTTTGGTTGATGGGGAAGGAGGAAGAAATAGCAGAAAGAATGGGACTGTTCAAGTAAAATAAAAACAGAACATTTTACTCAATTTGTACCATTGGCAGTAATACAAACAACTACCGATGAGCACTTTGATTTCACACTGAGTATTCGGCTTTCGTCATATGTGATGTATCCTCAGAAGCCTGCCAAGAAGCTTTAAGAATAAACAAAGCTAGAAGTAAACTAGAAAGTGTATATGAAACCACTCTGAATACATTTGCATACACAAATGTAGGTCTTTACTAACTCTATGTACATGTACAGTATACATGTGCATATGTGTCCATTATTTAACAACTGTCCCCCTCAAAGTTTTTCTGGAATATTATCTTTTCACACAGAAATCTACGTTATATATGTAAATAATTTTTAAAAAATTTAATTTCAATAATTATTTACATCTTACCTTCTCAAAAGTATATTTTTCTTCTTAATTACCTTTATAATTACTAGCTGAAATTCATCTGAGTCAGATAAAGGACGTTATCTATTACAGCCTGACTTAACAAGGTCAATCAGTTTTCATTTAATCTCCAGGCTAACAAAGAAAACAAAGTAGCAGTTTTCCCATGTACTTTATAATAACAATAGGCACAAAAGGATGGAGAAGAGTTTCAGTTTGACCATGTCATTCATTATTCATTCTTCATTGGACAACACTAGGCTTCTCAGAAGCCTGTATTTTCCGTCAAAAGTATTTCAGGACATGCACTAGTTTTCACTCTCACTAGTTTTTACTGCTTCTCTTTCCAATGTCTTATTAATTTATCAAATGTGCAGGATAAAAATATTTCCACCTATTAATATTATTTAAAAATTCATGAGGTGGAATGCTTTCTTTGTAAGCACCAAAGACAGAAAGCCATCACAGCCAATGTCTACGTACTTTTTAAAGCTTGGTCTCTTATATGGGAAGGAAAATACTAAGACAGCCAGAAGGAGAAAGGTCAGTCAAATCTCTCAGTGAGCCTCGTGAGCAGGGTATAGACAGAGTTTATATGCTAAAATACTGATCTTATGTCTTGCTTCTAAAAAGAATATAAATTCTGTATGCATTTTAAATATTTGTTTCCACAGAGGCTTTTTGGTTCTTACTCAGCGACTTCATAATCTTCAGATGAGCAGGTGTGCCAATTGTGTTACATACTGTACCCTGTAAACATATCCATTCACCTAATGGAACTATATTTTGGAGTCTGTGTAACTAGAGTGTTGCCATTTTTTAATTTAAAGTGCAGTTAGCAAAGGCTAGTCACAGATGGGCTAAGCAGCTGTCTGTGCTTCAGAGAACTCTTAATTTCTGACTTGCCAAAGGTATATTACCTAAATGCACTGTTTACCACAGTCTGCACTAGTTGAGATTAAGATTACATATCTTTTCATGTTTGATTTAATGTAAAAATTATACTGAAGTTCATTATTGGGCTTCACTTTATTTAGTGTTATAAAAAGTTTAAATTAATATTAAAATTACAGATGTTTGTCCATAGCATATTTCTAAATAGCTTGTGGAACAACTAGAACGTGAGAAATTCCATGTAATTCTTGTAAATCTGTGGGAAAAATCAGGCCCTTTGGAGTGCCTTAAAGGAAGGTAAATGTTATTTTATGTAAACAAATTAGGACCAGATTTCCAACTTCAGTAGAAGTATGTTTGCCTATCAAAAGAAAGGAGAGAGGATGAGTAAATTTGCTCCTGCTCTTAATTGTGAACTTTGCTGAGCTCTGCTTTGCTTTGCATAGGGATTTCCTTGCACTGCAGCCATCTCCAGCCTCCATGCCCTTACACTACAGCTGGCTGCTCTGTTAGGAAGGCATCCCAGCTGCACCCCAGGAAGCACATGGCAGGTGGAGGGAGTGGACAAGGATCATACACAGAGATTTCAAGTAAGAACACAGACAGATGATTGCACATGATTCATCTAGCAGGTTCAAAGCCACCCCTGTCTCTAAGACACAGCTAACACTGGACAGCCATGCCCGTGACCCATTACAGTAGCTACCAAAACCACCTTTAAAGAATTCTCTAATAATTTGGAGTTGACTACCACTCTCTTAGTTGGCCACTACTGAAGTTATAGAAATGAGATAAAAAGATGGTCTCTTAGTTCAAAGTCTGAAGCAGAAGGGTCAGCCAAAAGACCATTCTCCCCACCTGAGAACAGCTTTCTAATACCAGGTTTCTTACACTCAGAGTGGATGACTTAGGGTTGGAGCATCTGGCTTCAACTCCCCACTCTTCTGACCCCATGCCTGCTGTCAGCTTTCTCAAGCCCTCATAGCCTGAGGCCCTAAGAAGTGCTGAAGTACAGGAAAGTACTCTGGCACAAGAAACCTCCCAAAATGCCAAAGCCAAACACATTAAAAAAGTATTTCAATGACAATTGTTGGAGTATGGCAAAAACCATTTTACAATCCTTTGTAGTTATTAGGTTACATGAAAGCTTAACAATTAGAAGTTGAATTAAATATTTAGAAAAAATAGCTATCACCCATTTGACTAAAATATTCATGAAAATATTCAAAGCAAATGAAAAAGAAATCTCAAAAAATACATACTGTGAAAATCTGCTGGCCAATATCAATAATTGTTACATCAAGCTGTGAATGGGCTTAGATGTCACATAAAAAGATATTTTGGGTTTTTGGTACCACCTTTCTTTGTCTGAAGCAACAAAGAAGAAAACAACCTAAATTAATTTGCTCTGAAAGAATGTAATCTGATCAGAAATTCTGTTTACGAAACACAGCCCTTGTGTTTCCCTTATTGTCACTTTCAGAAATACAATGCTGCATCAAGTAAGATTCTGTGAAGTGTTTGGACTTTACAAGGAAGACTTAAGCTTTTGATAGCTCTGAAATCTCACTAACTGTTCTGCCAAGTATTTGCCCCAGACCTAGATGTCGTGCCAAAGCACCTGATACTGAATTCAAAATGCTCCTTTAGAAGTCGACTTCTTAGGGACGTATTAGATGGCATATTAGGTTCTTTTGCATCTCTCAACTTTTACAGATTTAAGTCCAGGACCCTAAAACCAAAATTAACATAATCTAGAAATAAATACAGAATTCAGTACGATTCTGAAATGATGGGAAGAACTTGATCCTGTGATTCTACCACACTGTGATTCCATCAGAAAATGACAGCAGAGTGCAGCTGTATAACTTTGGAGAAAAACAACAATAGAATGAAAATTTTGGAAGCTTGGACCATTGAAAACAATGATCCCATTCCTCAATGACAGTAAATTAGGGAAAACAAATTATTTGTTTATTAATTTTTGAGAATATATTCTGCATTTTCATGTTCATTAAGATGGTTGGGAGGCTTACTGAAAAATCCGTTAGTATTAAGAGACAACATTACTTTAATTGAGCAAACATCACAGATTTTTCTTTTCACACCAACCAGGAAAAACCATTCCACCTGCCCTTCCAAAGAGTTAAGAGTAAAAAAGCTTTGATTGCCCTATATTGTTAATGAAAGGGGAGAAGTTTTGAAACAGATTCATTATAGTAAACTTTCAAATACAGAGGCAAAAGTGGTTAATAAGTTTAACTAATCAAGCTAAAAATAAAAGATTGTATGTGCAGTAGAAAAATTCCACAGCATTAGAGTGAAGTTGATTTTAGAAATAAATGCCTGTTTAAACAGAAAAGGACCCAACCCTTATGTATGACCAGCTAAAATACTTGCAGCCTTAGAAAAAAGAAAAAAATTTTAAAAAAGAGTCAACAAAAAAAAAAAAAATCAAAAGAACTGACCCTACACTAATAGGCAGTTGAGCATGAAATTACACCAGGATTTGCAAAAGATGAGTGGTCTACAGTGCACCTTCAAATGATATCCAAACAAAAGTATGCTAGAATACATGAGAATTTTGGAAAAACCTTTAGTCAGAGATTTTTAGACAATTAGTGCTGACATCAATGATAATATACAAGCTGCTCTGCTGTCAGCTAGCTCTTACATTATCTCGGTTTAGGTACCCCAGACAGCAGAGGCATGGTCAAGACACAAGCAAGGTAAACCTCAGCAACAATTCCAACCTAAGATCTATGTTTGTGAATCAAAATTTATTTTAAGTAATAGTTAACATTTCTGTCTTCTCTGAAGCTCTTTCCTAAATGAAAATAAATCTAAGGGATATTTTTATTCTGCTTAGATGAAATTTTCTTTTCTACTGAAGAAAAACCTGCAAGTGTCACTTCACAGCATCAGATCTGGGGAATGATGTGGAAGTTTCCCTCTTCTGTTACCTCCCATCCCATGTTGTCTTGCTCTTGCAGGGGTTTGCAAACCCCAGGTTGTAACTATCTCTGGATGTCCTCAGTGGAAAACCACTAGGTGGGGGAAAAAAAACCAAAACACAACCAAACTTTCCTCCTGCTGCTTTCTGCTTAAGCTCATCTCACCTTTGGTCAAAGAAATTTTCATCCCACCTCCGGAACATGACATCTCTTTCATTGTCATTGCTGGCTGTCCAAGCCAAAGATGTCATCCTTTGTCTTACTATATGTGTTTTTATATGTCTGCTTCCCAATGTGTTTATATCTTGTGAATACACCATAAAGCATGTGTTCTAATAGTTTTGGAGATCTTCTGGCAGACGTTTATAGACAAGCAAGTAATACAATTTGGCTTTAAAGTGAGCCAAGTGGGGCTGCCCAAGCACAGGGTTTAGCCTGGAAAAACAAGCAATATCTCAGCAGAACAGCAGAGGGAAACAGAGAGACAGTTCTCAGTATAGTATTAAACACTAATAATTGGCAGCGACAAAGAGGTTTGGCAGGTTATGTGAAATGATGAGTTTAAACTCATCATATTTAAACTATAAATAATTGAAAAGTTAAGTACATAGACTGACAGGCACAAAGGGAGGTATGCAAACGAGAACTATAATTTATTACAATAAAGAAATCTTTAGCTTACAGCGTGCCTTTGCATGATTCTTCTTAATGACTCAACTTCAATGTTCTAAGAATATTAGTGTGTGACATTTTATATTAGTGTGAAAAAGTTGTCTTCCAGAATACTTATATTTCTGAGCATGAGCTCAGAAAACAAATTTTTAAAAACATATTTCAAACCTCGTGATTCACCTAAGCTCTCAAAGTAGACAAATACAGAAAATATTTCCTAAAGTTTTGCCAGAGCCAGTTAGCTGAAGGTAATTTTCACTCCAGTTTCTCCCTAAACATCTGTCCCAAGACAGTACTATCTATCTAAATAGAAAAGATATTTTCTCACAGTCACATAAGAGAGAGTCCATTGAGGGTACACAACAGGACAAGAGGCTGCCTGAGCTGAAGCTTTCTATAGGAAGAAGGGTAATTTGGAACTTAAAATCTGAAAGACACCTTTTCCCACTACTATTTTCTACTGATTTTAACTAGCTCACTTAACTAAATTTAGGGATTACATGCTTACAGTAATTTATTTTTTACTGAACATTTTCAGGAAATGCCTTGCCCTTTCTTCAGTCCTTTGTACCACAAAAGATGACTGGCAGTTTTTCTCTAAAGCCAAATGTGTTTTCAAAGCCACGCTCATGTCCAAGTCTTCTATTTGTAGAATGTGATATTTTTGCAGCTGGCATAAAGGACTTTCAGGTTTTAGTATCCTATAATAAAGTAATGAAATATTCCCTTATGTAAAAATTAAAGTCTTAAGTGCATACACCTGGGTATACATGCATATACATATGTGCATATGTATGTGTGTGTCCCTGTGTACAGAAGATAATGTATATACTTCACAATAAAGAGAAGACGCTGACAAACCTAAATAAAGTGATAATAGTATGCAGACATGAAAGCAGAGGAGAAACCATTATTTCCAATTATGTATTCTGAACTAGATATAAATATGGTACTTTTTACTGTTGGGTTTACGAAACTGTTGAATCTCTCTTGTAAATTAAAAGAAACTTTATCTTCAATGGAGATTATGTAGTTCACAGACTTTTCTCTGGTAATTTATATGGTTTCAGTACCCGCAGTGAAGATCTTAGTCCCTAGAACGTTTTGCTTAACAATCCTTGCTCTCTGCGTTTTGCACTCCGCTGTCAATTTAGTGTTGATTTCAATACTGATACCCTTCTCAATTCAGTTCATTCCACTGCAGTCTTTTCTGCTATATTTCAGTCACAATGAGCGAGAACACAGTAACTGATACTTGTACAACACAAATGCTAACTATGCCATAGAAGTGCTCTAGACAAAAATTTAGGACCTTTTTTTGGTTAACATTTTTCTTTGGATGAAGTAGATCTTTTGTATAGTATCCCAAATTCTTTAAATCATTACTCAGTTAACTAAATCCATCCCAACCACTGCAGAATGCCCAGCCTTTGCAAACATGCTAAATGTTCTACGTGTGCATGCACATGCATGTATGTGTAACATTCCAGCCAGAAGAATGAAGAATCCATTATAATTAAATCTGCTAAGATGGAGCATGGTGAACAATCTCCATTTCAAATTTTATCCACATAAATTCATACATGGCATATTAATTGTACATATTCTTTTTCTGTATTGGAAACATTTCTCTAGACTTCATGACCTAAAACTGTCTTCCTAAATTTAGCTGGAAGAACTGCAAAAGTAACTGATAATGTATGTGTCACAATATTAAACACAAGCATCCTTTTAAGTGCAAATTTTTGGTTGGTGTGCATTCAAACATTAAAAAATATGAAAATAAATAACCACGCTGTGACAGATTCTATGTTCCCATCAGTCAGAATATGGTATGTGATTTTTCTGCACTGTACAAGTCCTGTCTGCAATTAGAGGAGACTAGCAGGCGCAAGACAATTGCAAGCAGAACTGACAACTTGTGCTGACCTCTAGGAATTACACTGTTGTTGAACAGCCATGCAGTGATAGATTCTAAAATGCTCCTTAAAAAAATTCAATAAAGAGCAAAAAAAGAAATATCAATGTCCACGGGAGGATAAAGGGCTTATAAGATTTGTTCATAGATGATTCTCCTTGAATCTTTTATATATCTAAAAGAAAAAATTGTATGAACAGATGTCCAATTCTCTGGTTTCTAAACCTAGAAGAGACTTAGGCACTTGAAGGTATGCACAGCGATCAGAAGTGACTGTGTTACCACCGAAAAGCATGCTAACACTTGCCAGTAGAGCCCTGATAACTGACTGCATATATGCTATTTTCCTGTCCAGTCAACAAGAAAAACACATTCCCTTAAGCCAAGAGTACTTCATCTTTCTGACAAGGTTGAAAGTTTTTTATACAGGTAGTGAAGTGTTGTACATGGTGCCACATCAAACCTTTATGCTGGACCTACTTTATATGTAGTAAACATCATTCATTATGAGAGAGAGACGGGGGGGGG
>Ga0065711_1000732_pt1 | contig 56577 bp, 34 predicted proteins | sample Hoacrofraction12_FD_59098 | JGI IMG/M metagenome (GOLD analysis project Ga0065711, IMG submission 59098) | Hoatzin crop microbial communities from Cojedes, Venezuela - Epithelial fraction 12 v2 (version 2) | ecosystem: Host-associated > Birds > Digestive system > Esophagus > Crop | place...
TTCCCTCTGAGGGTGACGGAGCACTGGAACAGGCTGCCCAGGGAGGTTGTGGAGTCTCCTTCTCTGGAGATATTCAAGACCCGCCTGGACAAGGTCCTGTGCAGCCTGCTGTAGGTGACCCTGCTTCGGTAGGGGGATTGGACTAGATGACCCACAGAGGTCCCTTCCAACCCCTACCATTCTATGATTCTGTGATTCTGTGATTTTGAATTACAACAAAGGAACTTTCTATTTCACCCGAATTTTGTAAATATCTGGTATTTCTTTTACTTCACTCTATGTGCAGAGCCAACATGAATTCTTATGCCCTGCAACAAAGGCACAGACAAGTGCATGACTTAACATGATACATGTAGTACCACTGAAGTCACTAAGAATATTCAGTAGTTAAAATAAAGAGGAGTAAATTTTTGCGGGACCAAAGCACTTTATAGTAACCAGAGCACTTTGCAGCAACCTGTTCTGAGGAGGGATGTGCTTTGCTGCTCAAACAACCCTTTCTAATTTCCTACCCAAATATTAAACAGACAGGTAATTCCTTATAACAGAGTTCTCGGGGAGAAAGAGTTAGCATTATCCTCATCTTGCTGAGGCTCACAAGCCAAAAGATTCAGAACACAAACTTGGGTGGTTCAGGTTAGTCCTTGGAAGGACTCTCTTTTTCCTTCAACTGCAGAAGGACCCTAGGGAGACCAGACTTTGTAAAAAAACATCTATTTTGCAGAACCCCCAGGCTCAGCATCTGGGTTTTTTCACAGGCTGTGTTTGATCTGGAACAAGTTACTGGATCACAAGTACTGCTTAGTCCACTATGACCTTTTCTTACAGTTACACCAGTTCAGTGGGGCCTCTGCAAATTTGGAGGTTGTGTTATTCCTACCAGGTTTCTGTCAACAGAACGTTTATAAAATACAGAGCAGCATTATAGCTTATACCATCTGCCTTCCTCTTTGCTTTGGAAGATTTTTGGAGAAATAAATCTTTTAAAGATCCCGTATGAAACAATCTGTTAGTCAATTAATATAAACAGGAACGGAAATGATATTACTGTACTATTTTTTTGAATAGTAAAAGCGTTCCATAAAAACTCTGAATTCCCTGGGTTTTTAACTAATTTTATTTCACCTTTATTGGCAACAAAGTTGCATGCATATGCAACACTTTGTTCTCATGCCCTCAAGGAACAAAAGCTGTTCAAAACATGATGAAGAAAGCTTTATGACTGAAATCTGTTGTGTTTCTCTTAGTGTTACAGTGGAAAAATATAATAATAAAATTAGTTAATGAGGAGTTTCATCAGTTTAGAATAGCAAAAATATCCTGGTATATCATGTAAAGCAGAGTTCTGCATTGTTGCAGCAAACAAAGCAAAAAATTCAAAGTACATATTTGATCAAGTGGATTTGAAAATACAAAGACGAGTGAAATAATTGTCTGCATCTATCTACCAATTGCTTGGACTATGAGTTATAATCAGTTGTAATTAAAACCACTGGCAAACTCGTATTTTAAACTGTATTGCAGAAGAAGAATAAACAATGGATAGGAGTATGTAATTTAAGAGTAAAAGCTATATTCAGAGAAGAAAGATGGAGGGGAATAACTTCAGCACAGCTGATTAGGAATTCGTGGAATTTGACAAAAGATTCCAGTCTGTACTCAGGGCAAGACAAAATCTTGTCACTCCTGTCAATGGGTGCCTTTGGTTTCAGTGTGGTCAAGATTTCTACCTTAATAGCAGATCTGAGGCCCACCACTTCTTAGTTCAATTGAAAAGTCAATTCTATGTGCAAGTGGAAATGATGTATTCCCTAAGCTATGCCACATAATGCCTTCAAATAGCACTCCTTCTCTCCTACTTTTCGTGTCGGAACAGGATGCATTTATATTTTAAATGTTTACAGATGTGCTTAGGTCTTTTAAATTAAATTACTTCAGTGAAACTCTTCCAAATTCACTTGATTGCTACCTCCTAAAAGTATATTTGGAATGGCAGTTTCTCTAGTCAGAGGAGAACATAGACTGATCTTTAACATGGACGGAGATTAGGAAATGCCATGAGTTCATCCTTCATCCTAGGATTTGGGGCTTGCCTGTAGTCAGGGTTTTCCACAAAGGAGTGTTAAAATTGGAATATATAGCCTCTACCACTGAGGAATTCCAAAGCAATTACCAGGTACTGTCTTTGAGGTTGTGCATCTTCAAAGAATTCTTCACCCCACCTCCTTACAACAGAGAAGAGTCTGACATCATCCAGCTCTATGAGACTTCTACAACAAAAGAAAGGAGAATCAACAGGATGAAGCATGATCCTTTCTTGCCCTGCCCAGTAGGATCCTCTGTGTTCAGACCGACTCAAAACACGCAGAACACTGAGTAGGCACTAGAATCATTGAATTGTGTTTTAATCTTGGTTTTTTAGAAACGAAATGTTTGCCTTAATCAGACGTGCTCATTATTGGGAGAGGAAGCCAGTTATCTCACTGGGTTGATTTCAGTTTATGAAACTGAGATGGTAACATCGTTCTGTACAGAGCCTGTCGTGGCACCTGCATAGCAGAAACTTTGAAGTTGTCCTTGAAAACAGAACTGTGTTGGTTTAGTTACAAATGTTACAATTTGCAACAGACACATGTGGTTCAGACCTCCTGTGTCACTTCATGAGAACCCAGACGGTCCAGTTCAACTTCCTAAACATATATAAAACCCTACAGGGCTCAGCACTGTTTCAGGGTGAATTTCCCTTTGTCCCTGCCATTAAAACCTCAGAAGGATTTTCTCCTGAGTAGACACCGTGAGATGAATAGTTCTGGGCCGAGGAAAGTTGTGTCACTTCTTCCTGGGAGAAGCAATGGATGTTTCAGATGTTCTCTTCTACAGAAAGATCTCTGTAAGTTGTTCTTCTGCAGAACTATGCCTTCTTCCATTTGTTTTTGTCATGCACTCAGTTCATCTATGCAATAGTATAAATGATTTTTCAAAAAAAATCAGTTTCTGCATATGCAAGATTATGTGAGGCTGCAACTTGGGTACTTCAGCTAGATTAGGCACTGGGGTGAGTGTAGTAATGGCAGTAAAAGGACCCTGTAGCCTAATTGCCATTGATTCTTGGTGTTAAAATATCACCTAAAAAAGCAGATTGTGTATCAGACTGACCACTGTCAATCTGTGGAAAATGCCATTATCGTCTGCCTGTGTGAATTTTTTTGAAGGGATAGGGTAAATGTAATTGGAGTACCCCGGAAGACTCAAAGTCCCCATGACATACTTTCTGAAAGAAAATCAGTTCTTTGATGGGATTGGAAGAGTAAAAGGCTGGGAACAAGAGGGACATTTGGCAAAGCAAGAAGAGGAGATGAGGTGTATTAATAAAGAAGGGAAACATGAAGGAAAGTCTGGGTAAACAGGAAACAGTAATATTAGAATAGTGAGTAGAGGAAAGGAAAACAGGAGAGTAATCTGATAGATTAAATGAGAATGCCTGTCAGTTTCACATCCTCTTCCCCTTTCAAGCTGTGATTCCCTATCATCCTTGGGATGTCCCAGCTCAATACCTTTCTCTAGTGAAGGTGTCAAGATGCAAGGCCCTGGCACCACCTAAGATCATAGAATTATAGAACTACAGAATGTTTTGGGTTGGAGGGGACCTTTAGAGGTCATCTAGCCCAACCCCCCTGCAGTGAACAGGGATATCTTCAACTAGACCAGGTTGCTCAGAGCCCCATCCAACCTGGCCTTGAATGTTTCCAGGGATGGGGCCTCGTCTGCTTCTCTGGGCAACCTGTTCCAGTATTTCACCACCCTCATGGTAAAAAATTTCTTCCTTATATGTAGTCTAAATCTACCCTCAGTTTAAAGCCATTACTCCTTGTTCCATCTCCACAAGTCCTGCTGAAAATACTTTCCCCATCTTTCCTGTAGGCCCCCTTCAGGTACTGGAAGGCTTCTATAAGGTCACCCTGGAGCCTTTCCTTATAGGAGAGGTGTTCCAGCCCTTGCATCATCTTTCTGGCCCTCCTCTGGACCCGCTCCAACAGGTCCATGTCCTTCCTGTGCTGAGGGCTACAGAGCTGGATGCAGGACTCCATGTAGGGTCTCAGCAGAGCGGAGTAAAGGGGCAGAATCCCCTCCCTCGACCTGCTGGCCACACTTCCCTTGATGCAGCCCAGGATACAGTTGGGCTTCTGGGCTGCAAGTGCACATTGTTGGCTCATATCCAGCTTTTCCTTCATCAGTACCCCTAAGTCCTTCTTGGCAGGGCTGCTCTCAATCCCTTCATCCCCCAGCCTGTATTGACAGCAGGAGTTGCCCAGGCTCAGATGCAGGACCCTGCACTTAGCCTTGTTGAACCTCATGAGGTTCACACAGACCCACTTCTCAAGAATGTCCAGGTCCCTCTGGATGGCATCCCATCTGTCAGTTGTGTCAACCGCACCACTCAGCTTGGTGCCATCTGCAAACTTGCTGAGGGTGCACTCGATCTCGCTAAGTCATTGATGAAAATGTTAAACAGTGCCAGTCCCAGTACAGACCCCTGAGGGATACTACTTGTCCATTTGGACATTGAGCCGTTGACTATTACCCTCTGGCTGTGACCTTCCAAACAATTCCTCAGCCACTGAACAGTCCACCCATCAAATCCATATTTCTCCAATTTAGAGAGAAGGATGTTGTGAGGGACTACGTCAAAGACAGGTGAGCTCTTCTTGCCTTCCTCATGGACTGGAATTTGTCTGTCACCTGGTCCCTGTTTCTCTTCCTATTACTCAGGACCTCAGTCGTCTCTGCCATTTGCATTCATGACAATATAGAAAGGAGTAGGAAGAAGGAATATGAATACTCAGAGAGTCTCTGGCCTCCATGTGGGTGAGAATTAAGGTGATTTTGGCATTTCAACCCAGTTGTTTGTACTTTAAAAAGCTTTGACTCCAAAATACAAAAGTAACTCTTCACTGCCTGGCATTTAGAAGTCAAATTTTGCTGACCACACCAGAAAGTACTGAGCAAAGCTAATTCCGTGATACTGAATTGTTTTGGTCAATGTAAGGGTCTTCCAACTTGCAGAGGTGCTGCAAAGAGATTGCAGTGTTGTAAGCTCTTCTGTAAAAACTGAAAACAAGGGGTGTTTACTGGTATGTTTCACAAAAATATAACAATGATTTAAGTGATAAGATCAGTATTATTAGAAAAAGAAGCAAGCAAGTAAACAATACCGTTCTGCCCTCCTTCTCTTTCCTGTATTCTGTAACTAATGCATACAGTTTTTTTAACTAAGCCAGATACTTCAGATACAAATTTTTAAATGAGCTGCAAACTTGATTTATGAAGGAATTATTTAATGTTCTGTATTTGCAGTCTATTTCTTCTCTGTAACTTAGTTTTGGAATGAAGCACACACCATAACTTTTATGTTATTGTTGTTCAGCCTTGTTGTTGGACAGTTAATTTGCTGTAAAATACACACTATATCATTGTTATTAATTAGGGTAGCCATGAACTTGCCTTTCAAATGCTATTAAATGCAAATGTTTAGCCATATAAAAATATAAATGTGCAGTGAAGTTCTTCAGCAGAATAATGCCATGAAAGGATTAATACAAAGTAATTAAATCTTCATTTAAAGGAATCTATCAAGTGATGAACTTAACTCATGGGATAAAACCATAAAAAAAGAAAAATACTATGTCAATTGACAATAAAACAACCCTTTGTGGCTTATAAAATTAAGAGGGTCAGAATTGAACCTTTACAATTTTATTCATCTAGAAGCCGAAGAAATAGCTTAGTGTAAGGGAAGTGACCTGTACTCTAAAGTCTGCTTTGTGAATTGTCTGGGTTTTTCATAGCATGAAGGAACATGGCAGAGATGGTATCACTAACCCCTTACATGAAATTTCTCAAATGTGTGTACCTTTTACAGACAGAGACACAGAGCACTGTAAGATATTAATGGAATTATTCCAACTCTGCAAGCAAAATTAAGAATTTATCTAAGGTTTATAATTTCAGAGATTCAATCCAGAAATTGTTCTTTCATGGGAACATAGTTATATATGTGCTTAATTGAAGTGATTTGCCCAAGTGCTTTTCTGAAGAGAGAAAATCTTCATTTCTGATTTGTAGCCCTAGATTTTAAGAGGCAAGGTACAAAGAATTCCTGTAATAAGCACTGGAATAGTCAGTGAACTTTCGTTTCACTGTGGTTGTAAAAAACTTATAGGAAAATGCATTACTGACCAAGATGTCAAATGTCATTTAAATGGGAATTACATTTGTTCTAGTTGTAACATATTGCACCTAATACGAGGTAAAATTAAGAACGAGCTATGTATTGGAGAAAGAGGTTTAAAACAAGACGTATAAGTACAATAGCAACAGAATGAAAAAGACCTGCCAACTACAGAAAAAGAAAACGAATTCATACTCAAACAAGGCTTGGGAATGCAAGCTGTCTCTGAGAAAGTTGCATGGAATAGACACAACCATTTATGGGATTAAAATACAGCTAAGGTCATTTAACATTAGTTCTTTGCCAGGAAACCAGTAAAAACTTGTGAGATACACTAAGTACTCCTGGCACAGATATTATACAGCTAACATATATTGAACTATTACAGATTAATATCTCCCCTTCTTCCCTTAACATGATCTCTTGAATTTGTTTTTAATCTGGTTAGGGTACAACACATTTTACATCTATCTTACGCTAAGAGAAAGGTCACCTCTCTGTGTGGCCAGGGCTCTGCATAGGAGGCACTTCTGTGCATATTCTGATTCTCTATTTGTACCCTCTGTGCAATCTTCTAGCTGCACTCTCTGTCCAATTTTTCAAGCCAAGCTGGCCTTTTTCAAGCCCTTACTGGGAAAGGAAACAACAGGCAATTTATGTTGCTGTAACTCCACTCCAGCAGATTTTCAGACCACACACCTACCCCTGGATATCTGCCAGCAGAAGCTAACAAATGGTTTGACTGAAGGCAGGCAGGAGACTTGTAGAGATAAGAAACTGCTGAGAAGTTTTTTAGGAGAGTTTTAAACTCGATTACTTCAAATAAGGAGAGGAAACAATTTTCTGAACTCATCTTTTCCTTTCCGATTACTGTGTGATGATGGCCAACTCACAGAAACTACTTCTGATGATCATATTGGAGGTAGCTGACTAACATATCCCACCTGTTTTGTTAAGCAAAATCAAACCACTGGAGTAAATGTCGTTTCCACTTGGCTACTCTGGTTGCTGCAGTTATGAAACTTACTAAATCTTGAAGCAGTGGAATTGTATTTGACTCAAGGAATTGGACCTCTAAACATTTAACTAATCTCTGATAGGTGCTGGTATGCTATTTCAACAACATATAATAATGACAGCGTAGTGGGATTCCTTTCTTGTACAGAATTTAAATTCATTACATCTTGGCAAAATTTTAATAACAATAAAAAAAAATATTTAGAGGGCCTACCTCCTTTCTCCTGCTACTTGTAACAATTCCTTTCAGGAATATATATGAAGTATTTCTCCAAGAAGCATGTGCTCCTTTAAGATACACCTTAGTATCAGCACTGCCTCTACCACATCAGGGAAGAAGTAATTGTACTGGCATAATAATGATCTTATTCTAAGGCACAGTTATGAATGCAATCCTGAATAACAGTTGGGATATAAATGACCAGAGTCCAATAGATCCAGTGGCTTACACATATTCTTTTTACAGAAAATTTCACTGTGATTATGATGCCTCATACATGTCACCTGAAAAGGAATATTTCCTATTGTGTTATTTTTTTTTTAAACAGCTGACTGTGCCATTTTTGGAGTAAAGTAGTTGCAGTTCAATGACATGCTGCAGGAAAAACAGAATGCAGTGAATTTACAAACTGTTATTACCGTACAAATGAAAACATTGATAGTTTTCCCCATAAATACATAGATATGTCTCAGATACATCTTTTTGGTTAGTCATGCTTAAAAAGAAAGAAAATATATCTGCAGTAGCTGAAGTTACAGTTACAGCTAGGACTGGTAATAGGGGTAGATATTTTTTTTGCCTGGTAGATAAAAACTAGTTTGGTTTTGATTGAAATGACATATTATATTTAGAAACATTGGGTAAGATGAAAAAGGAAGAAATATATAATTTGAAGAAACCTGAAAAATGCTACTGAAGTATTTCTTTCATGTTTGCATTATCTGTTTACATTATATAAAGCTTTTAGAAACCTTTCTTCTTTTAAATAATAGGTCAATCAAAATTTTCACTTTGGAATATGTCTGTTTTTAAGAACTGGTGAAAGGCAATACTTGATGCTTTGGAAATTTCGACCCAACACTTAATTTATAGAATATCTCTAGGGTCTGTATAGATATATATTACAGTAAATCTGCTGTTCATCAAAAAGCAATCATTTAACTTCATTTAGAAAAAATATTGCTGATAAGTATTCGTAATTCCTCATGGAGAAAACAAGTATTCATTTAAAACAGCTGCAAAAACTGTAGGCTACAAAATTTAGATCATGGCTGGTAAAGTCATTCTAGCTGCAAACCTACTTATATTAATCTCTTCTAGAGCGTGCATCTGGTCTGTCCAACAACGCAGGCTCAGAAGAGAATTATACTAAATGTGATTGTGAAACACATGGAAAACTCCAACTCCAATAGTATGCTTACCCTGGTTACAAAGAATTTAATTCAAAATCCACTTAAACTCAGGGAAAATCCAGAAGCATACCTATCCACTAGTCATTTAACAACTGGAAGACGCCTTCCGGCACAGTATGAGGAGAGTTTGGAGCCAGAAGACTGAAACAGGCTTTCACTGACCTGAACCCCTCTCCAGTATAGAACTGAAGCCATAAATGTGCCCTTCTTCCTCAGCAGTGTGATAAACTTCATAGTGAAGCAGCTAGCTAACTAACTAGCTAACAAACTAGCTAGCTAGCTGTTCTTAGTTTCAGCGTAGAGCTGAGATGTCTTTCAGCCATTGTTCAAAACCACAATATTTATAAGATCTAGAAAGGGTAGTGTTTCTTATGGGTTAAAGCAAATAAACCCAAAATGTTACGCTCTGTTAAAAAATACAGACTTCCAGCGTATAAACATGCGATTCCTCCCTTCTTTCTCCAGTTTCAGGTGAAGTCAGATGTTCTTTGTCAACTAGTTTTCCTAAGGTAACAGGGTGTTTTCTGGGAAACATTTCAGTCATGAAGCCCTGTCAAATCAGAAAGTCTGATGTGAGGCTGTAAGGCGTAGCAGAGCGCTCTCACAGAGCACAGAGGTGCCTCATTCAGTTTGCATAGTATCTTGTTTGACAAATCTGGATCCTCAGAGAGCCTTTCCTACAGGGCCTTCCCCTTTGTATTATTCCTTAAATTCAGCAATGAATTGGATGCTTTCAAACCAGCATGGGCTGATCTAACAAGAGAATAATCTGTTTCCTCCATAGAGGAGAGCTTTATGAAGACCTTTTCTTCGTAAATTCAGACACTCTTACTACAGCAAAAGTTGAAAACCTTTTATTTTTCAGCCAGGAACAAAGGGAAAACTGATTCCCCTTCCACCCGTATTTGGTTAAGCACCCTAGTCCGTAGAGAGAGAGAGCTGCTGCACGTGCCAAAGCCTGTCTTCAGCTTTTTCCAGCTCTTTCTGCAATCATTTCTTGAAACACCCGTGGTGCCCTTTCACCCGTTGTTTGTCTCAAAGTTACTGACCACCAGTGTAGCTGGATGAAGCCTGATGTGCCAGTAAGCCCAGCCAGCAATTTTAAGCTGCATTAGTTTGCTCTACAGTCTCTCTCGGAATTGCTCGCCAGTTGCGGTGGTTCCTCATGCAGACAATAGTAGGAAATCGTGTCAACTGAATTATTTCCGTATATTAAAAACTTCAGGATCATTTTTCCATGTCATTTTATATGAAAATTTACCATTCAGAAAATACAGGAACAAGAGCAATTAATGTGTCAGGCCATAGGCAGTCATGCACTGCTGAAATAAACCTGATAGTTGATTTTATTTCCCCTGTGGTTCCTTGCTCCCTCTCTGCTGCCAGAGGTTACTGTCTCTGAAGCTGAGTGGCCGCGATACAGCATATAAGTGCTCCTCAGTGCACTCCCTGGCAACTCACCCAAGCATCTGTCACAGCAGTTTCAATTCAGCTGCCAGACTCTGCAGAGAGCTAGCTGAGCACAGAAGTATATTCTGCCGAATAGTGAGGGTAACAATTTCATTGTTGGTCCCTAGGTAACGCCGAGGGACAGTGACATCATACGTGCGTTTTGGCAAACGTATGGCCTCACCTTTGTGAGGTCACCATGGCCATCCTGAGCACACTCAGGTTATACCCACCAGCACCTTCCTCGGGTGAAGTGCCTTCAGTATCTTTTGAAGTACAATCTAAAGAGCACTTTGCTTCACCATTTGTATTTAACTTAGATTTAGCAATCATATTGAGAATTTCCTTTGCCTGTCTTATAGAATCAAAGAATAGTTTGGGTTGGAAGGGACCTTTAAAAGTCATCTAGTCCAATCAGCTTACAATGAGCAGGGACAACTTCAACTAGACCAGTTTGCTCAGACCCCTGTCTAACCTGATCTTGAATGTTTCCAGGGATGGGGCATCTACCACCTCTCTGGGCAATCTGTGCCAGTGTTTCACCAACCTCATTGTAAAAATTTTTTTCCTTTTATCTAATCTAAATCTCCCCTTAGTTTAAAACTATTACCCCTTGTCCTATCGCAATAGAACCTGCTAAAAACTTTATCCCCATCTTTCTTATAAGCCCCTTTTAAGTACTGGAAGGCTGCTATAAGGTCTCGCTGGAGCCTTCTATTCTCCAGGCTGAACAACCTCAACTCTATCAGCCTTTCCTCACAGGAGACGTGCTCCAGCCCTCTGACCATTTTTGTGGCCCTCCTCCAGACCCGCTCCAACACATCCATGTCTTTCCTGTGCTGAGGGCTCCAGAGCTGGACGCAGTACTTCTCTGACCTTAGAATATGTACCTACCCAACAGCTGCTGAGAAACTGTGAGGATGCTGTCCCTTTCCATATTGGGTTCAAACACCAGCTACCGGTGAGCAAATTCTGCTCCTCTCCTGAATGAAAGGCAATCACTTGCATGGGAGAGAGACATTGTATGTTTTATATAAAGTCACTGCAAAAAACTTAAACACATTTGGCTCAGTGTATTCCCTTAGGTCTTTGTGGAAGAATTTGGCCTCTTTAGCAGAATTTCACAGGACTAAACATGGTATGACATGAGCAAGGAAAAATTCCTAGATTGTAACTTAGAACATGGTATACAGTGTTACCACTTTTACATTCAAGCTATCAATTCTGGTCTAGAGTGCACTATCTCCCATAGAATTAAAAAGTACATTACCATGGAAGTGCAGATAAGGATGCATTTCTGGGAAAGTGAATATCAAGCAACATAAAAGAGTACACCAACCAAAGTATCCTGAACATATCAAGAGAGTAATATTATAGCATTTTTTTCACTGCTTTTTTTTAATAAGCTTTGACTAAAAAGACCAAACATGAATTCTATTAATGAGATCAAATATTCTATGTTAATTATTCTGCTTTTTGCTAGTAACAAAAGAATGCTAATATGAAAGTACTTCTGAAATATAAAAATGGAAATGTAAATTAATGTCTAATGAATATCACAAAGCACTGTAGCTAATAAAAGATCAAGCTTGCTAGAAAGCCAGTAGCAAGCTTCAAGGCAATCTACTAAATTAGAAAAACTCTTAGTTTAAAGTTAATAGAAAGTAGTAGGTAAACAGTCTAAATTGCAAACAGTGACAACTGTACAGGGAAAATAGGTTAAATGACTTTTCTGCTTGTATTTTGGGGCTATGTAAACTGATCTCCCTGATTCCATCTCATTTGTCAGTTTTCACTGTTTTTCACTAATTAGTTCCCTTCATTTTGAAGTTCAATATCAGATGGAATCAGACTTCGGTGTATGTTACTGGAGCAGAACGTCTGAGAATGTTGGATAGGCAGCTGCCATTTTCTGACTTTTCCATTGAATTTTTATTTTAGGCTTTGTATGCTCATGGCAAAGATTTATAGGAGAATTTGAAATCAGTGTCAGAGCTGCTGCTGACTATGGGGAGACTTGGAGTTCACCCGTATCAGTCAAGTTAAGCTCAAAAAAAAGGGAAAAGCAGAGATATAGTTGGAGACTTAGAGATATGATTTTCAGAAAACGCTCAGAACTCAGCTTCTGACAGGCAGGCCCCAGTGCTATGCTTCAAGTCAACCACTAGAATCATCAATCAATGACTGAAAAAGATAGATTTATTTTCTGATATTGTGACATGCTACAGGAACCAAAACTTCAGCTGGGATACAGAGAAGATGGGGGAAAACAGAGATTTGCTACAGGGAAGTTTATAAGTGTTATAGACTAAAACCAGAAAGGAAAAGTAAGATCACACAACCAGATTTTGTCATTTCAGTGTAGCATCCAAGAAGACTATGCGCTGCAAAAAAAGGGCACTTACAACATGCATGGGGAGAATTAGGCACCCCAACCTGTGATAAATCAGGCAGCCAGCCAAGGCTGGAGATAGCCTTTAGAAAAATGCAGGGGGAAAAACCTGCGTCTTGAAGTCTGTCAGTCTCCTCTTGCAAGTAAGCCTCTCTGGCCAGGCAGGACTGACAGCCCAGAAGCTTGTCCGGAATGCAGGTGCTGGTTCCCTTTCATTAAATGAGAGCAGATGTTGTAGCTTGTTGTTTTTTTTTTTTTTGCAGTCTTTCATTTTTGGCAAAAAGTAGAAATATGCTGATCATGTATGAAGGAAATAAAATGATGTGATTCAGTCTTTCTGTTCCTGCTGTGGAAGAGGTTTAGGACTTGCTGATCTAGAGAGGAGGCTAAGCGAAGCAAGTCTGCTGAGGTGAGCTCAGGCCGAAGTTCACTTGCGAACTGCGGTATCTGCTGTAGACCCAAGGGTTGTTCATGTGCTTTGTGCAGTCACATACCATCTGTGGGGCTGGGACTAGATGAATCTCACTCTAGCACCTACTCGAAAGAAAGGCCTAAAAGCATCCCAGCATTGCTTACACATCACTTCCCAGGAGATGAGACTGAATCCCCTCAGCCCAAAGGTGGGAAACGATACTTCATCTGTCATGAATCTGTGAGTGTGTTAATCATTAGGCTGTGGCTGGAGTTGAGGAAAGAGCATAACTTGGTCATGTTTTAAAAGAAAGTGATTATCAAAATTCTGCTTGTGAAATGTGCACCTGTTCTTGGGAAGCCCCCTGGAGAAAGGCAGCAGGACACGTGGCTTCTCAGGCAGCAGAGCCGTCAGAAGGGTACCAAACTGCTCAGTCCTGTCAGGACCGCTTGCTGCTAGGGAGTGGCAGAAGCAGTTCTGCAGTGGTCTGAGCTCTGCAGGACAGGAGACAGAAACCTGGTTCAAGGTGGGGGTGATTCTCAGGGCTTAGGCAATGGGAGTTTTCAGAATCACGGTTGTGTGCACCTAAAGTTCACCCTAATTCTCCTCTAAACGTTTAAGTCTTTCTTTATATGTGCCCTGAAGTTTCATATCCACTAGAATTTGTGGGGATTAAAATCTAATTATTAAATTGTTGCTAATTCTGAATTTAAAACGCTCATTTTGGCAGTTAAAAAGAACAGCTAATCATATCAATCCACTCATGCATAAATCCATGAGGTTAGCAGAACAGTTTCGGGCCTAGTCAGGTGCATCTGGAAGTGTAAGAGGCACCATTTAATGCTTCANTTTGATTTGAAGGATTAGAATTTTAATAACCAAGGGAAAATGGCATGAATTTTAACTTTCAAACAAATGACTGAGAGGGAAACCTGAGAATGTATAAATTGGCAGGGTGCTAGTTAGCTGTAATAACTGCAATTTGCACAGAGGTGCCCCCTGGTAAAGTCAAAGTAATTTAGCTGTTCGTGAAATAGGGATCCATATTCAAGGGTTTCATACTTCTGGCTTTGCCATGGGGAAAGATAAGGAAAGTTTTCTGTGGAAAGATGGGGCATAGATTTATATGTGAGATTTTTTAAAGTTATATCTTCCCCAAATTTTAGACCTCAGATAACTTCCATTCAAGATTTATTTTCTAACTGTGAGGAGGAAGTGGTTTTACAATAGACAGAAATAATATTAGTTAGTTTGGAGCAGAAGGCTCCTAGATTACCAGCACTGATTTTGCAAGTACTGGAAATAAGTGAATAACGCAAAGAAGGATGATGGAAATAGGGAAAGGGCTCAGCATAGCAGTCTAGTACTTCCAGAAGTTACTGACGGAGTCACAAAGCAAAGCCCTGCAACAGCTGAGTCGAAGTGCAGAAGAGGAAACCGCACGTACGCTCTTTCAAAGTTACAACCACTTCCCCAGGTACCTTTTGGCATACATCACCAAACTAACTGGTCTCCAGCGCGCTTGCCAAGGCAGCCCACCAGCTGCTTGTTATTTCAGACACACATTGGGCTAGATTAACCCGAGGTGATGGAGCCCATTGTGGCACTATGGCAACTAGCACCGAGGGAGAGCAAGGTGGATGTATGTGCGTGTTGGTTCTTCTTCATGTAACTCTTACCTTTGTTGCTGTTCACCAAGGTCTTCACAACAGCCAGTGATAGTTACTTAACTGCTACTATTTATAGTGCTTTCCGAAGTGTGAAATAAACCATTTGTCCAGTTGCTGTGATCACAGTACCCTTTAAGACTGAGTCACCTGACATTTGGAGGAGCTGGATGCTGTGAATTGGGTATCTGATTCCCTGCAGATGCTACCCTGTTAAATGACTTGAATATGAATCACGCAGGGAAGGATCCACAAGGATGGAGATTACAGCCTGAGAAATTGTTTTCCTAGTGATCTCAGTCTCCCTTACAGAGGCTGATGGCATAATCCATGTTTGCTGCACCTGTCTCTCCTAGAAGAGACACTGCTGGAAAACCGAATACTAGTACTAGGAAGAGTCACTGCATGTAGATTAGTTTTCTTTCATACAGATTGTGTAGCTAAAAAGATTCTTAAAACACAGCTTATGTGTAATGCACAGAACTTTAACATAGAACAATAGTGTCCTCTCATTGTTAGAGCTCATAGGCTTTAATTGAAAATACTAAAACGATGTAGAAAATGTTTTAATTGTTGCATTTTTTGATATAACAAAATAGAAGAAGTAAAACTTCCTTTATTTTGGGACAGCATTATTCATTGTGCACACTGAGAATGTACAATTTAAGGCTGGCAGAAGCAGATAGCTGAAAGAGCCTTCAGTGATAAGGGCAATATTAATAGGTTAATGACTTTTATTAATATATTGGAATAACTTACTTCTTTAACATATTCTATAGAGGATTATAATTTTTTTGTAACTTGCAGAACTACAAAATGGTACCATAAAGGTTTTACAGCATCTCTTAAGTTTAAGATGTCTTTTTACACAACACAAGCATTTAATAAAAGTGTTCAGCGAAGCTTATTGACATTTATTCTTCCCTTTGCCATACATTTATTAAGTGTGAATATCACATTCACATTAACATCAAACATATAAAATACGGAATAGCTGGAGAGAACAGAACACATATTTTAGTGCTTTGATGTTGATGCCGAATTTTTATTTAAGATATTTATATGTAGCCTAAAAAGGATAATAAATTTCATTGAAAGCTCACTATATTTCTAGACTTTTCAAAGTCCACAGGGTAAACTGAAAGTGCCAAAAGGGAAAAATAGACATACTGCTGAACAATCAATATTCAAAAGCAATGAATGTCATTAGGAAACCACATTTAAAATATCTGTAACTTAAATTTGATTTCTGAAAAGTGAAATGAGCTATACATGACAGTTTCAGATTAGACATAAGGATGGATTCCACTAGCTTTTTCTGATTTCTTACACGGGGAGCATTTGCTTCAGAGGCGTTGAACAAAAGACTAGCATGTACACAGTACTTAATATGAAGTACAGTATGATTTAGTAATGTAAAGTATGGTCAAAGGCTGACAAAAGCAAAGACAATTCCCTTGACTGAAGTTTTTGCCACTTTCTACCTACTGCTACTGAGTTAAACTTAATTTATCCATAGATTTGTAGCAAGAACATGAGTAACTGAGCAAGAAAGAACATGTACTTGGTAGACTAAATTTATCTCTGCTGTATTTCTCCATTCACAGTATGTGCAGGGATGAATGATATTAGGTATGAGATACGGGATCAGATTAAAAGCAAGGTGAGCTATCCATCTCAAAGAAAGCTGCAACAGAAGATTTTATGAAGAATAAAACAGTTTTGGCAAGTTTTGGCATCATATAGTTAATATTTTTTATTAAAAATAACCAATTTTGTAAACTGGAGGTTATCATCTGAACACAAAATTCCATTGCAAAGTATATACCTATACTTTCCTGTGAACTCAGGTTTAATTTGTTTTTGATGGCATTCAATTCAGGGGAAAGCAGAGATGAGAAATTCAGTCAGTGTTTGCCAAATATTAAAGAAATATGCAGAGGTACTTTGGATTAAATGTCATGCTTTCACATCTCTTTCTCAGTTTTGTAAAACCTCGGAGAGAGAACTAACTTTTTGATTCATTTTAGCTGGGAAACTTTTTCTGTAGGCTTCTGTTTAGGTGCTTGAACTTTCATTGATATATTTCAATTGACATTTAGACTCCTAAATACCTTTGTGTATTTTCTCTTTCTTATTACTTGCTGAACATTCCTAGGTGAAAAGTCAATGGAAGCTGCTGGACACTCAGTACCTGCAAAGAAATCTGTGACAGCTATTACAGCACCAAAGAAATTCAGTCAGGTCTGTTACGGGACCAGGACTTAAACATACACCGGAAAGCCAACTGGAAGCTCTAGTTTAAAAAAGGACAAAGGAAGAAACTTGCTCTCTGGCTTTATATTGTATTACTTCCTCAAACCATTGAGAGTTTTGGAGTCTGTTCCCTGCGTTGTTGTGTGCCATGTTCATCAGATTTTCTCTGTTAGTGTAAGAAACTGCAGCTGTAACACCCAGAGTCACAAATTCTTAGCCTGACATGATCCTGAAGAACACAAGGAAAGAAAGAGCAGACAGAGATAATAAAATTATGAAGATACTGGTTGAGGCAGATGTAATACTTTCCCACAGTCATGACATCCAACGTATTTCTACGGTTATCAGGTTTTTCTGGATCTTCCCTATTGCATATTGGTCAGTCGATCAGGGAACAGCTATTCAGGAACTCTGTGTCTGAAAAAGATTCCCTCGGGTAGGCTGAGATCTCAGCCCAAAAAGTAGACTATCAGGTACACGCCATGCTACCCATATTTCAGTAGCTAATTATCGTTAATACGACTTTTGTTGATGTATCCTGTTTTGGGCCACCCCCCTCAAAGCAATTCGAAACCTTTATTCTTGAGGTCCTACCAGAAAAAAATTACAATGAAAGCTGAACAAATGCTTTCATATCTTTATATACTTCTTTCTTTTCACGCTGTTTTCTTGGTCTTGAGCTAAGAACTTGGGCTTACAACTAGTCCAAAAAGCGACATCGCAGGGTCTCTGAAATGCTTCAACTGTAAGAGCCCTCAGAGGCCAGTGCCTCAGCTGGGCATTGCCACAGTGCAGTGGCAGCCTTAGATCACCTATTCTTCCTTCTCCCCATTTCTGCTTTTGTTGTGCATTCCTGGGGGACTTCTGACAAGGAGAAACCTTAAATACCTTGTTAGACTGGTATGGAGATCCCTTAGTGTCAGGCACTGTTAGCCTAGTCCAGACTCTGATCCAATAACTCTTAGCATAAAAACCTGAAAAATGCTGACTTTGTGGAGATGTGTAACCTCTCACTAGGAGACAAAGTCAAGGAAAATTTACTGCTATCAGTATGAGAGCAAAACTAGTTATGAAACAGAAGTTATTGGAAAATCCTAATTGGCATCAATTTTCCTGCTTTTGATCTAGGAAGAAAAACATACTTTAAGGTGCTTCTCTAGTGTTCTCCATAAATATTCCTAAAGGGTATGAGCAGATATTAAAATCATTCCTGTTCAGGTCTACATTATATAAGATCTTATATCCTACCTTCCAGATAATATTTTTATTAAGTAACATCCAATTTATCTTTTTTCAAATGTCATTGAGCTCCCTACTCAAGTTTTACTGCTGTCTATTTAAAAGCTAGATGAGCCCTGCTGTTTAGAAACAAAGGTAATATTCTTAACTGTGATGAGAAAGTATTATCATCACTGTAAGTGGCCTTGAATAGGAAATGGGTCAGTAGATAAAGTTTGTAAAATCATTATTTAAGCTTGCATAAACAGCATTTTATGATCACCCACATTTGTTGTAACTCTACCCAGGTGAAAATGGATCAAAAATGTCACCTTGATCATGTTTTGAGAGGAAACTTAAGGTATTTGACGATGTATTATCTTTCTGTCAACAACTTTAGAAACAGTTGTTAGCAATACATATAATCTCTTCTCAACAGTAGCTCCTTAAGGTTGATGTGATCACTAAGCCAAAAGATTTTATATTTTACAGATCTAGTTAGCAGATGTAGTTAGCAGCACTCTTATAACATTAACAATCATGCACACCTAATTTCAAATTCTGCCATATGAGAGTATACTAAAATTCTGCTTCTGGCAAGTATAATTTGCATGTTAATATACTTTTAAGAAAGGAAAAGGAGATAGAAATTTTTACTTTGAAGTTGTGCAGAGCTACTGGATTTATTTTGGAGAGACAACCTACATAATATGCACAATGCAGATGGTTAGAGTTCATTTACAAAGTCCATCTATGCTTTGGATCCCTCCTACTTTGCCCGCTGTCTTGGTCTTTAGTGTCCAGTCTCACAGATGCAATATTCAAAATGAAACCCTCTTGAAAATGTTTTGGGTCAACTGCTAGGACCAATATGCCTCTGCTAGGAAATGCATCTAGGCATTCCTTGTTGACGCAAAGGATCAAAATCAATGACCTAAACTTTTGAGGAGGAAATAACGGAGATCTTTAGAGGATGGATACTTGACTGAATTTTTATTGGGTCATTTTTGTTGGCAAGCGGATTAACAACAGTATTAGTGACTAGTCCCCAGTCACATAATGTGCAACCTTTGAACAGCAGTTCATTCAATGCGTTTTTTCTATGCTTCCCAATGTAGCAAATATACTATATGAGCTAATTCTGATTATGCAGAAAAGGAGACATTTGAAAAGCTTCATGTTGAATAATCACAAAATATTTCCAGCGAAGTCAGTAAACCAAAAAAAGTGAAAAACAAAACAGGAAAACTATTCTAATAAACTGAAGACTTCAGAGATTTAAACAAATAGTTCAGAGGAGTGAGCAATCCAGGTCCTTGTACTCTGAACAACTCTTTTACCAGCAGTTATACTGTTCAAATATCAAATCTCCTTATTATAAAAACAAAGGGGAAGTGGACAGAGGCATTATCCTATATGAAAGCTTTCTGTGGCAGACATAATACGTAGATAAATACATACTGGAGTGAATTCCAGTAATGAAAGTCAGTGCATAGCCATTGCCCTCAGATGCTGGCTTAGTGTAAAAGTCATCTTTGACAATCAAAGCTATGGAATCAGATTTAAAACAAAACAAAAAAAAAAAACCAAACCAACCAAAAAACACCCCCAACTTTTCTAGAAAACTTGAATGAACATTTTTGACAGAGAGGGAACTCCTTCCAACAAAAATGTTAGAAATTTCTTCAAATATATGGAGACTCTTTGCTCTTTCAGTCCAAATATTAGGTCCAAAGCTGCCCAGTTAATTTGCTTTAAGCCAGTTAGTGACGGATTTATTGTTATGAAATTACTCTTACATTGTGAAAAGGGAGTAAACAGCTGGTACCTTTCTAGTTCCTTCCACAGAATATATCATTATGAAGATGATACTATCGATAAGCCCATGCGAGAGAGTGGGAGTGTTCTGTGGAACGGAACGTTCCAGCAGTGCTTTTTTTCTTAAAGGCTGCAGAAGATGTGTTCAGCTTCAAATCAGAGAGCCTGTCAGAGGTTTATTTGTCACTGTAGAGTTTGAAAATCAATTTAAAGTTATTCTGGTTTTGTTACATTTTGTGGTTTTGCTAAATTAGAAGGTGTTTGGAAGCCCACTGAAATGATGATGGATAACCTCAGAAGTGATAAAATGAGTGTCAGTATCAGCATGTAGGTAGGTAGCCACTACAGACTAATGAGGCATTCTCCTCTGTGTTCTTAACACTACAGCATTCCTTACAATAATTTGTCTAAGTGCACACTTAAAAGTCTTAAGTCTAGATGGAGAAGAGTACTGCAATTACAGCTCCAAGGACATTTCCTGTTCTTCAAAAGGAGAATGCTAGGACTGTGAAAAACTTCATACAGGTGAATGTATGAGTTTGAGTCATGTGGCAGTGTTCTTTCAGCGTGGAGGTGAGGTATGTACTCATTTCGTCAGACTCAACCTGAATCATGGGAAGCTTAATATTCTTAGTTCTTGCAACTTTATAGCTTTGGTTGCAGATATGATGGAAATTATCAAAATGTAGGACCCAGTTTCTTGAAAGATATAGTGAAAGTGTGTATAATTAATGGACTTTTTTGGATACTTCGACCTAAATATGCCAATGAGCAGGTAGATCAAATGACTGTAAGTTTCATCATGCTTCTACTAGTTTAGGTAGATGAAAGCTAGATTGGAAGGCAGGCAAGGCAAACCCTTGTCTGTAGAAAACCGGGAATTAAGAGAAACGGTAAAAGGAAGGAAGGCTAAGATAGAGTAGCAGGAGTTGGAATTCTGGGTCTTTCAGAATTCCTAGGACCAACCATTTTACCATGCCTTTACCGAGGAGGGAAAGTCAGCTCAGTTTTATGGTTGTGATTCCTATTACTCTGTTTTTCACTTGGGATACATATGTATGTTGTGCAGCTTCTACTAAGATAAAAAGAGAATGTGGATGAAATCAGAAGGTCTGCATAAGAACTGAGTGTCAGATTGAGTAATTTTCGCTGGGAACATTTAAAAAGATCATTAAATACTGCTATTAATATCTACTGCTTTGCTTTGCTGTTTTTCTAGTTTTCAGTTGCTTAATTTGCTTCATCAGTTCCAAGTGATAAAACATGTTAAATCATTTGACACTGTGCACTATGATAAGGTATTTACCATATACAGAGTTACAAGTTATTGCTATATAATATGACAAAATATGTCATAAATAATTCAATCTACTTTTTTCAACTAAGAAGACCTAATGAGAGACGCTGTGGTTCTTAAACATCCTGACTAATTTCTCTCTTTTGTGAATGAGATACTTAAATGCTGTATTTGTAATTGATTGATGAAGGTTTATTTAAAACATGTTGATTCTTTTCTTTGCAGTCACTACAGACTGAAATTATGTTAACAACAAACAAGTGCACCAATGGAACTTAAATGTAAATCTCAACTTGCCACTTGCTACCCCATACTTAAGGCCACTGTATGACGACACAGTGCTGCCTCAGTGAAGATCTGAAAAAACAGAATGAGAACAGAGATAACTGTGTCTCTAAGAATTGTATTCTTAAGTGATGATGTTACATGGCTTTTTTCCAAAGAAGGCATTAATATGTTATGTGAAAACAGGCCCAAGACCTGCTCACTGGGCTGATTTTAAAGACTCAGTTTACAAAGCTCCTAATGGACATTTTCACACATCACACCTAACATACTCCTTATTTTTCCGAATGGTATCTTGTTGTATAGTCTTATGTTTCTGTGCCCACAGAAAGAACTGAAAAAAAATCTGGAATAATTCAGGACTCACTTTTCTATTCATCTATATAAGATATAATACAATAATTAATACTAAAAAGGACTGATATGGTTTTATTACTGTAACTAAATGAAAAAGAAATTCAATGTTACTAATGTCTTCTCCAAGAGTTTAAAGTCCTGCTACAGAGCCAGAGATGTCGAGAAATCAATATAAAAAAGCTTTCTCAGATGGATGGCTGTCCTGGGTTCGGCCAGGACCCTGTCCTGGCCGAACCCAGGACAATGGCAAATTTTGGAAGACAAAAGCAGAAAATATTAGTATTATATGTATTTACATCTTCAATTCACTTTGAAAATACTAATCAACTTTTTTGCACAAGAAGGTAGATGTGTGAATGACACCATCTGTGATAAAAAGCAATATGAAACTATTCCTTCAAAAGTTAGAAGGGTAACATAAGAAGACACTAAATAATTCTTTCTGTGCTCATTCCATTAACAAATACATCTTTTTATTCTGAGAACTTAGGGTATTGCTAATTACCCTTTTATATTGCTTACATCTACAAATGCAGCTCTTCGTCATCTTTCACGAGTACAGAATTTTTCTTTTGCTGTTTATTGCATGAAGGTAGCCAAAGTTGAAAACTACTGAGGTATGAAATGTGCTTTTCATTGGTTTCAGATGAGTGCCTGCTATTTCAGTTTGCAACATTTGATTATTTTCCATTCTTCGCTCTTTTGAAATCAATAGAAGAAAAAGGTGATCCAAATATTTTCTAGTAATTATTCAGCATCTCAATTAACATTCATTAGTTTCAGCAATGGGTGCCAAATAAATATTTTAAAAGATGTAAATAGTATCCTTTTTTTGTGAAGTCTATTGTGAGCCTCCATTCAAAAATAAAAATCAATGTTTTTAGTACAGTCAGCATAAGTTTTGTTAGTTCAAAGTCAATATTTTTGGTTTAAAAGACATGAGGCTGCACTGAGTTCATAGAAGCACTTTTCATATTTCTCTTCTTGGTGTTTGAAACCGTAAATAGGAAATAACCCATCAGATTGAGTTTAACAAATTGATCTGGTAGGTTTTGTTTCTTTTCTAGGTCGTTTGGTTCAATGCACTGGAATCCAGTAGTGAATGGTGCTGAGCACTGCTCTGTCACTGAAATGGAACCTGAAGAGCATCTGTTACTGAATTAATTTCTTAGCTGCTGTCAGAGTTTTGCTGCCACATTTCCTAGAGCAGCTCCATCTCTCAGCAGAGTTAAACACTTCATATTATGTCATTATAAGTTGTGCTCCATTTAAGATATTATAACTTTTGCTGCTATGAAATGTCATAAATGCATGCTTAGTAACTCTTTTGTCTAATGCCAAAAATCATAATCAGAACGTCAGGCAAAATTAACACCGTGGACAGCGCTGCCTCCACCACAGGTGCCACCAACCCTGGGACCATTCGCCTTGCTTCCAAGGACCTCGACATCTCTCTAGGCCAATCACTTGCTTGAAATAGACTCAGCTGTGAGATGAGATGGGGTTGCTCAGGGATCTATCCAGTCTGATCTCGAAAACTGGCAAAGATGGAGGCTGAACTATCTCCCTGGGCAACGTGTTCCACTGCTTGACTGTCCTCATGGGACTTGAATGTTCTCATTAATGTCCAGCCTAAGCCACTCTTGATTCCACTTGTACCTGCTGTCCCTTGTTGTCCCACCATGCATCACTGGGGAGAGCTTTGTTCTGTCTGTTTTGGTAACCTCCCTACATATACTGGCAAACTGCTATTAAGCCTTCTTTTCAGCAGGCTGATGAAATAATTTTCCCTCAGAAGCTTCTCCTCACAGGGCAAGTGCTCCTGTCCTCTGACCAGCTTGGTGGCCCTCTGCTGAACTTGCACCAGTTTATCAGTGTCTTTCCAAAAACTGAATACAATACTCTAAATGTAGTCTAACAGCTTCTGAGTATGGGGGGAAAAAGTCACTTCCCTCAATCTCCTGGTTATACTGCTTCTAATACAGCCTAGGTTGATGTTGGGTTTCTTAGATGCCAGTGCACACTGATGGCTCACGTTCAGCTTGTGCTCTCCAAGACCCCCACAGCCTTTTTTGCCGAGCTGCTCCCCAGTCTGGCAGTCCCTAGCCTGAACCTCAAACAGGGGTTCTTCTTTTCCAGCTGCTGGACTTTAATACTGATAACTCAGGAATTCTGCTGGCTAGTAAAATAAACAATATCCACAAGATTTCTTCCATAGCTGTCTTAAAAAGGAAGTAGCTTTAACACAAGTATTTTAAGGAGTGCTACTAAATGTAATGAGATAGATGTTCAACCTTTTTGTACTTCTTAAGGTGTAGACTCCATGCAGGAGTCTCTGAATCTTGCAAGGTATCCTGTTGGTCGGCTAAACGAGCTCAAAGGAAGGCAGTGCACAGTGGAGGAATATGCCATGTTGTCTCAATAGCTAACAAGATCATTGCATTCACTGCAGGTAAGGAAGATATAAAAGAAAGAGAACAAAATTTCACCTGTTTACATTCTACAGTTTATAACTAAAGGAGTGAGCGTATCGTCACCAATCCCGAAGCATTAATTCTTTTCCTTTGTGTCCGTTTAAAATAACTTAGGTTATTGCTAAACATTTCTATCACCTTCTCAGTTCAATATGTTCTCAATATCACTTTTCTGTATAAAAAAAAAATTAATCATCATCAGCTGTTCTAGCCATTATTTCTCTTGAGTGTATTGTGTAAAAGTACAAATTATCTCTAAACCAGTATTTAGTGAGTAGACGTATTGAAAATATATGCCAGGGAAATCAGGTATTGTGCAAGAAGACTTATAAGTAGATCCAAGTTCAGGTATGTATTCATCTGAAACAAATTTCTCATTAAATTATGGTTGTCTAGAGACATTTAAAGGGAGGGAGCTGATAGCAGTTACCAACCTGAAATAAAATGCACCTGTACATGCATTCCGGGAATTAATACTTCAAAGCACTTTTCCTAAGTATATTTCCACTCCAAGGAGAGTATGATTAAGATTTTTAAAACATAGAACTCACAAAGGCGACTTTTAAGAATTCCTTATTCAGTACTTTCCATTTGTTATGAATTAACAGGTTCATTTTAGTGTTACTTATGAGAAAGTTTTTAGGGATCTAAAGTACAAGATGTTGTAGATGACAGTATTGCCTGCCTTCCAAACATACAGGCCCCTCCAGCTGGAGACAGGAAACACTCACTCGTTTCCCATTCATTACCTCAAATCACCCACTCAGATCATTCCACAAGAGGACTGCTATCACCAGATCTGCAAATTTTACTACATATTCCTGCAGAATGTTTGTCTAAATTAAAAACATATTAATAGTATTTGCTTTATTTTCCTCTGAGATGTGCACATACCCACACACACATGCAAAACCCATTTTTCTGTCTACTCCACTGTCAATTTACTCTTCCTATAGTCCACCCCAAATTGGCCTTTGTAATAAGAAGACTTGCTGGTTCTCTGAAAGCAGAAGAGAAGATGCATCGCGCATACGCATGTATAAATGAGTGTCTATGAGTGAGGCAGGATCATGGGAAAGCATCCTCTGTACACTTTTGTGTGTGCCTATATGTGTGTGTTCATTGGTATACGCATACGTCCCCTTTCCAGTATCCCATTTTGTGGTGCCATGGCAATATTATGGACCCATATTTGCCCTGGTGAACAGGGAAAGGAAAACTCCCTGGGGCTCCAAGCCCAATGGATTCAGCCACTCCTTAACACTCACTGCCGATTTATAGACCAAGACACATTCTGATGGCTTATCCACATAAATATAAGGCCAGAAAAATGGAATTACTCGGGGCAGATACCTATTTTCTATATAACAGGAACAGGACTTCCATAGGTGTGAAAAGAAGAAAACAGGGTAAAACAGGTAAAACAAGATAAAAAAGGAGGAAACAGATCTTCCACCTTGGAAAGAGGAGGAATACTCCTTTCCTCACTAATGGCCAGTCTTACTGGTTGGCAACTGTCTTCAGTGGAGCTGGGAAGGGTGCCGTATTCCTTTGCATGCTGTAAACTTTTCGGCCAAACTTTACTTGGGAGGAACATGCTGTTCAGACTGGGATGGTCATACATTTCAATCATTTCATAGGTAGTACTATGCAGTCACACTTCTCCTTTTCTCCTCTTGCACCCAGTGTCTTTAACAGAGTAGGAAGAAAAGCGGCTGATTCTGCAGGGACTGAAGTCCTTTCCCAATTTTCCTGCTCTGGTGATTCACTAAAGACAGTAGCTTTGTCTCATGAGATTTTACCTTGCTCAGGGGTATGATTTCAGGGCACAGATGTGCTCTGTTCTGCCTTTATACACTTCCATTCCTAGCACAACAGATAAGATCTGAGGAAAGGGAATCTATTGCTTGGTGTCTCAAGGAATTAGAGGAACTGGCATTGAAAGCTACCAGATATAATAACTATTCCTATATTTGTACATTACTGTACCTATTACATTAGATATTGCCTAGTCTTCATCTGGCCTCAAGATCTATGTAGTCTAAGCACGATGTAAAGACATCTTACATTTTCTCTCTTTCTTAGTTCAGGCTGGATAGTTTAGTCAGACCAAGAGATGTGGGCCTAATTTACTTATAAGAAAGTTTTCCAGCCTGTCAATTGGCAAAGCAGTATAACTACAGAGCAACCTCATCTTTACTGTTCAGAGGAACCCTTCACTCTTAGGATATAGAATTGTACTTCTTAAGTTTATACAGCATATCCAAGTCTGTCCCACTGCTAATTTTGTACTTGAATTTCAGTCCATTTTGTGAGCAAGGTCTAACATTAAAGGAAATTTGAATTAAGAAATTAATCTTGCTTTGGGCAGGATACTACAGAAGAGGAAATGTGTGGAAAGATCAAAGAAAAAGCTAGCCAAAACCTTCGAGAAATAATTTGAATGTGGTTAATCTTCGTTTAGCTTTTATGGCATAGGCAGATAGATTGGGTGATCTGATATGTGTTCCTGCTTTATGTTCTGAGACATTAAAAATCATGGAGTAGAGGTCCACAGAAATCACAAGGGCCATTGGTTGGGTAGTAACAGGAAGCTTGTGTATGGAAGATGAGCCTGTGAAATGGAGAGGACAGCTTCAAAGGCCTGTAGCACAGTCTCTAGGCTTGTTCTTGCAGGTTGTGTGCTTTGCTACACTCAGCGTAGAGCAAAGCTGAAGCTTGACAAATGAGCATCCTCTGCTTTCGTTTGTGCCGAGAGTTTAATATTTTGCCACAGGCAGAATCCCTTAATGCTTTATCTCAAAGACTTTCATATTGGCTTGACAGATATTGATGCATTTCAACAAATCATAAGTTATCTTAATGACAACTTTCTGTGGATCATTTCAAGGTGATTGGGATTAATTTCTTAAGTTCTTTTGAGGATTCTTTTGAAGCACACAGAAAAGTGATTTTCCAGTGCCTCCCAGGCCTCACAGTGCTCTTAGAGATTTACTTTCTCAAACTGGACCCAAAGCAACATTTATATTACAAAATAAATGTTCTTTCCATTTAAACATATTTGACACGGTTCTGGTCTCTTCTTTTAACAGTAATCCATTTCCTGTGACCCAGCAATCCAATCAAGTATGAATCAGAGTCTCACAAGTCCCTACAGAGTGAGCATTGGCCTTCGGGCTTAAACAGAGCTTCCTACAATAGCCGCTATAAAAATATGTTAATAACAAATAAATGAAGTGCGCTACACAGACAACTGGGTTCAGTGTTATCAGCGACTAGGTAGGACGGCTCAAGCTGAGATCTTTGACAGGGTCAACTGTGAGGAGGAAGGAAGGATACTTTTAGACCCTCTCTCACAAAACACATTCTTTTTATTGCAAAGGTGTTTTCTGCACATTCGTTTTGTGAGTTGTTAACAATATCATTCTTTTCCCTGCTTTAAGCAAAAGTGTGCAAGTCTAGGAAGTAGTCACTATGATGTTAATTTGATTAAAGGTTGTAATGTACATTAGCTTCTAACACACAGAAATTAGGAAAGTTCCATATTCCAGAAAGTTACCTGAGAAACTTTAAAAGTAAACTTATATACAGATACACTGATGAACAAAAGAAAATGTATATTTAGATACACATATACACATGCACATAGAAGTGGTGCAGACTTCTCCTCATCATACACAGATGGCCTGTGGTACCTATAGATATTTGACCTTTTTTTTAAAAAAATATAAGGCTTCTTCATCTCATTTCTCGACTGAGGACATAGATACTGAACTTAATTAATAAATTGTTGGCAAAAAGAATAAAAAAAATATCATTTCTTTCAACAGAGTGATTGCTGTTAATGAAAGCATTTCTTTAAGCAGACCATTCAGAGAAGTAACTCATTAAGAAGTATGCAAAATGATAAAAAAACCTATCTTTTCCTTTTTACCATTGGTTTTAATCAAATAAGCTTCTTCAGGTGCTACCTGCTTCTATGTTAAAGAATGCAGCGTCTACTGCATATTACTACCAGTTGCAACCAGCCAAATGGCATCTACTTGCTGTTAATATTCACTGGACTGCTTCTTCAAGCCACTTGCATCTCATTTCTAGGCAGGCACACAACACACTTTCTATGCCATGACTATACAAGGGCATTAGGTAAAGTTTGAACTCTGGCCTGGATTCATAGCATTGAAGTTCAGGATCAACATCGCGAGAGAGGGCAAGTCCCAAATCACTTACTGAAGTGGGATGAATTGCCCTTTAGAGGTGTCTGCCTGCATCCATTGTTTGTAAAGGCAACATACTGCTACCAGCATCCTAATTCAGGCAGCTCGGTCAAGTCAAACAGGATGAGCCCAGACCTCCATCTCCACCAGACCCTTAATTCGCTCTGTTTTTTCCTCATTTCTTTGTTATTCTCTTGTTTGCAAAAGACATGGTAATTAATAAAGGGCAACAAAGAGAAAAGGTGAAGTTATCAAGCTCTTGTTCTTGTATTCATCTGTGCAGAGATGAAACACAATGTAGCCCTTACTCTTAAATACTCTGTCCCTGGTACACAAACTCACAGAATCACAGAATGTTTGGGGTTGGAAGGGACCTCTGTGGGTCGTCTAGCCCAACCCCTCTGCCAAAGCAGGGTCACCTACAGGAGGCTACACAGGACCTTGTCCAGGCGGGCTTTGAATATCTCCAGAGAAGGAGACTCCACAGCCTCCCTGGGCAGCCTGTTCCAGTGCTCCACCACCCTCAGAGTGAAGAAATTCTTCCTCATGTTCAGCTGGAACTTCCTATGCTTCAGTTTGTAAAGACTGAGTCTTTAAAAGCTGGATTTTACTTTGCTTGCAAGGGAAAACTCTCCTCCACAATTTGAAAATCGTTCTCAGCATACAGTTGCCAGTATTTGACAATGCCCTTACTGTCACTACCATGCTTCATACTTCTAAAGTATTTCTCTGTACAATGCATGTAAATACAATTAATGATGCATAAATCTGTAAATGTGACTTCCAGTAATTTTTGATTTATTAGAAGTTTTATGAAACCAGACAAATTTACTTTTGGCAACTATTTTTTGAGGGGAGACACATTTTTAGGTTATTCACATATTAACATCTCAATGTCATATCTGAAAAATATGTTCAAATGAGCCATGTATAAACCTGATATAAACAGAACACTACTTGATGAATTCAGCTGACATCAGATTGGCAGGAAAGAAGTCTTCTTGCTACATTAAAATCTATCACATGAGGAAAACATCAATTAGTGGTTAAAAATAACAGTCTCTTGGCTGTTTAAGAAATCAGCTTTCAGATACATAACACTGTTTACTCAGGACAGTATGTTTCAGTTAAATTAAAGTGCATGCCTCTGTAAGTAACTAGGATGTACATGATTATTGTAAGTACACCACAATAGCATTCCATGACTTGTGGTCCTGAGCCAAGTGAACACTTAAAATTTAATCCTATTATGAATATATGATCTCCCTTTCAGGGAATACCACTCCAGTCAGAACTGGCTTACCACCTTCCTTGTGTGCTGTGCAACGCCCAACTGCTAAGCGACATTGCCTTTTTAGAGCTTCACAAAATACAGACATAGTTTTGTGTAAAGAGTATGAACATATGATGCAGCACATGCAAAACTCAAGTGGCACAGAACTGCATCCTGCCCAAAAGGCAGATTTGTGGGGTGAAAGAACTGGCTGAGGAGACTGGTAAAAGAGTATGGAGCTTTCTGTTCCTTGCCAAAGTCAAATTTATTAACTTGCAGCGATTTTAACACAAGAGAGAGAGAAATGATCATCTATTATGTTTATAGACAGAAGCAATGATGGTGCAGGGTATCCATTTTCTTAATCTCCCCTTCAAACTTTTGATTAGATTAACATCTTCTCCTGGCACTGGGCATTGCAAGCAGAGCAGAGGTGTGGAAAGGTGCAGTTATTTCTGCAGCATAAGAGTTATGTATATATCCATCTCCCAAGGGTCACATTGGCATGGAAAATTCAGTCTTCTGTCTACCACAAGGTGTTGAGGCAGTGTGGTAAACCAGAATGATCTGTACTGATTTTACAAATAAACTACACTCTTATATGTTCCCTGAGTTTTGATAAACTAATTAATACTGCTTAAAGAATCTTGACATCAGCTCTGCGAGTTAGACTAAAAAAGATTTTAAAATCTTCTTCAAAAGTAAGAAAAAAAAGTGAGACAAATTGTTTCCTGTTACTTTGCTTCCTTACATACTGATGGGATTTCTTTGCATTTGCAGGGCAGAAGGAGGGGATCTATGCTATTTACTTTTTTTAATGTAATAAAATAAACCACACAAGTTCTATAAAATATCTTAGAAAATACATCTATCTCGGCAGTAAAACTTTTTAAATACCATTTTCACAATCTAGTACAATGAGCATGGTTTTTAAAAAAGTATCACTACTGATGAACAATTAATTCTTCATATATTGTTTGCAGATATTCAAATGTATTGAGGTGCAGCTATATTCTGTAACGCAACAGTTTCTACCTGGCATTGTGCAGTTCTGTGTTCCCCTGTGCTGTAAACAAACAAGCTTTCTTGCTCTGTAAACAAAGAGGAGGGAAAATTTTCAACTTAATCAGAAAATAAATTCAGAGCTATTTTCTTCTTCTTTTCTGTATAAACTGTACTAGAGAATTTGCTATTTAGCCAATGATTCTGCAGACGATTTGCGAACCAGAATAGAAGCAGGTCACTGTCTCATAGTTGTGTTGCCTTTGCACTGGCAATGGTTTTTCGTCACTCAGAGAAGCAAATGTGAATAAACTCATATGACTGAATGCACAGAAACAGTGCATCTGATGAGTAAGATTTTGCACAAACAAGTTCCTGACCATAATGACCACTTTAAAGAAATGACTGAAGAAATGTTAATTGCTGCATGCCTCAGTTATGACTCACTTAGAGCCCTCCTGCTGAATAAGAAATTTACAAAAAGTAACCGAAAATTTAGATTGCCAAAGTCATAAATTAATGCCTTTAAAGCCATACATAGACTAAACATTTTAAAATAAGCCTACATGACTCGTGTATAGGTCCTACTGTTAGCGAATCTTCGTGTGAAATTTCTGTTTGAACTTTGACTTCGAAGCCTAACTTCCACCAACTTTCAATAGGATTCTTGCAGTGCTTGCATTTTTCTCAGATGTTTCTTTCTATATCTTTCTGTATCTATATCTTTCTACCTCACCTTCCTATTTCCTGAATAATACCAGTCTGTTTGTACATTCCTCTATACCTAAAAGCAAGCTGTGCAGCTCAATGGAGGTGTACTCTGCTACATAGGGATACACAAGAGAAATCCGTTGACCCAAAGGGCACTTTGACAATGTCCCAGGGATGATGTTTTCATGATTGCTTTATATAAGGAAATGCAAAACTGCACTGTATGGCTATGTAAGAATGAAGTCATATATATAAATGGAAACATAGATTTGTACCAGGAGAAAAAAATCACTGAAAAACCCTAGAGATAAATTATCTTCTTAAGAGTATGCTCTACAAAAAGGATCTTTCTCCCTGCTCAGTTTAAGCGGCTGGATAATGAGCAGATTGCCCTGGGCCAGGCAGGATGTGTTTTCACAACACGACCTTTCCTCATGTCCACTTGTCTAAATTGAAATACTCTCTTCTTGTTTATCTGTCCCTCATTGCCTGTGATTTGGTACTGTGATACACGATAAAAGATTAAGCAATCCCACCCTCTCTCTCAGGTATTTCTTATTAACACTCTTGATGAATATTCTAAGTTTTAATTTTGAGCTTTAAGTTGCTTTCTCCTCTTACAGACACTGTGATGTCCAAATCTCATAACACTTCAAATCACAAACATGCTTAGTAATGTAACTAAATAGTTTAATCACAGCTAGCTATAAAACTTACAGAAGATGAAGAGAAACAACTGATGAGCATGACAGAGTGACATCCTTGCGCTTCCTGCTAGCTACAGTGAACTTTCAGGCTGCCCATCACAGTCTCCTGCATTGTGCAGATATGATGACACTGTTAGTTAGGCCTACACTTGTTTCTGTGCTGGAGTGTGATTTAAAAATTGAATCTGAAACTCCCGTTGTCTGCAGTTTGACAACGTGCAGCAAAATGCTGGAAGGAGGTCAGCTTTCCGAAGCTGAGCATGGACTTCTTCATCTTAGCAGCCCTGACAATGGATCAGATGGAAAATATTGATATTTAGCAACTGGCAGACAGAAAGGAATAGGTTTTCACACTTCTTGGAAAGACCTCAGTCAAATCCACTACCTTCAATCAGGATTTAAGCTGCTTCTTACTGGCTACATCTCACAGGCATCTGTTAGGTGCTACCTGGCCATGTCCTAGTCTGGAAACAGCAATGCTGAGTCCGGAGATTTTCCAGGCTCGACTGATAGAAACAGACCTGAACCAAGTATGATACATGAACTTGCTGAGAAGTGTGCACAGATATTTTCACTTTTTAAATAAAAATCCACATGTTCAATGTGTTTAGGCACTTCAAAAGACAGAGAATCATCTTCCAGGCACTAAATCAGAGGCTAAATGAAGAGACGGACTTGTGTGTTTCAATGATCAGAACTGCAGTGTCTAAATGCCTTCACATCTAGTGGAATCCTCTGTCTCAGGCAAGCTTTCCACAGGGCTTCTCAGAATAGGATGCACAGGAGGCAGCAACGTGAGCTGAGAAGTGCAGGCGTGATGCAGAACTGCTTGCCAGGATGAGAATTTGTGTTTCTGCCCTGTCAGAAATGTAGGCAGAATTGAACACAGGTTCCTACTGACTGGTTCTAGCATTTGGAAAAACATCTCCAATGCATTGCAAGATATTTGTACTATTTGCAGAGCAAGTCCTTATATGTCTTAAAATGATGCACAGTGAGGGCCACAGCACTCTCAAAAATCCCATTGCTCACTCATCTTTGGGTATCTTTGGTACCTTTACAGAAGTGAACTAAGTAATTTTCAAAAGAAAGACTTATATGTCAAACTCCTGATTGTGGAGTTTTGTTCCTTTTTTTTTTTTTTTTTTGAATATGCTTCTTCTGTGCTGTAGCTGATTGTGATGGAAAGTTGAGAAATGTAGAAAGCTGAGAAGTACTGTCAAGGGAAGAACTAGGATATCATAGGGATAGTATGTCTAGACCTATATTGTGACAGATCAAAATCACTACTGTGACATGCAAAGACATACACTTCAGGACAAAACCCAGAAATTTCTGCCAAGATCTGGCACTTTACAGCTGGAGGTGACAAAACAGAAAAAAAAATCTATTAAATAAACTGTTATAAGAGACATTTGTGTAATGCTGTCATGTGTGTGCATTTAAGTATAGCCAATGACTGGTTTACATAAAAACAGTAGAACATGGCATGTGCCGTGTGTGCAGTTCTGATCACTTGTGTCAAAAAAGATGAATTCAGAGGCAAAACCAGAGCTGGGATATTGGGGTGGTCAGTTGAGTACAAAGCCTCCTACAGATCAGGAGACAGTACATTCTTGTTTACTGCAGGGAAAGCAGCTGAGGGGGAACACGATGCTGCCAAAAACATATAACAGGGTAAACATTGGAAAGGGTAAACCATTACCTAAAAAAAGTATAATATAGGCAAAAGAACAAGTGAATATAAACTGTCTATAAGTAAATCTAGTCTGAAAGGTACACATCTAACTATCTGAATAATCAGAAGACTATGAAACAACCCAAAGCCCAAACTACCTACTTTAAAATATAGGCTAATTTTTTATGGTAGTGGTTGGATCTGAGGTTCAAATACTGGGTCCTATAATCAATGCATCCAGTGTTTCTTAATGGGCACCCTAGGCACTTCTGTGAAACCATCTGACTATGAAATAACCACAGCCATCATCACACCTGACTGACCTTGAACTTCATCAGCCCTTGGATTAAACATTAACAGCAGCATCCTTCTGTAGGGATATAATGGGGTAGGCCCACTCAAAGAATGAAGTAAGACACCTGGATTCCCTACTGCATGAGAAGAGAAAACATCTTCATCCTTCCATTTCAACATTGGTACAAAACCAGGTAGATTTACCAGTGCTGTAGAACTGTCTGTTACTAAAATCATCCATATTGTTGCAACAAATATCTGAAAACATATCTCTAATGGAAGTGCATTTATGTTCTAACATATATGGCCAAACCAAACTCTTATTAAATATTCAGTGGGTTTTTTCCATAATATTGTTAGCATAAAGAAATCTTTGGAAATGTATACAATTTTGATACTGAAATAACACCATTGTATAATTAGACAAAACCATCACATACTTTGTAGCTTATATGATTACCTGTCATATTTACAAACTGACTTAACTATGATGGATTAAAAAGCAATGATTACTTTAAGAGCCGTATTTCACCATTTCTACACTCTTCACTGAAATTCTCATGCTTAGGAGATTTCAGATGTAAAATTATTGCATTCTCACAGACAGGAATCAAATATTTACACAACTTCTCTTCTTGTGGTTTTGTTTCATATTCCTCTGACAGGAGATTTAAAGTAAGTATATATACATTGTATGTATTGTATCTAAAGTACGTATATATAATTGTATTACAAATTAACAGGGTATTAGATGTATAAAACATATGTTGGATGATTCTAACTGGCTGCTTGTACTGGTTCCCATGGTGGATTTTAAAATCTATTTACATCCAAAAAGAATTTTTTAAAAAGTCCTGAGAAAATGTACTGTACAGAAGCAGGCATAAATAGCAGAGCTATACACTAGAAAACCCCATGTGTTTTCCATTTCTAGTTGCGTTGGTCGTTTTCACAGACTTGATTAGTCATAGATATCCTTTTTTTGTTGTTCCATCTGCTCTCCGTAGGTTTAAAATAAAGAATCTATATAAAATCTGGAAAGATTGTAGGGTTTTTGCTGTTGGACAAATTAGTTTCCTTCTTTTTAAGTTTCTGACTGGCTTCTGATTTTGCTTATCTATTTCTGATATTCTGTTCCATTTGTTTTTTTATCAGCCTTGCTTTTTTTGTCCAAAACTACAAAAAAGAAAATGATATTACCTTATAAAAGGACACCAGACAGGTTCCTGACTGAGCTTTCCATAGCTAGATAAATTTGATGCAACACTGTTTACCATCCTTCCACAGCAGGCAAGGTATTCACACTGTGTGGCTTATTGAACAACATTGCCATCAGACATGATACCACATTATAGTGGGCTGACATAAGAAACTTTAATGAGAATGAGCCATTGACAGACTTTTGGCACAGACCTAAAAATAGTCAATAAAATTGCATCAGAAATAAGAAAAGAACCAGCATGAAAGAACAAAACTCTAAGATAGCAATGCCTGGTTGTTATTGCCTTGAGTTCTCTGTTAGGATTTCTGGAGTGCTCTGATGGCTGAGCAAACTCTCTCTGCATCTCAGTCTGTGTCAGATGTGTCAGCATGTCATGCCACATGAAACTTGCTTATCGCTATCTGTACAGAAGAAGATATTCTGAAAATGCATGGGTAAAAGGTGACTCTTTCCCGTTATATACCCTTTTTTTTCTGATATACTTAATATTGGCTTGCTTCCTGCTTTTTCTCTGAAGCTGAAATTAGGGCAAAACTTCAGCAATCCTGAGAGCAGATGTTGAATATCACCAGGGTAGTGATCCATCCGTAGCTAGTATTGTGAAATCCTCATCTGCAATGTTACTTATTGTCCCATGCCAGGGATGAACGCTCTAGGATCATGTTAAAGGGCATTCATTGTCTTCAGTTCACTGCTCTCTGTTTTAGTCATGATTATCACAGTCAGTCGCATTGACACCAGTTGAGTCAAAAGCAGGACTTGGGTAGATCTGTCTGTCTTTAGGAACTATTCTGCATATATCTCTGTGTGCCTACTGAGAATCCACATACACATCCCAGTAGAAGTCAGCCAATCTCCTCTGAGTCTGCTGGAATACAGTTAAGAGACATGGTCTCACAGGAACATGAGATTTATCAGTTCTCCTAATTACGAGTATATGTACATACGCATATGTATACACATATACGGAATAAATTTGGAATAAATAAATAAAGAAACATGCATAAATATACATATAGTGGTACAGCTTTGTTATTCCTTATTACATTCCTTTTCCTATGTAAAGCTGCGTGTTTTGGCCTGCTGGTTTCTTTTTTACCTGCTAACAGAAAATAAACAATAGTTTGGGTCTCCAGTGCTATTTCTTGTGCCATGGTTTCTTGTCTGAGTAGAAAGACTATGAGCTCTGCTAAGCACCTCAATACAGTGCAGATGAAATAGTTTCTGATGTGCTTATTCCTTCTGCAGCCTATTCAATGTTGTTTATTTTTCCCTCGTTCCGTGCCTTGAGTGAGAAACAATACTGAATGAGGCTCCACAGCCTCACTGCCCTGAGGGGACAACAGATAGTTTTCCATTTCCACAAATTCTTCACTAAAGTATACATACGAGCCTCATTCTGTAACATAGAGACTGATTCACAATAGGATTCCACTATCTCTTTGAGACGCTTTTGCAACTCCCTACTCAGTTCTATGGGTGATAACTGAAGGCTAACACAGTTCTTAACCAGACATTAAAAAAAAAAAGGGTCATCATGACCTTTTTGTCATAGACAAAAGCCATAGAGTCACAGACGTGTATTTCACCATTTCTACACTCTTCACTGAAATTCTCATTCTTAGGAGAACAAGAAAATAATGCCTGGAACAGCAACTTTTTTGTTTTGCTAGTAGACCAAGATGCAATGTATTACATATATTCAAAGACATCCATGAGATTCTGAAAAACGAAAAAACAGAACAGAATTTTGAGTCACAGCACAACGCATGGAATAAACGGTGATAATTTCACACCAGTGTTTTACTGGAAAGTAGCTGTGCCCATCTAATCAGTTTTGCTACATAACTGTGACCCTGCTTACCTATTTGAAAAAAAAAACAATTTACCTCCACAGACTGCTGATTTCCCTTTGAAAGGAAATGGATGAGACTGTGTGAAATTAAAAGCTAATAAAGCCTGCAGTCCACTTGGAAAATCCCTAGAGACTCTAGGCAGTCGGTGTCCTCTTGTCTACAGCTCTTCTGGGCAGCCAGGCTGAACCCAAACACCAGCCAGGAGGACCCTAGCTAAGGGTCTAAACAGTCTAGAAATGTGAACAAAGCTCTCTGAAGGAAATAAAGAGACATTCAGTGTTCAGTCATGCCACACTGTTCAGGAAGGTGGAATCAATCACCGGAATTCTCATATTCTTTGTGTTTGGTTATTTGCCTATTTTGCTGTTTTCCTAAAGTGCATTTGTTGTATTGAAATTGTATCTTGCAGTCATATCAGTGTGCATTCTGTATATTAATGGTTAGCGTGCAAAATGGTAAACATGTTACACATGAGAGGTCACCTGTAAACTCCTGAAGCTTCAAGTATGTATCTACCCCCACAAATTAAATTGGAGTAAATCTAATGACAGCTACAGGCAAGAATACGGCGTCAGCAAGTTTTTAAAGGAACTCTGAGACAATGCATCTTAAAAAAAATTCTGCACGTACTTGAAACTTTTCACAATAAAATTGTAAGTAATAAACATGTATTTATTCAGATCATTTTGTAGTAATGTAAATTTAGGGGAATGTATCAGTAAGTAAGTAGTAGTTCCTCATGTATTTTGGAAATGCTTGGACCCTGAATGGTCTTTGAGGAAATCTGAGACAAACCAAAGGAAAATTGAGTACTATGAACAGGTAGAGTTTCTGTTTTCATATTAAGATACTATCAGTCTTGTTTCTCCATCACACAGATGCAGAAAGTACGGAATGGTTGATTGAGACAGATTGAGACATTTTGCAGGGCTTAACTCAGTGGAAAGGCTCCTATTCACACCAGTAAACTGAAAATCAGTACAGTTGAGGATGTTAATGAATTCCACAAAACAATCCAAAAAGGCCAAGCTTTCAGGCTTAGAACGATCAGTACTGGCCTAAATGCAACACGAGGCACAAAGGGAATTTCAAAGCAAAGTAGAGAGCTTCTCACTGAAGTCTAGTAAGTGCTGATCTCTGTATTATATAATTATAATTACTTGACAGAGAAGAATCTGAGCATTAAAAATTAATGTCTTGGTCAGGGTGTTTCAGCATCTGTTCATATCCAAACATGTTCCAAGTTATCTCCAGAAATGAAATAGAATAATTGGGTCAGATCCCAGTCACTCATTTCCCTAAACTACAAGGCAGGAAAGAACTAGAATTCTTTGCCATCATCCAGAGCTGGATATTCAGGAAAGCAGTTAGACTTTTTCCATCAATTTCCTCTTAATTTTGTTACCAGCCAAAGGTTTTTCTAGTGCAGAACGTTACTATGCTTAACACCTGCTGTGTTATCGCACAATTTTCTTTATGCTGACATTAAAACAGGGAGAGGAGAGTGAGTGATTATATTCTAAGATACAAGCTATATTTTTGAAGATTTACTTCTCAGCAATTAAAAAAAATGAACATATCTGCATGTTTGCCTTTCTCCATGCTGAGGTGAGGAATACTCCTTTCGTGCCTTTCTATTTCTTATGCTTATTTTCTGCCTCCACAATCTGTAGAAGTTCTGCACTGTAAATAGCTTTGATGCAACAAAAAAACAACTGTGGCAGTGTTACAGCTGTAATGGCAAGACCTAAAATCTGTAGTTATGGGTAACTAACTACCACACAGGCCTAGACTTGGCAGGGTTTTCTGAAAAACAATGCATCCCCAGCAGTGGAATAATCTGCCTGGCTGGCTGCTGAGAAGTCCTTCTGAGGCAATCACAGGCTGCTGTGTCGTTCACAGCTTGTGGGGTCTTGTGGACAGGTCACCTGGAAAATGGCTTTGGGCTGTGGACCAAAGCAGGTAAGCGGGAAGATCACTCTGCTTTCCACATCTGCTGGGAGGTTGGTTTGTGTAGTCCTGTCAGGCGTTCTGGCAGAATAGTGCCACAAAAACACCTTTCCTTTTCACCTCATACAGGTACAGTTAATCACTTTTTCTTACAAGCTCTAAGTAGACTACTTGAGACCTAAACCTTCCTCTAAATACGCGTTAGGTATCAGTATCCGTAAGTGTGCCAACTAATGGAACATTTCTGGCAGGAGGTGCGACATGGATACACAAAACAAGAAGACACTCAGTGTTGGACTGCCAGGAAAGAGTGACATGGATTCTTGTTATTGTGGATGTGACTTATCTCAGACATTCCCCTGCAGTGGACACCAAAGCAAGCACCACCATACATTAATGGATGCTGTGTATGCTCCCAGGATAAGCTACAATCATAAGAAATTATACCATTAGCTGGTGAAATATAGATCAGTGTGAAGTGTGGATGAGCACACAGACAGCAGGAAGGGGAGAAGATTCTGCCTGTTTTATCATGGCTGCAATGATGTTTTATATAAACACACAGGTGAAAGCTGTAGAGTTAGAACACAGGCTGTTTGTTCATCAGTGTAAGCGTTGTACATCTGATTGCTGCATCTGCCACTTTTGGCCTCTGTCAGCAGTTTGAAGGGTGAAAGATGTCTGACTGAATTAAAGTGTCATTTATCTTTAAAATACAACTTTTAGAAGGGTTTTCTAGGGAGGCAGTTGATGAAGAGTCCTTGTTCAGTTACTTGTTCAGCAACTGCCACCAGGTTAATGTTTCAAGTGTAGTCAACCATTTTTCAGTGTTTGAGGTTGCAAACATATATAACTGCTACATATAAAAAGGGTTTGCTTACAAGTCTGGATATAACTTGTGAAAAAAATGATTGTAAGACTTTTGGGTGGCGGTATGGAGAAAACAAGGAAACAAAGGGAAACACTCAAGAAAGTTCTGTCACCCTGTCAGAAATATTTTTTTAATTAGTCTCAAAAGCTGTTAAGCCTTAGCTCTTTTTTTTTAAGATTAAAGCTATCACATGAGCTTGCATTTTAATATTCTATAGTCTGTTTAAAATCTGTAATCTTCTACAGTGAATCTAGAAGGTTAATGCTTAGTATTACTTAAAATTCATGTGAATACTTTCAACCAGCTGCAGGATGTAGTAAAGGGATTTATGAATTAAAGGATGATTGACAATATAAGAAGCTCTTGCTGAATTTACAAGACAGTTCACTCATTTTTCAGTTAATTTCATAGTTTATTATATCCAAGATAGGTTAATGGAACATTCCATTCCATTTTCCTTCTTTAAGTAAAAGGGGTACTGGCACTACAGTGTTCATTGTTCAATGTTATGGTTAGATTATTGCCTTGATTAAATTGGATTACTTAGATTACTGGCTGAGAAACACACTATCATGCATCTTAAGTTCCTTCAGTTTTGGAATATTTTAGAGTGTGTAGCATTAACATTTCAGAAACCTCCTCCATACATAGACATATTTGGAGGTTGTTATTGTAAGCTGGAACTTAAAATATATGCTTTAATGTTTGGCCAGAAGAATCCAGGACCGGCTGTTTGGTACAGCTAATATTTTTTTTCCCTTTTGAAATGAAGTACTTGTTACAAATGTAATTTGGTTCTAACATGTAGTGCAGGGAAAAAGAAGATCATATTTTGGTACCATCTTTCACAAAAGTAGTTTAAGTAGCTTGCAGCAGAGACCTATCAATAACTTCTGCAGTGCCAGCTCCACCACCTGAGGGAGACCTGCCAGCAGTTCTCTTTCTGTGCTGCCAGCTGGTCTTTGCTAAGAGATGAATGTTCTCCACTCCTCTGCCTGTCCTTCCTGCACCACACAGAACCAGCACCATCGCTAGGAATTCATCTCACGTTTCTGTGCAAGGTGATAATTGTGAAGAGGCACACGTTTTTTCCTCATTTTAGCAGATATTAGTAATTCTATTCCTCTTTCTCATTGCCCTTAAGAAAAGACACCACCTATTTCTCTTGACTTCTATTTTCTGAGGATCCCTATTGAACAGTTATCTGAACTTTTACCAGGAGCTGGCTGTCTCCACCTCTGCTGTTGGGTTCCCAGACTCATGACAGTTCATTTTCCCAGAGCAGACAGTATCATGCTCACGAATCATTCCTTCCTTTAGTGACGTTGATGTTGAATATGCAGCTTTACGACGAGTAGTCACCAACCTTCCTGCTTACCGAAAACTTCTGGACACTTAACCCTTTGCCTGACTTCATAAATTCTTGAAGGCCAGATGCGTTCCCTGGCAAACCCTCTTCTGCAGGCTCTCAGGGTAACATGTACTCTACAGAAAAGTTTCCAGTTCTGCCTCTGGGCTTTTTCTCCCTGACTTTTAACACTATTCTTTTATTACCTCCAGGCTCTCGGTGGTTATTCACGTATTCACATACCTCCCTGTTCAAATAAAGGTCAAATAAGAAGATGGTTTATCTTGGATACAGCCTTCTTGCCATACCAATTCAGAACCGCTCTCACCACTGAAGCCTAACAGTGAGCCTCCACGAAGATCCTGACAGTGGTCAGTGAGCCACAAGTACACTCTGTGCTAGTCCATGTGGTCACTAACTCATTTTCCTGTTTTTTCTTTTTTTTTCCTTCAGTAGAAGGTTCATACTTTTGCTCTACTAGGTGGCACTCCTGATGACTGTCTTCCACATCTTGCTTGAATTTTGCAGAATCCACGACCGGAAGCCTCTGTCATATTTGAAGCTCTGTGTGAGTGGAAAGCACTACGAATTTAAACAGATGCTCCCCACTCCAAAAGCAAAATTTCAGCAATCCCAGTGTCATAAACTGAATCTTGTTTTTCCAAGCTACTTGTGTTTATTGTGAAAGCTATCTTTTTCGGTGAGGGGGAGTGACACTGATTCCACACACAGCTACTCTGTGCTGGCGACTTCCTCCTCTTCCCACATTTTTACTCTGCATTCACTCATTTTACCAGATCGTCCTTGTTGCTGGTGCTCTACAGGCGTGCCAAGCCTCACAGCACCTTTATGAACTCATGCTTTTGGAACCTATTTCCCATTCTGGCACATCCATTTGCTGAGCAGAGCTACAGCTTCTCCTCTCTTCGTCCTGCAGTCCTGACCTCATACTAGCTGCGTGACACTATGCCATGTCCAAACACCCACTGGAGGGCATGTCCCCTGAGTCCTGTCACGGGACTCAGTACACATGGAACTGTTCTTATTTCATGGCCCTTTGCACACCAGTTAGTCCTATGAACACCATACTACACAAGATGCATCCCTTCATCACCTGAACTGGCACATGGAATCGCAAGTATCTGTATCACAGGTCCTCACTGGTGTTTTTCCTAAATGAGACTTAACCACTATGTGAACTGAAATGTTTAAGGATCATGAAGTTTAGAATCACTCTATCAAATCCATGGCTTTTGCTTGGATCTAGTATCTTTGCCTATTCTCCACTTACAACGACACATGAAATCCACAGTCACAGTTTAGAGAAGCAGCCCATTTGCTGGCAGGATGGAAAGCCAGGCTAAAGCTAACTCCCAAGGCTGCAGCTGACTCCCAAGGGCAGAGACATAAAGGCCGATCCCTCCGCACCCAAACCTAGAGAAGAGCCCATCTTTGCATTAGATGAACTTTGTAGCAACCATAGCCAGTCCTATGACTGGGAGCAATGGCTGGGCAGCCACACCTCATGTTTGCTCTCCAAAAGTCCCAGAAAAGAGAATGCCTCATTTCTTCACAGTCAGGGATTTCAGCTACACTTTTCTCCTCCTTTTCTTTCTGTCCTTGTTTAATGTCTGGGGCGAAAAGGAAGAGAGGCATTTGGGCAGGAAAATCAACAACCAGTCTATCAAACATCATGTCTCACATCCCTTAGTCCTGTCACCGCTAGCTCTGAGAATGTGCTGAGGAAGATCACCTGGGGATCTTCTCAGCATCCAGACATCCCTTTCAGTGCATCCACCCCTGCCGGGTCTAGGCCACTTCTCTTTCAGTTGCAGCTGCTGCAGTCGGGGTTCACATCAAGCTGTTGGATTGTAATGGAAAACAGCTCTCACTTCAACCTGAGGCACCTCGGGAAGGGAGAAGGAGACAGGATCTCATACTGCTTTCCAAAGCTGATTCCACTCTTCCTGCATGTTAGACATCTCCAGCAAAGTCTTCTTGTACAGTAAAAAAATGAAATTAAAAAGAAAAACAAAACAAAGCCTGAAAGATTAAACTGTTTCTGTTGTAAGAATCACTACCTCTCGCACTACCTCAAACAGGTGAAAGAGCTTCCCTTTTTTTTTCTTGGACACCTCAGACTCAGAAAACTTATCTGTGTTAAGCTGTGTCTGATTCATCAGCTTCAGAGCCCTTCACTTTCCCATCAGGTGCATTTTTGTGGATGAGGTGGAGAGAAGGTGCTGTTAGTTGTGGAAATTCGTTCCTTGCAATAATAACCTTCTCAGCATCCTTTGTGTATTCTTCCTCCTTTTTCTTTTTGCTCACATTAGGACACAGCGAATTTCTACTGCAACCCATAATCTCATTAGTTAAACAAAAATGCATGTTCTGTCATATGACAGGTTTTTAACTCTGGAATATGTTCTTAACTTGATTAAATTGGCTTTAGCTGTGTAACCCCTATTAACATTAATGGCAGTCACATGACTGAAGCTCTGAATATGAACTTGAGAATAAATCATTAAAGTGCAATTGTTTAACTGCTATTGCTCTGCATGTCAGGGATATGAATTGGAGAGAGGACTGGAGTCTTGCATGTAACTGAACAGAAGATTAAATCCATCTCTTGATATTTTCCAATAAGATGAACCTTTTTTTTCAAATTTTCTATATCCTAAATATTTTTGCCTTGTAAAAAAGTATGTTAAATCTTAAACTAAATAGATGCAAATAAGTATAAATGGATATCTGTGTTTAGTGTTTTCACAGTCTTAAAACTGTGATAGCATAACAATTTTCTTTTTAAAATGCAAAGCTTAACAATCTTAAAGTTGTTTCCAGATCTCTAAATGGACTTATAATGAATAAATAAATATGTGTCTTTTTTAAAAAATTTTTTTTTGTCCTTGTTAAGGAACAGCCTTTTTTGAAGAAAAAACTTTGTTGCAAAGCCTAGAATAAATTTGTACTTTCCTGAATATGTTTTTGTACCATTGAGCAGTCAAACTGTGTTTATGCATCAGAAAATAATATTTATTGTAGCTCTGAATTTAAATCATTCTGTAAATAATAAATTAACTCCATGGGTACAAAACACTTCGTATCAAAGAGGTGGTCAAACATAACTGTTTACAGTTCATTATTTCTGCAAGCTCATACTCAAAGCAAAGAGATTAAAAACCTGCTCCAAAACCCTACTGAAGTCAGTGAAAAGGTGCCCACTGACATTAGTAGGAGTTGGAGAGAGCCCACCACAGGAAAAAAATTGATAGGCTTTGAATGTGCCGAGTTCATACATAGGGCATATCCACATCTTGCAGAATGAGACATTTGACTTCCTCCACCACATGTAGGAGATATTGTTTGGATTTTAATTTAGTCCCTTGTTGATTATTCATTAGTGTGGGGCTGAGGAGTGGATAGAATGCTAAACCAGATACTTGTAAAGCCATAAAAAATATGTTGGCCACTTTTAAATGGATATTCAAACTTAAATAAAACATACTGTACGTATAAGAACACTGCCTCCCACACAATCTTGTTCTCTTTCTGTTTTTATACATTCATGTACGTATATATCTAGTGTATCTAGGAGAAAAAGACTTTAAAACAGGAAAAATTTCTATTACCATTTTAGAACAGAAATTACTCTTTTTGTGCAATTTTTTTAGTTTGGGTGAATAGGTGCTACAAGTATCTATAGGTCTGGATAGAAAAACAGTTATGGGAATACAGCAGGCTGGAGAGAGGAAAAATACATGCTGAGAAGGTAGTGTGGGAAAGTATCCTAAGGACTGATAACTCCTGAAGTCCATTGAGTCTGCAAGAACTGATTAACTCAGAACACCGAGAGTCTGCCCAATCTGTGCAAAGCGACAAGTGCACACCAGTGTCAACAGCTCACAGCTGTGATCTGTGTCTGCCCCAACTCAACCCCTAAACAGGAAAAGCGAATTTACGACATTTAGGTGTCCATATGATCAGGCAAAAACAACATTTTAACTTTTTTTTTATAATCAAATACTAACATATTCATTTTTCAGTGTTCCAGCAATCCTACTTTCGTGTTAAAATGTTTGAGTTTTTTTACCCTTTGGTTTTCTCATAGGAGTTTCATTCCCGCTATGGCTACTCTCAAGCTTTACTTTCTGTTAAATGCTTGCCAAACAGCATCAAAATAAGCAGTTTTGGTGCTGATTGACATTTGGTATTTATTTTATGTTTGGTTCTGAAATAAGCAGATGTGATATCTTGTGGCCACAGAAAGCAACAAAATGCTTGCGGCATACTCAGCAGTGATGTCCTTCACCTTCCTTCTGCTATTTATTTGGAAAAATCATCAGGGCAAGAGTAAAGAAGAGTTAATGGGTTCCCGAGGGTGATAAGTTTTGTGTGAGTATGTTTAACTACAGGCAGACTGTAGGCAGCTTTGTGTGTTATATTTGATCTAAACCCAACCCTGTGCTAGTGAAGTACTAGACTTACCCTGCAATCTGAGGTCTTGAGCATCAGTGAGGGTAAAGGCTTGAATACACATTAAGCACTGTGTAAAGAGGTAATGTTATAGATTCATGACACGGGTGTTGACTTCTGCACTGCTTGGTTTTCACAGGATTAAGTTTAGCTATTTGTTCACAATGAGAGTCTTGAGGACTCACTGAGCAAGCTAACATTAATCTGTACATTAACACAGATTTTTAATAAACTTCATAAATATGCACTTGCAGGGCAAAAGGGGAGAGATTAAAATTGTCATGGCAAAGCTAATGTTGGCCTTTCCTACCTGTTGAGCATTTTATTTTGTATCATGATTATTTTCCCAGTGTATGGAACACCGGGGAAGTGTTGCATAAAACTGAGAATAAGTAAGAGGGAAGCAGGTTCAGACAAAGCAGTCTGCCGCCCTTGCCACAGATGGTACATGGTTTCTTTCAAATGTTAAAAACAATCTGAATCTTGTGAGCTTGAGAAGATGTAGTACAATGAAGGCTTCTTATGGTAGGTGATTTATAATGTTTTGTAATGGTTCTGAGAGCAGTGTGATCTCACAGGAAAGCCATTTAAGGCAGGAGGATTACACCAGCGAAAAGTGCTAAGTAAAAAACACAGCAGGAGTGCAAACTAGGAGAAATTCTCTGCATAAGGAGTGGAGAAGAGCACTCACTTATTACATTTGCATTGAACAGCAGTATGAATCCATTCAGGAATAGAACTAGGATGGAAGAAGAAATCCGTGTTTATCAAAGCGACACGGGGAGGAAACAGCTGCCGAGAGCTCCCTAGCTTGGCTGTCCCAGGCGGCTGAGCAGGTCACCATTTCTTCAGCCACACTGTGGAGGACAGCTTAAAAGATCAGGAAGGGAAAAGCTACTGTGTCACCCCTTCAGCTTTCAGTCTCAGAAATCTTCCATGACAACTCAGAAAGAAACCTGATTCCTAGTACACTCCAAGGCTGGAGTTCATTATCGGATATTCCTTTCCTATTTCATGTAAGCAGGAACACGTACTTTAGTGTTGGCTGTAATATATTTTTTCACATCCTTAAGTCAGTATGATATTAAACATGAATTTGTATGAATTTGACAAGTATGTATGTGTATGTGTGTGTGTGACTCTTCATTTGTTCAGGGCAAAAAATCCAGTTATGAAACTGTGGGTAGGCAAAGCCTGGCAAGGACCAGCAGTCTAAGAGCTAAAAGCAGCTGCGTGCCTCCCAAGGTCAGCTTGCAGACTGTTGTGGCAAGGGTTAGGGCTCAGGGACAAGGTGCTGCCATGAAACACAAACCTGGGCCTTTCTAGCAAGAGGCAGGCTGAGCTCCTGTACCCACCCTGATGCAGTGATGCTCCCTGCCAGTCTGCAGGGATGGAGGGCCAGAAAAATTTGGGCTGGGGGTGAAAGTAAGAGTGAAAAACACTGCAGGAGTGCAAAGTGTGCCACTGGCCGGATGGAGAAGTTACGCATTTACTGTGGACGAACACTTTTTCTTCACTCTTTCCAATATTTAATACTCACTAAAGGAAAAAAGAAAAAGAAATAAAAGCTGCAACACAACAGACTACATAGAGCGAAGGGTGGGGTAAGAGGGATGTAGGGTGCAGCTGCATTTGCTGCCACCCTCCACCGGAACTCCCTTTGAGCTCTTGCTCTGGCCTCTCCAATTACATTCACTCCTTTCATTTTTCACTCTGCTATGCCTCTATCTCTTCCTGCAAATCTTCGGCTCCTTTTTCCCTCTTACCTATGACTATTTTCTCTGCCTCTGATCCTTCACTTCCCCATCCACCTGAAACCGCTGCATCTTCCCATGAGCTTTCTTCAGTCTTGCTTGTTTTCTTCTGTGGTTCCTACCCACTTCTCCCTTCTCTGCCTGACTCCCATTCCCTCCTGTAGCAGAGTTGCACCCCACCTCCATGGAGGGAAAGTCTTCCTGCTGTGGGATCTTGTGCTCAGCACCATGGTGACCTTCAGCGCCCATGGGGAGTCATTTGTAGAGGCCTTGTAGCTGCTGGATGGAGCTTGCTCATGTTTTTTGGTGGGGTGATGTATGAACAGTCTTGTCAGGGAAAAGGAGCTCTGACTTGGATCGAGTTTGTTAACAACATAGAGTCTGGGGAGAATTCATCTGGTAAACTAAAGCCTCCATCCAGCCTGTGCAATCAGGATTTTTTTCCATTTGGTGATCACATTTGGGCAGCTTGTCACAAGGGCAGTTAAAGACTTTCCTCCTTCAGGTAACCCCCAACCTTTCTCAAATCTCCAGCACCTTTTCCCCATATAGCAGTGCTGGTTTGACTCCTAAGCTTAATATGCCTGCTCCCCATGTACCAGCTGAAGTTCCTATTTTCTGAAGAGTACTGATTTTCTATTACTTACACAGTATACTCAGCATTGAAAACATAATCTGAATGCAAAGATAGAAATCATAGGATTTAACAAAAAGAACTATTATTGCTTCATTTGAGCCCTGAGCCAAAGGGGAATATGCCTAGATTTTGCAATGGCGTTTCTAAATAGTGATTTAAAACTCTCATTATATACACACCATCAATCAGAAAAAGATCTTCACCTTTTACCTGAGAGTCGAAGAGTGGGTGAAAGAGGAGAGAAGCACATATACTCACGTAGTCATTGTAAAATGCCCCTGATCACTAACCAAACTACATTGAAAAGGCAAAAATCTCTTGAAAAATAAAATATCCTGACAGTAATTTTTGTGATTCTGTCTTTTATATGAGAGCTAAATTAACATGAAATATAAAATGTCAAGATGACAGTGAACTACTGCTGTGTGATTTCTGTTTGTTTGACAGCGAATGCATACGTGGGCCAGATGCTGCCTGACAAGCACTTTCCCTGGCCTTCAGCACCATGTGGCTGCAGGAAATTGTTTGGGCTGTTGCACCTCCCTGATGCCAGGGCAGGGTGCTGTGGGCCCATGGCTGCCAGCAGGCAGCCGTGCAGGGGAACTCCTCGCGGGACAGCGCTCTCTGAGGACGAGGCAGGATGGGGTGCTTAACTGGGACATGTGGGAGAGCTGCGGCAGCAAAATGTTGCCCATGAACATAAGTAAAATTGATTGTTGCTACCTAGAAGAACAGGTGTCCTTATCCTTGTGGGAAGCTCTGGGCACCTTTGCAAGGGTTGCCTGCTGAGCTAGGAGAGAAGGAGATGTGTAAGGGGTGATCTGGAGGTGTCAGCATGGTTTTCCAACAGTGGGAATAGGTGTGAAGGGCCTAGTCTGGAGAGGGAAAGGGCATGGAAGGAATGTACAGTTACTGCAGGAGTCTTTTGTAAAATTTTAACAACTTTGTTGGTGACATGGACAGTGGAATTGAGTGCACCCTCAGCAAGTTTGATGATGACACCAAGCTGAGTGGTGCAGTTGACACGCTGGAGGGAAGGGATGCCATCCAGAGGGACCTTGACAGTCTTGAGAGGTGGGCCTGTGTAAATCCAATGAAGTTCAATAAGGCCAAGTGCAAGGTCCTGCACCTGGGTCAGGGCAACCCCTGGCATCAAAACAGGCTGGGGGATGAAGGGGTAGAGAGCAGCCCTGAGGAGAAGGACTTACGGGTGTTGGTTGATGAGAAGCTGAACATGACTCGGCAGTGTGCACTCGCAGACTGTAAGGTCAACCTTATCCTGGGCTGCATCAAAGGAAGCATGGATAGCAGGTCGAGGGAAGTGATTCTGCCCCTGTACTCCGCTCTGCTGAGACTCCACCTGGAGTCCTGCGTCCAGCTCTGGAGCCCTCAGCACAGGAAAGACATGGACCTGTTGGAGCAGATCCAGAGGAGGGCCGCAAAAATGATCTGAGGGCTGGAGGACCTCTCCAATGAGGAAAGGCTGAGAGAGTTGGGACTGTTCAGCCTGGAGAAGAGAGGGCTCTGATGAGACCTTATTGTGGCCTTCCAGTACCTGGAGGGGGCCTACAAGAAAGCTGGAGTGGGACATTTTACAAGGGCATGTAGTGATAGGACAAGAGGTAATGGCTTTAAACTGAAAGAAGGTAGATTTAGATTAGACATAAGAAAGAAATTCATTATTATGAGGGTGGTGAGGCACTGGAACAGGTTGCCCAGAGAAGCTGTGGATGCTCCTTCCCTAAAAGTGTTCAAGGCCAGGTTGGATGGGGCTTTGAGCAATCTCGTCTAGTGGAAGGTGTCCCTGCCCATGGCAGGGGGGTTGGAACTAGATGATCTTTAAAGTCCCTTCCAACTCTTACAATTCTATGATTCTACGATAAATTTTGGAGATATTGAGGGTGGACCAATCAGGTAGGGGACAGAAACAAGGACTGTATATGGTTGGAGGAACTCAAGGCATGGGACGGATCTGGAAAATTTTGAAGAGTCCAAGGGTAACTGTTTGTTTGGATGGTGATCTTTTTCTTTCTTTGTTTCTTCTCCAGTTCTTCCCTTTAGGAATCGTCTTCTCTTATTGCCTCATACCTCTGCAGTAGAGCACAACCTTCTGGGGCTCCTTTCTCCATCCTCACACAGCTATGTACTGCTTGCCATACAGCCGTGTTCCACTCTTGCCAAATCTCCATCCTTCTTCTCCAATAGCCCTTACTCACCTATCTGTATTCCTGCACTGGTACTGTGTACTGTTGAGGGGAGGCAGGTAAAGCAGCACCAGATCAGATAGCCCTGGAGATCCTAGTTGTGTGGGGGGCAGGCATGCTTCCTTACTACTTGATGAAGGAGTGCAAACATTTCCTCATATACCTTGACCCCTCTCTCAATGGCAGCAGGTAGATACTACTAAGTGCATCAGTTATCACAGGCAAGTGTGCTATCGGAAGTTTCTTTGCTAACAGGCTTTCCATAAGAAATTAGGGATCAGCTGAAGAACTGGAGTACCTAAAACTCATTTGCCCAAAAGTCCACACCCAGACAATTTTGAAGAGTCTTTCTTGTTGTTCATGACAATTAGCATGATGAACAATGGGATATCTGCACTGAGTCATAGAAAATATGAAACTTTCCTACTTCAGCACAGCCTAACTAGGACTCAGAGCCAGAAGGCTGTTGAACTGAGAACACCGCCTCTTCTACAGTAGTTTGGATGATAGGAAAAAGAAAATACTAAGCCCTCTTGAGTCAGAAGAGAGCATAGCCACAGAAGACAGCCGCAGGACATTTTTCTACTATGGGGAAGCTGTGCACCTGAGCTCCCTCAGGATGAAGGTCTAGAACCCAAACATGGCAGATGATTGGAAATGTACTTCAGCTACTGGGGTGTTATGCAAAAGGTATCCACCAGTATCTGATGGCACACTTACCAACAGAGAGAATGGCAGAAGTTCCAGGTGCCGCTCTCTGAATATTTGCAGGAACATGTATGACATCACCACCTATGAGGACTAAACACACAGACTAATAACATTAGCAATTTCTATCAAAAATCTGAGCTTTTTATTTTGAAAGACAGAAAACAGCTGTGGAAGTATATCACAGAGTCATAGAATGTTAGGGGTTGGAAGGGACCTCGCTGGGCCATCTAGTCCAACCCCTGTGCCGAAGAAGGGTCACCTAGAGCAGGCTGCACAGGACCTTGTCCAGGCGGGTCTTGAATATCTCCAGAGAAGGAGATCATCTATCTATCATTCATCTAATATAAGAAAAGATAAAACAAACAAACATAAAAAAAAAGGAAAGAAACTCAAAACATGGACTGCTGAATATAAAGTAGTCCAGTGGCAATTGTTTATTGTGCATATCTATAGGAAAGTGATACCTCTGTTTGCGTATATAACCTCATCCCAGGAAAAGACTGCAAATGAATGCCACAGGCCATCCTGTTTAAGGTATGACCAGTAACTAGTGATTATGTCTACATGTATTAAAATGGTATTTATTCTTCTCAGGATGCCTTGTGGAATTTCTTGCAAGCAATGAACCCATAACCCCAGGCTGTAAAAAATGTGTGTGTATTCTCTTGAGCTGGACGACAAATCCTCCAGTTCAGGGCGGTGGCTATCCCATAAATCTCCACAAATGCTTCACTCATCATAGAGGAATAAAGCGCATATTGTCTTAGCAAAGTGAAAAAAAAACCCAAAGAGCACTGATATTTTAGGTCAACTGTCAAAAAAGGAGTATGTCCTAAAGACATACATGTACTCGTTAATTATTTTGTTCTTGGGACCAATTTTAACAGCGCAGTTCTGAAAGAAAAGATATTTTAATATATTTTTTTGCAGCCTATTTTTGCTTTGAAGACCCCAAAGTGAAATAACTGCAAAGTCACAGACACCAAGTTCTTTTTTGTCTTGTTAAAAACTGTTCTTACCTATGCTGGCAGCCACCCCACACAATGGCATATGCCTGCCTGGAGGCTCAATTTTTTGCATGAGGCTGCAAAACAGTTAAATTTTCCTTCAGTGTTGCTAGCTGGCCAGGGAATTTTAAAAATTATTATATTTTGAAACACACATTTGTATACAATCTAAGCTGTCACTAGATGGAATCACTGTTTCAAACACTACAATGTAGTTATATCATTACATGGAGTGAAGCAGTCATATCATGTACGGGCAATTTACAGTTTTTGAGTGTTATCTAATTCTGCTAGAAAGGATGTTCAGATGTAATGGTTTTGTGACAGACTTCTTTTAAGCCAGAATAGTGGATTGCTTTGCCTCCTAAATAGCATTCTCCCTACATTCATGGTAGCACATTTGCACATATGGCAGGAACTTGCTGCAAAATTTTGATCTTTAGATGTTAATCTGACAGTTATTTCAGTTGCGCTTACTTTCTGCACTGTGTTTAAATAAAAAGCGGAGTGTCGGGACTTAATATCAAGACCACTACAGAATGCTCCAATGTTTCCCAGAAAAATACAGTCCCGAGGATTCTTGCCTACTGCTCTTGTTCAACATACAGTCTTTACTGACAGTGGCAACTATCATTTTCGTATCATAACTCTTGCAATAATTGCTAACATCAATCAAATTCTTCGTGAACAAATGTTATGAAAGCATAGATGATATCAGCACCTTTGTTGAATTCTGGAAGGCCTTCAGTTCTGAAATTGAACACAAACTATGCATGAACTTCATTTTCCATAGTTCTCTGTACATCCTAATTTACAAGCAAGAAATCTACTTTCGTCCTTATCCTATGCTTGTGCTATTTTAAAATTCACCTAAATAGATGTATAGCAAAAAATCTAAAAGTTTTGTTGTTGCTTCTCTTTCTGCTGAGGTAGATAACCAGGAGAATGAACATTAAGTATTCTGAGGAAAGAATACTATGACTTTAGAGGTATAACAGTACAGAAAGTATAATATAGTACAGAAGAATGGCACTGACAATTTTATAAAAAGATCACAACTAATTCTATGCACTTAAGTAATACAAAACTATTTTTTCTGGTCCTGCCTAGACTCAAATTCCTAAATAAACAAAAAAGAAAACACCTGTGGGGAATAATAAAATTTCCAGGTAGTGAAATAAGAGTAAGCTACCAAGAAAACCACAAGTAAACAAATTTGAAGCTTAAAGCCAACTTTTCAAAAGAAAGCTGGAAGATGGCTGTTGGTCTGGGAATATGTGTCAAAATGCAGACTGGAATTATGGGCAAGAGCATTTTGAAGTAACAGAGTCACTTGCTTGTCACAGTCTGGAAAGCCATGTGATAAACAACATGAAGAATTAGCCATGATCTGCCTAAACGTAGACAAAACAAAAATATACTGTAGATAAACAGCTGAAGAGATGAGCGTTCAATAATTAACTCAGTCTGACATTAAAGACTGAAAACCTTAAAAGGCTTTAGTTTGTCTGCAACTAAAGTTTTCTTTCTTTCCAAAACATTCTAAAGAAAAGGTCCCTCACACCTCCATCACACACCCTAAGGAATTATCAGAACAAGTGAAAGCAACGTAACAAGGAAAGTCAAAAGGCCTTGTGCAGTCTCTGAGGCACTCAATCCTCTTCTTGCAGGGGAAAAGAAATGCTCACCACACTTATGTATTTGGAGAAAACAGCTGTAGCAACCTGGAAGAGGAGCTAAACTATTATGACGTCTGTATGCCAATATTAACAGTTCTGTGAATGTCCCACCTGCAGGATGAACAAACTCATCAAGTCATGCTTTTTTCTTCAACAGAAAGTTACACTCGGTGGAACATTTAATCTTAAAAACACGAAGGAAACCAATTGCTAGCACTTTCAGAGATAAGAATAAAGCTTTTTGCTCTTGCTACTCAACAGCCACTGATAGTGTTTACATTTCACTTCAATAGAATTGTTTCATCACATCAGTCATGCAATCATTTCCTTCTCACAAGGTCCTTCAACTTCAGACGAAGAAAACAATATACATGTAAGCCTTCCTAGTTCAAACTTTCTGCCTGAAATAAGTCCTTCTGATAAACTGAAAAGTCATGGTGTTATCTGCTCTTCTTAAACAGATTAAGAACTTTCCTGCTGCTGGTCTAATTAATGAGAAAGAATTTCACATCTTACTTTTACAGACAGCAGTATGGACCCTAAGGCAACAGAAAATTGTATGCTAAAGTTTGGTAACGAATCATTGAATTCTGATCATCAGCTTTTACAGAAAGATTTTAGTGATCGATGTGAGACATGGAAAAAGAAATGCAAGTTTACACTGAAACCTGGTCAGGGAAATGAGAGCCTGATTTTCACTTGGAAAAGGGGGATCCCACATCCTGTGGCTGAGTATCTATACTTATCACTTAATAAGAGACATTCTTTCAGAAATATGAATTGAGTTTATGTAAACATAGAGTCAGAGCCTTGCTTGCTTTCCTAGCTGTGATTGTGGCATTACTGGGTGCAGACTGGGCTTCTCTGAAAGAAGGAGACACACATTCAACCCTCAGAAGTACCAGTAGATGTCATCTGGAAATTACTTCAGCAATAACACTGTACATTAATTCAGGTTTACCCATCCTGTGTCCTGCAGGCTACATCCTTCTCTTGAGAATAATTCATCCAGGCCATTCTGAACTAGTTAAGGAATATCCTTTATCATGCTTGGGCTGGATATATCTTCTTGACGTTCTACATTTTATCTTTCTCTTTTTTCTTTCCCTCCCATCACACAAAAACCTTGGAAATAGAAATTTAGTGACATAACCTTGTGCTATCACATGGGCAGGAATTCCTGCATTTTTGTCGTATGCCAGTCACTTCTCCAGATATGTAACAAGAAACAGGATGTGGACTATTAATTTGTGTCCAGACTAGGTTACACTTACTCAAAACACAAGATCTTGTTCAGGCTCAGAATACACTAAGATTTAAACATTATATATGTGGTTGTTCAAGCAAGAATTTCCTTGCTTGATGCCTTTGAAAGTAGCTTAAAAAAAAGAAGGAAATAATGTTTTTTTCAGGTTTTAGGGTGGATTTGATAAGACTTAGTATTGAAAGTGTTTGACTATGTGAAGACAGAAAGATGTAAGCAGAAAGACAGCTAGTGCTTCTCAGTCTAGGGAGGAAAACTCCTGTGCTCAAATGTTTACCCCACTGAAAAGGACAACTAAACAGTATATGAGAAATTATGTATGTGCCAATATAAAAGGACATTTTATAACGTGTGCATTTCATTTAAATAAATTTTCTTCCTTACACAGAGAAATCATGATGACCTTTTTGAATATCACTACTTCTAGAGCCTTCTTTACCCTTTACCACATCCATTGTTGCAGTCTACCTGGAAAAGCCTGAATAAGAAACTATCTACCACCAAATGTCAAATGAAATGTCATCATTAAGTTTAATATGTTACTGTTCATCATAATAAGTCCAATCTTGAAGCAACTCATAATAGTTATAAATTTGTGTCGCTTCACTGGCAGTGAAACTTCTCCTAAGGTACACACATCACAGGAAGACCAGGACTGTAGTGGTTTCCTAAATGTAGCAATATTTGCCTTCTATTTAAACAGTTTCCTAGTAGCTGTGAGTAGATATTTTAATTTTTACTGTATTATTCCTTAAAATGAAATATTTTGGTAAGGACTTTTCTTCTTTTGAATTGAGCAATCAGTATGAAACACTCCAGTCAAAATGAGTGCAGTGTCCTGCCAGCAGATAGAGCAGTCAGGAAGAGTTAAAAAGTCCAAAGTACAATTCATTTTAAGGCCTTCAAAAAAAGAATAAATCATCTCATAGCCTCACAGTAAGAAGCCTTTTTGTATTAAAGTTTTACCGTAAAGTTCTTACAATCTCAAGTCTTCTCACCCTGTATTCAAAAGAACCAGCTCATTTGCTTACGTTGTTAATATTAAAAACAAATTACTTTGTAGTTTGAGAAGCATTTGGCATGTGTTTTCCTATAAAACTTAAAATCACAAAATAATATGTAGCTGCCTTCAGCATTAGATTTAAAAAAAAAGGAAAAATTTAAAGAAGAATTTATGTTGCCTTGTCAGAATTCATTTGAACTTTTGTATTATACCTTTAAACATTTTACTAGAATCTCTTCCGAGGTGGAAGAGATCCTCTTAACAGGATGGACACTGCGTAGATAATGTGCAAGCAGCATTTAATCACAAAGTTGTGTTCTTACAGAATCACAGAATCACAGAATAGTAGGGGTTGGAAGGGACCTCTGTGGGTCATCTAGTCCAACCCTCCTGCCGAAGCAGGGTCACCTACAGCAGGCTGCACAGGAC
>Ga0065711_1000733_pt1 | contig 56577 bp, 29 predicted proteins | sample Hoacrofraction12_FD_59098 | JGI IMG/M metagenome (GOLD analysis project Ga0065711, IMG submission 59098) | Hoatzin crop microbial communities from Cojedes, Venezuela - Epithelial fraction 12 v2 (version 2) | ecosystem: Host-associated > Birds > Digestive system > Esophagus > Crop | place...
GGAAGCTGGGCTTGTTCAGCCTGAAGAAGAGAAGGCTGAGAGGGGACCTAATATATACTTACAAATATCTGAAGGGTGGGTGTCAGGAGGATGGGGCCAGACTCTTTTCAGTGGTGCCCAGTGACAGGATAAGGGGCAATGGGCACAAACTGAAGCACAGGAAGTTCTGTCTGAACACGAGGAAGAATTTCTTCCCTCTGAGGGTGACGGAGCACTGGAACAGTCTGCCCGGGGAGGTTGTGGAGTCTCCTTCTCTGGAGATATTCAAGTCCCGCCTGGACAAGGTCCTCTACAGCCTGCTGTAGGTAACCCTGCTTCGGCAGGAGGGTTGGACTAGATGACCCACAGAGGTCCCTTCCAAACCCTACTATTCTGTGATTCTGTATAATAAGGAAACAATATTAAGTTTACAATAAGAAGAACTTCTCAAGAACAGGTTCTGCTGATAAGTAAATGTGTCAGACAACTCCCCATCACCATGATGACATTTTTCTGTCTGCTAATTAACATGTCAAAGTCCAAGAGTCCAAAAAGATGATAGCATATGCAGATATATAGATTAGATTATACAGAAATATTAGATCAGGCTAAGTGTTGTTAGCAAAGAAAAGGATATTCCAGTATGATCCTATACTTAGAAGACTGGTAAATACCAGCTAACTTAACAGCTAAAGATGCCATCAGTCAAAAAAAAAAAAGTGCCAAAAACACTTGAAGTATACTCTCGATTATTTATTCATGCCTCTGGGGCACTCTGACCATGTCTGTGTTTCTGGACCTGAGTCCCTGTGCCTGCCTACAAATCATGGCTGCACCTTTGCTCCCAAGCAGTGTGGGATCTGGACATGAAGCAGCTCGTTCTTCCCAATCCTACCCTACTTTCACAGAGAGGAAGCCTGAAGAAGCAGGGCACACAAAATATGTTGTAGGCTCTGATCAAGAAGAAGGCCAAGAGCCTGTGGCAAGCACCATTAGGTGCAACTTCAGTCTTGAGAGAACATTTGTACGAAGCAGCTATTGGGCAGTAAACATGTGCTCCAGTGCTCTGGACACCAGAATCTCCATCTGTATCACCCTTCTTTATGCTCCTCCAAAGCCAGATAAATCTGCTAACTTCAGATGATCCTTTCTGATATATCAGCACAATCAATATTTCTACTGACACAGATGTTGCAGCAGAGTGAGCTGAGGGGAATTTGGCCCTGGGCTGCTTCGGTCTAGGGCTGTCAGAGGGATTGCTATTTGAAGTAACAGCACAAGTTGTGAATTTCCTTGTCTGCAGACATAGACAAATGAGATGGGACAACATTCTCTGAGCAAAGAGCCCTTCGTGAAAGGGAACTGGAGAAGTGGAAAGTCTGCGCTCAATTACATTAACGAGATAAATCATTTATGTGCCTCGAATCGAATTTGCTGCATGATTTAAGGGTATCATCACTATATGCAGTGTTGTCATTCCTTGTTAGTTGTTATTTCCTTGTTATTAATTCTAATTCTTGTTGCCTCTCAACTGTCCATGCTCAGAAAGAGAAGTGCTCTTGTTTTCTGTATTCTGTTGCTATGTAATGTGATATAAAACAAGTTTGGAGTGTCTCCCTGCATGCATGCAACCAAAACTAGGCCAGAAATCCCTTCCGCTGCAGCTGCTAATCATTAAATCATGGAGCTGTTCAAGCAGCCCTATATCCTTATGTCAAACTACATGAGAACCTATAGGAAGGTATTCATATGACAAGTAAGAAATCCCCTGGAATATAGTATATGTGCACCCTCTTCATACTTTTGGTTACAAAAATGTTTTGGTTTTAGTAGGATCACTACAAAATTATGAAGAGGATTTACATGCATGTATATTTGAAAGTACACAGAGAGAGACAGAGGGAGAGAGCTGCTTTTATTTCAGTAGAGCTGGTCAGAAAGATTTAGTAGAAAAGAGAAATCTAAAAAAATCGAGGGGAGGAGAAAAATTGAAATTTTGCAAATTTTTGCTATTTTCCAACAAAGGTTTCTACAGATGAAGCAGGCTATTTTTCTCAAAAATTTATTTTATGTTGCATTTTTAGAACAAATGGGGAAAAGATAATTGTGGACATGGTGTTTTATATTTCAGACAATGTAATTTTAGACATACTATTTATATGGTTGCAGTATGTACTTTAGTCAGCATGTTTGTCCGAAGATATTAAAAAAACTTTTGAATTAAAAGAAAAAAAATAGGCAAATCTGCAGTGAGATCAGCCTCTCTGTTAACAAATGTTTGTAAGATTCGAAAATATTTGCTAAGATTCAAAGATATTTCCACAAGGCCTCATTTCATGAGTACAGAATTCCAGTTTTCAAGGTTTGAGTGGTTATTCAAACACACTTCATTTTCAATGAAATAATTTTGAAATCAGGAATGCTTTATTATTTTTTGTAATACATAAAAATAATAAACCTTTAGTATATTCTTTTAGGAATGTTTAAACTATATACATATAATACTATAAAACCCACAATGTTAAAATAACCCTAAACTTTAAAAGAAAGACAAAAAAAAAATCCTGCAGCATTTTATGGAAATGTTCTCAAAATAAAAATCCTGCTTTGCAATGAGTATTATGATCACCAGTATTATTTGAAATGTTGAAAGTATGAAACCCTTAAGAGAGGACAAGTAATCTATTAGTTAAAGCGCAGACTGCAGCTGATAACTGTTTGATAGATGTATATATATTTTTAATACATTATCTTTTTACTGAAAGACATGCTGGATTCTTTGTGTCCCAGTGCTGGAGACTGGGGCAGGGGAGCTGGCTGGGCTGTGACGTTGGGCACTGGGACTGCAGCTGCCACCGAGCTCAGGCTGCAGCAAGGTGCTGTGCCACGCAGGGATCGTCCGCTATGGGGAAGAAGGCCGTTCACGCTGGGAGCTGTTGCGAGACAACCCCAGCAGCAGGACTCTGCCTCTCCCCCAGCGCGGGGCTCTGCTGTGCAGGAAGGAGGGCCACCTGCAAAGAGTAGATCTGGGGCCTCTGTGGAGCTCTATGGTATGACAAGGACTCTCGTTTTCTTTTCCAACTTGGCAGAGCCATGATTTTTGGCCAGTATATGCCACTAATATTAGTCTACTTCACACATGTGTTTGCTAGAGTCAGTTAATTAATATGTGTCATATTTGGAGATAATTAGGAAGTTCTCTATAACTGAATTCTAGTCCCCGTCATCATCTGTAGAACTTTTGCCACTAGCTTCAACAGGGAGAGGATTTTGTTGTACAGCAAAAACCAAAGAACAGATTTTTGTGAGACTCAAAGAGCATCGTAAAAGTAGGACAACTCCGAGAGCTTTCTAACGTGTAACAATATCGATCTGCCATCAGTGACCTCCTACTGCTGCAAGCAGAATGACTAAGCAAAGGCTGTTTATTTTCCTATAGATCAAAGAGAGGCAACAAAAGAGATCTCCCCAAAAGGTGGCTCACTGCAGAAGTCAGTGCTCTTGTTTCCCTATCTGATCAGCAGATTCCTTCAGCCTGCATTGATAAACCCGGCTGCTGCTCAGTCAGCCTCAGCCCTGTCATCAGTCTTGTCGGACAAGATGCCTGACTCTTCCCAGGCTGCATGGGAGAATAACAGTGTTGCTCTGGCATAGCTAAAATACAATAGATGGGAGCGGGAATATAAAGTGGGGAATTCCTCACATACCTTCCCATTTTCATGGACTATTGGCAGTGAAGAAGGGGGGAAAAAAAACCCACCGCACTTTGGCATTCAGCCAGATATTTCTTTCATTTTCCTTTTAATTGCCTGAAGTCTTTCCACATTGTGCTAGGGTCCCCCCTCCCCGACCTCTCTTTTCTCTGCATCCGTCCCTTCCCTTCCCGCACCCCCAGTGCCACTGCAGGAAGACTGGGTCCTCCCTCCCGCACAGCCTCCAAGGAGAGGAGCACCTGGGCACCCACGTTGCTGGGATGCTGCTCTCTGGTCTGATGCAGAACAAGCTAAAATTCCCCTATGGGGCAGCAAGTGCTTGCCTTATCAACATTGTCATCCTTAGTGTGTGGCATAGGACCGCGTTGTTAACTTGGGCAAACTGACGTAGTCCTGTGGAAATCAGTGAGACTGTAACAATATGCATCAGCTGAGGGTCTTTCCTTGGGTCTTTACCTATATTCACTATCCAAGGTGTCTTCCTTAAGGCTTTAACAAAATTCCAAATCCCCACTGCAGTCTGCTTACTTAAATTCCCACTGCAATGTCAATTAGTTAAAGCAGTCCCCTCTCCCAGCACCACACTGCTGTGTAGTGCTATTGGGATGTGTTACATGGAGTTGTTTCATCCAACTTCAGAGCAGTTTTATGTTTCAGTGAATGCAGTGGGTCTTGCAATGTGTCTATCCCCAGTGAACTTTATTTAATATTTCAAAAATGCAGAGGCAGAAGGTGTGAGAAGTAATACTTTTTTCTGTAGTCAAAGAACGCTAACCAATAAATTTATTTTTTTAATTATACTGAAGAGCAAAGCCCTCCAAGACTTCATCTAATATCTTTTAAAAGTCAGTTTTTCTGTAAAAAATTAATGAAAATCTATTTTAAAGATCTTTAAGACAATATTAACCTCCTAATCTTTATATAAACAGTTGGATACGTTTGTGTAACAGTCATTTCAGAACAATGGATTAGAATACATCCACTGTTCATTAGGAATCAGGTCTTTGAACATCTTACAGAATCGGATCTTTTTCCCAAACAATAGTCCATAAAATGTTGTATACTACTCAACTAGGCAAAAGCCTATTTTCTGAAAAATAGGCTGGAAGCCTGTTTTTTAGGATGAAAGCAGATATGGTTTTATTTCTATTATACAACAATAGCAGTTTTCTGGGATATCCTGTAGCATCAAAGAAGAAATTAATATACTCAAATTTGCATTTTAAGGTGATGTCCTGGAGTAACTTTGGTTTCAAGTCTAACTTCTGCATTCAAACTTTATTTATCCTAGTTGATAGCTGCCAACTTTATGTCAGTGAAGAACGTTCTCCATTGGAAAGGCTGTAGCAGAATAAAAGGGAAGAAGAGAAAAGAAGGGAAATCTGCCAATGGATGGAGGGAAGAGGAAAATAGTTGTTTTGTCAGGAAGTAAAAATTTAGAAAAACAAAAAAAGAATTATTGCTAATGGAGTTTATACTTTACAAAACTTCAAGAAAAATGCTTGCACATCCAGGTTGGCCAAAATGTTTTTTTTTTTCTTAGATTATTACTCAGTGTCTTGCTGTATCTAAAATCTCAGTCCAGTCTTAAATGAGACTGAGGAAACTGCGTGAACACCAGCTCATTAGAGTACCCTTGGTCCTAGCCAGGAGCTAAAGCATTTGCTATACCTGCATTACCTGGCAGAACCTGATTTGGGAGCAGAGTACAGCCTGGTCCCTATCCCACGCTCTTTGCCTTCATGCCGGAAGCACAGGCATACAGGGAAGGGCTATTCTGGTGCCCCTGAATCACGGGCTACTGCCCTGCACACAACTGGAGCCCAGTGACAGTGTCTGCCCAGCAGCGAGCCCATGACATGAAACACTGTGGTTGCAATCTGTGCTTGGCTTTCAGTATGAACTCCAGCTCATTCCTGAAGTATAAAGATGGCCTGTTGATTCATATCTTCATGGTATCATACAAACGCTCTCTTAAATGAAGCCTCAGTAGAGATCTGCCACAGTTGCACAGCAGATGGGGACAGCACTGCACTGGGCAGTAATATGTGTCCAGCCACTCTTCCACTGAGCTGCTGCCAGTCATGGCAGCTGGGGAGACACAGTAATAAAGGACTTTCTCTTGTGTGTTCCCGTGAGGCTAACGAGAGGAAAATTTGCTTGGCTTCCCACCATGGTGCAGTCTTACCTCCCTGTAACAGGACAGACACCACCTACAAAGTGGGGTTAACTTTGGAAAGGATAAAAGGTGTAATAAAAAATGTGATATCTTAAGCTATTATACAAACAAGAGCTACGAAAGTGTGGCAGAAAGAGGATGGAAGTGCAACAAGTAGCTAGAGAAGGAGAAATTCTGCAGACTTTCAAAGTCACTACAGCGATGTAGTGATGTAGTGTTGAGTGGGCTCTTAGTAAGGGTTAGTATTTGTGCACTAACTATATCTCTGATTTACAAAGCACTTTTCATTCAGAGATCTACCAGTGTCACACACACACAAGTGTCACTACATTTGCCAGTAGAGTGAGCCAGCTCTGGAATGCCATTAAAAGCAAATGCTGTCTAATGTTCTACTTTTTAAACACAAATATCAAAGAAAGGAAAAAAAGAGAGAGTTGGAGGGATGGGGAGGAGGGAGGGAAGAGTCAATTGCTTTTGCAGAAACTGCAGTTTCTTTCAAAAAACCTGTCATTGACATCTTTCCCCAGAAAACATTTTGTCATGCACATCAGTGTAGGTCTTTAAGGAGATCAGTCTAGAGAAGGAGTCAAACCAACAATCATCATGTGACAGATTTTCAGATGGTGTTCTCATCAATCACACTGATAATGAGGTGGCAAATTGCTGTCTTACAGCAAAACTAGAAAGACAACTACCCCAGTAGGTGTCAATGAATATGTCAAAGGATTGTCCCTAGAGGAGTCTGAGAAGGTTCTCAGAAACCTTTTTGTGAAGCCTGAATGCAGAATACTTTATTGATCACTAAGAACTTGCACTGACATGCTATTTCCCCATGACATTTAAACCACCAATTTCCTAACTCATGGTGAGCACCTATTTGGTAAACGCTTTGGGAGTTCTCTTTCACCTTTAGATATACTAAAAAATCTTGGTTTAATATTAGCTTAGTCTTTCCTAGAGAACTTCATAAGCAAAATTTTACAAGGTATAAGCAAGCAAAATACCTGAAAATATTTAATGACCAATAATCTCTGTGATCCAGTAATAATAATTGAGAATTAACTTGTTTAGATTTTATTTTGAACTATTTTCTTAGGTTGACTAGTATCTCATATTCTGTCTTCTTAGTAAAGTAAGTAGTGCTGTTTATGGAGTAATCTGCTACTAATCTGCAGAGCCAGGTTATCAGTACTGTGACTTTTGAAGATAAAAAGGTCCTTCTGTTCTCCATTTCCTAAGTCTCTTAGCATCTGAATTAGAGCCCAGTATGCTCCTGCAGCTCGAGATCCTGCAGTGGTGAATTGCCATCACTCCAGGTTGTGTTCTAGAGAGTTTTGATGACAGACAGGCTGCTGTTTACCAGGCTTGAATTTTTTCATGCCCTGTTTGTCTAGTTTCACGCAGTCATGGTAATGCTTATTTTCTCCCATTTTTGGCAGAGTGTGAACAGTATGGACTGTCCTTTTCAGTTCTGAGATAAATAATATTGCAAGAAGTGTAGCAGAGAAAATTTTACACATTGCTTTGATTGCACTTGGCTCAATTGTGAGCCAAATTTTACAAGATTTCCCTCAATATTTACACAAAAAAATGTGTCCAAACTTCTTCTGAGATTGTTTGAATAGTTTTCAAGTTTAACACTGCTCAATTTTGGTAAGAAAATGTAAAGTGAACTGACGGAATTTGTTTAAAATTTTCTTGAAAAACACTTTGATAAAAATCTTCATTTAAAATCAGTTATGAAAGAAAATATCCATCCAGTTAATAAAGTTGCACAAAAAGATTTTATGCTGCGAAAAGGCCATGTTTCAAGAATATATGTTTTAATGCAAACATTTCAATTTGATCTGGGGTTTGTATGGTGCCTAGTACAACTGTTTGTAGTCTTAAGATTAGTAATGCAGAATAATACCTAGAATAATATTTCTAATATCCATCTGAGCTTGTGTGGCTGAGGTCAAATGTTTTGGGGACATGGCCTTACTTCTGTGTAAAATTGTAAGCGTATGGTTGATAACTCATAGTGCACATGGAAATTAAATGCTATTATCTGGTATACCTTTACTTTGCGATTAGATGCAAACTCTTGGCATAAAGATTTTACACGTGCAGCTGCCTGGGATTACACATGCCTGGGATTGTCTCATCTTTGAAAATATTTAGGCATTCAAAACTACGGAAACATATACGATTTTACATTTAGCTTTTGTCGTATCAAATTAAACATGTGCAAAGCTCATCAACAATAAAGAGTGTAATTGCAAGCAGTAATAGTGCAAAGGCAAAGAAGACCCAAGCCCAGTGCATTCTCTGTGCATCACTTATGCTTGCTGGCTGGTGAGTTTTGCCATAAATCAAACGAGGCATCAGCCTAATTTCACATGCGTCTTCTGTCAGAAGATGGTTGTGAAAGTCTGAGAAAAGCAGTCCAGAAGATTGTTTTGCAGAATGTCAAAAGTTAGAAACTGGAACAATGTATGGGATTGTTCCTGCTTCCAACCTTTGACATTCCATGAAACAATATACTGAAGCACAGCTCTACTTCAACGTTATGAGTAATGTATTTCAAAGGCTTTATGAGCCTTATCTAATTCCAGTTAAAGTTAATGGAAAAATTCCCACTGAACAATAGTAATAGTAAGTGCAGTCTTGTTGGATTGCTAAGGGGCCAACAGTGAAAGGACCACTATTGTGCTAGACGCTCAGCAGAGCAGTAGCAAGCTCAAGTCCCAAAGAACATATGATCTAAACAGACAAGACAACCCCATGGGGAGGGAACAAAATAGCCCAGGAACTGAATGTCATCCTATTATACCACACATAATTGAGTCATATCAGTATTTATTATCTTGAATCTTAATCTCCCAATTAATACAATTGGCATTAGAGACTTGAACTAGGGCAAACCAAATTGCATCTTAATTGGAAATCTTCTTTGGTTTGAATTTCCATTGTATTTAGGAGTCTGTTCACATTCCTTTAGTTTCTTACCTGGACATTTAAGACAGGAACAATGTGGGAATCCAGATGAGGTAGCAGGTGTATTTTTTGAAGGCAAGGGACCATCAGAGCCTGAGTAAGCATTACAAGAATGTCAGTGGCATGTACCTTGGCATATGGAGTATCCTTCCATATATTTACTAAAACTCAAGAGAAATCTGCTGTGGTAAGTGCTGCTGAGACAGGCCTGCCATGGGATTTAGGACTTTTTCCCTTTCACACACGCCCAAACAAAGCAGCAAGGCAGGCAGTGTGAACATCAGTGATGCTACTGCCATCCCTAGCCAGGTCAGCTCTCTTCCTCTCATGCTCCCCTGTGTGTGGCTAGCTTGCATGGTGGTAAGTCTTAATCATATGACCTTGTGGATCATTTAGACTCAGGAGGGCTGGCTATTTCTCTCCTTTCTACAAATTTCATAAATACTTCCAGTATTGGGCCTTTACTTGATTAAATGTATGTGACGTATGTGCTACGGCTTCTATACTGGTCATCGTCAGCACCAAGGAAAAGACTGTGTCTCTTAGCAATAAAATCTAGATCCCTTTGGTTTGACCAAGGAGAGAGATATTACCAAGTATCCTTTGAAAGACATGCTTGCATTATGCTCAAAGGAGACAATCTGGTTTTATTATCATAAAAATTGTGCTGTACAAGGCAATTAGGTGAAGCATGAGACTTTGTCAACCATTGCTTTTCTTAAAGGCTCAGGGTGGGGAGGAGGAGGGCAAGCAGGTGTTAAGGAAGTTGCTGTCCTGAGCCTGCACTAAAGCCCCTTCAGATTCTCAGTCATGATGTCCCAGTCGGAAGATTTGTGAGAATTTTGATGCACTATAAGCAGTGAAAACCCACAGCTGTTATTCACATCCTGAAATTAGTCTCTGTCCAGAAGACTGTCTTGGCAGATTACGTGATCCTTTCTTGCCACCCACTCACTCTGTCATTTCCTAAACTCTGATGTTTTTTACAGCATCTCTGGCAGTTAAAAGAACATATGTACATCTAGATCCCTGAAGCGGACTGCAAACATGTTTTTAGAAGTACACAAGAAGACATCTATTACACAGGTCAATCAAAAGTTAACTGGCTCTTATTGTTTAGGGACTCAAGGGAACACATGTACTGCTGTCGGCTTCTCTCCACACACACTCTGTGAGACGACTACAGAATCAATTTAATCCAGAATGAAGACTGCATAATTCAAGCAGCAGGGTCAAAAGCCTTGTGTCTACAGGAAAAGTGAACTGGTTTAGCTTCAGTCAGTTTTAAAATCCATATTATTAAAGCTTGGTTAAATAGTTTGGTAAGTAGATTAATACCTCTTCTAATTTAATTTAAAGCTAAGCTAATTTAAGACAAACTAATAGTTGCTCTTTTACGCTAAAATGAATGTATTCCCACAGGAGTTTGAACAAATTTATCTGCATCAATTAAATTCATATCCTAGGTCAAACTAGCACAACTTTCCCATGTAACTAAGGTCTTAAAAAGGGTTTTTAAAGACAGATATCTCAGTTAAACACTTAAGCTGCAGACTGAATCCTACAGAAGTCAATGAGACAGGAGAACACTCTGTCAGCAAGTTCCACACGGAAGTGTGTTTCTGAATAAGTGACTTCATTCTGCTTTTAGGAACAAACCTCCACTTCAGTGGGAGTCATCTTAGGATCATGGCAAGTTAATATTTATACTTCTTCCATGCTGGCAGATGGAGACTAATCATAGTTACTTTCACATTAAGTGGTCTGAATCATTTGCCCCAGTGTAGCAACAGCCTAGCTGAATGCAGGACTCAGGACAGACTACAAAACCAGATATATTGGCATAAATATTCAGCTAACTGCCATGTGCTGAATAGTCATGTCTGCCTTGCTATCCCCCCTTACGCTAACTCGTACAGTCGTACAAACTGTTATATTTTCCAGCAGGATAGATGGAGGTTGCATGGTAGGTATGGGCCCAGTTGACACAGTGGGTTACTCCAGAGCCTCCTGAGCCCTGAAGTTGTGTTCCAATGTCTTTCACGTGTTGTTCCTATCTCTGTTTTTGCTCCTTAAACTCAGGAGAAGCATACACTCTTTTAAAGCTTAGCTTCTTCTTTCTTGTGTTCCTTACTCCCTCCATATGACTCTGAAGCTCATTTGGGTAATAGCCATTCACTTGCACCTTCAGTCCTATGCTTATGCTGTGTCCTTGTATTTCTACATGCTGATATGAATTTTATCTAAAACAAGTGCAGCATCGCAGCTGCTTCCAGCAATCCCATTTGGGATTTGCACCTCTTCCCCACGACAGCAGGTCAGCTATTGCGAGGTGTTTGGGAATTCCTATGCCAAAGGAGAGAGGCTCAGCTCTTCCACAAAGGACTGACAAATTGTTTTCATCTACTGCAGGCCTCTTACTCAAATACTCAGTACCATTTGTATTTGAAGTAGCAGGAACTGATGGATGCTTTGAATACGGTGCATCTTTCATACAAACCGCATAGCTTATGTGTTGTAATTAGACTTTGGGAGTACGGAGGTGAAAAAGCTCTGATGATCAGAGCAACAGGGTCTTTTTTTCTACTTCTTTTAGGGAATGGCACCCCAAACAGCATCAGAGATTGTCAAAATGCAGATGAGTTTGTAGTGCCTTCACACCTGATGCTCTTTACAGTGACTTGTGGAGTGACACCACTGCATGAAGAGGAGAAATGTATTCCCTCGCTAATTGGATGCTTGTCCCTCTGATATGAGCAAACTGCTGCCAGATTGCTTTGCTTGACTCCTAAGTGGCTGTGTTGTTTCTGTGTATATGGAAAGGTCTAATATAAGAGTGCTGTTAAATCATGTTTAGATAATTAGCTCTTGGTTTGTGTAGTAGCTGCTCTTAGGGTGGGCAATTTACTGGCGAGGGAGAGCCTGCAAAGGTTTAACCCTGCCATCATTCAGCCTGTTCTCCACTTTTGCGAACCAAGTTCAGCCCTGACTATGTCTCCATACTGAGACGAAGGCTGTGTCCAACTGATTTCTGCTTGCACCTCTTACAGCTTTTCTGGTGTTCCACCTGGTATGAGTGCTACCTCAATGCTTTCTCTCTACCATAACCCTGTAAAAATATTTGCATAAACAGTCACCTCCAGGGCTGAAATACAAAAGCAAGGAAAGGAAAGGCAAGTAAGCAAAATATCCTGTGGCAGGAGCTAATAGGACGTATCTACAATATACGGACACAAGTCAGCACAGGTCTGGGATGCTACCACCTAGCAAGAGCAGATATGTGGGAATGGGATGAAGAAGAGAGGGGCACTGAGCAAGGCTCTGAACGGAGAAGTGGACTCAAACCAACCTTCCTGGTGCATGACTGAGAGGTGGGCAGTTGTATGCAGAATGCTCCTCTGCACATTATTTATCAGCCGTCCTCAAACTCTTCACTCTACCCAGCTTTGTCCAAGATTTCCTTTGAAGTCCAAGGACATAGCCCACTATTTTCATTCTGCTGTTCTTAAATCTCATCTCCTCTGCATTTTCTGTACAAAAGCATTTGAAGCTCTTCATGGTTTCTCCAGGTTAATACTTGATGCGTAGTGCACATCTCCTAATGTTCATCAGCCATGCAAGAAAAAAGCAAGTTGTTCCTGCATGTTTAGTCACTACGTGGTCTTCATATGTCTTGCTGAGTCTGTTGCTGTTTGCCAGGACTCAGGTATACATCAGCTGGATCACTTGTTACTGCACAAAAGATGAGCACATCATGCAGCACATTTCCATAAATATTTATCTGAATGGTGGTACAAATCTAAATCAGCTGTGTTACAGTTCCTTTGGATCACTCTAAGTGTTCATCGGCAGAAATAGATATGAATTTTAAGCAAATACTGATAATAGTCTCAGGCTATGATATCTGAATTGATAAATGTGTGTTCTTGCACCAAAAAATGCTTCTAAAACTTGTGGCCATCTAGCTGGTGTACAGAAAGGTCCTAGCAATTCAGCTTCAATTATGGATCTCAACTATTGGCAAGATATAGCTTATAAACAATTTACTGGCTGTCCATTGAATCATACAGGCAATAAAATCAATATACAAAAGCAAGACAGAACTTAGTGAGAAAATAATGATGATGTGCAAATTATTCATCCAGCTTCAGATAACACAAATAACCCTTTACCTTTCCTTGAGCTGGGTACATTTTGTACTCATGTAAAAGGTTCATAGAAAAGCTCACAATTAATGCAATAAAATATTGCACAATTCCATCAAAGGAGGGGAGTTATAAAATACACACGGTCTGTAGCACATATTTTTAGGTAACTCCTTGGGAGTGGACAAATAAATTTATTTTTTATAATGAAAATGCCAACTGGAAGAGCAACTGTCGCTCAAATTTGTAAGATTGTTCACTATGTCTTTCCGGAAAAAAGAGCACCTCAAATCTGATTCTGGTCTCCCTTGCACTTAGTTTATACAAGTGAGAACATAATTAGGCCCACTCATTCCGCTTTAAAAAAGGACTCTTTCCTTAGGACTAAATGCTGATAACAGCATGCTAGGTGTGTTAGGGATTTTTATAGTGTGGATGAAAAGTTAAAACATGTGCAGCTATCATATGCGTCTGGATAACTACACCTAACTTCTTTCTTTAGAGTACAGATTAATTCAAGAGAAGCAGAAAACAATACGTCTTTGCAAAGGGATGTTGCAATGTAAAAGTATCATGTAATTTCATCAATTAATCTGATTGAATGACAAATAAATCCAAAAGAAAGTAGAATGCCTCTAGTTATATCCTAGGCAAGTCAACATGCATCTAGACTGATTTCCTGCAAAGGAAACTGCATTGGTTACTGAAGGAATCTCCATTTCCATGCACAGGTTCCTCAATAAGTTATAGAAGAAAGTAAAAGTTTACCCGTTTAAAATTCTAAACACAGATTTAGATACCTGGTTTTATTATTTTTTTTGGTCAAATATCTTTGCTTGAATGTAGTACTCTTTAAGTCTTTGGTCATCTACAAAGAAAGGCAGGATATGAACCAAAATGAAGAGTGTTAAAAGTCTGATTGGTCTCACTTAAAGACTAAAAATAGTGCAGTAAATTAGGAATGACAGGTTCTGACATCAATTTAGTCTGTAATTCTTAGAGAGCTGCTTCCAAGCCTCAGTTCCCTCAGCTGTTCAACTGCAAACTGCCCACTTGTAGATCAGAGAAGCTCCAGGAGATTTTAAGATTTTACTGGTAATAAAATACTTCTGATCTCACACTGGAAATTAAGTGGCTATTTTATCCTTTCTTCACGCTACTGTGGAGATGATGTACATTAACTGTTACTGCCACCTCATGTGATAAATAGTTTTACTTTGGAGGAATCACGAGAAGTCATGATGTCTTCCACCAGTGTGAATTACGCCAGTTACTGTATTCCATATGCAGCTTTTCCAGCACAGATAATACTGATTGTGGAGGAATCAAATTATTCCTGCTTACAAGTACGTTACATAAAATTATTGATGGAGAGGAAGTGAGCTTTTAAGCATACTACGAAGTACGGTACTTCTTTGTCTTTCACTGTGTTTGGCTCTGATGGCAAAAAACAAGGACTTGCAGATGGTGTTGACACTTTTCCCCTTCAGGTTGCTAATATTTCATACAAAGATTTAAAAGAAAAGAAGAATTAAAAAATACTATAGGATCAAAGCAAACAGACTGCATTATGAACCTAGATAAAAATATGGGGACGCTAGAGACAATATGGGGAAATTTTGTCTTATAATTTCAAGGATTTTTCCTATGGGAAAAGTAACACTTTGCTTTAATAAAAGAAAATAAATAGTTACAAGCACAACCCATTTGCTGTTTGATGTAACAATGTTATCTGCTCTCTGGGCTTTTTTTGTTTCTGTTCAAGGCATAAAATAATTATTGAAGAGGGCTGTTTCGTCTCTGTAGAGTACAAAAGTCCTCTTGCTAATTGCCACATCAAATGACTAGAGGAGCCCAATGGAAACCTTCAAGTGACTGTGAAAAAATTCAGGCCATCACTAAATGCTGGGCACTTTTTTTGTGTGTGTGATTTCCCATTGCAGATTAGGTTACTTGGGTGTGGGCTTATCACACAGGAAAGGCCTGCCTGCAGATTAGTTCTGCACCATTGCAGGTCTGTTATGCCAGCTTCATCCTTGACCAAATCGATGGCTAGCACCTTTATTGTATTTTTTGTGATACGAAAGAACACTGGACTGTCCAGGCAACAAAAGAAGCAGCAGAAGGCCTACTGTGTTTCTAAAGTGTTACTTCTCTACTTTTTGTCATGCACCAGTGACATGAGTGCCGGGTCCCAGACTTTAACCTCACACAGAGTCAGAAAAAAGCTGTCAGTCTCGGCTTGTTCAAAGACAATTCCTTTGTGAAGATCAGACTAAAGTGGCATGGTCCATATACTCACTAAAGCATGCCAAGGAGTCAGAAAGTCATAATCCGCCTTTGTACTTATGGCCATTCACATTTTCCTCCATAGCTGGTGCCCAATTACCAGTGCTGGTAATTTTTTCTATTGTTAGAAAGCCATAAGGGTTTAGCTACCACTTATCCAATCAGGGTCATGACCCGGTGTATTTAGGCTCTGCAAATATAAGTAACATTTCCCTTATCAGTGTCACCAGGACTCTTTAACACTTAGCAAGCAGAAAGATAAATATACTTGGCAGATACAATTTGATCCATTGCTAAGCCTTCCATTTTGCCAATGACCCATGGTGCTCTGCCATTCAAGGGTATGTTAACTATTATAACCTTACACCCTTCGGCACCGGCTCAAAAACTAGCCAACTTACGCTTACAGGAAAGACTTACATGACAGCTTGTCAACCTGGTCTACAACACAAGGGGTTGCACTGGGAAACCACTGACGATTCTGACCTCGCTTGCACTAGTTCTGTTTTGGCACAGTTTTAGCAGAATTCCTCGTGACTTACTGTAGGACAAGAATCAGCCTCTGTCTCGGGCCATTTCACTTCCAGCAGGAAGCCAAAGGCAGCTGATTTCTGTGTTGCTGTTATTAGAAGCATCGCTTTCTGCTTCTTGACTGTCTTTGATCAACTGGCTAACTTAAACATTGCTTTATGCTATTTTGCAACTCTGATTTATCCTGCAAAGTTCTGATTACCTTCTTCTTCTGTTTCAGGTCTTTTCTAAGACCTCTGCCAGCCATAAAGTCTACAAGAGATACGACAAGGGTCTGGCTTCAGAAGCTGGAGAGTGCAGATTCTCTTCTTCATTTACCCCTCTGGCAGGTACTGAAATAAGTACTCTTTGCAGGGTTATTTTTAACAGACATATACTTAAGAAGAGCTAAAGGTGCAGCATCAGATTTAGCGAAGCCTCTCTTTTAAGCAGCATAGGGCAAGAATTCAACTGTGAACCACTAGTGTGAAAATCCTATAATAAAACAATCAAGATACGCTGGAGCTTTCTGTTGTCTTGAAAATGTGTCTTGATTGACTAAAGGTCTGAAAGTTTGCGGCATTCAGTTGTTGCCTCTTCAACAGTAACTTGAGAAACCTATCCCTCGTTTTTCACAGAATGAAACTTCCTAGTGACATTTTGCAACCAAAACATGAAGGAACTGAAATGCGGTTCTTACCAGAAAATATAAGTGTTGACTAGCCAGACTCCCCAGATTGCTTTGCACATCTACATCCAAGCCTTCCTTATTCTCACTGCAGAATTTCTTGGATCCTCACATTTAGGTTTTATTAATGTCACCATAAACTGCATTGATGAATGCATGGTAGGAATTAATTATAAATGTAGTGTTCTATCAGTTCTCTGTCTTAGGACACATTTTGCAATGAGGCAGTGTTTTTGCCCATAAATGATACACTGTGAAGACAACTCTGCCACTGCTTGAGACCTGACTAGTTCAGAGCCCACCCATAACAATCACTTCCCACTTAGAGCAGTATACAGTGGAGGACACAACACACAATGTTTTAGAGCAGCATGAGACGAAAAGAGCTTTGCAAGCGAGAGGGAGCAGTACATGATTTTCACATGCTCTCTAACAAGTACTTCTGCATTGTTGTGGAGTGCTGACTCCTAATATGAAGAAATTCAATAGAGTGCCATTGTCAACCACATTTCGTTAGACATAAAGCAACACTGGCAAATACCAGAGCCAGCCCTTGTGCTAACCATGGGGACTTTATACCTTAAGACGCCCTTTTTAAAATTACAGAGACTTCACAAGCTGGTTTTATTATTTCGAACATGTGGGCAACATTTATGATTATTACAGATATCTTCTATCAGAGCTTCCTGCTTCATTAGACTATAATATGCTTTAATTCTCTAAAATGCTTAAATGCTAGTTAACTAATCGAAGAATGAAGATAACTTCTTTTATGAAGATTAGAAACAACTGGGTACTTATAGCAGAATCTTAAACAATCTGAAAGGATGGCTAAAACTCCTTATTCTTACTAAAATGGCTTAGCCAGAATTAATGGCTGAGTAGCAGCACGACCTCATTCATGAATGCAATAGGGACATGATTGGTTCAGCATTTCAGTCATGATTAAAGCACAGAGTCTAACTTCCCAATCAAACATATCTGTGCACACAAAGGATTATTTGGCCTTCATGCCAACATCTGGAACGCAGAGGTGAATTTATACTCTCTAATAAGGCAAGCTCCCCTGTCCTCTCTCTCACATATAAACGAAAAGCTTTATCTGAATAAAAACTCCCTGGTCATTTTTATACTTGGAATAACAAGGAGATGTTGTGCTATGATAAATGATTTCAGTATTATGAGTCTAACACTTTACCAGCAATAACGCAGTGCCGTCATTATTAATTCTAAGGCAGAGGCCAAGAGATGGCTTACGTCTTTTTTGGGTGTTGAGAATTCCCTGGACGGAATGAGGAAGGCAGAGGAAAAAATTTTACTTTGTGTTTGTGCAGCAACGTCAGTTCAGGCTGATGATAGTTTTGTCATCATTAAGCACTGTTTTATCTGCCCGGTTTTGCAGGGACTTGCTAAACATCCTGCTTATTCTCGGACAGACACACTCATCTAACAAGGTCTTCTTCCTCCTTGGAAAAACTGTCCATAGACTCATGTGGTTAGCACCCCTAGCTAAAATCTTCAGGAAAGCATGTCCATTTATTATACAGTTTCTTTAAGTTCCTATTGTTTCTCCCTCTGTCTGCTAATTTTTTTTTAATTTTAACACTGTCCATTCTTCAGAATATCTAAGCATTAAGTAGGCATTGTTTTTAATAACTCTGAACGTAAAAGACAGCAATATAGTGCTGGACCTAGCCCTTGCAGTATGCAGCAAGAGTTTTGAAGGGCAGAATTCAATCCTCACCCAGAGGATACCAAAGTCTGTGCTTTGATGATCCAGTACAGACTTTGCAAGCATGTTTTTACTACTGGCCAGCTGAACTTCTAGATTCAGACTCTGTTAGTCTAGCCCAAATTGCATTATTATTATTATTATTATTATTATTATTATTATTATTATTAAACATTATACGTATCTATCTAAATTTCCTTAGAGTTCACATCATTTGGAAATGCTTTATGGAGGTTTTCTTTTCAAGTGATAGTGTATGGGACTTAGATTATATATTTTAGGCTATCACTCTTATCTAGAGATGAGATGCTCGGGAGAGTGGGGAATTCTTTTTTGTTTTTTAATGATGTGTTAGGGCATGGAGTTTCCTGAACATTTAGCAGAGGGATGTCAGAGTGAAACAGCTGCACATATTAAACCAGCAGTGAAATCAAACTCCTTTTCATCTTCTCAGTTATACAGCTCTTTGTGAAATTATTCCACAGGGCAATGTGTGAATAACTGCTAACTAATATATGATCAATTCCATTTTAAGGTGGCACAAATGGGACTGCCTGCATAGTACTGACATAGGGGATGGAGCCAGCACTGAGAAAACACAGTGTCATAAATTGATTCAGGTTAAACGGCCTGATTCTTACCTAATTATTTTATAGTTCATTGATATTCAGCAAATGTGAGAACTGCAAATCTTGTAGCCACAAGGTGCCATGAGATAGCTGTAAACAGAAGGTCTTTGATGCAACAAATGGTACATAGGGGCAGTTCCATACAGGCATCCTAACACAAAGGCTCACTTACAGGGCTACTGCCAAAATAAAAAATAAATCAAGCCGTAACAGCTATTTTCATCCTGCCTGGAAATCTCTTACATGAAAGAATCTGACATACGGACTTTACCTTTCCCTCCTAAGTTCCTTGTCTCTACTCTAGTTACAGTTTAGAAGATGTTTACAGAAAGTGTAAAGAGAAATCAACACATAATTTATATCTGTATAAAACTAAAGCACTTCTGGAAACAGACATTGTAATCAAACATCACTTTGTAATTTAAAAGAAATACTAGAAATCCTCAAGTCTTGCAGAAAGAAGAATAGAGCTAAAATAATGCAACATGTTTTGAAATACCCTTCACTCTCCTTTAGAAGTAGGCAGGGTCTCCTAACTGATAGTACTCTCAAATATGGTGGAGGGGGAGACTGACAAAAACAGCTGATTTTAATCGGGTTTTAAATTAACAGGCAAGATGTGTTGATTTACAAGACTCGCTCAGACATTGATTGGTGTTCAATCTTCATTTTACCATAAGCAATGGCTGTTCCTACAATAAGTGACAAAGACTCCTTCTCCTTTTTGTTTACCAGAAAGTTTCCTTCTATCTCTTCTTATTTATTTCAGACTTTGCATTGCCTAGCGTGTATTACTCATGTATTACTCAGATCTATCAGGCTGCATTTAGGTGAGAATTTGAAAATAAACTAAACATACAAAGCGATATTTTACCAAAGTAATGCTACGCTAAATACACATAAGAACAAGCCATGGTTTTACCAAGACAGGGTGTTGACAGATTTCTTAGATAAAGAAATATATTATCTGTATGTATTAAACTTAATAGATTGGCTTTTGATCACTACAGATCAGAATTTGAGATTTGCTGTGTACTGTCTCTCACAGTCTGACTTTATTCATGGTTTGGGAGGGGAAGACAAATCTTCTTGCATTCCCAGACCTTGAGGAGTTGCTGAAGTTAGAATCAGCTAGACATTTTACCACATTAACCAAATAGGCATTAAAGGAAAATTTAATAGTGTGACAAACTCTGATGAAGCTTACCCAGCAACCAGTTCAACGTTTTGGCTTTTGTTAAAAGATCAGCAGATTTCATTCACTGTTGCCAGAGAAGCTGGCAAAATATCGTCCTGCTGGTCACTGATTAGAGGGCCTGACTATGGAGATTCAAAAAGATTGGGGCCCAGTTATCTTGTTTTTGTCAAAGTCCAGGACAATCCCAAGAATTCTATATCCTTCCCTTTCCTTCCCCCTCTCAAGCTGCAACTGTTCAAGATTGTTTTGTGATGTGGTGTAGGACTTCCCTAGGATCAAACGTCTGGTATAGGAAATTCATAAATTGTAAGCATTTAAAAAAACCTTCCAGCATTAAGTAATTAATTCACCGTTAGTGATTTCAAAATATCAGTCAAGCACTGTTTTTCTAGGACCCCTGCAGCTCTGAAACCAGGGCGGCTCCTGCTCTTTGGGGCACAGATGATCACCCAGGGACACTAGGTTTGAGTTCTCCCATCTTTATTCACGTTCTCATCAATGTGGTTACTCATGCCTAGAACTCAGAGCAGAAGGGATGGTAAAAATATGGTGTTAAATTACCAATGATAATTCGCATTCATTGAAGTACATTACTGGGAAAAAAATGACACATTTTGCCACAGTGATTAGGGAAGGAAGGGATATCCACATTAAATGGGATTTGTTGAAGAACCAACACGCATTTCTTATACAATTTCACATGTCAAAACCCACTAGGACTTGCAAATTCAAAATTTTCCCACATAAGAAGTAGAGGAAAAATGTGATTTCTCCTGGAATATGTGCCTACAAATCTTAAAATAATATAAAATAGATTTTGAGACAAGGTGCCAAGCTATACACAATTTTAAACTTAGTTTTCAGTTTCAAAATTACATATTATCATTGAAACTATTTTTAATTATTTCTTTAAATATTATTTCTAGGATCCTATTTCTCTTGTTTCTCCTTTCCTTTCCCTCTATTTTTCCTTGCTGGAAAATGGTGAAATATGAGAGAGAAGAGGAAAGTGCTTACTTTAAAGAGCAAAAATTTGTGAAAAACTAAACACATCTTTACAGAGTTCTCAGCATTGCCTTCTAAACAAAACCCAAAAACGGTGAAAGAAAGTTGGAAAGCATAGAAGGAAACTGACTTTCCTCTGCTCCCGATTTCAGTTTCCTCGTTTGTTTTGTGGGAAATCTACTTGGACTGAACGGTGTTTCAAAGTGAAAGATATCAGTTTTGTTATTTTATTAGTTCAACCCAGTTAGTCAGAAATATTTTTACTTAAGTTAGTAAATAACACTTCCCAAGCAATAAAATAAAAATAGCTGTCCTAAAAATGTGTGGGCTGATTCTACTCTGAGCTTTGTCCATGGATAAACATTTCAAAGGTTCTTGTGTTAGTTGCTTCATTTAAATTAACTTTCTGAGAACCTAGATGGGTAATGGTGTCAACACAGGTGGTCAATTAATTTGAATTGTGTTTAATTTCCAATTCCAAAATGTTCATTGTCATAGAAGGTACACCATACAATTGCTCAGTTCAATATTGCCAAACATGTGACAGCAACATTTCTGTCTACAGAGCATGTCACACTAAGCTATTCACCTTTCCTATACTGGTATGGAATTTTGCTTTCTATTTTGTGTCTGCCCAAGTAACCCTAATTTACTTATAAAGCCTGTTAGTCAGAGGTACACACATTTGCTCATGACTTCTGTGCAGCATCTTTTTGTCGTTCATCACAATATTTTGTAAACAAAAATAAAACCAATAAACAACCCACAAAAAAATCTCCTGGAATAAGAATTTCTTCTATCTTATTAAGAAATTACCCTTTCACCATTTTATTGTGTCCTTTTAAAGACGTAGGCCCCTTGATTAGAAATAAACTGATGCCTAGTAATTGTAGATATATGTTATGTGCTATTCCTATGCCAGTCAGCCAAAAAACCTAAGAATAACTTCAGAAGCAAAAAATACAAGCTGTAAAAATGAGTAAATCAATGTTTAACACAGACTTAATAACCTTCTTGCAAAATGAAGATTCATTTTCAAAGGTCATGAGTCAGTAGAAAACAGGTTTCAAACTATTATTCAGGAGCAGGGTTTAAGTGGGGTTTAAGAAGAGGCAACGAAGACTGGGAATTCAGTCTTGCTCTCGATCCCTTCAGTGGTGTGGAGGTCTCACTGAATTTGTTTTGCCAGTCTATTGGCAAGAATTTGGCATAGGAGTCCAGCCATCAATCACTAGAGTTTCTTCAGTTTAGATATAAATAGTGTAGGTGAAGATTTAGGGTTGTTTATAAAGAATCAACAAAATCTTTTTTTAATCTGTTACTGACAGATGGAAATACCACAGCATGTTTTCAGGCCAAATTCAACGTATGTTGTTTGAGACAGCTTGGAGTATAAAGTGCCAGCTAGCTGGTCAAAACACAGGAAAAAAGCACTTTTTGTTAAATTCTTCAGTCATGATATGGGAAGAAAGGTTGTCAGGGGCCAGAAGTGCCAGCCTCCAATGCCAGAGAGCTGAGCAGGGTCTCCCTTGGCAGACGCCTCATGTCATTCCACAAAACATGCAATGTTTTTGTGCCTCAGCTTCTAAATTACTTCTAGAATTAAACATCTTTCCCTCCTGTCCACCTCATTATCTGTTTTCAGGGAAGTTCTTCAGAGCAAGAGGCTCTATTGTGCGTACACATGTGGTGGGTTCACCCTGGCAGCAGCCAGCTGCCCTCCCAGCCGCTCTCCCACTCCCTCTCCTCAGGGACACCAGGCAGGGGGACAAAGCAGGATGAAAAAGCTCATATTTTGAGGTAAAGACTGGGAAATTACTTACCCTTTCCCAGGCTTGGCTTCACTCCTTTACCCCTGACACCCCTGGCAGGGCACGGGGCCTGCAGTCAGTCCGTAACAGCTTCTCACTGCCTCTCCTTGCTCCTCATGCTTTTGCCCGGCTCCATTGCGCTGCAGAGTACTCCTTGCACTGGTGCTGGGAGCACCCCTTCCTCCTCCTTACTCTCTCACCCAGGTGCTCGCAGGGCTGATTCTTGCTTTTTTCCCCCTCCTCCTCAGCCTGTCCAGCATTTTTTGCCCTCTCCTAAACCTTCTTTCCCTGAGGTGCCACCAGCCTGGCTGAGGGGCTCGGCTATGTCCAGCAGCGGGACCACTGGAACCAGCCATGCCCTGAGTGGGGCAGCCCCGGCCTCTCCTCACAGAGGGGCCTTGCAGCCCGCTCTGCCAGCACCTTGCCAGAGACACTCCTTACAACGTGTTTTCGCATTATATGGCAGAGGTAACTTTGGCAGTGGCCATTATCACTGAGGGGCAAGCAGCAAAGAAGGAGTTGTGCTCCTAAAGCATGGCCCGCAGCCCCTCAGGTAGTCAGTCACCCATCGAACAGGAGCTGTGCAGCTTGAAGAGCTAAGGATGGCATTGTTAGCCTAGTAAGTAATTTCACTATGTCACTGCACACAGTCGCTCCTAAGGAAGATTTAAGGGATACCTAGTGGCAACATGGAGTCGGGCCTGGAGTTGTTGCAGTGCAGCAACAGCTTGGAGGTGCCCGGCGTTCACGCTGGAGATCGCAGCACGGCAAACGCCATTGAGCCCCTGGGGCCTGGGCATGTCTGCCCGGATGGATGGCCGGCATTCCCAGAGGCCGGGAAGTGCTGTGGGCCCGGGCAGAGTTGGCCCCACAGCGCAAGAGGGGTCCTGCGCAGGGAACCCTCCTGGGATGCCTGCTCATGCTGCTGAAACTTGATTTTAGAAAACCCATTTCTATCTTTCCCTAGCGTGGCAAAAAATTGCACTGTGCTAAAAGACTGACTGAAAATAAAAATCCAAGCCCTGCACACTGTTAACCTCCATTGATTCTACTGGCAAAAGCAGAGTATTTCATATTTGTACTAATACAGATGAGTATTCTGTCATTGCTGTTGGTACATGGCTTCTTCTCATGAAAGGCAGCAGCAGGCTGATACATAATACCAGTATTTCCATCCTCAGATATTCAGCTGATAGAAATTTTTCCCCGAATACTGCTTTTGGTGGCAAATGTAGATACCTCTATGTTTGCATTTTGACCTCTGAGCCTTTCTGAATCTTTTTTCAAGCTCTGCTCCCCAAACTCATGGTCTAGAAACTCACTTTTCAAAAGTTGGAAGAGCTGAGTTTCTTATAAGAGTCTGATCCATGCCAGAATAGAAAGTTCAATTTATGAAAAATAGTTTTACAACTGTCATACTGGCTGAAGTCCTTTACTTTCACAACAGAACAATAAAAAATCAATTACACTGATGCCCCCCCGCCTTGCAGGGTGAGGCTCTGTAAGCCTTCTCAACAGACATAGCAGATGTTTCTTAAAGACCAATTTCTGAAGCCTCGTTCTTTTGATGGGGAAATTAGGCCTCCTTTCACAAATATTATGTCTTCATTTCCTCAGTAAAAAATCACAAATCGTTCTGCATTTCCAGAAGTGGTAGGGTTTATCAGAGAGACACCTGCCAAATGCTGGACTAAAATCGCTAATTCTTGGCATATGGGCCACCAAACAGTCTGCAGACGGTGACGCTTGCCAGCAACCTCAGCAAAGCTACACTGCATAGAGTTAAAAACGTTTGTCCCAATCCCTTCCCCACCATACCATCCGTCCCTGTCCTGAATTTTTACTTCTAGAGAAAAATACAATATTTCACTTCTGTAAAGCATTTTAGCAGCTGACATTTTTAGAGATGTACTCTGCCAGGTCAGGGAAGGCCTTATTTTCTGAATGCCTAATACATATTTAAAGGCTGATAATAGCACAGGATAGCTCCAAGAATGTTATATAACTTACACAGTGGCTATTAAAAAAGCAGAGACTTTGTCATTTAAAAAAATAGAAGCCTGTGAGATTCCCACCATCTGGATGGAGTCTTTTTTCTTCCCAGATGAATTAGTTGTCAGGGGAGGAATTATTTTAGGCATCAAGTAACCCCTGATTGTGAGTGACAGACTAACACAAGAGCAGATGCAAGGTTACTGCTGCCTATCCATTATGTGGAAAGGAGACCCATGCATGTCCTACTTACTGTGCATACTGACTTGGGTTATTAAAAGAGTAACTAGAGGTGGGTCAGACCCAGAAGATAGCTCATACCACTCACAACAGATGTTCTTTCACAAGAGAGAAAGCAAACACTGGATACTTTCTGGGGATATTGTAGAAGGAGGCGTCTTCACTGCTTGCAGCAACTCACCAGTTCAAGTTTTCAACAGAAGCGCAAAAATAACGTTTTCACTCAAACAACAATTATTTTGATAAACCTTCTTAGGGTCTGAATTTTGCTGAAATCCTGTCCTGGTGTAACACTTCTGCTTGCTAGCATCCTGTGCTTAACAGCATCTTATGAATCCAGATAAATAGACCAACTGGCAAGACTTTGAATACACCTTAAGATAAAAATCAGTTTTCACCATCTCCTATTTTAACTAATGAAGATGTCTTTATTTACATAAACATGGATGTCTGTAAATCCCCCTGTACTTGCAGGCAGTACGAGTCTGTTATGGGAACCTTTAGTAGTACGCGTGCAACAATGTTATATTGATAGGTTTATGTAAGATAAGCTATAGACTGGTACACAATAAGCGACGCATTATTACAATAGAAATGCATGAAACGCTGTCTAGAAATGTTTGTGCCACCTTATTCCTCTATGAATTCAAAACTCAAACCCTGTGCACCCAAATCTTTACCAAGGCTCCTGAATTTAGAAGAATATCTGGACAGGTCTCACATCTGAACCATTTTTTTTATTTAGTGTACCCAAAGCAGGCCTGAGCTGGTCTGAGTCTGAAAATTCAAAAGTGAAGTGGTGGGCTATGAGACATTTTACAGTCTAAACTGAAAATAATTTCTACTATCAACAAACACTGTAAACCACAAGCAGCATTTTTCAAATCTAGTATAAAGAGATCAGATTGTCAAAATGAACAGGTATACGAAATAACCGTGTGCTCAATGTTGAGATCTTATCATTTTCTCTTTAGCAAACATGAAACACGAGAGGACTGTGGACAGTGCTAGCTGAAAAGAAAGACGTAAAAAACAGTGCCATCTTGTGGTAAGTAAAATGCTTTGATAAGAGAAAATAGGTTTTTCGTACATACTCAGAAATCTAGATGTTAGAATAAAGCTATTTAGAGCTTCAGGTGTGACTTTTCCCCTCCACTGTTCTGGTTTCTTTGATGACCTTATAAGTGCTGCTGTTGGAAAAACAGAAAGCGATAAAAAAGGTCTGTTTCCACCAACAAGAAATGAACAGCAGCAACATGAATTTTAAATGAATATCTTGATATCTAACTCTACATTGAGTTGACTTATTTAACATAAATCACTAGTCTCTGTGTCCAAATTACTGATGCAGAAGGTCATTAACACTTATGCCCAATATCTCACTGCTGAAATGCCATAAAGCTGAAACTGCAGCTCCGGACAGCTGTGCAGCAGTAAGACAGTGTCACCTCTGCAGAAGATCGTGTTGACTAAACAAGGTGTATTTCTGAGAACAGACTCTCCGAAGTTATGCAATCTGCCCAGGCAAGCGCATGCTGTTTGGAATGGATTTGAGAGTATCAGAACAAGGGCTTATCAGTGCCTTCCTCTAATTGCTCATACCACAGTATGACTAAAAATAAACCTGAAGCTTTATCAGTCAGAGTGACTTTGGCAAAATATTTCTCAGGCCTGACTAAGACTACTGAAATCAGCAGGATTTTTTGTCTTTGACCTAAATGGAACAAGACTTCAACCCAGAGCACCCACACTGTTAACATTATCCACCATTTTCTCTTTTACTCCGTGAGTTTTTCATAAATCATGTGATCTGTTTACCAGTGCAGGTAGTAGTAATCAGATAATAAAAGCTTGATCATTATTTTAGGAACCATGAACTGTCTGGTACAGTATCTCCCAGTGAGCAATAAATACTCTGAAGTTACTCCATTAATTTGTTCCTCTTGATTGCTTTTGAGATAAGAAAAGAATTCTACTGTTCTTTTTTTTTTGAATGCCTTCAAATACCCATAAAGAAAATTACTCAGGATATATTTTATGGAATTTTCCAAAGTTCTAACTTAGATTTCTTGGAAATTGTCAAAATTAGCCTTAAGATTAACATAACTAATTCCTGGTAGTCATCCAAAGGTATTAGAATTAAAAGAATCGCATGACTTTATCTGAAGTATGTTATCCTAAGCAATAAACGTAACTCTTTGGCATATATGTTGGGCCTGAAACATTCTGAATGTTTCCAAGAGAAAAGAGGAAAATCTTTTACATCAGGAAAAACTATGGGTAACTTCTGGCCAAACCATGAGTAACTTCATTTCCATTCAGTTTCAAGTTTTGAGTATACAAACATTGGTTTTATAATACAATTGAAACAAATATATTTTCTTTTTTTATAATAACACATGTTTAAAAATAGCAGACTATCATTTTTATTTGACTGATTTTTTACTCCTGAAGAGCCTGGCAGCACATATGTTCAGCATCTGTCAAAGTCATGTCCATGGATTCCTAAATTCAGGCACCTGAAAATTAAAATTTCCCAAATTAAGATTTCTTTCTGAAAATGAATGTCAAAATATTTATTGTCTTTCATTGTTTTTCTACATACAAAGCCAAAGGTACACTTCCAATTTTTCTAATTGTGTATGATATTGGGGGAAAAAGCAGTTCAGTGTAACTTAGGAAATACAATGCTTACATATTGTCCTGCAGCAGGCTTTTGCAGAGCCTAATTCTTTGATACTAATGCAGCAAATGAAGAGTAGCAGGTTGCAGTTACAGACCTCTGTAAGTCATTGAACACCAATGCTTTGACACCTAGTCTGTGGAACAACTGTTGAGCCTCACAAGCACTAGTGCTTTGTGTATTAAGACCAAGGCTTACTGCATTTGGCAGAGTGTGTTGAAGCCTATCTACTAGCAGCTGAACTGGCACTTCATCGCTCTTGGTAAGAGAGCTCAGGTTATCACAATAGTGACTGTTCAAGTGAGGGAAAGAAGACTGCAAGTCTCCCTCCTGTCCCTTTCTACATACTATCTTATCTGATTGATCAAAATCTAGCTGTTTGCTGGAGGAAGTGCAGGGGCTATACTCCTAATCAGCTCCGTACCAATCCCCGTGAGTCAGCATGTGATCTCAGGGTGTATAAAACACGTAATGCAGAAGTGAAGAACACGTTGAGCTATGATAGCGCTCGCTAGCTACGGATCTTTATTCAACAGGGGTTTCCGAAGTGCATGGAACTGTTGCAGAAGGGTAAAGAGCAAATTGGCTGGTTCAGTCCCAATTTCTGGGAAAGGTGGTCTTGTACCATCTGGAGGATGCAGTAGCTGATGCAATAATCTACTGCATAAGAAGGTACTTGTGTACCTTTAGAAGCAGACCCAACTTCTTAGGTGGTACAATGTTGGCACATGGTATTTCTGTCAAAAATGATTCACACCTTAAGCTGTTCCTCCTCTTGGCTCTCTGATGTATGGTGAACGCGTCTTACAAAAGTCAGCCGTATAAGATATTATAATGGACTGCTGGAGTAACTAAGTTCAATTACCCCATTGCAACACAGTTGCCTTTTTTTGTTAGAAATATCATGGTATTTCCCAAATGGCTAAAATAAGCCATATTTCTCTCCAAAGTTCTTCCCCAGTGACTGAAATAAGTAGATGCCATGCTCTTTGCTGATGGAAATCAAGTCACACACTAGGACACAGAGCTTAGCTGAAAAAAGCATCAGGCTGCTGCCCTTCTAAAATACCAGAAATTATTATTTCCAATCTCTGCACTGAAGATACTCCTCAGGCCTAAAATACCACAGAGGAATTTATTCTAGACCTCGATGGGTATGTATTCACTGACACTAAGAAATACTTGATTGTAACTTGCCTGGATGGAACTGATGTTAGATTATGACCACAGCAGGTACGTGCGTGAGTGGTTTACCAGCGTACACAGGCCAATGCACAGATGAAGAGCATTTTAGTCATATTTAGGTCATAATTGTCCAGCAGGTGGTGGTGTGAGTCACAGGGACTGGAAGTTTCTTAGAAAAACTGAAGTCACCTGAAAGTTCTGGGCTCTGGGGAAGAAGGAGGACTACTCGGTTGAACTTTAAAATGTAGAACTGTTTGATTAACTATTAGACTTTATTTATATGACACAATGTGCCCAGTTAATAGTGCAGGTGGAGTGAGCCAGATATCAACACAAACTCATAGTCTGCTATTTTTTGTTTATTTGCTTTTAAGACTGAGATTCTGCCACAAATCCATACACAAGGCATGAAATAGACCTTTGCCACCTCTGAACTACTTAGCCTTGATTTTATTTCTAGAGATGGAAAACAAACCTGAGTGAAATGTTTAAAGTTAGGATTGTTCAAATCAAGAAATGTGTTCTGATAAAGTCCCTTATAAGAAATGCCAGGATCTGCAAATGTAGTACAAAACCACTAGCAACAGTTTGGGTTTTGTCTTCTCAATATATCAGGATCTGGGAAGAGGTGAGAGATGCATGGGAAGAAAGAGAACAAATGGGCTCTTATTGCAAGCAAAAACAGACTTATAGCTTCTCTAACCTGCTTTGGGAATCTAATGCTGCACAAGGCACTCTCCTGCTGGCTACAGTTGCTGTATCGCATCACACTTTGGCCCCAGTCAGATTTTATAGCTGCAACAAGTGTTGGTCAGGTGGTCAGCAGTCTCACAGAAGATTTGCTTTTCACTCCTGTGCTAAACGTGCAAAAAGGCTGAGGGTCAGTGACAAAGGCTGTGGAAGGACCATTCTCATTGTAGCAGCAGGGACATTTTCATACAGAAATGAAGAGTTAGAGCAATGGCTAAGTGAATGGAAGAGCTAGTTTAGAGTTTTTCCTGTTTGAGGGATGCCCTAACCCCTGTAGTTTCTTCTACATACTCTCTCTTTTCCACTAACATTGTTCTATTCTTCAGAAAAGACCTCAAGAATCGCTGAGCCAGGGAAACTGCATTTGTATGGTTATTTTCTCTAGTAAGTAAAAAGAAAAGGAGAGCCCTGAAACCAATCTCTTCCTTTGCCTATTTTGTAATAGCCAGACACCATGCAAAATACACTGGCCATTGGCGGAGCGTATGCCAGGATCCAAATTTCTCACACCCTAGGTGAGTTCCTGAATTACTATTTGGCAACAGGAGACACCAATTCTCACCCTGTGAATTTTGAAATCTTTCCTGAATGATGGCACAGCTTCACCCTTTGGTCTGGGTAGCTAGGGTACCTTACATGAAAATCAGAGATGTGGGGCTGATCCCTCCTAGCAACATAAAAAAGCTAAAGCTGGGCTTCTTGTGTCCAGGATGTGTGTCCCAACCCCATGTGTATGATGATGCATTTCTCTTCCTTCTTCTCAAAAGGCTGAGAAACGCTCTGTTTCTTTCCAAAGAACACTTGCAGCAAATTATCCAGAATTTCTTGACTTTCTATCTGTTCTGGAACCCAGAAAAGTTGGGTTCTCCCCAGACAAATTTGCAGCTGCTGCTGACGAGCTGAATTCAGCAATACAGACTCTTCAGGTACATATACTGACTTCTAAAAACAAGTCATAACACAAGAGTAACACGGGCCTTATGTGTGAGCCTTGTGCATGGACCTGCAAGTCCAACCAAGTAGTTAAACTGGAAGTATTACACCAATCAAATTTAGAGAATGACCATTTTTTGAGATGAAGACTGTAGCCCAAAGAACACAAACCACTTAAAGATTTGCAGCAGAAGATTGTTGCTGCGTGCTGCTGCACGTGTGTTATTATAGACCTGCAGCACAATATATAATGGACATTTCTTGTACCTGCGTGTTGCAAGACTGGAAACAAGGTAGAACCTACTCTAAGAAAAGTAAACAAGAAGATGACCTTTTATGTGGGCAAGGAGTTCAGAGTTACACAGTTGTTATACCTTAATTGCTGTTGCTGGAACAGGAGTTGCCCAGTCACTATGCTTTCTTAGGCATGCCTTTTTTCCCTGTTAAAAAGTATCAAGGTCATACTGCTAAGTTCCTGCTCATTAAAAGAGGAATTCCAACAGGTAAGTCAATAATAGAAAGAAAAGAAATCTATTAAAAACAAAATCATTGATGAAATAACCATTCATCAATTATAAACTTCTAATTGTAGGGTTTATCTCCCCTTTGCCTTTCACCACCTGTTACAGATTTGATGGCTTATCATCACTATCTTGTTTATTACTGATATCCCAGGTGAGTAATAAGTGAGAGGGCGTATTCCAGGAGTACAATACAGAGGAATTGTGTGAGCAACCATTTATTGGGATTAATGAGTGCAAGAACAGAAATATTTATGTGGGAGTGTAGCACCCATGTTGGAAATAGTCAGGAAGAGAGGGACTCCTGAGACAATGATTTCATTAAAAAAATGATCACTTGTAAATGTACACCCACATGTTTAGCTAAACACGACATGCTGCTTAACCTCTCTCTCCCCTTGGTATATGTGTCTTACATTTTGTGAGATCAGTAGCAAGCCCAGTGCAATAGAACTTTCACTTCTCGGAATTTGCTTGAAATGTCGCAATTAATAGCTAGCCAAAAAATTTCAGACTCCATACAGTAACAGTTTAACCAATCCAGGTAGCAAAGCTTCCAAAGAACGTAAATCTGGTTTGGTTTTGCAGGTGTTTCATAGGTCAAAAAATACACTTTGAGGAACACCAGCTAACATGAACGAAGCAGAAATCCGTCTTGTTCCACACATGCCTGCCTCACTAACAGAGGAAGTTTTCAGTTTCAGCTTGCAAAAAGCCTTCTAGAGAAAGGCAACTTTTACCTGACAAACCCCGCCATGGGGGGCTGAAATGCAGTTCCAGCAGTACTCTCAGCTTCCTTTTACACATATACTTTCAACGGCTCTAGAAAATGCTGAGTGTCTTCAGCGGGTTATGAATTGCATCCTTTGCACCTGTGAATGTCTATGCTGGTTAGATTATATGGTTGTGGATTTTTGTTGTGGTTAGGGGTGGCAGAAAACCATCTGAGAACTTCCTTTTCACCCTCATGTGTAACTTGACCGGCTTGAACCTTTAATAAGCATATCAGGAATCCTACACTAAATCAGAAAATATTTCAAGTCTTGAATTAGTTGATGACAGTCACCGCAAAGCAACAGTGATTTCAGTAACCCAGACTGCTACTCAAGGAACTAAATCCTCCTAAATATGTGTGGCCTAGCGTGATAATTTTTTTATGATCAAAGTTTTTTCCTTTTCTTCCTCTGTAAATACTTAAATAATTCTGTAGATTTAGTCATAGGCAGCTACCTGATTACACATGTACAGTGCTTGTATGACAAGACTTGAAGTTTAAATCACAAGTGGCATCTGATGGGAACTGGGTGCCTTCTTCCGTGAAGGCTTCTTTGGCCAACCTAGTTTTTATCTACAAAAACCTGATTTCCAGTACTTTTTTGCAAAGATATATACATAACATATACAAGTTTTCTTTAAAAAATAAACTAGAATGATACATTAAAAAAGCCTATGATTTAAAATATTTGCCACAGGATGTTTCAGAAGAGTTTCTGAAAAGACGAAAGAAGCTGGTGTCTGAGACATAATATTCATTCATGGTCCAGACCACTGTCCATGTTGGGTGCATGGCTGATGGAGTCAATACCTGTTTCCATTCTCTAACAGCCAGACTTTCAGGCCGAGAAGTTCTCAGGGACTTTTGAACAGACTCAGGGTGGAAGTACATGAAAGTATATTTAGAGTACATGAGTAACTGATGTCTTGGCGTAACACCAAAGTGGAGCACCAGTATAGCACAATTTGTGGAATGGCCTAAAAAAAGTTAGCATTTTCTTACTGCAATTGTTTCATTCACTTTTGGTCTAGGCACCTTTCTTTGCGATCTAAACAAAACTGCCAGGGATTAGGTTGAATCAACTAGCTGCTAATATTTTAATCCTTTTGCAGCTCATTGACCATAGCTGAACTAAGCACTGGTCAAGTGCCATGTCACTAGTTCAATGGAATTCAGACTTTGGCACACTGAAAAAGGCAACAGATGTGCTTTAATGATTATCTAATAACTCGTATTTTTTTTTCAGTTTGCTGTGCTAATGAAATCTAATCTCATTGACCCAAAAGACAAAACCGTAACAGTAAGAACATTAATGGCAAGACAAAAGACCTGAACAATGCCACGCTTTGGTAAAAGTCCAGAAATTAAAGTGCTGCAAAATGTACTGGGAGCAACAGATAGGTTGGCTTCCATTCCACAAGCAGTTAAAAAAATTAACTATACAATTTGTGAATTAACTGTGGGGATATGAGTTTAACATGCCTTCAGATAAACATCCTGAAATATCACTGCTTTTCCTGGGACAGGGAAAGACCAGAGTAAAATTTCTGTTAGGAATCAGTAAAAAATCCAGCTGTCCAAATCCAAAATGCCAAGTTTAACCCTTGACTGTTTCATTAAGGTCAGTGGAGGCATACAAAAGATTAATTCAGTTTATGATGCCTGATTTTATATATACAATTAAAACAGTGCAGGCAGCAACACAGTTTAAGAGTCTTGACTTTGTTTTTTTTTCTTCATGTTCAATGACTGTTGGATCATGTACTGAGCAGTCTAGAAAAGAGATTAATAAACTGGCATTTAAATAAAACTGCGACTCCTGCTTAAGGCATAAAATTAGGGATTTCCACATCAAGTGGACTTCAAATTTGTCATCCTCTCTGAAAAGCATCTGGATGTTATGGCAGCTGGCTTCCCTGTTCATCACCAGTCTCACTGCGGGGACTGCTACTCAGATGCATTGATCGGAACAAGCACTGAACTGCTGTTGATTTCCTCCAAGATTTTAATGGGAGTGAAATATCTAAGTGCTTTTGTGGACCTGGTGCAAACTTTTTAAATACAAGAGTTTGTCTGGAAATCTTTGCAGCAGCATACACAACTGTAAACAAACACCGTTTCAGAATTGCCCCTTAGTTTGTGCTGCCACTGCTATATTAGTCCTTGTGCTATACAGTAAAAGTCTTGTTTATGAGAAGTTTAAAGGGAGCTTTAAAAGAGAGAAGACAAGCACCTCTCCAAAGCACAGCTTTCACTCATGGGCCATATGGCTGATATTTGTAATCTATTCCTTTAATAATCTTTATTATCCTGTTTTATTTGTAATATTCTGTATTTGTCTGGGCTGCTGTGGAGCTGATCTGTTCCTTCAGTGATTCCTGGCTTAGTTTAAAAATTATATTGCAGTTGTATAATCACATTGCTAAACTAGATGAAGAAGTGTTTTCTTCAGCTTTATGTGGCTGAAGTGACGTAATCATGATGAACTGTATGGCATTAGGCAATAACATCATCTTGAGAATCAAAACTAAGCACATATATCTGGGCTTAAGGGTTGGAGGCCCTGTCTGAATCAAAAAAGTCTTTTGAGTCTATTGATCTTCAGGACTTATGCTCTGTACATATACTTCCATGGAGGGCCATTTTCCTAGTGATCCTCCCTTCCTGGCTGTATTTCTTTAGCCTTATCCAAGCTGAATTTGATCTAGCTATCTCTGTCTGCAAACTACTGTTCTGTAGGCATTGCAATATCCTATTTATATCGCTGGTGACATTAATGGCAAATGGGACACGTTAGTAGCATCACAAGTGAGCTGTCAGATGTTGAGGCCATGACTTCTCTCTATCTTTCCAGATGACAGCAAGTAAATATTTTGAGGTAGGGGACTTAGATAGAAGTCTTTGATCTTCATGTGTGCCCTGCAGAAGCTTCTGGATTCTAGCAGAGACGAGCAGACATCAGTCATGCTAACATACAGCTGTCAGAGGAAGCCATGCCATCTACAATTGGCAGGACCCTTCTTTGATTGCTGAAATTTGGCTAAGAAGCTGAAAATTATCATTCTGTCTTCTGCAGGCTTCAAGCCTGTGAAAGCGATAGGGAAATAAAACTTGCTGGCATCTCTGAGCATTTTTATTGACTGTGTTGTTGTCAAAGGTGACTGACCGAAAGATCAGAGATGACCTGATTGACCGGATGTAGGTTGTTGTTTTAGCTTTAGCTTCTGTGAATCCTATGTGCTTTTGGAGTCACCAGAGATAAGAGGAGGAAAGCGCACAGGAGGGAAATGACCTACCTTGTTGGACATAACAATCACTCTGCCAGGAAGTTTTGTTGATGTGAAGTTAGAAACCTTTAACCCCCATTCAGCAAGGTTTTGGCCCGTGGAATTTAATGGAAATTCGGTGTCGCTAACCAAAGAGGTAGGAAACCTCAGTGATAACTGCTGCAGACAAAGCTGTGTGTTCCTTTTGCTGTATTTCCAAGTGACAAACCCAGCTTCCCAGGCACTCTGTAATTAACCAGTGATACATTGTCCAGGGAAAGTCGCTGACCCAGAGGCCTGCGAGTACAGCCACACTATTAGAAATCCATGGTAGTTTTGCTGGACAAGAATGAATTGAGCTGTGGGATTCAGCTCCGGGTTAGGACTGGGCATGTCTCACTAAGGTCTTGGTATCAGTGGTCTGCAATGCCTGCAAACTTTGTCAAACAATTTCACCGCTGGAAGTATTCGTTCCTCATGTTGTGAAACTGAAGTTCTTCTCTGCTTTGTAGAGTTCCTTGTTGAACTTTATTTAGGTAAGCATCTAAGTTGTCCAGAATATATATCAAAATAGATATGAACAGGCATATCAGTCTTTTTAAATTACCTCCACACTTTCTGTGTCGCTTAAGTTTCTTTTATCAACTAGCAGTGGGCAGGCAGCTCCAGACATTAGAGCAGACACAAGGCTTTTTATATTCCATTGCCTTTTCCAGAGAAAATCTATTTACTGTGCCTAAACTAACATGGCCATACAGCAATAAAACATCCTTTGCTCTAAATTTGATCCTTGAAGGTATCGCTGGCTCTTGGAGTGTTTGGTTTGTTTTAACACATTCTCTTTATGTTTTTCTGTCAACTTCTATTTTTCCTGTCAACCTCCAGTTTCCCATCTCTCCATCTCTGTGGCTTTGAAGCTTATCCCTGACAAAAGACAGCACTTATGTCAAAATACACTAGTGTCATTTTGACACACAAGTGCACAGCCTGGAAGCCATTTCGCTTGGCAGAATTATCTCCTTTGGCAGCCTCACCACAGTGAGTTGAGCTGCTGGGCGCTCATGTGTATTTGTCCCACTCTTTTTGTCAGAGGTAAACCCTTGAGACTTTCATCAGCTCACACGAAACAAACACCAAATGCAAATAACTCTGAGAAAAACTGCTAGTCTGAGACTGTTTTCTGGGAAAAAGTTTCTTGTTAGTTTTGGGGGTTTAACTCAAGGCACCAGGGTAATCCAGGGAAATGAGTACCAATGTCAGACACAGCATTTGCTCCTTTCCTTCCTTTTCTTTGGCTAAAGCAATATGTTTTTAGTGAATTAAGGTGATAAACAGTTTGGAATTACTACGGATCATCTCCTCGGCGTTTCTGAACAACAGTTGTGTCTCTTTATTTATAACTTTAGATAAAAGACCTGTATTAATACCAGGTGTTTTTCCTTTGAAAGAAGAATGATCTTCTGACTTCGATAACGGAATTTGTGTCTAGATCCTCCCTTCCAGATCTGACAGGAGGACCCAAAAATTTTCATACTGTCAGCTGCATAAACTGTATGTCACAGGCCCTGCAACTCAATGTAAGTTCTCAAATTTTTTCAGAACAACATTTTTGCCAAAAGTCCTTGCATGTTTCTTTTTCTTACACAGTTTTAGGGAATATAACTGCCAAGCAATAGCTCAGTATTTGTATGCACCTACAAAATGACAGCATCTCCACTCCAGCCGTTTTTCAAAGGAAGCATGTGCTTGCATCCTATACTCGAGCCATTTTGATCTTTGTCTTTTATACCTATATTTCACATAGGTTTCCTGCATGCTAAGTGGAAAGTGACACATTTTATGTGTTTTGGGAAAATTTCCCATATTTGCCTGTGATTTTGTTTTAATTACAGAAAAAATAGAAATAATGCTTTTCTTCTTTGACCACTGTCTGTGCTGTCCATTTAGGCAGTAGCTTTTTGGGATATGATGCCTCTTGGTGAAATAGGATGTTCCTTACATGGTACTGCTGTGGTCTCCTAAGGGCACACTGGTTATTTTGAGCTGATCTTTCTCACGTAGTGCTATAACTTGGATTTCTCATTATCTAGTGCCTGACTAGAGATATTGAGTTCTGTGGAAAAACAAAGCACTCACAGACATAACTAAAGATAACCAACATTTCACTTTAAAAAGTATGTGCTACAAGATACTTGTACTCTGAAAAATCAAACCTTAAGGGTCTCAAAGTGAGTACCTATCGTCAGCGAGTATTAATTATATTGATCTCTCCATCTCAGTTGTTCAGGTATAAACTGACAGTACAATACTACTTCATCACGTCACAAAGATGTTGCAAATCTACACATATTCATGTCTGTGTTGCACTTAGCTATTGTAGTGATAAGCACCACAAAAATGCATGAAGAATTTACACCAGACTTTAAATAGTGATGCGGTTAAGTAAGGTGTCAGTGAACACCGCTAGGAAAACATTGTACTGCTACAGAGTCAGTTTTAATGTGGATAATGTTTTTGCCTATTGAATGAATTAAATCTAGGGGAAACTGGGCTGTGTAACAAAATTAAAAAGGAGGAAGAATAAATTTGCTTAAATCTTTCAGATCTCAAATTAGAGTCAGAAACTTGTGGAGTTCCTAGATACTCCAAAAGTAAATATTTATTGCAAATGCTGGAGACAGTGTGTTTTAACCTACTTAATAGCATGTTAGTGAATTGTTCTTAAAATGTTACTACCTTACATTAGAATTAGAACTAGGATTAAAGTTTAGTTCCTTTTTTTGAATTCAATATGAATCGCAGGCTCCATATGAAGCACCTTGTTGAGTCTGCATCAAGATATGTGGAATACATAAAAGAACAAAGTAACTAGAAGCAAATCCTGACTCTGTTAAAGTAGAGAATATGCTGTTAACTTCCTTAGAGGTAGAATTCATTCCCTAGTGTATGTTATGAATACAGAATATGCATTATGTGCCAAGGTTGCATGTTCTAATGTTCATGCTAAACAAGGACAACCAAGACATCAGGTCTTCTTTATAAGAAGGCAGCATGGCTGAGAAAACCATGAAAATTAAATCAAAGCTTAAAATTATCACTGAATAGCTTTCCATTGAAAGATAAAAGTACTTTCATAATTAGGACAAGATTAGTAATAACTACTGACACTTTGCCACATTACTCAGAACATGTTCACTGAGAGCCATTAAGAGAGCAGATCTCTCACTGCCACACAAAATTGCTATGGAGTTTTTTATAAAAAGACTCTTTTCTGCTTGGATTTAGATCAGTACTTTGTTCAGTCATTCTTGATACTTCATGCATCATAATATCTCTAGAAAGAAGAAGGAAGATCCTTGTCTCTCTGAGAGCTGAAAAAAAGTGATTGAAATAAGAATACAGTCCCAATATCTCAATACAGCATTGTTATTATGGCAATTTATTTTAAAACACGACTTGGAGAACCACAAAGGCCTCATCACGTTCTGAAACTGTGCCCCATGCCCTGCTGTCTGCCTCACCTTCATCTGCATCAAACAACGTGTGATGTTTTAGTAGAAAATATTTAGCACAACAAATCAACACATCTACAGAACAGAAATCAAATATTTCCTACATATTCTGAGAAGTTTTTGCACACTGGCAATCAGTTAAGAAGTCTTTTTCTAGTTTTAACTGCTAACACAAATTTGGAAAATAGGACTGGGTGTATTTGTACCTACCACTGGCAAATTGAACAGAAACAGAGATCATAACTTTATTGGCACTTTGGCAAATAACTAAGTCTACAAGTTTGTCCTCCTCTTGAGTACTTTATAATGCAACTCAGTCAATTATGTGTGCCAATAACATTCAGAAATCTACTGCAAAGATGACTGTTCAGAATAGTGGAACACAGATACAACATTAAACTTCTAATCAGAAAACACTCTTTCTTGGACAAGTACTTATCTCACAGGTTTGAATATTCAACGATGGAATGTTTTAAAAGAAGAGAGAGAGTATTAAGGTTTTTACATCTTCTTCAGGTTATCTCTAGTAAAACTGTTTGCAAAGAAGAGAAACAGGGAAAACTGTTTTAAACAGAATTCTGGGGATGGGGGCACATTTCTTACAAATATTTAGACTCTGCTTATTTTCCCCAAAGGATCAAAGAGGGAAAATATTTTTAATTATTCCAAACAAAGACAAAATCCACTGCTTGCTTTGCAGAAATGAACTCAGTATGCACATTGATATTGACTCTTTGTTATACACGAAGCAGGCTGTGAAAACAAAATCCCCTTGTTGGTATTTGCCTCCACTCCTTTCTTAAAACAAAGAGCATAAACTGGAGCAGTCAGTCTGGAGATAAACAGTGGGGTGAGGAGAGCTACCTGCTTTCTCTTTCCCTGTATATATTCAATTTAGTTCAGACTCAGCAGATTGAAAGACAGGACACAACTAAGAGGAAAGTGTTTCTGCCAATATGCAGGCCAACATCAGAAACAAGAGGATACAGCCATATGCTTCAGCAAAAATACAAATCCTCATGGCTGAGCGGCATCTTGCAGGGGAACTTGCATAGAATGCACAAAGCTCGTTAAATCAGAGCACAGGGGGGGTCTGTTTCTTCTGCCGCACTGGTTGTTACAACAGCTGGCTAAATTCAACTGCAATTGTAGTGGACAGCAGCAGTTGGGGGCCTTGCTTGTTGTCTGGCCACGAGGGACCGCTACTATAACCTGTCATCACTCATCTAATGAGCTTGAAACAAGAGCAAAGACTCTTTGGCCGTACTTCGCTATCTTTAGAAGGGGTGGCATGAACCCACAACTGCTGTGTGTGGCAGACCCAGTTGGAGCTGAGCTCCGGGTACCGATGACAGAGTGTCCAGATCAATTCGCACTCTTAATCCTAGGCTCAAGTGGGCAGGCTCTGTCAAGTCCCAGTGTACAAGCACACATGTGCTTCTTCTAGTTTAAACTTTAAAAGTACTTGTAAATCTCTGAAGCCTTGGTATTCAAACCAGAGTAAAAAATCCAGTGTCTTGATTTTGGAAGCGTGTTCTTTGTGTTGCCATTTTTCTTCTTTTATTTTTTAATTTCTTATTTGTATGGTGGGATAAAACCCAAGACTAAACAAGGCATGTTTATAAATGCCATGGGTTGACCTCAGTTGTGTGTGGATCAACTGAGAATAAACAAGTTCACCATCAACAACTGCATAACGATTTAGAGAATATAAAGTCCTGAGCAATAAAAAACACTAAACAACTTCCATATCTTTATTTCCAGTCATAGGCTCCTAATCTATCAGATGGATTTTTGTTGCTAGATTTTTTCACCACACAATGATTGCAGCTTGGCAGTTGTGCTCAATGCCTGACTTGCTGTTTGTTTCTCTGCTGGGGTGCCTGCATGATAAGCCAGGTTTCAGGGTTACCTGAAGATTTCATAAACAGACTCCATAACATGACTAGGGTGTTAGCTTGCTACAGAAATGGGAAACCAAAAGATTTTAAGGATTTTTTTGAGGAGGAAGGTGACAATAATCTTAAATCAGAGGAATTATGACATCCTTAAAGTTTCTGCATTCAGAGTTTTTATTAATTGAGAAGAAATTTGTTTGGTGAACAATTTGGGCTCTGTACATTCCTGGGTTCTGGATCTGACAAAACATGGAAAAAACCCTTGAAAACCTTTTTACCTCCCTATGATTTCAGCAGCAAGAGTTCTGCCTGCTCCTTAGTTGGCTCATGTGCAGAGCTGGTTTCCATGCCAACTAAGGAACCCTCTTCATTAACTGTGGACAGCTGGCTTTGAACTCCAATTAGGGCCCCATCCTTGCAACTGCGTGTGTATGTGTATGACTTTAAACACATCAGTGTGCTATTCACCCCCTTCCAGTTAGCTGTGAGTGTACATGCTTGGAGGACTGGTCTCCCTTCTGGACATAGCAACACCTCCAGGTGCTGTGCAGGCTCTGATGAGGACCATCTCTGCCTCAAAGGCCATCCAGGCCAGGGCTCAGTGTGATTTGACCTCTGGCTTGCAGAGATGGGCAGGGTGGAGGCGGGGAAGGTACTTTCTTTGGCAGAAGACAATGTTGTTGGCTTTGTGAGTTCTGTGTTCACTTACCCATTTCAAACAAGCCAAGGGATAAGGCAGTAAAAACAGCGGGGGGGAAACAACTGTGTATTATTCATATCTAAGCATATTTAGCTTCAGGCTCTCGCTGAACCTCAGCATGAGTTATTACCCACTGAATCAAGCCTTAGGCTAGTTTAATTATAGGAACATCTTATTAAAAGAGAAGGAAATGAGAAAGAAAATTAGGACAATATTCCTGAAGTACCATCTGTGTGAGTATCTGGAGCTCATTACAGGTTTCAGATCTCACAGTTAGCTATCACAAATGCATCACCCCACAGTATCTAGGAATAGTCTTAAGCTCAGAAGATGTTCATTCAGACATATTTTCCAGAACCAGGATCCAAGTTCTGCAAGAGTTGATTCGGTATCTTTGAAGTAAAACTGAGTTGGATTTGAAATTGATTTGTGCATAAATTTCAGGACTAGAAAAAATGTGTTTGGCTACATAGCTGTTTTCAGGGTGAGAAGTTTTCAAACAGAGATCCTGCAGATCCATCCTGGATCTTCATGCACTGAAGGTCTTATAACAAAGGTGACTGCTTAGCGAGGGCTTTACTCGTGTTTCTCACCTCATACTTTTGTGCAATGTGGCATTTGCTGTGAGCTTCTATCTTCTAATCCAAAGGCATAGAGGGTTTCGGATGGGGGAAAATCTCCTCCCATAAATATCTGATAACAGTAAATGAAAGACGGCTCAAACACCAAACTCAGACCACGGTTCATGGTGCCAGAAAATCCTAAAGTTTAAGTATGGTCCTGACAAGGGGAAAGATTTGGTCTGGTGTTATGAAATTAGCTCTGAAATTTAGGTTTAGATTCTTGCTTCTTCTAGAAAGTTCACAGATATTTGAGTCCCTAATTTCATTTCAGATCTACTGCATTCACTTTTTGGAAGTAACTTGACCATGGTGGCATGGTAGCAGAGAACGGGAACACTGCTGCTATACCTAGTATTTCCTTTGTTTTGTTTGTAAAGTAGGGAGTTTAACCCATGTATTAAACTACTGAATTTTTAAGCAAATAGTTTTTTTAAATCTTTCACTGACTGGAAGAAAGCTAATGGATACTCAGCTGCTTTGAAAAATAAGCCATGAATTAAATGCTTAACATTATTTGGTTTTAACATACTGGCATTTTCATGTAAAACTGAGGAAAATTTGGACAGGAGAAGAGCAGTCTTGCGATCCTGGTGCAGCTGAGTATTGTGTACTCACGATGATGGAGTCATCTTGCAGTGTACGTGTATTAAACTCCATGGCTACATGGTGCTAAATGGCCATCTCGGAGCAGCCTCAGCTCCCTGACACAGTGCCTCGCAGGCGACCGTGGCAGGGCTGCTGCCCCCTGCTACCCTTCCTCTGGTCCCGAGGACGGCTGTTCGGTTCCCAGAACCAAAAGTAGGGCTGTTCCAGCCCCAGGGCGACCTCAGCTCTGCCCACTGTGCTCAGTAATCATCTTTGTCCGCACTGCTTAGAAAACAATCCTGACTCTTGTACAGTTTTTTAAAATTTTATTTCCAACCATTTCCTTTTCTCCACAGCAGCAGTTATTTGGGTTTTTTTTTCCTTATCATTTATTTGTTGGATAGATTATAACAACATCTGCAGTGAAATCCTACTTTTTCTGAGCACATCACGCTTTTCCTTTCACTGACCTCTCACTCTTTAGCGCTGAACCGCCAACAAACTCTCTGCTTTCCCAATGTAATTTTGTAGCTTATGTACAATTCAATGGGAAGCCCAGTGCCCTGTGGCTTCCTTTCCCTCACCAAATGCCAGGCAACAGAGGAAAATGCCATCAAGTAAAGGGAACCTGGGGTACTGCTTTTGGCTTCAATTCTGTATGCTGAGTCTCTGTGTGTTTACTTATTCAAGCTTTCTGTAGCCCAAAGTCCCATTGCCTTGGGAAGCTGCTGTTTCTGCTGTTTCCTACAAGGGTCAGGGGGAAGAAGCTTCATCTAGCTGGCATGTGAAAACAAAGTCACCTACAAGAATGAAGGCATCCTCCCAACCCCACAGGTACCTTTCACCTCATCTTCCATGGGTGCTGGAAGGCTCCTGTCACCTTCTTCTAATGAAGATGCAGAGGGCCTTCCATAGCATTTAAACCATGTAGAATAAAACAGTGAGAAGGACTGGTAACTCAGGCACATGTTCACATGTGTGAGGAGGATCAGGACAGAGAAGCCTTTCTTTCCTCACCAAATTCACCCTTCTAGGAGAGGCACAGGGGAGGGGAGGAAGGAGCAGCTCAGCGTGCAGCGCAGTGGTGCTCCTGCAGCATGGCTTCTTGGGACACACAGGCACACACAGCTGCAACCACAGCACACAAACCTCTCTGCGTACGAGCACAGAGAGGGTGGCACAAAGTTCTCCAGGATTTATCTAATGAATTCTCCATTCTTGGCCTTCACTTGGACCAAAGAAATACAGTGAATGATCCCAGCTTATGACTTAGGCATCAGTGCTTTGAGCGATGAAGTAGAGATGTCATTTAAAAGCACTGCAGACAGAAGAACGAGTTGACCTGAGGTTGGCCATACGCAGATTGGGTTCAGCTAGAAATGACTGCAGACCACCAAGATAGAAACATACGCAGGCAGAGTGTGTAAAGCAAAGAAATCACCTCGAAAGGCAAATGTTCATGAAGGCCAGCATTGATTTCACACAAGAAACCTACATTTCACTGAAATATGTGGAGGCTGCCATCTGGTGACAGCAGGGAGAATCTGGGTGCCAAGAATAATGCTATTGCTGAGGACTGAATTCGTAGTGACAAGGTTTTCTGCAGACAGTAGTTTTTGTGCAGACAGTGATGATTGTACTATATCCATCTTCTGTGCAGAGCAAACAAAACAAATTGTGGAGAAGCATTTTCACAGTCTTACTCAAGATTAAACAGAAACAAGTATTGCAATGGCTGGAAAGACTGTCACGACAATATCTAATTTTTCACAAGTTTTCAAATCGTTAGAAAGTGAGTCTATTCTTTTATCATCTCTTTGATCATAAAAATGCCATCATTTCAAAACTGACTTAATCTGTAGCTGAACCTGAAATCAGAAAGTTTTCTCATCTGAAATGTAGGAACCATTTATTTGAACATTTTCATGTGTTCTTTCAAACCAACACTTCAACATAAATTTTCATCTCCTAAATTGACACAAAAAAAAGGAGAAAATGGCACACAAATGGTCTTACACTTTCAAGTAATTAGTTTGGAATAAAAATTATAGAATCATAGGACAGTTTGGGTTGGAAGGGACCTTTAAAGGTCATTTAGTCCAATAATAAAAATATTTGTTTCTTGTTAGAAAATCAGCATTTGCCAACTAGTCATATTTTATTTGGAAAAGAAACAATGATTTTTTGAAAAAAGTCTTCTGAACAGGAGATTGATAGTTGTTACAATTAGTGAAGCTTGCTACAGTCAGAGGAAACCGATTTCCCTGTTGCATGGTCACATCTCAAATTTCCTTTTTTTCTTCACAACACAGGTGCAGCTCAGGGCTTTTTTTCATTCACCAATGATGAATAAGAAATCGGGGCTGGACAGGTGCAAAAAGTACACTGGGATTTTCAGAGGACCAAGGCAGGAAGGGATCAGAGAATTTAAACATGAACTGCAATGTGAATGATCTAATGTATGTGTTGTCTTTCACCCAGATTTTAAATCCTGCACATATCTGCATGCAAACACACTAATATATGCACCCAATTAGTGTTATAGATTAAGAAGCTAATGTTCTATAAGTACACAAAGAACATTTTGCAGGTACAAGTGACACAATTTTGCATCTATGTTAGAAGTAACGAAATGTTTTTGCAGTTCATTATGTTGTCTACTACAACATACACACGTGCCAATTCACATTCTAACTGTAGGAGGGGTGGAAAATGGCACTTCTGTGCGGAGAACAGAAAATGAATGGGATACAATTACGGATTGCCAATACGTGCCTTACTGCTAATGACGACTATTGCAGGGCACAGTAGGGCCTCGGGAAACAGCTGGCCAGGGTTTGACTGCCTACAGAATATTGGTGTTGGGGGCTTAGAAACATTTCAGAATAATGTGCCCTGCAGAGCCGTGTTCTGGTGCTTGCAACTGAATGCGCATGAAAACAATCCTGTCTCTCTTTCTTTGAAAGACTTTGTGGTTTCATAGTAAGGGATGTATTCGCCCTAGAATGAAAGCAGATCCTAAAGAATAATGTTTAAGGGACCAACGAGGAAAGAAACCCAGAACAACATAAGCCTGGCATCCAATGCCTTGGCCAAGCGAGGGACTGAAATTGAATGCTACAATTACAAACCTGCCACTAGATAGGCTCCCGTCATTTTAATAAGAAATTTCATTCTAGTCCTGAGAAATTTGTTGTAGAAAAAGTTTCTGCTGAAATTAAAGATTCTGCTTCACTCAAAGGTATTTTCCAAAAAGTTAACTTAAAAGTTTACTTTGTTTTGCTGCATTACTCTTTTCAGAATTATTAATTTCTCTGTACAGCATCATTCCTAACCTGACTGCCCTTTAGGTAAAAGTATTTTACAAATACGATTGTGACTATGGTCATGATACTGTAGAGACCAGAATGAGAAACCTGTCACAGTAAGGGCAACAAAAGCACAGACTAAAAGGCTGGCTTATTCACCATGGCCTTCAGACTATGCCACAGCAAAGAGGAGGAAGACAGCCCAAGAAGGGGCAAAACAGTGAAATAACGCTGCTCAGTGCAGGAGGCAGTGGGGTCAAAGCAGGAAAGGCCCAACCAGAATCCAGTTTTTTGTAAGCCTTTCTCATTTCAAGGGAGAGGTTAGAAGGGCAGAATGAAGTAGCTTTGTAACTGTTTAAAGGACACCATGGGAGGAAGCCGGACAGACTAAATTTTGAAAATATAATGAGTTTGCAGTGGGAGGCTGATATCTTGGTTTGACTAAAAGTCAGAGGTGATTAGAGCTGATGCTTTGGAACAGTTTCAGCCAAATGCATTTCCATCAAGTATGTTTTCTCAACTGGACTCAAACATTTCATATCAGAATAAGAAAAAATCTAGTGAAATTTCCCAGGGAAAGTTTAGTTGGAAAGCTTGGTCAGAAGTGTGAAAAAGATGAAGAGAGGGAATGCACAGACATATTCTGCTCCACTCCGATTCAAAAGAGAAGGATTTTTTTAGTCTCAAAATACTCATGAGTTTGTTTTGCCTACTTGTATTTCAAAAGTGAATAGGGATTAGCAAGGTGGGATTCTGCAGGGGTTTCAAGGTGAAGACATCAAGTCCTTTTTGTTTGCTGTAGCAGAGATAAGGAATTGTTCAAAGCGAAGAGGGTCGTGGTCAGAACAATAGGACAGAGAGAGCTTTGTAGCAGTGCTCAGGGTGGCGATGGGAAGGGAAAGGTGTCAGGGCAAAAGAGAAAACTGTTGAGGCAATTGCAGAGTGAAAGTTATGCACATTAAAATATACCCAGCAGAATACTCTGTAAATTTAAAACCTGCAGCAGCAACTAGGACAGCAAAATGTATGGTAAAATAGACATTAAATCCTCTCTGTATTAAATCCTGTTACATATTACTGTTTTAAGTACTGCTGTTAAGATCCTTGTTTTTCAAGTGAAAGAAGGACAATGGACACAAACAGGTAACAGATTAAGAAGAATAACGTATTTTGACTATGCTCGCATTTTTCTCTCATCACTCGGTATTTATTTTGATGAGCTGTTAGGGTTCATCAAAATGTTCTTGAAGCCCATATTCAGGCTGGATGTCCACTTGTGCAGACAGGGGCTGTGAAGACAAAGCACTGCAATTCTGTTCTATTCTGCTGTGCTTTGAGCGGCTGGAGAGGAGTGCATTTTCCCCAGCTATGTGTCATCTTCCACTTCAGAAATAATAAGAAGTTGCCCCCAGCCTTCTGGAGGCAGAGGGTCTGCTTCCTTATCAGATGCTTTCAGACCCAGATTCTCCAAATACTTCTGCCTCTATCTCATCCAGATTGCTCTGGAGAAATATGACAAGTTGGCAAGACAAAATAAAGAGCATAAAGTTGTTTGGATACTAGCACACTGTTGCTCCCCATATTTGACTTATGAGCTCTCTTCTTCTGAAGTTACCAGTGCCTTTGGCTGCTCCAGGAAATACTAAAGGACAATTTTGCTCTTAGCAAAGGCAAACAATGTGATTGGAAATACCAACATTTCCCAGTGAGCACTCTGAGAAAAATGACTGGAATACTGTGTCAATATTATGAAACTGCCAAAATATGCTACTTTTATTTAGCTTTTTTCACATTCTGACTATTTAAGGATCTCTGTATTAAAGTGAAGAGTCCCGGCTGATTAGTCCCATTTTCTTGAATGGGATTACCTTCGTATCTACAGCTGAGTAAATGTTTACGTATCTTCCAGGATGCTTAAGGCAATCAGAGGCTGCAACAGGTAAACACTTTACATATCAGATATTTCCATGACATTAATGAAGCTGGGTAAGGTAATATTCAACAATGGAACAAGAAAAAAAGTAAAAAGCTGGAATGTAAAATTGGTATATAAAGCTAAACTATATTGAGTCTTTCTTCCATCAAGAGCTGGCTGTTTTCGAAGACTTAAATGTATGATAAAATTAATCACCCTTCTGCATTTGCATCTAACACCAACTTTTTGAAGTGCTTATACCTGCACTCTTCTTCCAGGGTGGAGTCCCTGCTTGCAGCAGTCTCAGAGCATTGACTACAGGGCTGCTTTGCATAGGTAGAGTCACCATTTAGGATAGAATTCTTTATAGAAACAAGACTACCAATATTAAATTTTGGTGAACATTTTTTTTTTAACAAATTATTTTAATCCTGCCTGAAACACCATTAGTTTAGGGATAGTATTGTCTATGTGTGCTACATAAATGAAATACATACTTCTGCAAAGAATAAGGAATAGTCATATAAAAAATGGAAAAGAAAAAACAAATGGGACAATTCCATTTACGACAGTCAAGGACACTTCTGGAAAACACAGCTCCACAGCTAGTCCAAGAAAAGTTGGTATGCTCAGTAAGAAACTCTGGTGTGACTTCAAAGATGGAGCTTTTGAGCTAGACTGAATGAAGAGGAAGAGTAAGGATATCAAGGGAGTGACATGAGCAAGTCCAGGCTTATGACTTTGCCAAGGATTTTGGAATAGATAAAGGGTGACAGGGTAGCATCTGCCAAGATAAAAGCTGGCCGAAACAGATTTAATCATTACTGAGCTTTTATTGAAATGAGTGTCTAAAGCAAAAGATAAACAGACATATAGCAAAAAAAAAAAAAATCTTATTATTATTTTCACAGTATTTTCAGTTAGTACTTTTATTAATCTTCCCATTGAGAGTTTTACAAAACTACTAATAAAGTTTGCCTTCATGTGTTACCTGTCCTTCAGCACTCAAAAGCTCTGACAATTATTTTTACCATTGTTTTGACCAGTAATATGTTATTTAAAAAAAAAAAAGAGTAAAGGCCATTTCAAATCTAAATATTACAGCAAAATATCAACATTTGAAGTGACTGTGACATTTCAAAATATACTTGGATGACTGGATGATTCATCCCAGTTCAGAAAGGTGTCCAAGTGTAGAACCTGCCCTGAGAAGTTCAGCTATCAAGGAACTAGCTTGTCTTCTGGACACAACTCTCTTGGCTGGTTAGATTGGGAATTTAAGGTGAATGACTTCTAAATGTAACTCCCAGTTAATGCCTTTTAGTTTCTGAACTACATTAGTATGAGCCTTTTAGACAGTCAAAAATAATGCTCAGAGTGTTGTCCTCAGCGACAGAAATGACATTGATGTTGTTCTTAAGAAAGAGAAAAGAAAATAGGGAAGATATTGTGCATGACCCCAGGCTTTGGAATGGGATTCCCCAGAGAATAAAGCTGGTTGAAAAAGAATGGATGCATTACTTATGTAGTCACCAGCATTTTTCAGGCATGATGACTTGGACGCTTTTCTATAAACTACACATATTTAGATACGTAAATATATAGTGGGGAAAGGTGGATCAAGAGGTGATCTTTGTGAGATTCCCATTAACTCTTGCGTCAGAACGGAGGAAACATTTAACAAGGAGAGACACTAGCCAGGAGAGGGCAGAATCATAAAAGCTAAGGGGGAGAAGATTGGAGCGTGAAGATGATGGTCAACGCAGGAAAATGGGAAAGGGATTTGGATTTCCAGGTTCGTGCAGGATGAGATTTGCGAAGTGCTCTCACAGAAAGGGAACAAGGCTGCATCTGGGACAGACGAGCAGGGAGGAAGTCCCAGTCACAACTGGAGGTTGCACATCCACTCAGCTGACACGTGGTGCAGATGAATGGGACTTTGTCGACCTACTTTCTTAATCTTGGTAAATGTAAGACTTCAGCATAGTGGCCTTTTTTGAAACAGGATGCAATTTAAGGCAAGAATGTTCCCTCAAAAGTAAATAAACATGAAACGGATGGGATGTTATGTTCTATTAACACTAATCATAGCCTTTTCTGATTGTTGAATTTTCTGAACACCAGATTCCTGGCAGGGCTGTTCCTGCTCTCTCTCTCTCTTCTTTTCTGTCTCAGTGAGATTGAAAATTGTGATACGTGATTCAGGGAGAAATACACTTCTTTGAGCCTTGTAGATCTTCAGTATCTTGAAGGTAATTTGAATTTGCATGAGGCCTATTACATGAGTTTTGCTGTTCTCTTTTATTAGTTTACTGATTTTGTATTCTTGTAACTACATACAATTGAAATGGTGCTCATTTAGTCAGTATGACTTCAGCCTGATTTACTGCTATCTTTTGTTTATGAAAAGTCTCACTTGACATAAAAACTGCGGGTATAAGTAACCGTTGCCTTTGTTCAAAATTATGATTGCATTTATTTCCACCCCCTGAGATTTTGTATTTGAAAACAGGTAGAGCATATATGAAAAGGCATATAGAATTTATGCATTTGAGATTACAAATGCCAGTGGAAAACTAATTCCCTTTGTCTGCTTGGTCAAAGGATGAGACTGTCTCTATTTTTTATGCAAGCAACATTTCCTCAGCTGCTGCTGTTGTGCCCTTCTCCCTCACATTATGGCAGTTGAAGGGAGACCTCCGCTCCCTGTTTAATCGTTTAGATAAAGGTGTGCAGGTATAGGTACATTTTGGTCCTCCCTTGATACCACTAAAGAGTGTTTTCAGTGACTGAATTAAGTATGAACTAGGCAGGTCAAAGCCTTGTGGAAATCTGTTTTTGTGATGTGAGCACCATAAGAAGCAGAGTATTAGAATCTCTTCTGGTTTAGCTGTATGGAAACTCTTCTTTACTCATAGCCTAACATCTCATGCAGTAGTTATGAAAGTCTTTTCTCCTCTGTTCACATAACTCAGAAAATGACATATAATATTTTGAAAATACAGTTGATATTTAAATAAGATGGAATAACATATAGTATAATGGAACTGGGCTGAAACTTTACGAAGACAATGAAACTACTTGTTCGTTTTATGTAGGCAGACCCAAAAGTCAGCACGCTGAGTTACAAGTTCATTTTAACAGCCAGTAGATGGAGCTTGACATCTCTTGGCAAGATTCACTCACTTGAGTATAACACATGAATTCTTATTTGAAACAGATAAGTAACCTTTACTTCTTTTCCTTTTGGCTTAATTTGTTGTTGTGGATAAGATTTGCAATGAAAAAATAATGTCAAAATATTACTTACCTGTTGAAATTCAGATACTATGACTGCGTATAAAGACTGTGAGGAAGCATATTAATGCTACTTTAAAAGAATCTTGCTTCTGAATTGTTCTGGACCACGTATATTTTGGCATAACATTTCACAGAGCATCAACAAAAGCCTTATGCCTGTGTGAAATGGGAGGTAATAGGACTTAGTGTGGGTCTAAAGAAGCCACGATCTGAAAAGCTTTGGTGCTTCAGGATAGAGTCAAGCAAGATCTTACTCGCTTTATTGAATCTTGGTCTTGGTTCACTTAATTTTTTACTGAAAAACAGTAAATGCCATATGAATGTTTCTGTCTTGTGAACATACAAAATGCAGTCTTAGTCCCCAGATTTTAAATAAATCCTAATCAGATGGGTTGTCTGTGTGAGGGTTGTCCACCTCATTTTCTTGTCCTCAGGGAGACTTCACAAAATTTGTATCTTCAGGCTACAAATACACTCACTTCCCTTCCAGACTTCGTAAGATATTAAGTAGGCTCTCCCACCTCGGCGTTACAAGTACAGCAAACTGTTTATTTTCAGTATTACAGGTAATGTTTCTCTATTGGATGGATACTTCTTGCTATGCCCTGGGTACATAATAGTCTTCTTCACAGAGGAGTAACTTAGAAGTGTTTGATCCTCTGGACAGCAAGCAACCAACTCCAGCTGATGCTGCTAGGCAGTTACAGCATTTGGGATGTCTCGTGCTCCTAAGGCTCTGCTACGACCTTCCCATCCATGTGGCTTTCCCCACTGAGGAGTTTTCAAGCAGCCTCACAGGAGGCATCAGTTCTCCCTGCACAGCCCTTGGCTAACTAACTTGTAAGTTCTTCAATATGGACATAAGCAGCTTGTGCCAAATAAATCTTTAGCAAAGTGGTCTGTAAGTTATGCTGCAGGAAAAAAGTGGATAGCGAAAAATGATCAAACACCTGAGAAAAACTCACAACACTAAACATTTAGGAGTTGAAAATTATTAACTAGCCTCCTTTTAGGACTTGATTTTGAACATTCTCAGATGAAAACAATACCATAGCTTATCCCTTTTTCAGTTTTCAAACTACAGATATTCATCTTGAGTAACATGGGCAGGGGACTAATGCCAGACCTAGAAATCCTCAACAAAACATGCATTAAAAATTATGAGAACTGAAGGTTACTGTGGGAAGCTGTATTTCATATTTAACTACAGCAAATGCCATTGCAATTACTGTAATAGCAACAGTAACAGAGCTGAACCAGAAAGATGACAGATGATCCGCAGTAGGAGGGGGTGTCCGCATTCAGCATGAGTCACAGTGAGTTTGCAGATAAAATGCAGTAAAATAGTTTGGCCAGGACAGTGTGAACAGACACTTGGAGAGATAAAGTCAAGTGATTCTTTGAAGGTGGTCTGATCTTTAAATATGCTACAGATTAGAGAGGTTGTGAGAGGACCGAGGCCTTGCTGAGCAGGGGCTGGATCGCTATTCCCAACCTTTTCTTAGCATGAGGAAATGAAGGAGTCATGTTTCTACAGACAATGCAGCAGTGCTGCCCTGGTCCTTCTGCCAAGGCTACGCAGTCTTGTCCGGTGTCAATCATCTACACAGATAGCGCAGTGTTACACGGGAGCAATTCTGACCTCAAACACTCTGATTGCAGGAGGACATAGCTTGTTGAACTGAAAAGATTTTTTAAAATTATTTCAAGTAAACTTCTGTGAATAAGGAGAAAACAATATGAAGAAATCCCAGCTACTACTAGAGCTCTTTCTCATGATCTTGCATAGGGTACGCAGCAAGTGGCACCTGCAGGTGTCCTTGATACAGTTCTCTGCTTCATTTGTAAGCATCTACACTCTCCCTCATGCCTTGTCCTTCTCATTTGGAAAATCCATTTTGGATTAAGCTGTCTCCTTTATCACTTTCCAAACTCTTCAGAGTTATTTCCTGCCTTGGTAAGGGCACAAGAAACTATGTTAGTGGTACAGGCAGATGTTCAGAAATACATCTTTTTTTAATAAACCAATAAGAAACGAATGTGCTTAATTTCTCATTCAGATAGCTTCAGTGACATTGGGTCATGGCCTTGCTCAGAAAACATATTATGCCATTGTTGGTTTTATTATCTTTTTGTGTTTAACCATTCTCTCTATTCTTCTATATTCTCTGTTCTTCTGCTGTTCACCTACTTTGTGCTGTTACATACCCTTCAATCTGGTGATGGCAGATTACATGTTCTCTGGCATTGGGTTTGTTACGTCTTTTCTGAAGTAGCTAGGATATCTTCAGGCTGTGGAGCAGAAGTAAACGCTGACTACTTGTTTTGATTCAGAGGAATGTGACAACATAGTCCATTACCAGTTGATTAGAGGAGCAGAAATAAACCTTGAGCATGAAGCTGTAGTTCCCTGCCCAAATGACACTAAACCTATTTATAGATACAGAGTAGGCAGAAAGTAGATGAGGAACCAAAACAAGAAGGAAATAATTTTCTCAGTCACTACCAGGCAATGACAGAATTATCTTACCAGTATTTAGCTTTTGATATTGGAAAGCAGAAAGTGTGTGAAGGGCTCTGAGAGAGCCACGTCAGAGTTCCTGCGCTCCTGAGTAGGAGCACCACACTGCTTGGTGGCAAGGGGAAGCAACTGTGGAAAGGCTGAATGGTCTGAGGTGGACAAACGTCTGAACAGAATGTGCAGTGTCTGCGTTTCCAGGGAAGAGATTGAAATTAATGACATCCTTTGTGATATTTTTAGACATTCTCTAACCCCTCACTCTTGAGGACCGAATGATGAGTACAGTAGAAATGATGGTGATGGGAGAGCGCCAACAATCAAAGCTGGCAGAAGCTAAAATTGGAAGCATTGAAATGCTGATGGATGGTGCAAGATTTCAAAAGATTTAAAATTTTTGGATGAATGTATTGAAAGTCTGACACACTGAAAGGGTAGCAAATGGTTTTATTTACTGGCTTAATTCAAATGACACAATTGCATAAAAATACTATCCTTGAAGCAGACAAGAGGCCCACTTCTACTACAGTGACAGACTTGCAGAATACAAATGATACAAAAATGGGTGGATTTATATCAAAAATTAATTTGAACAGAGAATATGTCGCACAAAAAAATTACATTTAGGCCTCAGACAGACTGGCGTTTGTAGTAAATTGCCATCTACTGGTTTATCAGGAGAGGTCATGAGACATATAAAAGGTTATGGCACCACGCAACTCTGAGCCAGTTTTCTGGGAACATTAAAGAAGGATTAAACAGCAGGAAAATCTGGTATTTAAATACAGACATGGTTAAGGTCACATGGCATAAATTTCTGTTTTCCATGAAGTAAAGCATATCTGCATTATTACATATTGCCATAGCCTTGGTAGAGGCTGTGACATCCCACAGGCTGTAAATGCCGCATGAAACTACGAGATCTTTAATAATGAAGGTAAAACTGGCTGGCTGTGCTCTAGCTCTGCAGGCTACATTCTGCTTTGCACCCTGAATGCTGCTCATTGAAAAGAGGAGAAAGAATGCAACCTTTCCTCATTGTCTGACTCTCTGATCAGCAACAAGTTGTCCATCTTAATCAGAGGCCTTTCTTTGGAGTCTCTCACTCCAGGACTAAAGAAGTTGGCTTCTGGAATTACACACTGTTAGAAAGGTATAATGTAAGATAGGTAATTTAAAATCTATTTCCTTTGATTTCAGTGGCATTGTTCAGGGTTTATATAGACTGAAGTGACAACAGTACGCAGCCTGGCCATAGCATCTATTTCACATAGCTAAATAGGAGGTAGCCTTTCTCAGGAATGTTTTCTTGCTTCAAATCATCAAAAAATTTCTTAAACACAAGCCAGGGTCTACTGGGGGAAAAGGATAAAAGTGAAGAGAGAAGGGGGAAGGGATCGGTTTATTTACTTGAAGAAGAAAAATTAATTCATTGAAAGAAAGAGGTTTCATTCTAAAAGTACTGAAAACCTGTTAAGGACAGTCATAAAATTGAACAGGAAACTGAAGTGAGAATAGCATAAACAGAATGAAGATGGAAAATTAAGGCCAGGCTGGAAGATCAAACTCTGAGATTTCACCGAGGTAGTAGACACAGGAGTAATTTGCCAAGTAAGGTCATTAAAGAAACAAGAGTTCGATGACTTGTGGGGAAGACCAAGGTTTTTTAATTGAGAGAGTGGTTTGAAGGATTTAGTGGCACAACAGGAACATGGAGAAGAGACAAACGTAACAGGCTTGTCGGACTCGGCACGCTTTTCCTGCTCAACAATGTTTGCGCCTGTTTAACTCCCTTCTCTGATCTGTTGCTCTAAACAAAGACAAGTAAAGGCCAGAGGAGAACAGTTCGGTCAGGTAGGAGAGCCATAGCCAAATGAGCTCTCAGTGTAAACCCACTGAAATTTAGAGAAAAGATCAAGTTACGTCAGGGAGGAATTTGAACCGATTTATCACTTGGCTGGATTTAGATCACACTTTCTCCAGATTAAGGGAGAAGCATGTAAAAAATGTCAATAATTAAAACCTGTCACAGACTGGTGAGTTTCTTTCTGAGACCAGGAGACAGGGAAGGAGCTCTTTTTTCCCTTTCCGTTGGCGGTTCCTAAGAATGCTTATACAGCATTTATTGTGTGATTCAAACGGGTTACAGACAGAGTGAGGGATACTCAGGCAGATAATTACATTCTCCATAAACTCATTATTTGAAAGTTAGGGGGAAGTGAAAGGTCGATAACAGCAACGGCCATGTCCCATAACAGATAGGAGAGGAAAAAGGCAGTGAATATGTAGTGGAATTTGCCAGAATAAACCCTGTCAGGCCGTTGTATGGGAACATACTGAGTAGCTATTTAGCACCAAGAACAAAGCATCAAATAGTGTCCCAGCACCTGTCCGTGCCACAAGGGAAGGCAAACAGTCCAAGAGGTGTAAATCCTGTGGGAAGCCAAGAGCGGCACGAAAAGTGGAGGGGGAGCTGCTGAACCAGTTGGTTGGGACTAGCTGGGATTTCAAAACTATCACAAGCTTTGAACTCTGCAGATTCCTAAAGGTGGCAAACTCCAAGGGATCACATGGTGGTGGTCACGATGAACCACGACATGCTGTGAAACAGAGACTTGAGTAAAGGGGAACAGAAAGAAAGGTAACTGAGGACTTTTCTTCTTTTTTATTTACTTGTTTTTATATTTTAAGGAAAACACCAGTATGCAGTGGTTCCCTAGTGAAAGGGAAACTTGGAGGGTCTAGACTTCCCCTGTGCTACCTGAGAAGGCAATCAGTATTGTCCCAAAACTACAAATTCAGCCTGTTTCAGTTATTATCAGTCACTTCACAGGAATATTTTGTGTCTGTTGCACTAGAGAACAATAATCTCTAAGCTAGTCATGAAGTCAGCCATTTCCATACAGCCCTGTAGCCAGAAGCTGATGACTGACAATAACTTTTGCTCAATTTTTTCCTGCTTCACAGAATTTGTTGGTTTTTTGTTGGTGGTTTTTTTTTTTTTTTTTTTTTTTTT
>Ga0065711_1026951_pt1 | contig 56560 bp, 25 predicted proteins | sample Hoacrofraction12_FD_59098 | JGI IMG/M metagenome (GOLD analysis project Ga0065711, IMG submission 59098) | Hoatzin crop microbial communities from Cojedes, Venezuela - Epithelial fraction 12 v2 (version 2) | ecosystem: Host-associated > Birds > Digestive system > Esophagus > Crop | place...
GTCCCCTCGCAGCCTTCTCTTCTTCAGGCTGAACAAGCCCAGCTCCCTCAGCCTCTCCTCGTAGGGGAGATGCTCCAGTCCCCTCACCATCCTTGTAGCCCTCCGCTGGATACTCTCCAGCAGCTCCTCACCTTTCTTGAAGTGGGGAGCCCAGAACTGGACAGAGTACTCCAGATGGGGCCTCAGTAGGGCAGTGTAGAGGGGAAGGAGGACCTCCCTCGACCTGCTGGCCACACTCCTCCTAATGCACCCCAGGATGTCATTGGCCTTCTTGGCAGCCAGGGCACACTGACTGTTTATGGAAGTATTGCAATTTCTAAACTTCCATGGTGCCTCCTTTTGGGAGTGCAGCAAGCAGGTGCAGGGACTTGATTCTTATATGATGTCAGTTTTCTGTCTTAGCTCTATGATGAAGTTACAAGATAGTACTCAAGGAATGGGCTGGCTGCTTGATGATGGTGACATGCTGTGGGGAATTGTTTTTAAAGAGCAGTCGGCTGGTGGAGAGTGCAGGGCTGAGCTCTACCAGTAATCCAGGTCCTGTGCAGAAAAGAACATATGCTCTATTATGAGACGCTCAGTAGAAGTAACTTGGAGAGCACACTGGCTCCCAGTCTTCCTGAAATACCCTCTTCTCTGCAGCCAGCACAGCTCTAAAACAGCCTGCTTTTGCTGCCTCTGCCCACTATATCTAGAGTACATCAGTTCACAGTTAATCTGTTTTCTGTTGCTCCCATGTCCTTCATTACAAAGCGCAGGCCCTAGCTATAGTAGCATCCATGTGGGTCTACGGCACACAAAAACAGAATTAACATTTTTTCTTCCTTTACAGTGCAAGGAGGTTCTTTATAGAAGAATCAGCTTGATTAGCTCACTGGTTTTCATGCACTTGTTTGTTTGCATGGTATGAAGGCTTTTTCTATGAATGGGAGGAATGTTTAGCATCAGATTCTACTGAACTGAAAAGATTTCCCGTCTGTATAATTAGCCTTATTTATATGATTAGAGTTTATCCACTAATTGCTTGGGTTTTTTTTAGTTTGCCTTCCCTGTATGTAGAATATTCATCAGACAGCTCATGGTGGAAAGTCAGAGATTGAAGAAGATTGTTGTTTTTCTGTTTTTCCAATCTCTACAGGGAATGTATTTGCCACCGAAGCACTGAATTGTTGAACGTTACCTAAACACCACTTAATGTCAGCTTATTTTCCCGAGTGACATGATGATGAATTCGGGAGAATAAATGTCTTAGTGAAATTTCAGTTGTGCCAAGAAATCCCATAATGACCTCAAAACTTAACAGCTGCCAAATACACCGCTTAGTATTAGCCACTCATCCTGAGGTGTCAAAATTGTATACAATGAACAATGCAAAAACTGCTTTCTCGAGCACTTAATGTATCTTTGCTAAACTTAGTTCATTGTGTGCAAATGGGACTGCCTTTTATAATAGAAGCATGTATTCACGCTTAACATTGTTTTCGCCTGTCTCTAGCATGATAAAGACTGTAGTGCATCTCATATGTTCTAGAACTTAATCACTCAATTATCCAGTAAAAATAAAAATAGAATTATGTAACATGCTGGTGAGTGAGAGCAGACTCAGTTACAAAAAAAGATAGCCCAAACTTGAATGTCATCTAGATTATTTACAAGGCTCAAAATGTGAAGTATTTAATAATGAACTGTGTCTTCTTTATAGAGATTTTAAAGATTGTATAGATTATCTAAGAATAACAATGGAATTATGATTATTAGAAATATCAGAGTAGGGTAATTTCTTCTTAATCCATAAGCAGTCCTCTCAAGAAAAAGTATTCATAAGGCAGCATGGTGGAGTCTGTTCAGCCAGTGGTTGTGTTGCTTTCTTCTCTCAGAGAAACTAGTTCTCTAGGGCCTCACCTCTTATTGTGCTTTGTTATATACCCTACAAGACCTGCATTGGAGCGCACTAAATAGTTCTGGGAACAGCAAGCAAACTGAAAAGGCTGTGAGAAGTGCAGTGCAGCAGTGTGGTATCTGTGTGCCTGAGCCTCTGCTTGTCTGCAACAGTGGACACACGCTCATTTTCTGAACGTGACCTGTCAGGGCAGCAGAACGGAATACATCATCCACCTGCTATCAAGACATGGCACTTTCCTTTCAAGTTTAGCTCAGCTGCATCCCGGTCCTACAGGCTTGTTTGCTCAGATGGGTGGTGTGTTACACAGTGTTAGGAGGCTGAATTCAGTGTAGATAGTTGCTGGCTTGTTAAATAATAATAAACAAATCACTTCTCTGTTCCTTCTGTCTGTAAAATGGAAATTACGAAGGAGTGTTAAGAACTTTGGGTGAAAAAGTTCTGCTCAGTGATGTTATTTGTGGTGTTGTAACACAGCACTGAAGGCAGGATTAACGGTCAGGTAATTTAAAGACTTACAGAATTTTCCTGAGGAGTAATAGAAGTAGTTTAGATGAAGTCACTAAAAATCAGTCATCGATACAGCTGTATATTAATGGTAATAATTACTGTTATTACAGAAAGCACAAATCATATTGCTTCTGTTTTGTAGTTTCATGTGCATAGCTATAAACTCCCTCCCTTACTGCCCAAGTAAAAGCACACCTACTTTGTACATGTACCTCTCTTTTTGTTTAAGGTGATGTAACAGGTTTGATCTGCTGATATCCTGATATATTTTCTACTTAGGTAGATACGATAGCTACCATCCATTATCAGTTTTTAAATGCCTCTAGGTCTGGGTTTTCCACTACTTTTTATAGCCTTATGTGGCAGAAAACATTTCCTCATATTCACTGTTTTCATTTTGGAAAAGGCCAGGTTGCGGTGCTATCCCAGTTGCCATTATTTCTTGTTAATTCTTTAGAGAAATTCTTAGCGTTAGTAAATTCATCCAATAGGGTCTGGTTGGCCACAGGGAAATATTTGACCAAAATTCTGATATTTCAGGCAATCTCATAAAAGCTATCAGAACTGTCATTAAATCACAACTCCCTCTGGAATGTGTCTCTATTTCTTTTAGGGCCTCTGAGATCAGCCTTTCTGTGTTACTAGACTGAAGCTTTTCTTTTACAGCAGACAGCTCCTAAGTGGCATATCTAGCTGCAGCAATGTATTTTTCTTTGTTAATGCCAGTAGTGTTAACAGCATTGGATTGAATTAAGCTTTACTAAGACTGCAGCAGGTGGGGAGGATCTTCGAAGGCCTTTCTCCAAAGTACAAAGTACTTCTTCCTCACAAGAGAATAATTTAAAAATTAAAAAAACAAAACCAAAAATCCTAATGATTAAGAACTCAAATGAAGAACTTTATTGTGGTCACTGAATTCATCATCCATACGTATCACAGAGATCTACAAAATAAGAAGGCAACAGTTTTTCCTCCAAACTCTTTGAAAGTGCAGGTGCCTTGAATAGATGCTCCAGATTTGGACAAGATGAAGAGGTGGATGTTAAGTCCTACAATCGGGGCTCAGATTCAAGTGACATTATGAATATGTTAATTTTAATTACTCTCTCCAGTCAGACTGGATTGTCAGATAAAATTTTTTATATCAAATGAAACACAGTATTTCAGTGAGAAGCAATTGTCTTTACCACTCTATCACTCTCAGTGTAAGTAGTGCTGTGGGTAGTATATTGTAAGAAAACACTTATTTCCCCGTGATAAAACAGCCTTGGAGGGGATTACAGCAGCCAGGCTTCTGAACAGCTGATTTGCATCTAGAGATGTGTTATTTCGGGTACCTATTACAGGAATATGTTGAAGAAAATGCATTGTGAGACTGAAACTTAAGCTAATAGAGCAGAAGGAGCTGTTTCTATGAGTGTAGTAACTAGCCAAGTGGTAGTGTTGTCATCCTGTGCTGCTGTAACTACAGGAGTGCTTTGAGTAGTTTTGTCCTGTTGGAGAACTTGCCGTTTGTGTAAGTTGCATGTGAATTAAATCTATGACCAGCTGCCATTTATGCAGACTTCTACCCAACTGTAGAAACTCCACAGCAGGGCAAACTCCACCGCATGCTCCAGTTTCCCAATGGGATATTACAGAAATAAGGATTATTTGAAAAACAGAACAGTTCTAAAATCAGTGATGACTTAAGCACAAATGATGCTGAGTTAAAGCTTTTAAAAAGGCAGTGGTACAAATACAACTTCTGTATGTGGCACACACCCTGTTGCCTTAGAGCTGAAATCAGATTCTTACGCTATCACCCTCCCTGGCAGGTAACCAGCTGTCGCAGTCAGTTAAGTCAGTGGAACCCTAGCAGGACCTTTCCTTCACCTCCTTTCCAGCGCAGTGTCTGCTGTCTTTACAGTTCCTCATTGCTGTTTCCCAAAGCTAGAGTTCTTTGCTGCTTCCCAGCAGACCTATACTGAAGTGCTTCATCTCCCCTCTGCGCCTCAATGATTTCCATGGCTGTTGTAAGTGCCCTCTGCTTAGGGTGCCAGCATAGCTTCGTAAAACTCTCTCTTCCCATCACCACTGTGTTCAGGATGTCTTGAGACTGCTGGTTTATGGCCAACGTACTGCTAGCTTTCTAGTAGTCAAGAGTATTGATTTACATACCCAGTAAATATCTCGTAGGCATTTTTCCTTTTTTAATCATTGCTCAGTAAACACAGCTGGACACAAATAAATTGACATCGTACTTAAGGCCTCCTAACAGCTCTGCTCACATCTCCTGGGGCCTTTCTGTAGCCTCTAGGATTTTTATAAAGATTGGTTTCCCCAAAAAATATTACATGATAATCTAATTATTTTGGTATAATTATTCTCATAATTAAGTTTGCTATGTATAAAACTTAAAGAAAGAAATGAGATAGAACATATCACTATACTGATCTGAGGAGTGTGTCTTGTATTTCTTAAAATTACTTCTGACTTTTATTCTATTGTATTAGTCTCATTGATATGATCAGTAAATATCTTCTCAGCCACTGCCAAATTAAAAGAGTATTTACTTGGTTTTTATTCTACATCAACAAAAACATTGATGATAGATGAATAACAAGAAGGAGCAAAAAGTGGTTTTCTGCTATTTTAAACGTGAAAGTGTTACATCTAACTTGCTAACATGAAATAAACATTGATAGGCCTGAAGTGTTTAGTGGAAAAAATGCTTACTGTAAATTCAGTTTCTTGGTTTATTTTGTAGACTATATACTTCCTTATCTATTTCCCTTATACTAATACAGAAGTTATTGATTTCTATTTTCTTTTTTCATTTCATTGTCGTTTCATACAGGTAGAGAACTGTTTTGCACTGGCAGAACTGCACGAAAATCTCTTTGGAATAGATGTGATGTAATTTAATTTATTATTCGTCAGTACTTTCTGCATAGTCTTAGAAAGCATATTCCTCGATAAAAGTTCATGAGCACTTCTGTTTGTCTTTCCACAGCTTTGTGTTTGACGAGTGATATGGGCTAACCAATGGACTCAGGTGAGTAAAGTTTCAGACAAGCAGACTCCGTGAGGTACATGAAATATTGACTAAAACACATCTGCTTTTAATTCTCAGCATATTTTCTTAAAATTAGTAGCATTTTGAGGATCAAAGATCATTATAGAAATGAATGATCTGAATACTTAGGACATTTTTACAAGTAGCAGTAGAGAGATCCCACTGCACTGGTTCTCAGAATGTAGGAAAATGTCATTTTTTGTACTTTGTTCCCACATACACAGAGTGTTTCAAGGAAAAGCCAGAGGGGAATATGTATCTTTTTGATGCAGGGATGAATATTCTTTTTGAAAGAGAATAGAACTCGGTTAATTGCAGTACTCCATATTCAGTATTTCAAATTCTTCAGTGTTTTTATGTAATCTAGGGGATTTTCTCCTATTATTTTCATAGTAAAAACCTGTTACCCTAACTAAGGAACTCACCTTATTGTTTCAGATAATTTCTGATTAAATTTTAATGGAAAAAACAGGACTCTGTCCCAATTCTTCATGCTCTTCTCCAGTGTGGGTACTGTGTATAACAGGAACAGTTAAATACCTACTTGAGCTAGGGTAGTACTGATCTGCAGGAGGAGGTGGAAGCGGGTACCGTTTTTACAGCAGTAGCACGAGGAAGCACTGTTCTCCTTTCAGGGCCTGCTGCATTTGACTCAACAGCAACCTAAAAATTTTTCACGAGAGGCAGCTTGAGACTTTTGAGCAACAGGGGTTAAATTAAATTTTGTCACTTCAGGGGTGTGTGGGGGCAATCATATAACCTGGTTCATGCCCAGTGCTGTCAGCTATGAAGTTCAGTTTTACAGCAGAGGAGAGCCTGTGGAATGACATCAACCGTTCCTCTGGTGTCTGGCCCAGCCTGATTGCAACTCGTGGGTGGCAAAGACCACCAGACCAGGCAATATCTGTGTCCTCTGCCCTCTCCTGCACCTACTCAGCTTTTGCTCTGAGCACTCCCAGGGGACTGAAGAAAAATAAGTCTGTATTGGTCCAGGTATCTAAACTCTGTAGATATACAAAGCACAGTTTTGATAATGTAAGAAAGGCTAACTGGGGTGTAGAAGGAATGTGCACAGGGAATAAGAGGAATAAAAAAGGGTTGGGTTTCCCGCCTTCAGCTAACTTCTCTAAAAGCTGGTGTGAATATTAACTATGGAGGAACTGAAAGGTCATTAAGGCCCAAATATAAAGCATCAATTTGTGGATGGAATGCCTCTCTTCTTGATTTGAATAAAAATGCGTAGGATAAAATTAAGTTCACAGTCGAACTGAAATATAAATTCATTCTTCCATCAGTATTTCAGGTTCCTCAGACCAAATCTTCTAACCAGAAAATGCCTGACCAATCTTTATGGTGGAAAAATATATTTCCAAAGGGTTTTTTGTCACTGGTCATCAGGTATTTAAATATTTACCTTTTGTCAAAAACCTCATTTGATAAATGCCAGCTCCATATACATAGATTCTGCCTTTGGAGATGAAAGGGAGCTATCTGTACGGATGTATCTATTCCTTCCTGAGAGCATGCCCTACATGCTGAGCACTGTGCACGTAAGCACAGCAGTCAGTCTGTCTGGGACCCTCAGTGTGATAAAAGAAAACCATGCCACTTCTCTTTCTGTTTCCCAGCTAATCTGTTTTGCCAATTAAATCTCACCTGTCACCTTCATCACATCCTTCTGCTATAAAAATTTACTTCTCTTTACTGTTTTGTAACTATATGTTTATCCGTTTGAAGACAGTTACTCTATGCCTGTTGTTTCTTTAAGGACTTTTGGTTAATGCCTTTGACATTTACAAAAACATAAATATAGCCTAGATTTCTGTTGTCAATATACTTACTGATGCCTTTAGGAAATATTTTGATAGATGATGAGGCATGACTTCTTTCACAAAATCTATTTATCTCATTGCCAATAAACATATTTGTCTATAAGGTCATTCTTTCTCTTCTTTAGAGCAGTTTCCACCAATTTGCCTGACTTTACTGATGCGTGATTGCCCAGATCTCCTTTACTATCAAAGCAAATTTAAGCCAGAGGTTGAATAACACCTTTGGTAGTTAAATCTTGAGTTCCTTTACGCTATTGGCAGTCATCTTGTGGTTCTGGTGGTTTGTTACTGCTCATTTGCTCAATAGAAAGCCTTTTTCAGTGTCTTCTGTCATCAATTTTGATGTGAGATAGGCTCTTTCATATACCACTGTAGAGAGATTCAAGCATAGGAGTCTTTCCTATCTCCTTCACCAAAAAAACCATGCACGAAATGTATTTTTGTTTCTGCTATAGCTTTATCTTCTCTAAGCACTTCTTTTATATCTTCATCATTTATTGACCCTACAGATTCTCAGCAGGATTCTTTCTCCTGTTTTTTTAATGCATTTTTAAAGTTGTTCCTCAAATACTTTTCCTTGTGTGGCATGTATACTATACCTACCAGAGTTTATGATCCTTTCTGGTTTCTTCATCTAGACATGAAACCTCTTACTCCGCTTTTTAGCAGCATCAGGCTCTTTTGGTTTCTCTTGAAATTTTTAGTAGGCACAATTTCTTTGTGAACAAAGTTGTGCTTGAATACTCTTCATACTGCCTTTAAGAATTTTACTTGTCATTTAATAAATAGAAAAGAAAAAAATGGTCCAGTGCAGTGCTCCTAACTAAGCCCAGAGCTGCTGCTTACTCTCTGATTTTCCTGACTGCCCTTGAAATAATGAATCTTGGTAATGTCTCCCAGTACATCTACCACTCTCCCCTGGGTATAAATGAAATTTTCCTGTCACCATTGTTATTGCATAGTTGATAACATAATGCTAATATTATCCTATTATTCTAATTGCCTAGAACATCAGTCCCATGGGATCACATGTTAACCTGGCTGGAGGGCTTGGCTGATTAGTTTTAAACTGGTCTTTAACATATGATGCTGCTTGGCACAGCTTACTCCATCTTTTATATATACTTTGACCTTTATGTTACAGTGGTTCTGACTGTTTTCTTTTTTCTAGACGTCCTGTATGCTTATTATGCCCTGATTTGATATTGTAAATTAGAAGTGTGTAGGCAAGTTAGTCAGGTAGGCAGTCTAGTTCCCCATCTTATTGCTTAGATGGCTGCAGAAAAATAAGTGTAAGTAGTTTTTATCTTGTTTCTCTGTAGAATTGTTTCTCTTATGTAGAACTGTTGGTATTTTCTATTTGATTATTTCTAGCTTCCATCCTATTCTTTACATAAATTCTTTTAACTTCCCCAGTGAGCTTTTCTGCACCCATCAGTGCTGTTCTTCTTTTCAGCTTCAGCAACTTTACACAAACCCACCTGTGTTCCTGGAAGGTGAATTACCCAACACTGCAGCCTGCTACTTGTAACTAAGGTTCATGACCCAAGAGTGTATTTACCTCTTGTGAGGATCTCTCATGAACGTCATTTCTGACTTGGGTTCAGCATCCTACTTCTACACAACGGAGGCTGCTAGCCTGTGGGTGTTCACTGCTAGGAGGGATCTTCATTGTGTTGGCATACACACAGCTCCCCTAAGGAGCTGCTGATGGCTGCATCGGTTGTGCAGTGCAGCATATTCTTTGTACCTTCAGATTTTTTAGCTTCCTAGCTGGATGGGCTGCCTTTCTCAGTTCATCCCATCAGGGCTAGCTAATTGGCTGCCCCTTGTTTCCTCATTGTAGCTCAGATTGACTATGACAGCAAACTATTTTTTTTTTCCATTTCTAGCAGTTGTTTTGCGGGCTGAAAGCATGTATCTGCTAGATTCAGTTTCCACAAAGCATTGCTAATTCTCATGGCAAAATCTGGGCTGGAGAATCCCAGGCAGACCTCTCCACAAACACTAATGTGTTTCATATATTCTTGGCATTGATAGTGTCTCTGGTAATCTGCCTTTTACATAGAAGGACACCTCAGCAAGTGCCTCTCCTTTGTCTACTCTCAAGTATGTTGTGCTAAACAGCTTATTTCTGAAACCCTTCTGATAGTGTAAGCCATGTGGTTCTGGGTTTAACTACCTGATGTGAGGGAACTGCAGCTGGATGTATCAAATAGTGGTTATTGCTTGCATCTGAGTACATTTTTATTGAGGGTCACTCCATTGGAAGCAAATCAAGCAAGGAAGAGGGATTAATTCCAGAGTCCCAAAGACATTGTCCATATAGGAGGTTCGTAGCTATCAGACAGAAAGTATCAATTTTCTTTTTTCAGAAGAAATTCCTTTGGTCTTGATGAGGAATAATAAAATCCCACAGAACACAGTTCATTAACACAGTTCAGTCTGGGATTGCTAGTTTACCACCTGTGTGTCCTCTTGTTTGCCTAAGTGGATTGTAGTTGGTAGAAATACGTTGGTAAACAGCTTATATGGGCACATATTTTAATACATAAACTTGAACATCTGCCTCTAAATCTGTCATTCTCCCATTAAAAAAACATTTCTGATACCCAGTCAACCAAAAATATCCTGATGGTTAGTTCAGTAGGAGCTTGTGAGTGGAAACAAATAGCCAGATTTGCACAAATTACCATTCAGTGGTAATGCCTCATTTTTGTTGGTGGCTGGAACAAGTACAGGCATGTTCCACTTTCTCATGTTTCACACTTTAATTTGGCATTAATGAGTTCTGACGGACATGACCTCTGTGTTTATATAGTTACCTTCTCGTTTCTACCAATCTGTCAAAGACTACATTGGGGTTTTGTGTTTGCTTTATTTTTTTAAAACATTGAGCAGCTAGCTAGGACACATACAGTTGTATATGCGTTTCTAAAATAATGTCTACTAGATGAATGCCTGGAAGTAATACCTCTATTCACCTCAGATATTATTTCAGGTCTTACAGTTTGGTTGTATATACAAATCACTCTGGTTTCCGTTTTCTGTCCTTTTGAATTTAACTTATTTAGACTTTATGAGAAAAATGTCTTCTCAAAGGTGTTATTATTTACAGACCAAATTGTGATTGTAGAATTCTTGTCTTATGAGAAACAGTGAAAAGTGTCAACCACTGTGTACAGAAATGGCGGCAGCGCGACCCTGTAACTTGTCTTGCGAGTCTTTCTTGGCTTTCAGCTTTTCTTTTGACTGCAATAATTGCACAGTTGCAAACTGCAACACTGTATCTGTTCTAAAGTGGTGAAAAAAATAGTTGCACTTTTCAACATTAAATGGCTATAAAATTTCAGTGGTTGGATTTCATTGTCTGTTTCCTTACAATCACAAATCTTCAAACCTTTTAGGGTCAGATTTCAGGTATTATTTTTGAAAGGTAACAATGTTGTATATTGCAAATATGCAGATTTTTTAGAGAATAAAAAATAAGGATTTACTCACCCAACAAAAAAAACCAACCAAAACTTAAAATGGCTTTGTTTTCTCCCTGTTTGATTTTGTTGTTGTTGTTTTTCACAACCTTAGAAGGTAACATTCGCTATTCTGTCAGAGATTTAGCACAGCACAAACCATAACAGAAAAAAACCCTAAGTTCTCAGGTCTCGAGATTTATCTAGTGCCACTTAATTACATAGATTAATTTACTGTGGCCTCAGTAGCAAGGAGTTCTCACTGCAGTCAGCAGCAGCATATTTGGGAAAATTATCATGTTGCTGCAATAGAAGAACACGTCCTCCCATGTTGCATGGGCCAAGGTAGGCTATTTTTGCCCTGTGTATTGGAGTGTATCAGAGAGCTACTCAAGACAAATGAACTCTCTGCTGCTGAAAGTCTTTAGTTACAGTGGGCAGCTCAGCACGTGTAAATAAGCTGGGACTGCAATTTAAAGGACGTTGCTGATTATCAGAGATGAATGCTGGCTAAAATATATTAGCAAGCTTGAACTAAGCCTTCTGTCCTTTCACAATGAAATAGTTGTAGTTCACCTGTTTAATGAGAACAATTCCCTCAAAATAACAGACTAATGCAGCATTAAAAGTTTAATGACTAAATCCAGCAAACAGTTTAAAAAAATAAAGTCCAACTAGATGAGTCGGTGGGCAGTGTTCATGCTTTATTTAATACATTTGCAAAGCTCAGTCCTGTGCAGCTGTTTGAAAATTTATGGAAGTCATTTCTAAAACAAACCACTTGGGTGATAGACACAGCTACGATTTCTGCTGTGTCTGTGCCAGGAAAGCCTTTGTTTTTGTGCTGCAAACACACTTTAATCGCACATCTTGTGTTTAGCCTTTTGGCTTCAGGAAACAAATTACTCCCTTTTTGATATCCAGCTGATTGTGACAGCTTCAGGTTCATATTTATTGCTTGATATCCGTTCCTTTCATAACTATACAGCTAGGACTGGCAATGGTATTGTACAGCTGAAACATATATTGTGAATGCAACATAATGCTCACCAACTGCCCGTCTGCTGTGTTATCAAATGCGCCTGTATGATAATACTGTTGATTTTGATTGCTTCTTGTACACAGATGTCCTTTTAAAATGTGCTTGAACTCCTGATAGATTTCCAAATATTTCCAATTGACAGCCTTCTTACAAATACCCATTTCAGGGAATGTGAGCCAACATTTCCATAATCATCAGTCATTCACATAGCCATCACATTTGAATATAATGAGCAAAACTGGTTGTGCTAAAGCACAAGCATTAATTGGAAGCAAATGCCAAAAAGATGTTTTCGTAATGAATGCATCGATATTTTAGTAGTTTCCCAGCATTTTAATATCTAAAATGTGTTGGGATCTGCCAACTCACTTGGTAATCTTGGGTAATACCAGGGAAGCCGCATATACTCAGTAGCTTTAAGTAGCACTGTTACTCAGCACACTTCTTGGGATTCTGTGCATTTGAGAAGCAATTACTCGCTGCCTTTCACAACCTTGGCAACAGGTGTCTGAGCAACTGCAATTTCTGTCAAGAAAAAGTGCTGTCCTGTAATCCCCAGCAACACCTTAGGGCACTACTCGTGATAACAGAATAAGGACCTGCAACATTTTACAGGGACCTGACTGTGGACCCATTCACAGCCCAGCTCAATGAAACCTGCCTGCCCTGTATGACTGCTGTGTAGAGCACGATCTGTATTCAGAGTGCACGGGGCTTTCATCAGTTTATTTGCAGTCCCCTAGATACACATTGTGCCATGGAACAGCAGTGTCTGAAACACAAAATAAGGCAAAGCAGGGCTGTAAAATCCACTTCCATCTGCACATTACAGTTCTAAAGTGGTTAAAAATAAAATACTAACTAGTTACAAAGCAGAGATACTGAGAATGCATTCAAGATTCTGTAAGTAATACAGTTCATACCTCATGGCAAGTCATGTGCAGTTCGATCAATCAGTGTTTCATTTTACATTATACTGTTGGCATGACAAAGCAGAGAAGTGTTGCCGGAGTTAATACTCCAACTCTCTTATCTGTGTCTAGAAACTGGTTCATATTGGCCATGGGAGTGTTTTAGATAGTATTTCCATCTTGTGTTATTGTCCAGTCCTGATTCCTTGGCAGACTGCCATATCTTACATATTTTGCTCCTGCAGGTTTTTTGCTTTCTCCCAAGGCTGTGCACAGTTTGCCTTCCTTGCTTTTTAAGTGGAAAATACTTTGTTTTTCAAGAGAGCTTGAGGATATTTCTTTCTCACATTTTTCTGTGTTACTGTGTAATTTTCCTTCCTTGTGAAAGGAGGTGTGGCTTGGAGAGTTCACAGAAGCTATGGCTACCATTTAAATTCTGTACTGTTGTCTTTCCTGTTGTGGGAGGTTTTACAGGGTATTTGCTGGGAGAGAGGGAAAAGAATTAAGGAAAATTGATCTTATTTGGGGGAGGGTTTCTCTGTGATCGTTCAGGGAAATAAATTATTCTCTGTTCAAGCTTCCCACCAGGTTTTAATTGACACTGTAGGTAAATATACATCATGCTAAGGAAGCTTGATCATGCTCCTCTTTAGAAAAAAGTTTCTAACCTCTAACATTATTAAGGTGCACAACAGATAACTTTTCAATAAAAATAGCTGTATTTTCTCTAAGGTGACCAAATAAGTAGCTTTTTTCTATTTCTAACTGACTTCTGTGGACGTATCATGATGTTATAGTGTTGCAGTGGATGAAAATTAGGTGTACTACCTCTTCCTTTCTTAAAACATGTCTGTAGTCAATGTTTTCAACCTTTAGCTTATACATCTTTTTCCTCCACTGCTCAAAAATGTTGTGGATACAAAAATTTTAGCTGGATTAAATACAGTATTATAAAGGCAGGTTCATGAAAGAAAATCCTGGAAGAGGCCATAAAATATGAAGATATGACATCTGTCTCAGGTACTTTGAAGGGTTTGCTAGAGGAAAGATGAAATAGGCTTGCTGTGGTTTTATGCTCTTCCCTCAAATAGTCATTGTCAGAGAGAGCATGCTGTGCTGCATGGACCTTTGGTCTGACCAAGGACAGCAGAATCATGTCTTCAGTAAAACATCAGTACATTATGTTATGGTATTACAGCAGTGACTGAAAAGAACAAACCCTACAACTGTACACAGATTAAAATAGGAATTGTATGTGTGCTGTAGCTGTTCACATAGCTGGAGCTGACAAGAGAAGCAGTGCTGTTCTGAATTGCCCTGACTCTTTTATGGCCATATTTCTTTTTTAATTTTAAGGTGTAAGATTATTGCATTCCCTTTCTCTTAAGACCAGTGGCCTATGAATCTGGTTACAGTTCAGGTTCCCCTGGCGACCTGGATTTTGAAGACCTTCTGTATAGAATAACTATACTTCTTTCTGTCTTGCCTCTAGTGAGTATATTCTAACTATGGAAAGAGGGCTGACCTGTACTTGGCAGTCTGCACAATATGGCTAAACAGCTAATACCCTCACTCGAGCTCCTCCGCCTCTGTTTGGAACTGTGGTGCTCTAGCAGAGAGATTTCTGCCTGTAACAGAAGTGGAAAGATTGTCCTTCTCCATAAAGCACATTTTAGTTTTGTGGAAACACTGCAGTGAGCATGCTGCCATTGCTTACACTCTTTTCTTTCACAAACACTCTAGCAGACTCTAATGCTCTGACTATTAGGACAGAGATACTGATTTCACTGGAAGGCAGTGAGGTGTGCAAAAGTGATGTGTTTCCATGGCCCCTGTTAGTGAGCAGATGGGCTGCTGCTTCTCGTACTAATTGGACTACTTCAGTCAGCTGTGGCTTCGTTCCCAAGTATTAATCCATCAACTTTGAGGCTGGAACTCACAAAGAGATGTTTTACCACGACCAGGTGGTCTCGGCAAGTGCAGCTATTGAGATGTAGAGTAGATTTTTGTTTGTACATGTCTTCCTGTTTGGACATCCAGTAGCCTCAAAGACTCCAGCTTGGGTCCAAAACTCCAACTCATTCTAATCAACTTGCAGGTGTCCTAGACAGGTGGAGATGTCATGGAAGTGCTTTTGAAGCACTCCTCCCTATCTAACTACCATCATTTCTACCTTGTCAATGTTCTGATACAGTAGCTGGGCTCCTGCCAGTGCAGCCAGCCAGAGAAGATTTGGGAAAGCCGGGAGAGTGCATAGTCTGTAATGGAGAGGGAACAAACACCTAAATTTTGAGCAAATGGTTTGTATTTGCCCAGAAGTCTGCTATTACGCCCTTACCACCCAATACAGAAACAAATATTCTAATTTTGTAGCAAAATATCTGAAAGACAAATGATTAAGCTATTGGCCAGGTATTACTTCATACCAAACTAGCACTATTAGATACTCCTCTATCTTGGAAGGACTATGAAGAATTCTGTTATACTGCATACAAAATATGTTAACTCTAATAAAAGAAGAACTTAGCTGATAGGCAAGGGGCTACCCTCCTACCTCTTCTTTAAAACACATCATCTATAATGCCTTTTGTATGTAATGTAGTGCCATTTTTTTTCCATGCCATCAGTCTATTAAACTTAGAAATAATCCGAAGTAGTTTGCAAAATTTTCTGAACCTATTTTTAGCATGAAAAATATCATCCAACCTGTTGAAACTATTTTTTTCAAGATCAAGTATTTCTTCTTCAAGAGATTGCAGGAGACCAAGCTTCTGATGTGGAATTTAAGGGCAATAAGAGAGTTGGATGCAGATGATCTTTCCCTGCACTCCTTACAAATAGAGGAGTTACCTGGAGTGAGAGCATCTTCCAAGGAAACAGAGGACTGAAATCTGTCATCTCAATTAGTCAGAAGAATGTCATGAGTCCTTGTTTCCTCCATCTCAGCTGCTACTCTGGGTATTGTAGCTTTATTCTTTATTGTTGTGGCTTTTGCACAAACACTGAAATTTTCATGGAAAAAGAAAAGGTCATAGTTGTGAGGTAGTGAAGACACAGGAAAGTGGGAGAGACCCCTGTTCATATGTAACTACTAATACAGTGCAGGACTGCACTAGCAGAAGGTGGCTGATACCTACTCTGGGATAAACAGTTATTTCACTAACAGGGCATCACACAGCTGCAAAATGGAGAAGTGGTTATGCTAGGACTTGAACTGATGCCATCTTCACCGTGCAAACTACTCAGCAGTTCACAGTTATGTGACTGCTGCATTTATATGTATGTATGCTTCTTCATCTTACTGTCTTCCAGAGTGAGACTTTTTAGGAACCTATTTACTCTTTACAGGACAGGAAAAAAGCTCTAGCAACTGTTCTGCCTCACATGTTGTTGCAGTTACACTGAATTCCAATGGAGAAATCAAATCATCAGCCTGTGTTTAAAATTCTATTTCTACCTTCTATTGAGTACAGCTATTATCCTTTTTTCCCTCTCTCACACATGGCAGGAGCTTTTCACAGTCCATTTCATTGCAGCATCCTAGAGAAAGCTGACCTCCTGACCTTATTTAAACTAAGTTGTTCAGTAACACTCTACTCATTTCGCTGTTAGATGAAATGAGCAGCAAGTTGCATACACAGCCCACGTCATTATGGGTGATTTAGGATTGTGCCATATCCATACACAATCCTGGCACCTCTAGCTGATAAATGTGCAATGGCAGGACCATTTTAGTAATCTTCCTATCATACGTTCCCAAAAGATATTGCAGCCATAAGAATCTGATGAGGAATCCTAGTAGAACTGCCCGTGATGTGAATAACTTTGGACAGCATCCTACCTGTCAGACCCCTGGTAATGTGCCACCAAAGGAAGTCGTGCAAACACACCACCACCAGCATTGCTGGAACAATTACAGTAGATCATTTGACAAGAAATGCAGTTTTGTCATTCATCAGTCATTAAGTTCCATTAATATAAATGTGAGCTCACTTCTCACTACAAATAGATGAATGAAATACAGAATATTGAATAGAAGGTTTCTCTCAGATAAAAGAGTTAATGGACTTGTGGTTTGCAGGAATACAATGAACTTTACTTGTCCTGAAAGAACTTCTTTTTTTTGGATCACGGGAGGAAGGCTGGATACTCCAGGGGACAGCATGATTTTAGTTTAAATATGCAGGTAGCGATGAACAAAAACATGCATGTTGTGTCGTGATTACAACAGGATCTGATTTTTCTGTGCTTCCAACACTCCAAATACGTTTAGGAAGTTTTTTACTTTTTATTTTTCTCCAGAGTTAGGAAAAAGTAAATATGCTGCCCCTCTTTGCTTTTTTTCCTATTTCCCCTCTTTTCTATTTTGTAGTCTTTACTGCTATTTGAAATGTTTTTCTGCCCAGACAGAAAAATTAGACTTTTTGTCTAGACAGGAGATCTTTACTCTTTCTGAAGACAGTTATTTAAAGCAGAGTCTTAGAACAGCATTTATCAACATTATTTGCACTACACACCCAGTCTAGGCACAATCAAAACTCTGTTGTTCCTCACCCTTCACTTAAGACCAGAATAAAATATGGTCTCTGTCCAGGAGTGCTTACAGTCTGATTTAAAATGTTTTTCACAGTGATGTTGTAAAATGCATCTTTCTCTATACAGCTTTAGGCTGCTGGCACCATGCATAGACATGTCTTCAAAGCCTCCTGATTTAAATTCTCCGCAGTGTATGCGCGCTGAGAACTGCTGCCTGGATCCATGGAAAACCTCACTGACAGAGTGAACGCCATTCTGACTCTGAGCACTCTCTCATGCCAATACTTAAATCACAACCATTGCAAGATTATATTTTGGGACTGGTTTGTAAAATAGGCCCATCTTTTTGGAACATTCATTGTAGATGGATGATTTTGTTTCAAGGAAGCCAAGTGACATGGATAGATGTAGCCAGATGAGTCTCTCAGTTGAATTTTATAGCGTTGAGTTTTTCTGTTTACTTGAAAACGAACAAACTGCTCTTAATTATTGTTTTCTTAATGAGGGTATTGCAGGCAAAGTGGCTTAGATGTACAGTGTATCAAAGCAACTGTTGAGAAAGCTCTGATGTGTAATAGCATAAGAAGGCAGGATGGCAAACGTAGTTGTTAGCCTTTCAACAGCATGAAAATTATTGTAAAGATAAGAGGAAAAGAGTTGAGGAGGGTGTTGCGAAACAGTGAATTGCAGTATCATTATAAAGAATAGAAAGGTGCATTTTCAGAGGAAAAAATGCTAAGGAGCTATGAGAACTGAACATCTGAGGAATATTTGTCAAGAAAAGATGGATATGAGAGGGAAAGAGTTGCAGAGTTTAGTTAATGGGGAAAAGATGGCTATATTGGCATGTAATGAGAAACTGGCTTGTGAGCTACATTGTGGGTTGATTTAAGTCCTGTGCAACTGACTAGCATTAGTCGCTAGCATTTCATGGGATGTAAATTAGACCAAATACCATCTCCTGATGTTACTGAGGTAAATTAGTTGGGTTAGAGATTTGAAGGCTTTTACTGTATTTGCTGAGAACAGCAATCGGAAAAAGGCGGCTGATAGCCTCAAGTGGGGATAGAGATGATTTGAAGGTACAAAGGGATGTTGAGACAGTAGGACAGAAATACTACAGTACAAAAATCTTAGTGTTGAGAGCGTTTTCCAGTGGTCGAATGAGGGCAAATGAGGCATTCCTAAATCAACAATCATTGCAGTAGTAGCCAGAAACATAAGAGGAGGTTGCAGTTTGCTGATGGTTACTGGAGTACTAAATGGTCTACTGGTACACTAGAAAAGACTTTAGCTTTTTTTATAAGTGTGTGCTGAAGGCAAGTAGAAGGGTTAACACGTTTAGGCCAAATCATCACCTGTTGAAGATTTAACTGAGATCAGCAGAATGTCACTTCTTCCAAGTTGTGCAGATTTACACCAGTGCAGGTTTGGGACTCAGCCTTTTCTCTGTATGTTCTGCTTGAATAAATAGTACATAGTTAGACAACGGACTTGAAAGGACAGTCAGGAAAACACACTGGAATACTAATGACCTTGTAAGAATGATTTATATTTTGCACCTAAGAAATTCTGGAGGAAAATGAAGCAAATTAAAAACGTAAAGTAATTAGTATATTAATAAACAACCAACAACCACCCCAAAACCTGGAGTTGGATACCTACCAAAAATCAAAGATGTTGTGGAGCTGGATCTGAAACACTGAAACCTGTTATGTAAATGTAAGTGTAAATCTTAAGGCCAGTATAAGATGACAGTTTAGTTAATAGCAAGGGAAAAATCAAAATGAAAGTGCTGTGAACAACACAGTGAGGCAAAATAATCATACACATTTATCTAGCACTTAACATTTCCAAATTGTATGACCATTAAATAATGCAGAAAGTTGCATTGATCTTAGATGCATGGAAAGAAATAAAAGACATGCCATATTTCTAGGGACTCTATAGCTATGAGCAAGCTGTTATTAGACTGGAGGGCTACACTAGAGAAACACTTTGACTAAAGAATTATGGGTAATTTAAAACAAGTAAAGGGGAATGAGTGCTTTCTATCTGGATTTAACAAAAAATAACATACAGAGAGGTTAGATAGAGCAGCCCTTGGAAAAAGAAGTAATTGGTGTTTGAGACTGAAATTGATTTAACTGGAGTGTTTAAGAGTATAAATTGGCAAACAGCAGATTATGTCTTTCTGAAGGAAAAATCAACTGTGCTATTAAAAATTGTTCTAAAGACATATCAGGAAATACACTTGTACAGAGCAACCATCATTCTAAGATACCCAGTGTGTGTTTGGGTACCAGCCTCTCCCTACCAGGGCCGTTGTGGCAGCCGCAGCACCCTCCTGCCCGGTGGGAGGGCTGGAGAGCCCTGTGCCCCGGAGCCGGCCTGCCAGCGGGCACAGGGCAAGCAGGGATGTCTCAAAACTTATGTATTCTTATGCCTTTTTATCATAGCCATATTTTCTAATACAGGCTTATCCTCAGCATTCATGGAAAAGCATCTGAAAGTCATGGGCCAAAAAGGCCACCTTCTACAGACCATGTTATGCCTCATGTACTCATGTACTGACTTGATTGTGACGAAAAAAAAGAAATATCTGAACAAAATGGTGATGATCTGCCCAAGTAATTAGAGATGTGACTGATCTCCCTGGGGCTAATTCTTTTGATAAAGTTAAATAAATATATACCTAGAGGGTTTCCTGGATACAGTCACAAAGTTCATTCACTCTCAAACTTGGGAAATATATCAGGGTAAAATCATAGTAATTGACAGCTCTTTGGTCCGACTGACTCTCTGATACTGCCAGTTGACTTCATTACGGGAGTGGGGACTAAGGCACGACCCAAGTTCACAGAAAAGGGACTGTGCTCAGAGTGCTTGGATTTGTGGTGAATTTGTATGTTCATAGCCTTAGATGGATTTATTTTTGTAGTTGCTATATGTGAGGGCTTTTTGTAATTGCCATCTGTGGAATGAAAGGCAATTCAGGCAAAAATGGGTACAGTTGCAAATATTAGAAAATATGGCTATGATAAGAAGTCATAAGAACTTTATGCAAATGTTCCATCTACAATGGAAGGGCCAGATTCTAATATCACGCATGATGCGCAGTGACATATTTTTCTTAGGTATGCTGGGATACCCACACTGCATCTGAGATTAGAATCTGTCCGAAAAATGGATCATTGGGATATGAAAGAGTCAATGATGAGGAAAATCAAATTTTACTGAGCTTTTTTTTCCTCACCCTTACTATGTGAGACTTGGCTTTCAGCATAGTTTTTGATCTTTGTAATCTATTAGGAAAATTTGCAATAAAAATAGTGAGAAAATGTAAAAAACCATTTGCCTTCTTAAGAAATTCACATCTTTAAATTCAGACAAAGAAGCGATCTCTGTATGCCCATTTGCTCTGATCAGCTAGCAAATTTTGACTATGTGAAGCATTACCTGAAGCAAGCAACAGCGACTCCATTACCAGGGGAATTCCCCTGAGGTGGTGTTACCAGCTGTTGGTAGCAGTATAGTTCTGGTGTTGTGGAAGTAGTGTGCAGGATAATTTACTCTGCAAATCCTATAATCAGCAGCAGTATCTTCATTTATTTAAGTCCCAAACTTTATTCTCTTTATTTTCCCCCATATCCAGATACTGTCTTTTGTACTTGTCTCTTTGGGGAGGAGGTAAGTGAGATTTGGATACGAGCCATAATTATTCTGGGAAAATCACCCTGTGGCACTGATTTATATGCAAAATCTTGCCCTGCAGCAGCTTGACAGCTACACAAGGCTAGGAAGGCAGAGGCTACAGAGCTTCTCTCCTTCTTAAATGATACATTTATGGCCCTTGTCTGTTGTCTTTAATTCACTGTGACCCAGGTTTAGCAAGAGAAATTGGTGCAGCTATTCCATTGTCATCTCCAGAGTAAAACAGCACCAGTCAGGTAAGAAACTCACCTTGGACAGGGGAGGTTTGATTTTCTAATGTCATGGGAAGATGAGGGGTGCAGTGAACCCAGCTCCCATGCACCGTCCAGGTGCAAAGCTGAAGAAGCTCTGGCAACACTCCACAGTTAGAAAGCCCCTTGTGATGTTAGATTTCTTCAGTATTGAATAGCAGCTGCAGCAGGGTTTCCATGATTTCGGATGAAGAGCGGTTTCTTAGAACGCTATTTAGAGTGCGAAGGGCTGGCTGATATTTTGAAGTGCAGTGTTCCTAATGACTTCAATGGAAATAAAAATATCAATTGGTTCTGAAAATGAGGCCCCTTGTCTAAAATGGCCAGGTGCAAAGGAAAGGACCAAACCCTTTGAAGAATGAGTCTTGTGTTGTATCATTATTACATATCCATTTTGTTATATGTGAGCTGAACAGTTTTTTGTTCCACAGAGGAATCTTATGGCAAACAAAAGGCTACTAATGCAGAAAAATTCTAATAGTAAATTTGGTGTATTTAGCAAAGGCTAAAAACACAACAATGGTCACTGCAATTGTTTTTCTAATCTACAACTTCTCAGTTTATTCTGAGAGTAGTACCCCTGTGTTAGTGATGTTTCTGAGACCAGCTGAGAGAAGCTATAAATCTTTGTAACTCACCAGTGAAGCAATAAAATTGCAATGACAAAATGTTTCTGAACTTTTGCAGGAAATATTCATTAAGACTGACTGTGAATATTGAATAGACAGCTGAAAGTCCACATAGTTTGAAGATGTTAGCTTTAATCAAGATTTTGCTTTTCAAATACTGTTTAAACTAACCATCTATCTTCAAATATTCTGAAAATAGAAGGATTTAATTCGTCATGTATACGCTATATAAATACTAGCCAGATGCTGTTTACTGAGCTACTTTTTTGGGCATGTGTATTAAGGTATTCCTTTACACAAAAAGTTTTCAGTGTAAAAAATACGTATCTGCTTATCTTTATATAATAATATACATTTCAAAATATCATATTCTTTTAAAAACATAGTAGTTTTTATCACAAGTGTCATGGAATATATCTGCAGTTCTAGATTTTTAAGCTGCAGCATCAACAAACAAGTCAACTTATACAGGATCCTGCATCAAATGAAACTTGAATGCTGTGCATGACCAAAAAGTGTGTGTCCTATCTGCCTCCTTTCCAGTTGCTTTCTAATGTCACGCAGGGACACTAAGACCCTAAAGAAGTCTTAGGCATGCGGATAATTAATATGCTGCCTTGTAACAAATACTGAGCACACTAAGAGGTCAGTCTGTACAGATACACTGTTTCCATTCTTCTGCAGTTTCAAATTAGCTGAAAGGTTTTGGTGTCAAGTCTCTAGTTCAAAATCTTTTATTATGTATGCAGTTTTCGTAAGGTTTTGAAACAGTATGATATTGTTGCTCATGCAGCAAAGAATTAGAATTAAAGATCTTGTTTGTATGATATTATGAACATTAATTGGACTTTGATGGCGGACAAGGATCCCTGTATCTTCTACAATTTTTGTGAATTGTCTAAACATTCTGTCCGCTGCAGTCACACAAATCTCCATGTGTACAGGATAAATAAATTCCTTCATTGTCAGAAAATAATTTTTTAAATATGTAGCCTTAATGTATGCATGATCAGTTCACACACATTTGTCCTTGGAATTATTTGTTCTCTGGTCCTGAAATAACAGTGCTTCTCCCCCCCTCATGCTTATCATAGTGTATTTATGGGCAGCAATATTTTAATCTCTTAACTTTGTAAGTCTTGTAAAACTGCTAATGCACAGTAGAGTCCTCTGCTATCACTGGCTTTCTCTTCCTCAGCTGTCTTCCACTGCACATTAATGCTTAAATTTATTTACCTTGAATGTGAGGACCAGGACTCTGCATAATCTTGCTCAATGTAGCTGGCAATCTCAATTTTGGGCCTCCCAACCGCTAGTTTTCATTTCCTCCCTCTCCTCCCACCCCCCATTTTTTTCTTTAACCATTGAGTTAATCTAAGATTGACTTGACTTTGTTTGTATTCTATTAATGTATTCTTTAGTTATGTGTATTTTAGTCTAAAATTAGGGCAAACATTTTTTAAAAAAATGGATCTTCTGGATTTAGTCAAAATTCTTATAGAAAACGGAGTATTCGACATAAATTCAGGTAGAACATGGTTTGATTTTCTTGTTTTCATTAAATCAAACAGTATGATTAATAAATATAATTTCATGGCAGTATTAATTTCTCTTACATGGCAGGTGTGCAAGTGTTTTCTAAAAATAAAGAATACTTCCAATATATGGAAGAAAAAGACATAACCTCTTCGGAAGTTTCAGCAATTTTGAAAGACAATTGTGTGGGCTTTTTCCTATTTTCTAATTTTTTTCTTCTTTTCTACTTTTTTGTGTGTTTGCATTGGTGTTGATGTGCATAGAGCGTAGCCTAGCTTTGTGTAGAGCATGGTAGTTAACAACTACAAGTGCTGTGTGAAGTAGTAGAAGACAGTTGAGGTCTTCACGTTAGAGTGAAGGGGAGAGAGTGCTGAGTCAGGAAGATCTGCCCATTGCTCTTGAGAGCTTCACTGTACAAGCGGTCAATTATCCACTTCTGTCTTGGTCTGAAAGTGTCTACCTGATGTAGTACTAGCCACCACATGTGCAAAATTGACTTGAAGGAGTGGCAAATTAAATCTTTCTGTTTTCTTTTATCTATCTAAAAGAAGTGTCAAATCATGCAAAGATTATTCTTCTGTCTGAGTTACTTCTTTAAAATGTCACAAATACCTGAAGAAGTGATTGTGCTTCAGAGCTGCAGAAGCTGTTCTGGGGCCCTGCTCCAATGTACAGCAGTTTCTGCTTTCATATTCGAGCCACTTCAGAGAAACTTAAATGAAACTAAATCATGAGCTTCCTGCAAGGTGAGAGCAGAATATGTTTTCTTTCAATGCTGGTTTTGTGCCAAATGACGCATACCAAATTTGTGGTATAAAATCCAGGGGAAATTGGGAGGAAAATGGCTGATGTTAGATGGTACTTTTCTTAAGTTTACCCAGGATAGAAAACATTTATATGGGATTTTTCTGTCTGACGGCGAAGTGAGCACTCATGCCTTTTCTCTCCTGACATCCTACTTGTTGCAAAGTTAGGTGTATGTGTAATGCAGTCTGTGAGCTACAGCTGGGGTTCTGTTTTTATGTTACTCATTCTAAAACAGGCAATAGCTTTAGCTGAGTCAGAATTTTGTCTTTATTTTCATCTTACATTTTTACCCGAGTAAAGAACACTTGTTACCCCTGTCATTGTCCCTTCAGCCAGGAATTTCGGTGCCTAGAGAGCTTCAAACAGGGCTTCTTATGGCAACACGGAAAAATGTGATTGTTACTGAAGCAGCCTAAAGGTAAGGCCTTTCAGACACTACTAAAGATAGAAACTGCTTGTCAGTGGAGGTAATGTTGCTACGTGATTCTCCTGTCAATTTGAAAATACTTTGCATACTCAGCATTTCTCTAATTTCCCATGCCATACAACCCTGGTATGTCATTAAAAATAAGTGATGCCCAGTGTTGCCTATGCAAGATTGGAGCCACACTTTCTCTTAGGGCTGACTCGAGCTGAAAACAATTGAGCTGCTTCTGGTAGTAGACTCCTAGAAGCAGCAATTAAGCAATCCTACCAATCATGGCTTTGCCACTGCAAAATTTTTGAAGCCAGAGTAGCAACTTCTGTAGCTAATGGGGGAATGAGGACTGCAGCAAGGAAGCAAGCTGGGTCCTTCTTGCAGCAGTCACTCCTTCACTCTCTCCATCCAGTTGTCAGCAGCAGCGTTCTTTTCAGGGCTCAGTTCCTCTTCTGCTCCCTGTTCTGCCTCTTGCTTTCAGAGCAGCAGGGCCTGGTTTTCACTGCACCAGCGGGAAGCATCCAGCGGGCTCTGCCTCCTCTCCCTGCACCCGGCACCTTCAGCGCAGCCCTGGGTGCTCACACAGCCCCAGTCTCTCCGGTCATGTTTGTGGTGCCAGAGCCAAGGAGTCTCCTGAGGAGAGGCAATATTCCCCGTCAGGTCTTGTAGCTTGATGCTGAAGCATGTTCATGGCAGACAGAATCTGTAGGGAGTTCAGATAACAAATTTCTACCAACAAAAATCGTGCAGCTTGGTTAAAAGCATCTCTTAAGTTTCAGTAACCCAAGCATCTGGCCTGCCATGTTTCAAGCTTTTCTTCTAGATTACAGTGATATTTGAGTCACTTAATTACAGCAATTATATTATTTTTAACAAGAAAAAAATATTTTGTCTTAATTTCTTACTTCAAAATGATTAGAACTTTTTTTAAACCTTCCATTAAATTCAAGTGTGGGATGTATTGTCGTAATAAATAGCTAGATACAAGAGTTTATAACAGGAAGCATTAGACCAGCCTCATTTTATCTAGGGAAAGACGTGCTCTTTTTCACTTCAAAAGGAAAAATAAAAAAAATCACAAAATTAATTCTGAGGACCCTAAGTCGTTAGTCAGGGAAACATCCTATTGAAATCAAACTCTTATGTATTGGCCAAACAGCAAAGTGCATACTCATATCTGTAGAAAAATTATTTCAGGCTAACACAATTTTTTTGAAAACATCTGCTCCTCTAATTAGCATACTGAGTACTTATTATCTGTATTTGTTCAAAATGCCAGACTGTTTCATTACAATGGGAGATATTGTGATGTAGAAAAGTTCAACCAGGAATAAAAAGCAGCTATCACTATTGATTTTTTAAAATAAAATATTACATAAAAATATTTTTTTAATGTTTTATTGTAACAATAAAAAGTAGTAGTACTAGAAGGTCATGTGTCAGGAACAACATATGCCAAACCATGAGGTACAGACCTACAACAAAAGTTTCATCTAATAATAAAATTTCACTCTTTCTTGATTGTAAATATTCAAAAACTATCCCTTTACCCCTCCAATTCCTCTTTCAAGTGATATTTTAAAAATGTTTTGCTTTATCCTGAATATATTTTACACTGCCTGCAAGATACAAATTCCAGAGCCCAGTCTGTTAATCAGCAGGATCTGTTTACCATGAAATAATGCCGTGGTAAGCTCTGATTGCAGGTAAAAACCTTCGCTTGGAGAATTACCCTAATGTAGCAGGGTGAACTAACGTTTGTGGCATCCACTACGAAAGCATAGCTAGCTCAATCCCTCTTACGTTTTCTTGCAGCTTCATATTATTTTTTGTAATTGTCTCAAGCCCTAGACTCTGGCTTTTCAGCATTTCAGCTATTTTCTGCTCTTAAATGTTAACAAATACTGGACGCCTTTGACTGAAGTTGAAAGCAACTTTTAAAACAGATATATGACATTCTACCATTTAGAGGGATGCACACCACTTTCTCACCTGGGACAATGAGGAATGAAACAATGGCTACAGATAGAAGAAAAATGTGGCTCTGCTGAACCTAAACCTCTGCCAGCGTACTCACAGAAGCCTCACTGTGGACAAAGTGGGCTGAACCGGGGAGTTGTTGAGATCTGTATCATCTCCACTGATGACTCATTTTATAAGTATCTGTAGGCAAGTATTTAACTGTCTCTGGATCAAATTCTCCTTTGTGGTAAATCCAGGAAGCTTCATGTATTTTGTTGTACGCGTGTCAGCTGAGGAATTTACCCAAATTCTTTCTCTGGAATATGTCAAACTGGTGAATGGACTTAGCATTATCCCTCTAATATTAAAGATTCATAATATATTTTGGGCTTTGAAAAGTAAAACCAGTTACCAGGCTGATAAAAAAAAACAATTCCTTGACTCCCTCGCTATTGCTTTTAAGAGTAACACCAATTTCATTTTGAGTAGGGATATGTCAATCTGAGCCTAAACGAGTGTGAATGAAAAAAATTTTGTTACAAGGAAGAACGAAGATATGTTCTGCCATTGTTTAACAGAAAGACAAGGTTGTACTACCTTTATGACTGTTTCCTTTCGCAGCTCTATTAGTCAGGGATATAATTTCAGAAACTTTCCATATGCTAGATGTTCAGCTGGGCTTTTTTCTTTCTCTCTAGGTTTTCATAGATTTTAGACTACTTCCCTTAAATGAAAAAAACTCTTCAAAGTGGAATATACTGCTAGGTTCAGTCACGTCTATTCTAGTAAGAAAATTTATACTCAATAGGTTCTCTGGTTATTATTAGTTCTTTCAGCACAACGTGAATTTTTTCTTGACTTTCTTCAGTAATTTTTTTTAATTGTGAATTATGTTATTCTGAATTATTGTTCTGTCAGTGAAGGGGAAGGGTTAAAGAGAACTGTCAGTAAAAGAGAGGTGGACTGTGGTTCTCAGGCTTTATATTGGTGTTGCATATGCAAAATCACGTTTGCTAGGACTATGGGTGACACCGTACAACTCTGAAAGTTCTTGAACTATTGCTGTTATGGTAGGTAATAAGGGTAGATACAAGGCTCTTCTAGGATGAGGAAAATTTATTTCATTGCCTTTCACAAAAGTTACTGCTTTAGGAAGTGGAGCTTGGGGTATGGTGGAGACAGAAGGTTGCTGAATTCTTTGATGGTAGTATCAATTTTTTAAAAAGTCACATCCAAGGATGAAAAAAGGCCTTGTGATCAGTATATTACTTTAGTTCTTGGACAGTGTAACTGGTAGTGGAAGTGCATTGCTAGGACTCCTCTAAAATATACCTTCCATGACTCACAGATAAATCCCATGGCATAGGAAAGCGGAAAACAGAAGAAAGTGTTAGACTGCATTTATTTTAGTTTTTTCCTCCATGCAATTCATGTGATTCAATGGGAGGAGAGTCTAGCCCAGCATCCCCTTCCAGCTGGAGATTTCTTACTCCCAAAGGTATCTCTGGAATGTAGGGGAGCAATGAAGCAGGGGTTGCTAAAAGCCACTAATTAGGACTGTAATTAATGCATAAGGATACGTGAGGAATCCTCTCTTATGGGATGCAACACAGTATTTTGGCTATAGTTTCTGTCAGTGTTAGGTCCAGGATTAGCCTCCTTGGATTTTACCTAGAAGTAAAACAAATGTTCTCTGTAGAATGAACAGTGGAGCATTTTACGTGCAGCTGCATGGAAGCTTCAAGGGAATTGGCTGATGAGGCTTACCTCTGTCTGCTGTACTTCCTTCTGCTGTTGGAGGAAATAAAAATTCAGGGATCATATGTTGGAGCTATGCAATGGAGAAGAAGGGCTTTTGAAAGCAGGGAAGTTTGCTCTTCAGGAATAATACGATTTGTAACAGGAGGAGGGCCTGAGTGGAAGCTCAGGAAAAGAAATTCTGGGTAGTTTGACATCATTTAGGGGAGGTAACCCATGTCTTCAGCAGTTCCTAGGCCTTTGGACAAAGTTTTAAGGGAATCAAGGCACTAATTCGAGTCCAAAGGAACTGGTAGCAGAAGGGCTGCATGCTTTGACATATGAGCAATACCTTGAAGAGGTGCAACTCCTAGCAAGATGCAATACCTAGATTTGAGTATAATTCTGGAAGGAGGAGACTGTGATTCTTAACTGAATGGTAGACAGTTCACTGACAAATTCAGGCAGGAAATAATAACAGGCGGGGGGGCGGGTAGTGAGGCTATATACTGCATAAGTCTTGGCTAAAGTTATTCTACTGTAGGAAGAGAAAACTAAAGTAATAGTTAGCTTAATCCATTACCAAAATGAGTGATCCATGTTTTCATACATTGCTTTCTTCTCAACATCCCCCAAAATGCCAATATTGGCAAGTTTAAGAACATGATGAAATACTCACGCCACATCTGTATATTCGTAATACTCCGAAATACTCACCTGACTGATATACTAGTGAATTGAGTCAAGACAATGATCTAAGTTTAGTGAATGCAGCATTTGTGTGATGTTTGGGACAGTCTGGCTACAAGTTGCCTTGGAACTCAATAATAATACCTCCCCTTTGAGTACCAGCAAGCCAAAGGATTTGCTCTGAACATGCTTGTGATGCTCAAAGCAAGACTATAGCCTAAGAGGGTTGGAGGAGGGGAACTCCAAGAAGAGCAGCTGAATAGCAAGAAACATTTCTTTCTGCTACTGTGGGGGAGATTGCAACTGTCCTGTATGCTACTGATTTGCCTTGGTGAGGGCTTGTAAAGCACTGGGCTGGGGTTGGCAGTGCCCCTGCAATTCAGCAAACAATGCACCAGTGGGAGACTGTAACCAGCACAAGGCAACTATCAGCCGAGATAAGCAATCAAGCCCCAAATGCCTCATTTTCAGCAGCGAACTAATCTTAAGAATGTCTTTTACAAAAGTACTGCCTTCTTGAATTTTTTTTCCCCTTATTTCAGTGGGAAAAAACTGGCTTTGTAATTATTCCTAGTGATGGTTCATATATACAGTAAATGCAGCAGTGGATTGAGCCTAATCTGTTCCAGTTCACAACTGCAGCCCTTCTGGATTCAGAGGGTACCTTTCTTCTTGTTATACTTCTGATTACAACATTACACCTTTCGTTGCTGCTGTCTAAAAGTTTGGATCAGTGCTTTGCTGGCCACTTAACAGTATAATCTTTACAAGCTCTGGGGGAGGTCTTGTTCTGTTGCATAAGGGTTTTTTGATGAAAAAGAAACTGTGTGTTTTGTGGAGGCATGATGCTGCCAGTGCCCTGATGAACATTTGCAAATACCAGAGAATTGACAGATTAAATGTTGCAGAGCTTCTCACTGTTACAGTTTAAATTTACTTATAACTTGCATTAAAAGCCAAAGCTAGAAGTTCCACAAACTAATACTGCTAAAATTGCTGTGCTTGAGTCTGAACTGAAGCTCTGCTGCTTCAGTAACTAAGCAAAGGTATTTTTTAGACTAAAAATACTCTGTTTAACATCAGGAAGTCAAGTTGTATCAGCTTAATATTAAACTAATGTTCTTTCATATACAGCGTTATCTTCTACCATAAGTTGTGCAGCTGTTCATGAAATCTGCAACCCATCTATAGTTCGTGACATCTGGAACAGTTATTTTATCAAAAAAACCCACCATGTCTAACCTTGTATTCATCAACTTAGAATTTCTTACATTTATGTGTTTATAAATGTATACTTTCCTTTATATATATATTCCAGCAGGGTCATGCATATGTTCTAACAATTACCCACATTTAATGCTCCTTTGTGACCTTTATGCGTGTAAGGAGCAATAAAAATGCACTTGGGCCTTGTACGTGCCATGGTCGAGTTTAATCTTTCATGATTGAAAGAAGCTGAGCATGTAAGATAGAAAGTAGTGCAATAATTGCTTCTTATTCTGGAAAATACTGTTCTGTTTGCATGTGTTGGAAATATCTTCATTTGGTGCTCTGTGGAGGACTGTCTTCAGCCACATCATTTGACGTATGGAGGTTCTTCCATCACAGGAAGATAACCTTAGTCCCAGAATTAGTAACAATCCACCTTGGGTTGCCGTGTGCCTCCGATTTTTCCAATTTTTATGTGCACTGTTTTTTAAAGTTAAAATGTTGTCCTTTTGGTAGATTATTGGATGCAGTTACCTGTTAATGGAATTGCTTATGGCTGAGAACTAGAGCGAGAACGATTGAAAAAGATCTGCTAAATTTTCTAAAAACCCTAGACACATGACTTTAAGCTGCACAGTTGGTTCCATACTGAAAACAATGTCTTTGAAAGCTTAAATGACGGTTACATATATTCAGGTATGACAGGTGAATATGAGATAGGCGTTTTTTCCTAAGATGCCAGATTCCACAGGTTTTGAAAATTACACTATTCTTTGCCTGAAAACTGATTATTCCAAAAAGTATACTTCGAGGCTATTTGGAATTCTTGCTCACTGACTGTGAATCATGGCATTTTCTACCAGTAGTCTCCTGTTTTTATCTCGTCAAGAGCTCTAGGGAAAAAGAAAGGCAACATTCGTTTGGAGAAATTGTTGATTCCCCCCTCTTTGTGAATTGACTTCCCTAGTTAGAAATTAATTACGAGTTCATCTGTGTCTGAAGTTCCTCACTATTTGAAAGGTTTGTTTCTGTTTGCTTTTGGCTTCATTTATAGTAGAAGAATAGCAGAATGGAAAGTTCATTTTTAGGGGTTACACTTCCTTGTTCTCCCTTACATGTCATAATTGCATAAGGGTTGAGACAGATTTTCTTCTTTCTGTTCTTTGAATGGGATCAGCAGCAATATAACTTGATAACGAAATGGCATTGGCTCTGGCTCTGGAATTAGAAAGACCGTTCTTATGAGAAGAAACGGTCGTTTATTCAGGGGGTGAGCCAGTACCAACTGCAGTGATGTATTTTTCTACATAGACGAATGAACTGTGAAGTAAAGGTTCATTAAGCAAAGAATATCAAGTATGCAGAAAACTATAAATGTTATCAGATACAGTGTAGATGAGCAGGAACTGGAAGGAGCTTAGAAAAGTGATGGCATCAAAAAACTGACAGATTTTCAGAAAAAAATATTTGTCAGAGCTTTAAAAATATTTTTTGTTAAATTTCTTAAGTCTCCAAGTATTTCTTAGTAGCCTCTCACCTATTATAATTGCTTAGTTGCACTGAAATTGTTGCAAGGTTGGCAGATCTTAAGTGTAGCATCAGCCTGATTCCCAGAGCGAGGCAGATGCCTTTATGTTGTCGGGACTTGGGCATTTCAATGGGACCTGCAAGGAAGGGTAATAAGTAGTGGGAATAAGGATGGTGGAATTTGGCCCTAAATTAATGCCTCTTGTAGCCTTGAGGGTTTGTGTATATTACCAGCCTAAGCTATTGCTTCTAAGGGCCTGGTCTGTATATTGATTACAAAGATTTATTTTAAACAAATTTCTTCTGATAGCCGTTGTAAACCTCTGCTTTAACTTTTAACTGCTGTCTAGCCAGCTGGTTTTCTGAATTTCATTCAATGTCACAAGTATTTTTTTTTCTTCTGAATTTCAAAAAGTCACTTTTAAATACAGGGTGTCTCTCAGAAAGAAGAAATCTGAGAGAATGAAAGATAACTGAGCTGATGCTTTAGTGAGAGGGTGTCAGAGAGAGACTAAAATAAGAGAATTAAATAATTCAAGTTACGTACGGACTCACTCATTGACTTCAGACCACAAACCACAATTTTTTCTTAATGTAATTATTAACTCTTTTTTTCTTCTCACGGGACACATTGTTGAGAGTAAAATAAAAAAAAGCTGTAGTGCTTTTACTGTGTAATATTAATTTGATTCAATTAGTATGAATTCATAGATATAAATTTGCATATTAAAAAGGTAAAAAGTTGGGTTTTACCTGGGGTTCTTTCTTAATCAGTCCTTTAAATTCTCCTCTAGTTATTACAAACTTGCCTTGCAATTAAGGCCTAAAGGTTAGCTAATGGCTTTCTTAGAAGATGGGTAGGGTTTTGGGTCTAAAATAGACTTTAATGAAAACGCAGATAAATTGTTAACGGTGTATTTTTACTGATATACAATTTTTTTTCCTTTCTCTTTTGTTTTTAAAAATTGAGCTAGGGTCAGCTAATAGAAACTGTTAAAGAACAGAATTTAACATAAGACAAACATTCTTTCCTTAATAAAACTGAGGATTATGATTTCTTGCTTTTAGCATACTATAATACTATCTTGAAATAATCTGTATTTGGAGACTTTTGTGAGACAACTTTACAAGCATTCTGGAATCAGACTCTGACAGTCCAGTGAACACAAATGGTCATTGCAGGCAAAAACACAAGCTGAAAGGAATGAATGAGATTGTATATTTGATACACTTTATATTCAAAAGCTCAGTGCCTATTAAGTTAACTAGTGAGGGTACCAATTTCACCTTATGCACAATTGTTTATATATGTATATGTGCTCTTTGTTCATATTATTATCCATAAGCCAGTTCTGTGGTCACATTCCTTTCGTGACAGTAATTAAATATTCATTATGATATCTCTGAGGCCTCTAGTATCATCCTCTGCCTTTATTTGAAGGTGTCTGCCATCTTCTCGTGACTGTCAATAATTTTGAGAGCAGTTTGGGATATGTTATGAGTGACCTGGGGATAGTTAATCATAGCTTGATGTTAAATTTAGGGCATGACCATAGCATTTAGCATATGGTTCTTTCCTTTACAGTTTAGTACTGATCCTGCCTTCTAGAGGCTATTTCATTTTTAACTCTGTCTTTTCTCTACTGAAATAAGTAATCCACTCACATCCAAAACCAGCCAAAATAATAACACTAAAACTGGTGGTGTAATACTTGAATCAAACAGTGCAGAACAGCTGCAAAACTCCCTTACAATTGGATGTGGTGATTCTCTGTCCTGCAGATTATCTAATTCATACATACAACATACATGCACGTATCTCCATTGCTACTGCAGGTTCATGACAGGTCTATTTTTCTGTGTATCAAATTAATAGGCTGAGATTTCTTTCCAGTTATTTCAGCAATTTGTAATTTGTACTCCCAAAAATTTATTGAACTGATGTTCGTATTCAAAACTTTGGATACAATAGAAGCAAAATATTGAACAGTTCATGTTACCTTCAGTTGAATTCCATGTTTACGCATTTAACTCAACAGAAATTTAGAGTAATTGTCAGTATTCAGTTTTCTGCAACACAACCGGTAATGTTTTAATAAAATGGAATCTTTCCTTAATTCAACATAGCAAATAAAATCTTAATGCTTGTTTCTTCTAAGCTAAAACAATGGATTGTGGTGGACAATTTTTAACTGGTATCTTTCTTCAACCATGGGGAAAAAGTTACAGAGGAAGCAGCAAGTCTGAGAAAATATTTTAAAACTTTCATATGTAGAAGGAGCTGTGATATATAAAATGCCTCATGTTTTTATAAGATAAAATGTCTATTTGGAAAAGAAATAATTTAGGAAACAAAGTACAGTCTAAAAAAAAACCCTTTTAACATTGGGGTTTGGGTTTAGAAAACATTTGTGTGCCTGTAACACAGCAGACACTATTACAGAGCTGTACTCTCAGGATTCTCTGAACTTCTGGAAGAGAGAATCGTACTCATTGTAAATCCAACTTTTAAAAAGTTCATTACTTTTTCTTTCACTACTTCATTAAGATACTGAGATATACTGGAATGGTATGATAAGGTCTAACCTCAAATCTGTCCCTGTAATTTTTCTTTCTTGCATCTGTATGGAAGTGAGAGAATTGTTTGATCAGCAGATCCACTTTGCCCCTGAATGGGTAAGTGGTTTTGTTTCAAATGTGTTCCAAGATTTTTCAGTAGCTGTAATCAAAGTCTCACATGACTTAAAGCTTCTGAAATGGCTGCTCTGGAAGCTTTGGCCCTTCTGGTCAGCATATTCTAGTTTCTAGTGAGTACTGAAGAGAAATTCATCTGAATAAGGTAATCAAATTCATGCTGATCATGATGTGATCAGAGATACATTTTTCTAGATGAAAACTGAAATCTGTAATTCTGCATGGCTCTAAAATGAATTATATTGTATCTATTGATGCAATTATGTCTTGCATAAAAATACTCCTCATGGTAAGTAGTAAACAATTACAGTAGTGGTTTTACTAGAAGATAAAAGAATATAGCAGGTACAGCAACACTTAGAAAATTGATAAGTTGTGTATAAATAAGAACATTTATCCCTCTTCCCCGCAGTGCTTTTTGTTAAGAAACAAATCAACTACCGGAGGTCCCCTTCCCAAGCCCCAGTTAACTTTGCCTTTCTTTTGGTTGGGTCTCCCTAACTATACAGTTTATACAGTGACAGGGAAGCCACTAGAATGATTGGTTGTTTTCTCATTAGTTCATGTTACTGTTCTTCCTTTTCCTGAATGGGCATTTTAAAATCCCTACATATTCTTATTCTTCAAATCTTTATTTCTGGCCTGCTGAATGGCAATCACAGCTAATAGCTCCGTTCAGCGAACCATGCCTCCCTCTTTAACTTTACCTTTTGAACAAATAGTCAATTTTTTATTAAATGTGAATTTTGAATTGGATTGTACAGTGTTCTCCTAACGTGAAAGCTATGTCTTTATAGCAGTCTTATAAAGCATACCTCCATAATTCATCGTGTGTTCTCATTTCTCTGTGTTCTGGGTACATGTATTCTATAAATCACTTTACCTTTTATAGTCTTTATACATGACAAAATAAATTGAAACCTAAAATTGAAGTACAAAAGCAATTTATTCCTGAACAATCCAATTGGTATTTATTATGTTAGCCACTTGGCACTTCCCCTTTCTTTCTAGAACTCACAGTTTACACTGCTGTCCTCCAACTTAATGTTTATGTGTCATTATTAAAGAGAACAGTCTTCTTTCAGATTATTTCTATAGCACCATCAATGCTCAGAATCTGGAGGAAAACTTAAGGAGTATTATAGGTAGTATACCTACTGCTCATTTGCGGTATCTGAAGTTCCATATATGAAGAAATTTTTCAGATTTTCTTCACACAATCAAGGTCACCGCAGATACTTTACCTTCCACAGCCTCTCCTGGTTGGAGAGATTCGGTTGTGTGCTTTCATTATTTAGTATCAGATGGAAAGATACTTCATTTTGGTATTTCCACCACTTGTAGGCTGGGTAAAGGAGTTTGTCTCCAGTAGTTGGGATTTTTTGTTTAGAAGTCCACTGAAGGAAGGGGCCATGCTGCATCTGTAACCGTGTGTTGTGCTCTGTTTTATTAAGTTAAACTCTTCTGGGTGGCAACTGACCCTTTTTCTGTGGTCTGCCTCTTACATGCTTCCCTCTATCCAACTGAGAACAACAAGTGGTTAGTTGTGATCTGACAGACTTGATCAAACAGCTGGGTCCTCTCATAAGTCCCAGTCACTTTCACACGGTTACATTTTGTGATTATCTCATCCTTAACATGGTCATGCCAATTTACCACAAGCAGCTTGTTTCCAAGAGTAGCAGTTTTTTGCCAAAGGCCACTAATGTGGGTCGATGGTCTTGCTGGACTTGTCAACGCAAGAAGAAGTACATGCTTGGACTCAGGCGTCATGAGCGGAAGAGTTAACAAAGGGAGCAATTGGCTTGCGCTTATCTTATCGGACAGAAGTAAGGGGGGATAGCCCATCACTGTAAATTAAGTGATCTCTGGGACGTGACGGAGGCCGTGCAGGCAAAGGTTGCTTCAGATAAAGAACAGATGTTCCCCTGAGCATATACCAAGAAGCCCGCTCCAAAGGTGTGTCGAACTGCAGAGTCCCGCTTCTGACGACACAACATACCATGCCAAGAGCCAATTGACACCTAATAATTGACTTCGTCCCAACTCGCCAAGAGATTTTCAAAAGTATAAAAATTGGCACTTGAAAACTCTTTTTGGGAGGAGGAGCCACGCGAAAACCGTATCTGATGGACAGGTCGAACGGCCTGAACCTCTCTTCCCCCCCCAAGAAGGGACGCCTTTTTGGTGAGAGTCATGCCTCTGACCTTGTCAGATGTATCCCCGGGAACACATTGTTAACTAAAGTGCTAAACTATTACCTTGGGCTCAACTTTTGTAGACCGTTTATCAACGGCAATCCCGAATCTGTGATACCTGTCGCTTGAATAAATTACCTGTTGTTTCAACTTTGTGAAACTGTTTCAGTGAAAGTGCTTGGAAGGGCTCTGATGGGCAAGTTGAATCTGAGAAGTGGCTACGCACTTAACCCTTTAGACATAAACCATTGATGAAGTCTGGGACTAGGAGTGGATGCAGCCACACCTAGACTCCTCTCTGAGAGAGTTTAGAATGCAAGAGGGTCTTCTCTGAACCTCGTGACTCGACGGGAAGGCTCCTATCAGACTCCTTTACCCCCTTTTAATGTGACAACTACCTTCTGAGAGTCAAGGTCAGTGTTACATGTATCATGATCAAAACCATGCAAAATGTGCATTTCTTGAAAAGCCTGAGCGTTTTGTGTTCTGTAAGAGTTCATACCAGCTTCAGATCATTCAAACTGATTTGCATACCAGCCGTATTTCTCATGGTCTGTTTGGGAGCATCTTGCTGCCCCACAAGATGCAAGCTCTTATTTTTTGTGCTTAGGAGATCAGTGTGTCAGTGAACACCAGGAACCCCCATGCAGTGTGCACTTACTGCAGGGTTGTTGGGCCCTGGGACTTTGTACTCCACACTCTCAAGACTGATGAAGAGGGTGTTGAGTGATGTTGACTCTCCCTCACTGCTGGTAGTTGCTGTTCTGCAGTACTCATTAGTTCACTGTTGACTGGGATTTCACCTCTTTGTAATTGCTTTTCAGCAGGGTTAGTCATCTGGAAAGCCCATAGTGCATCCTAGCCCAATACTTTTCTGAAATCAGGCTCATCCGGAGGCACCAGTTGCAGAAGTTATCAGAAAACCTTCTTGTCAGTGTTGGAGTTGTGTGTGGTTAGCCTCAGGCACAGGATTTATTACAGTGTCTCTCTGTCTCTTCATAAAGCAGAATAGAAATTATACCTTTCTGCATTTTTGATCTTCACAAGAAAAACAAAATTTTGGCTCAAGCAAGATACTTCTCAAGTCCTAATAATACCCTTTGGGATATTATCATCGGAATCAACTTCCTCCCTTGACGGTGATCTTTATAGATATCACTGTATAGCATACGCATCCATCAGTCTTTTCAGATCACTGCTTGCTGTAATAGGCCCTGCTGATACACTATCAATTCCAGACTTACTTTCTTCAGCATCTGATCAAAGACAGTCTGCCTTTTGCACTGAGATTTCATCACTGTTGCTACCCTGTGGAAGTTAGGTTGTTGTTTGCTGGGTTTACATCACTTCCTTGGCTTTTGGTCCCCCATCCAGCTTTGCCATATTTATTCTCTACTCCAGAAGTTTCTTCCTCTTTTCTGATGGTGTCAAGATGTACTTTTCTTTTAGTACAGCATCTGAGATAGTCCTTCCCACTGATGTCTCCTTTTAATCTGAATGTGTTTCTCAGTTTGAAGACTCCCAGGAATTTCCTGGTGCTGCAGGAGTCTTTTGTCAGCTACTTCACAGCTGCTGGTCCATCTCCATGGGTGTCCTGTGTTCGGCCAGGACAGGGTTAATTTTCACTGGAATCCAGGAAGAGGCACAGCAGAGCAGGCTGACTCCACCTGGCCAAACAGAGCAGGGTAATCCATACCATGTGCCGTCATGCTGGGTTCCGGTGGGGGGGAATTGGGTGGGGGGAACTCTCTCACGGCTCTGGAGGGCACAGTGGCGGTCCGGTCTGGGAGAGCAGTTCTGTTCTGCGGGCTCTGTTCTGCTGGATCGTGATGTGTTTTCCCCTTATCTGTATCGTTGTTGTTCCTGTTCCCTTTGTTTGCTGTTCTGTTAAACTGCCCTTATCCCGACCCACCAGTTTCTGCCTGTTTCTTTCCATTCTCCTCCGCACCCCGGTGGGGGGAGGGGCTGCTGCGTGGCACTTTTGTTGCCGGCAGCAGCCAAACCATAACAATGGGACTGGCTGAAAATGCCCTCTTTTCTTTGGCTTTCTGCTTTGCACTTATCAGCAGAATAAGTCTTCTGCTCTCTGTGCGTCTTAGCTGCCCTCTTGCTCCCTGCTACAAACGAAACAACCCATTTTCAAAGGTCATGTTATCTCCTACTTCAGGAGATCATATTTGTGTTTCTCATCATATTTCTTTTTTAATTCAGGCTATTCCAGAACACTGGTTCTGGCTGGACTTCTCAGCAGCTCAAGCAGAGTGGCCCAAATGAAGCCAGGATATTGCAGGTGACAAGTCTGTCCAAGATGAACTGCATACTTTGTGAAGTCTCTAGCACTGCAGTGCTGCAATTGCAGTTAGTGTAACAGAACAACACCTATTGTGTTTTCGTGGATATGACAGAGAATTTAAGGGTGTTTCTGAATCTTTTGATCTGTGCTGGGATGTATACTATCTATCTGGATAATATGGGATCCTGAAAATGGTACCGTTCACGTGTCTTAGATTTCCAGTGCTGTAGCTGAATTTGCCTAACTTCATTTTAAAATTTTTAGCAATCATTGGACCTCTGAAAATTTCACCAGCTGCTCACCCTTACCTGGAGACGAAACAAATATTTTTTCAGTAATTTTTCCTTAGGGCCATGAATGCTAGACACTAATAACTAAGGAGAAGTGAAACAGACGCCAGAAAATTAAAATCAATTGATTTTATGCATAACATTAACAAGGCATTTTATCTTGGTGACAAACAGTGCTATCTTGAGCATTCATTTGACCTAGTGGCTTTGATATCAGTTGCTATTTATATCTGTGTAGCACTCACTAACAAGCTGGCAGCTTTCACGGATTTAGCTGAATAGCAAGTTAAACTAGATGTGAAAATAAACTGACCTATAAGAAATATTTTTTACTAGAGAAAAAAATAGGGGAGAATATATTTAAGCTAGTCCAGCATAATACAGGAGATTAAAAACTGTAGGCATTTAATGAATATTGTCTTAAAAAAAATAGATATGAATGATGACAATTTTCTAAAATTACAATTTTTCTCTGATAAGATATTTAGAGTAAGTTTATGGAAGTCATGTTATGCAGCTATAGGGAAAAAATCAAACAACAAATGGATGGCCAGCATAAATTCATAATTATTGCTGTGCACCAAGTGAACTGTACCAAAGCAGCTTTCATGTTCCCAGAAAACTGAAGGAAGCTCTAAAAGAAACTTATTTTCAATACAAAGCTGATGAAATAACATTTGAATATGTTTCTACTGTGTTGGAAGACTTAAAGGATACTTCTTAATTTCCCTGGATTAGGAAGTAGGAACCAAAATTATTTCAATGCCTTCCCCCATTTCATCAGCTGTGTACCTAACGTGACGTGAGCCCATAAGCTATCTTTGAACTTCTTCATCTAAAAGTTACTGCAAAACTCATTTAGTAGGTTCATATATGAGATTCACAGCTGTATCAGAAGCCTGAGTCAGTATTTATTTACATAACAGGTCAGTTCTTTCTTCTTCTTATGATACCTGTAGTTTAGCCTGTGATTTTTTTAAAAACTCGAGTAAACTTCAATAACTGCATCAACACTGGTCTATGACAGGTAAACCTACAGTTCAACAGGTTTCATAATTTTCATTGTTTAGCTTATTATTGTGAGGGTACAAGTTGGACAAGGAAAGTTTTAATTATTGATTCTGTGGTCAAATCTGATGGTGCAAGGAAAAGGTAGAGCTTTATTTCTGTTCTTTGTGGCATTCCATGTGCAAGTAATAGCTATCAAACAAGGAATCTGCATTAGAGCTCACTGGAGATCTCTGCAAGTAAACAGAAGCATTGATTTTTTTGTTTGTTTTGGTTGGTTGGTTGGGGTTACTTGAAGGAAATAGCATTAGGGAGGTTGAGATCTGTCGATTCACAGCCTAATCCTTTTACTGTATTAACCACTAGTTTCCAGAGAACTTGAAATTAAACAGCTATTCAAACTTTTATTTAATGAATGGTAAAATAATATTGTGTAAAAAGAGCTGTGATTAACCTGACAGCTATTATTGTTGATGGTATGGTCCTATCAGGGTAAGTGGCAGACTCCCTTTGGTCTGACCACGGCAGGATTTTTCTGTTTGAAACAGAAAAAAAGATTCAGTATTCTTACAATCAGATTTGATCCAGCTCCATCAGAAGTCAATGTTTTTTGAATCCTGTTTAATCCAATTCCTATTCTGTAGCCAGTATTACACTAACATGGCCATTAGTGCTCCTTTAGAGTACAACATGAGTGGTCTTTGACATCGGTGGACTGAGAGTTCTCCTCTGAGGTTTCTCACCAGATAGCAGATATCTGAACAAACACTCTGTTATGATACGAAATATTAAACATCAGAGAGACAGGATTGCTGAACATCAGAGAGGCAGGGTTGCTGACATCATTGTAATATTGAAAACATCTGTGTGATTTGTAAATGTATTATATTTGGTTTCATAAAAGCCAGGGAATGTCAGATCATACAGGAATCAATTTCGTTTGCAGAAGTTCAGCACAGTCTTAACTCCAGGGCATTATTATTTACATCACTCAGTGACATAAACATGATCTCTGATCACATCTTTGCTTTGAAGAAGCTGCATATGTTGGTTCTTCTTTGCAGAGTACATCTCCAGAGACATACGGAGTGAACACTGCAGAATTTGCTCAAATTACTAGTTTCTCGTTATGTTTAGATTATAATAATGCCCAGAGTATTTCTGTGGTTTCTGCTTACGTTTCTGTGGTGTTCATGTATGCACATCAGTTATAGTGGAAGATTGCCCGTTTCAGACAGTTCAAAAATATCTGTATCTCTTTTCATACCTTAATCTGACAGGCATTCCTGCCTTACTTAATTTAAAAGAAACAGCAGAAGCATAAGAAAAATTACTGTCTAACTCATTACTGAGTGTGTTGGGCTTTCTTGCAGAAACAGCAGTGTAATAAATCCTTTTTGCACCTCATCTTTTTTAAGAACCACACTGTTTTCCTCTTTAGTGACCACCATCATTTCATTGTGTTGCATCACATCGTGCAACTATCTCAAAATAACAAAAAACTATTTCTATAGGTCTGCTGACTGAGGGTAGTTTAAGTACTTGTGTGATATTCTATAGGCAGGGCTACACACTTGGAAAGAGACTGCTTCTAGACAAATAGGTCTGTTTTCATTTTAAAAGACATACTAAACAATTGCAGAGCTCATACAATAGATGTTCAAAGATAGTGAGAATGCAGACTGTAAACATTTGAAAAAATAACATAAAGGAATTGAAAAATTAATGGATAATTACAGATCAGGATATTTCCAAAACACATTTTTTCAACAAGACTGACATTGGAATTGGTCATTTTTTCCTATTTTTCTGTGAACAGTGGGAAAAGGAAGAAGGGGAAGAGGCAAGGACAATTCCTATATTCTAGTGCAAAGATTTGATCTCTTAACATAGCTTTTATGTCAAGCTAACACTTCCACTATGAGGAAAAATAGATGGAAACTACGTTTTAACAGAGAAAGGGAGGTCTTCAATATGGAGTTTTGTTATCATTTCAGAGAGAGCTTTCTAAAAGCTCTTCCTAGTCAGGACAGAAGAATTTTAAAATTACCATAAAGTGGATCTGTCATCCTTCAATCTGCTTTAGGAGTCACTTTGAGAAAGATAAGTATTCTGGGAGATTCTTTACCTTACATTCTAGCAGATATCCTGAGAAAATCCATCTAGTAACAGGAGCTGGAAGAAAGATTGTACAGCTAATTTATAGCCAGTGTAAATAGCCCCAGGTGAAACAATGCTCAGCTTTAGGAAGAAGACTGATTGACAATCCCTTTTTAGTAATAATTCACTGTCTGTGTAGCCACGTTTCTTTTCAATGACTTCCTACACCTGGAAGTAGCTTCTCTTCCTCAGTAGCTTGTTATTTAATGGGATATAAATACTGCTCTGAAATGCTTACATTATGATAAAATTCTTTTAAATTGCATTATTTTTCATGGTGTTTTACATTAGGCTTGTGTGTCCTGTAGAGCACTGGGGGTGAATCAATGACATGTGATGAGAAAGACTGGTGTTATTACTGCTCCTGCCTAGAGTAGTGCAGAATCTGCACAGTGCAGTGAGCAGAAGAGGAATTTCAGGAAGATAGAAAGCATGGTTTCATGGTTAGGACAGTAGAAAGCTGCCTCATAGAAACGGACTCTCCCTATACACTGTACAGCCTATGCCACAGCATTCCTGTGTAACCTTAAACAAGTAATCTGAGCTGCAATTTTCAGGCTTTCTCAGCTGCATGCTATTGACTTCTTATTAGGCCACCTTTAAAGTCAGAGTTATGCTTTTGGGAAGCACCAAGAAGAGAATGAATCAGATAGACAGCACACCCCAGATACTGGGACCAGTACTGTAAAACATCTTCATTAATGACCTGGATGATGAGATAGAATGCCCCCTTGGCAAGCTTGCAGACAGTACACAACTGGGAGGACTGGGTGTGCTGCCATTCTGGGGGATCACAACAGGGTGGAGAAATGCGTCAACAGAAACCTTATAAAGTCCCACAAAAGGAAATATATTTACAAACAAATGAAGTCTTGTGAAGTTGAGGAAACAAATCAATAAAAGACAGTGTGAAAAACACAGCCAGTAATGGGCAAGCTACTACCATTTCTTTCAGCAGGGAAATTAACTGCAACACTGGTGATTCCTTGATACCTGTCTGAAAGTTGCACTGCAGTATGTATCTTTGCTTTTGATTTCCCAGGTTTTAGATCATGCCTTAGCATCCAATACCTATAGGCTTTTTGTCCTATCCTTTCAGGCACATGTATGAATTATGGTCTTAATTTGATTTCTTTTTACATTTCACTAGTTATTATTTTGTCAAGATAGCTTGGAAAGTTTCTCTTTTCAGATTTCTGATACCAATGGCAATAATCACATGTAGAATACCTGAGAAGGGGTTCTAGTGATAGCAAGAGGCTGCTGCAGTTCCCCTCTGCGATAAGATTCTTGAAATCTATAGTATTGATCTGCAGAAGTGGCAGATTGCAGAGAGGTTGCAAGGACTTCTTCCACTTAGTAGTTTTAAAGAACTAATGAAGAAGAACTCCTTGGATATGAGCTCTTTCTAGATTGATTTCATCTAGAAGTAAAATACTAGAGTTGGTAAGAAAAAAAATTTCTACATAATCTAAAATATTTACAATATTTTTCAGATGTGCTCCTGGGCAAATAGTCCCACTATACTGGAGGAAAATTAATAGAAAAGGGCCTATTAGTGTCTTTATTTATAGTTCAAGACTCAACAACTCAGTGATTTATAGTTTCAATTTAATCACACCAACTGATGTAAGAAATAACTGGAAATGCAGGTATGACCTTGCTCAAGCAGACTATATAAAATTCAATGTAGCAAAGCTTGTATATTGAGAATTGTGCAGTAATAAAATGTTTTTTGCATTGTGCAGCTTGCCAACTATGTCAATACAAGATAATAGTTTAGGCAAATTACATGACTAAAGAATTAGAAAACTGACTGGAAAAAAGAGCCATAATATTGGGTTTGTGGCAAGAACTCATTTCATATTATAAAACTAATTTGTAATTTGATCTTTAAAGCAGAACACAAAAAGAGTACTGAAGCACTTGAAATGCAAGGCCTATTACAGAATAAAGGAAGTGTGAAGACAAAGAAATAGTCCTACAGCAGCCTAGCCAAGGGCAAAAGAACTCTTGCTGGGCATAACTAAACATTGTATTCTTAAGAAAATAATTCTGTTATTTGAAATAAAGAGCTGATGAAGTTCATGGGAGGGAGAACAGGAAACAGTTTAAGAATACAGAGTTCAGGTTTAGAAATTTCATTTAATTAACTATATTTTTATCTTCACTTACATCTTTCTTCATATATTCAGGCAAGAGAGGAAATTTACTGAACTAGTGGAGGGACAGAAACTCAGCTTAGAAAATACAGTTCCTTATTAAATAGTTTCCCAGGCTTCACATGCTTACCCTGAAAAGAGAAAGCAGTGTGAGTGACTTTGTGCAGTAACATGGGACAAGAGTGTGGGCCCAGAGAATACCCTCTCTGGAACAAACTTCCTGGCTCACGTGGAACATCTGCATTGTCTTCTGTAGGGAAAAGAGGCTTGGTTCTGCCTGCGCCCTCCACCAGTTCTGAGTGGGAAGTCCTGCAAGTGCTTTAGGTACCGCCTTATGATAACCAAGGTTCGGAGCATGCTTATGTCCAGCTGGCTTGCAGCCCAGGCAGGTTTTTCTTGTTCCCAAAATACTATGTTGACATACTCCTGCACTGCAAGGATGTTAGGTGTTTCTGTTGCAATTTCCTTCATTTCTCTTTTTCCAGCCTCCAAAAGTATTAAGCATAATAGCTTGGAGTGATGTAGCTCATTCTAGTGATCGTGAAGACTGATGAAGTATGTGGGGAGCAGTTTCTGATATACTGGTCTACTGAATTATGTTCTCTGTTGGTGAAAGTGTAGCTGCTTTTCAGAGCCACCTTGTTGGCCTAGGATGTCTATATGAGGCTTTTGTCTCTTTAATGCTTGATGAAAGGACTTCTGGTGGGATATTAAGTGTTTTCCATTAAGTAGAACCAAGTAAAACCTGTCCATTCCCTGGAACTTGTGAAGTGTGTAGTCATACCCACATAACTAACTGAAAGGAAATTCTCTGAGTTAATCAAATGTTTCCACTGATGTTGGGTACTCCGTTAGAAAATGACCTCAGGCATCAAAGAAAGGTTGATTGCAATGGTTTGAGGTATTTCTTACTAGCCACAGTGATTTTTTTTGTCAATCTCCCTCTCATTTACAAATCTGTGTTGGGAGGAAGAGGACCTAAACCATGCAGTGTAAACATCTTTCATACAAGTTAGATGTATTTTTTTCACAGGATAATTCCTCGCCTGATACAACTCCTTCTAAAAATATAAATTCATTAATTTGTTAAAATATCCTAATAGCCTGGCACAAGTGCGGAAGGTGTGATTATTCCTGAGTTATTAAGGGAATGATCATTTAGATGCAGAAGTTCACACTGTTTCCTTGAAAGACTGTGTGAAACGATTGTTGAAGTAGGTTTTCGGTCTATTAGGCTCCTCACCAATCTTTTCGGGGAACTCATTAATATGCTTGAATGATAAAAGGCATTAGGATAGATTTCATCAAGTGAAATTGTTAGTGGTGCGTATTATGCATGAGATGCATTATGGGTTGTGTTTATGATGTGAGAAACCTTGTAATAGCATCTGATGCACTGCATAAATCATTGCATTCTTGGGACATGATAAATGCAGAGAAATTTAGTTCTGGGACACTTCTTAAACACAGGAAATCAATGGATTGTATAAAAGTCCTGCCTCATACTATTTTTTGGCCTTGTGCTTATAAAGTATGAATGATATACTCCATCCCCCTTTCCCATACTGCAGGTCTTTAAATACAGGGCTTGAGTGAAGGGCAGCAATGCTGAAATGCTTTGGCCTGTGTCCTTTGAGTCAGGTAGAAACAGTTAATCACATGCCAGAAGCAAACTTTCGGCTATGATTAATCTCACATATTGAGAATTATCTCTCCAGAAACTGTTTAAGAGAGGGCATGAGTCTTTTGGAAAGAAAATGAGACAGCTTGCCAGAGAAGATTTTAAACATCCTGTTTGTTGAATAGATCTCTGGTGAGAGAACTCAGCTGAATATGTTTGAGATAATTATTATTCAGCAAATGAAACTCTTTCAGATGACTGTTATCCAAGTTTGAAATTTGATAGTGTGTCTTGGAAAGATGAAAAACTCTCGGGAGTGTTAAAAGTGGCAGGAAATACAGGACATCACACATTTCTGTTCAAGCATATTTTTCTATATTTAACGTATTTCACTTGTGCTTTTATAATGAGCTTACAATTTTATCAGATTTTTGCTTGTCAATATTTATTTAGAATTAAATTGCTAAGGAGAAACATCTAATAGAGTTCTCAAATGATTTTTTTTTTAATGCAGGCAAGTATGCCTACAAACGCAGGGCCTGCTCTTACAGCCTTTATTTGCAGTTCTTATCAATATAGTGAGTAGTCCATGTGTAAACTCCACCATGAAATGTCTGTAGAAGACATGTAGGAAAAGATCTACAAAAGCTGCAGAAAAATATTTTAAAAGATTTAACAAAATACAGGAGTTTGATAAAACATTGCAATGTGCTGGACTCATCTGTTTGGGCAGAAGTACTCCGTATGTTTATTCAAGGACTTGATTTTGCTTAAACCTCTTTCATCTTGAAGATAAAGCTGCTAAAAAATTTTATTAGCAGCACCCCCTGCCATTGGATGTTCAGCCCATAATCCCCATCTGATCTTGTATGTTCATTGATACAGAGAGATTACGTCACATTGAGGATTTAAGTTGCGAAGATTTAGAAAGCAAGAGGCAACATACAAATGGAAAAGCTCTGCTGCTGAAAGGAGTAGGGAAGGCGTACTATCGAAGTTAGAGGCTAAAGGGAATTTTTCTCTTAAATATAAATTTCCCCTATGTCGGGAAGTTCCTAATTTTAGTTACTGTCAATGACACTGTTCTGAAAAATGATCAAATGAAAGCAGGGAGTTAGGTTGTATTATCTATGTGGGGATGATCTTACAAATGGGCACAAAGGTCCACAAAGAGGTCTGCACAGTTTCCAGGGGTTTCAATAGTTCTGAAGCTTTTCCTCACGGACAAAGCTCACAGAATAGTTTATTTGAAAGTATTCGTTATGCTTACAGATTGTACTATTCTGGTTGGCACACTTTTGTCCCACTTGCTTGTCAAGACTCGGAATAGTTTTGTTCGTTGTTCCATTCAGTGAAGGTGACAATATGTTCTTAATTGCTTGTGATGCAATCAATGGGCATCTTTTGCTTATATTATGGGTAAAACTAAAGAAATCAAAATTTACCTATTTTCTTAGTGTGGCAATGATGAAATTGTTCTGAGCTTTTTTTATAAATGGTGCTGGTTTGATTTTTTTTAAAATGACTGTACAACAACTTTTTTTCTTTGTCCACTGCTTTTGGCACACCAGGGTGTGTTTGAAACTAGTGTGTAAATAAGATACAGTAGTTAACGAAGCTTATGCAACTCTTACTACTGATATTATAAAACTTGCACAGGGGGAGCACGAAGCAGATGTTTCCTTACTCTTTTAGCAATACCAAGGTCAAAACTACACTACAGCTTTTGAACTCTTGAAGTCCATCAAACTGTTAATGGTTCTGCATTCCTGAACTGAAAAGAGGCAAGCAGCAGGGAAGTGCAAAACGACCTCCATCTTCAGTTTAGCACAAATGTAATTTACGGTCTCCTTTAGCAACTATTTCAAAAATAGCAAACCACATATTTAATGTGTGTCAAAACAAAGCCAAGTAGCCTTGGTTCAGCGTTTCACTTTGTAGATGGAAAAGGACAGGTATTGAAATACCATATCTGAGATTACAAGACCCTTAAGAGTCTACTTACAGTACCTTCTTTTGACAACTCTTACCCCTTTTACCCTTGTTTATTGTACATTTGATATATCAACTCACATGTCATTGCTGATTTTCCCTTTATCATCTTGCTCTAAAAGCTCCTTAGCTTTATATCTCTCAGTATTTTGAAACAGAAGAAGGAAACATGCTAAGCGGAGGGACAATTACAGGTAACATATTGGAGTTCAGAAATATGAGAGTATTGACCTGATTTCAAGCTCTTCGCTCTCTTTTATATTATTAATGTTAATTCTCAGAAATATTTTAATAGCCAAGGGGACCAAGTCTTTTGATCTCAAATTCATAAAGCTACATTTATTCTAAGAATGACAAATAGAACAGGTAAAAATGTCAACAATCATATGACTGTTACAGAAGGTGAAATGCAAGTTCAACTCCATCAATAAAATAGAGCAAATTGATATGAACATTAAAATAAGTTATAGATGTATTGTTAACAAAAGCTACACTATTAAAATTAATTCACAAAACTGTAAACACTTGTCCCTACTTCATATTGATCACTGGATGCATTCCATTACAATGTGCAAAACTAGGATTTATACTCACTGGTGTAATAAGGTAAAGCCTTAATATCTGAGTGCAGTGAATAAATGCTTTAATTAAAATGAACAAGAAGCAAGTCTTTCTCTGGTATGCTGCATATTTTATATTGTCAGAGTTTCAGAGTTACATAAGATACTCAGATATTTGTTCAAAGAGAGACAGTCCTTGCCCAAAGAGCATATTTGACTGGGTAGAGGAGAAAAATAATGCTCTTGTTGTGTAATGTCACTGGTGAGAATTGTGTCCTAGTTCTGACAGAGGTGGTAAATTTCAGAACCCTATAGCATTAGATGCTTTCTTTTAATTTAAAATTTACACTAGGAGCCAGAAGAATGAAAATATTTTGAAACAAAGAACCCAAATTCTCAAAATGAAGAAAAATCTGTGTTACTGAAAATAAAGAAATTGTCTTATTTTTATTAGTGCTGAATTCCATTTAGTTTATATACATTTATATTATTTGGTCTGACTGGAAAGAGTTACCTCAGCAGAGGCTGAGAGCTGGAAGCAAAGCAAGAGCGAGCAGCGGCTGGAAGCAACGGGCCCAATACAGAAAATGATAAATCCTCGAGTGAACAGTGGGGAGGTTATTAAATGGCTATGTCTTTTCTTAGGGCAAGATTCATATTCCCAGGTGAGAAACAAAGATTCAGAGGTAATACTTCAGAAGTCCAAGTTAAAAAAGACCACAAGTAAAAAAGACATGGAGGCAGTTGCTGGCTATAGCTGAAGAGTTTTTGACAGAGGAGCTATAGCAAGATAGTTTATCAGTTTCACTGTCCTCAAGGCAGATCTAAGTAGCTTGAATGTACTGGAAGTGATGGGGAAAGAGTACAATTTAAGTGAGGGTCTTTTTTTTTTTAATCCTTTTTCTGTGTGCTCTGTATCTTTTGGAGGAATAAATAATGCTTTGCTATTTGCTGGGTTTGGGCTGCAGTGATCCAGTGTTGTGACAGGATCCTGGGGAAGAGGTCTGGTAAGATCAAATGCCTTAGTGTTAACCCCTGAAAGTTTTGGGTTGCAGAGTCCTTGCTGAAGAGCAGTGACAGTGAATAGTTCCAGGCAGAGGCAGAAAGAGAGACAGAAGAGAAATCTGTTTCCAAAAGGTTGTATCTAAGAGAAAAATATGTATACAGCACTGATAGCAGAACATCAAAAAATGTAGCTATAGATTTGATGTTCTTATCGTAACCTGTGCCATAAATGGCATTATTGTCTGGCAGGGAGATGCATAGTCAAACCCAGGGAGTTTATAGGTTACTATAGGTTAGGAAATGCAGAAAACTACAGAAATTTCCTTTAGTACAGATTATGAAAGGGTGCTTAGCTTTTCTGTGGAATAAATGATGATGAAACATGATCCATGTGACACTGTGTTCTGGGAGGGGGCTGTTTCATGTTTTTACAGCTCTGTGGGACAACAGCTATTTTATTTTCTGAAGTGTTAGTAAGGCATAAATATTTGGTGATAAATCCCAATGATCTTTCCTTTGCTCTGTTTCCTTTAAGCTAAAAGAAATAACTGTAGACTGAAGACAGTTTCCCATTGTTTATGGCAATCAAAGCTTGAAGAGAAACTTCTTAATGCTCCTGTTGCCGTTAACATGTCTGTTCACAGTACTCAGTGGGTAAAAGAATAAATCCAAAAAAACAACTATAACCTCAAAAGTGCTCACAAATATTTTTGGGTTTTTTATTCTTGAATGCTCAAGCCAGCATTAGTTGGCTAAGACTTTGCCTGATGTATCGGTGGCATCATAGAGAACAATCCTCTCTCTGGCTGCTTTTCTCTTGGTCTGAATTTCAAGTGTGAGCCTGGTTGGCTGGAGTCTGAGATTCCTGTATCCTGATATTAGCTTTTCTTAACCTGTCAGATTAGGAAGATCAGTTCATGTTAGAGCCAGACACTTCCACTTGACTTGGATGCATTTCAGCTGAGCTCTGAGAGGCATTTGGAAAAATCCAGGTTCAATATGAAAAAGCAGCTTCTTGTAACTTTTGTGTGGAGCTCCATCTGACAAACAGTGGCATTGTACGTTTCTTACCATCACAAATCCATTGGGAACACTATCATTTTGATTTTATATCTGTCTTGACATAGGTATCTCCCGGTTTTGCCAGAGGAAATATATTTGTTTCATGATTGATATCAAGTTTCCTCATGTGTTATCTGCCTGAGGCTGACATGGTATTATTCTTGGGCAGAGGCCTACATGCTGAGGCTTGTAGGACTACTCTCTGGAGTTTCTTGACTTAGTGCCTGAAAATTGATTTACCCTGTGGTATTAGCTGCCTCTCATAGAGTGTCAGCTTTGTCCTAAAAAACAGAAAAGATCAGACCCAGGAGCAATAGTAAAAGCACTGCCTGTTACTGTTATCAAGAGGCAACAGACACAGGGTCAAGACGGGGTCCTGTAACTTTCTTACTGTAAGGAACTACTAAAAGCAGCTACTGATAAAACTTTAATTAACTTTGCAAACTGAACAAACTAGTCCTAACCTTCAGTGATTCCAGGTAAATCCCTCTTAAAGTCTGTTTGAGCTGTTGAAGATGTTGTTAAATATCAAGTATTTGCTGAAACAGGAAACAGACATGCCTGTGAGGTTCGGGCAGCCACCGAGGAGCAGGACCCCTGCAGTGCAGGTTGGGCTCTTGGTCAGTATTTGTGCACGTATTCACAGCCTGTAGAAGTCAGCCCTTCTCTAGCAGACTAGAGCTGGCAATTCCCTGGTCGAGGGCAGCATTCACCTGGCTAAGACCTAACCTAGGTTCCAGCTGGACAACTTTGCATATGCAGTTCTCACTATTTTACAAAGCCGGTCCAGAGGCCTAAGTACTTTCTGAACTTGTCTCTGAGCACACTGTCATGATCATGTTAACATGCATCAGGCAAGTAGGTTTAACTTTTTATGTTCATGGACATTGATCAAAAAATGTATCAATTTTAACTGTTCCCTTTAGTTGTTACCTAGTTGTCAGTTGTCATCATTCTCCTTCCTCCTGAGAAAGGAGTTAAGCTTGGCCTGACTGCTTTGGATTTGATGTGCCTAAATGGAGACACGTGGCCAGTTACTTGCTTGATGCAGAGTAATATTTTGCAGCATAGTATGCTGGCGAGTTTTTTGAGTTTTCCCTGCCAGTAGGACTGTTTTAGGGCTTACTGCTCACTGGGCAATGAACAGCTCAGAGGAAGAAGAAAAATCCCCATTTGTGTTAAGCAGTGGCTGACTTCTTCCTCAAACACAAGATCACACACCTTTTATAAGTGTGAGTGCACTCACTGAAATGTATAATCAATTTTTAATCTCTTTCTCTTCTGCAGTGGATCGTCCTGGTTAATTTTATATTGTATTAAAATATCCTGTTAATCAGTCTTTAATGTATTTAAATGTAGCCTTGTGAATTCATTAACTGTATCTTCTTTGTATTCTGAGAAAGCACTTGATCTACCCTGACTGTACACGTCATTGTTTTGGGTTCTTCTGGCATATCCAAAATTAGTTAATCACTAATGTGAACTGCATCAGTCTTTTTAATTTTTGTTCTCACAGAACTCTCTGTTTCCCTAACAATGTTCATTGTATTCCTCTTAGACTCCTACTGTTTCTGCTTTTACAGTTTTGGAAGAATACTTCTGGTTTTATAACATCATTATAATGATCTCTGTTTTTGTTCCAGTCTCTGGCATTTGTCTGCATTCTGAATAGCTTTGTACATGCACCATTGTTTTTGTGAGATTTTGTTTTATTAATACAGTGCTGCAAGCAAACTATTTTGCCTCAGTTTTGCAGAGCAGTGGGTGTAGGTCTGAATGTTGTCACAACACTGGTGATTGACTTCTATATTTAGTCTCTGGTTTAGTCTCAAGTTTCATAGTCACTTCATATATTATTTCATTGACTGGAATGGAAGCCGAGCTGAGCCTTTTAATGGAATTGTTAGTAAGGATAAAGTAGTTCATACAAGCAGCCTTGTTGAATTCATATTGTGTTGATTTATGATTAATAATCTAGTTTCAATCATATAGATGGATTTTAAAAATATTTGGAGGTATTGACAAAGTTCTGAAAATCAGTCCTTTATGCTGATAAAGACTTCCATAACTAATGAGATTGTAATTGGTTTAAAAAACCCACACTGATGGAGATAATAGATTTAGGTCCCAGACTTCATTACCAGATGCCCATTCACCTTCAGGATCCTGGTTTCATTTGACCCCTTTGCTTTTGTCTGCAACTGGAACACTATTAGAAGTTATACTCCAATGACATTGAAGAAAATGGGCTTCACTTGCAGCTTATTGTTTCCAAAACTCTTTGACTGTTTTTCCCTTCTTGTTACCTGTTTCTGTCTTTCCCTGACAGCACATATGCATTGTTTATCAGACCACAATTTTTCTTCATTTTTTTCAGTTATTAGTACTAACTCTTATTTTTCTCTTACAGTTTTTCTGCACCATTTTCTGTATCACTTCCCCAGCTGAATCTCTTGGACAGAGAAAAGATATGTTTCTGTGCCCCTATAATGTGGCCCCAGGCTGTAGAAAAGTTCATACATCCCATATGGAGCTTTATGACTTCAGGTGAGAAAGAAATAATTGAAGCAGATGAATTTTGAAAGAGAACTGTTTATATGCAAATGTATTAGTGGAAGTATGTGATTCAAATGTCTGTGGGCTAAATTATGGAGAAAGTTTTTCTCTGTTAAAAATTCATCATAAAGAACGTAAAATGAACTTTAAAATATATTATGAAATAAGAACTGGTCAAATAAATCTCAAACTGCTGTAAAGCAATTTGAAATATAACACTATATATTTTTCCTTACTATTATTGTTTCTAATTTTAATTATTTATTGATTTATATTATGACTTATTATTTTGTCTTCAGGTCGGTTGTTTTTAGTATCTCCCTCTTTAGTTTTTGCACCAGCTGTTCTAAGATTTTTTTTTTTTTTTTAGTATCCTAAAACTTGTAGGGTATTGCCATATTTAATTACCAGGAGTTTCTACTGGATTGGCAATGGATGCGGTGTTTTGATGAGCTGAGATTAATATATTGCTGTAACGACGTATGTGGACTCACTGTTGAATAAAGCCAACTTGAGCTTGTTTTACACAATGCATGTAACAATCATGAAAGATATCTATTATTCAAAACAGAAAATATTTTAAATCAATAAAGCCCAGTCAACATGCTTGTCCACTCTACTTAAAGACTTGCCTCTAAAGGAAAAGATACTTGGCTAATGAGTTCCATCAATGATTCCTGACCTCCCTGGTTTGTTTTGGAGATTTTGTTTTGGTCTTGTTTTTATTTTTTTAACCATGGAGCTTCATGCCTTGACTATTGCACTGGTGTTTTCCACAGTGGTTTTGAAAATTAGGTTAAATCTTCAACTAATTACGTTGCTAAGTGGTTTTTGGTTTTTTTTATTACATTTGTTTTTATGAGTGCTGGAAAATTACCACAAAAATTTTTAGACAACTTGACATCTTTAGTTTTTCTTGATATACTGTAACACTTGGAAATAGTGATGCATATGGGAAGAGATTAGAATAATAACAAGAACATAGTGTAAAAAATTTTACTGGACAGCTCTTACCTTAAGATTTTGGTGAATCAACATGTGATGTACAAACTATGCCATTTCCAAAGTAGTTCTTTGTGAGCAGTATGTGTTACCCTTCTCCAGAGGTCTTGTCATTGGTTTTGAAATGTGTGAATCTATATCTGCTTATGTATCTATATTTCTGTATGTATTTACCTGTTTCAGTTAAACCTGCACCGTTTTGTTCTCGCCGTGCTCAAACTGGCTTCCCAGCTTTGCATAAAGCCATGTCTCTGTAGGCTATCTGTAGAGTTGTTTTCTGCATGTGTATTAGTCAGAATATTCCCCAGTACTGAGGAGTTCCCAGGTAAGCTGTGGTTAGCAGATATTTTGCAAAATGCGCTTATTTCTTCAACTGTTGTCTGTAAGCCTTTCTTTGTGGGGACAACATGAAACTGTATACTTTTGGGGGCAAAGACTGCACAAGGCAAGTTCTTGACTTGCATTCGAGAAGACACTGTGGTACAATTAAATGAGAAAATACTGCAGTAAAGAAGCACACAATATCCATATCATACTTGTAGATATCACAGCGGATTGATTTTTGTCCATTCTGCATTCTGATTGAGTTCAGAGAGAACCTGGAGGACTGGTAGACTGGAAATGCTTACACGAAAGCTGAAAATGGGTAGAAATGGAGAGTAATGACTTTAAAGGATGATGCTAATAAATTCCTATTGCAAAAGTAGAATATCTTTGAATACTCTTCTCAATCATAAAGCAGAAAGCATTCAAAATTATCTGGCTACTTTTCAGTAGAAGTCCAATTGGAGCAAAAAGTTCACTTGTTTGGTATTTACTGCTGACATTCTACTTTTCCAGTAACTAAAGCCCCAAAGTACAACTCACTGAAATCAATGAAACTATATCCATTAAGTCTGAGGTTACAGATCAGTCTCTGTAATAGTTTTAACATGATTTGTTGTATATGCTCTGTCAGTTATTCAAGAGTTACAGACTTTTGCAAGATTTTGTGGTGTGACATCTGTCTCTACTATTCTAGATTCACCCTGTCAGTGCAGCAGTGGATGGTGGCAACTGCCACAATATTTCTAGTCACTTTTTAGAAAATTGTTGATGTAATTTCTGAGAGGAGATAATATACCCCCTTAATCAGCCACAGTGTTTCAAAATCTATTAAAGCCTTTTCTCTACACTTACCAGGAAAGCACAAAATGTAAGAGTAAGTTTATCAGTTAAATCTAAGGAAGAATGAGGTGTGCACAATCCCAACAGGTAAAGTGCAGATCTGTGTAGCCTTCAAAGGTCACTCTCCAAATCTGTACTCATTGTTAAAATGGCTTTTGCTGTTCTAAAGCCCATATCAGCCTGAGAAGTATCCAGTAAACAGAGTGCAATGGCTGCAGTTAACTTTTCTTATATACTATTTGGGTAGCAGGATCATTGGTCAGCTGCAGACTGGTGCTAACTCCTGGCAAACCAGGAAAGCAGTTGAGACTGCAGGGTGACTTACATGTAAGTGCATGCCCCTTCTGCAACACTTAAGGGAATAAATTGTGTGGAAGAAAATTACTTTAAAAATTGTTCCTGAAGTTACATCATTACATAAGTGACTGATGGAATCTTAAGATCCAGAGTTGATATGTCACCGCTGAACTCTTCATAGGAAGGTTTCTAGGTGTGACAAGAACTTCAGGTTTTATCCTGATAGACATGTGTGCTGAGTACGGTGGCTGCAATGATTCGTTCTATGCATTTCAGTTCGATTTAACCCTGTAGCCTGAGCAGAATTCAGTAGCTTATTTGCTGCGAGGCATCTCATGCTTAGACCATGTAGTAACACAGTACAGCCAACCCCAGAAAAGTGTTTTGTAGAGGAACTGGACATTTTTTAAATGCCAAAATTCAGTTTTGTGGCAGTTTAGGATAAACTTTGAATTTCTTCTGTGAAAGAGAGCGAGGCTTCAGCACAGTCTTTGCTGCAGCAAATGAGACTAAAGGTACAAAGAAGAGAATGAGAGGGCTGGGGAGAAATCCTGGCAAGGTGGATTGTAGCTGGGAGATGCTTCTTTCCACACAGTTAGGTTGTTAACTCTGCTAAGGTGTGGAGCCACAGTCCTGAAGGACTCCTAAGAAGGGGCAGTTCTAGGGCTGATAATGTATGTGCTCTTCCCAGGGGGTAGGCTGATAAGAAGATAACTTACAAACTCTTCCCTAAAGGCATGGGGTGAAGGGGGGG
>Ga0065711_1000734_pt1 | contig 56550 bp, 27 predicted proteins | sample Hoacrofraction12_FD_59098 | JGI IMG/M metagenome (GOLD analysis project Ga0065711, IMG submission 59098) | Hoatzin crop microbial communities from Cojedes, Venezuela - Epithelial fraction 12 v2 (version 2) | ecosystem: Host-associated > Birds > Digestive system > Esophagus > Crop | place...
GGCGCTGGCGGGGAAGTTGGTGCGGGGGAGGGGCGCGGGCCGGGGCGGCGGGCGCGGGGTCCCACGGGTGGGCGAGCTCCCGGCTCCCGGGGGGGGCCCCCTCCAGAACTTCCTGCTGGCCGGAGGAGAGGATGGGCGCCGGCGGAGCAGGCCGGCGGAGTCTGCCCGGGGGCCGGTGCGCCGGCGAGAGAGGGTGGGGTGCGAGGCCCTGGCGTTCGGGGAACGCTGAGGTAAGATCGGCTTCGCCTGGGTGGCCAAGTTCCCTGCTCGGGGTGTGCGTGTGTGGGAACGCGGGGGGGAAGGGTACCTTTTGTCCTGCTTCTCGGCGGCCGCGTTGGGTAAGCAACATCACGTTTAAAAAACCCAAACAAATAAACAAACGAAAAACCCCAACCCCTCCTAGGAGTCTGTCCGTGGAGAAGGGTCGGGGAGGGAGGAGGCGAAGGTAGAGATCGTGGAAGGAGCTGTGCACCGCGTAAAGGTGCTTTGCGGATGGGAGGAGAAGCTGTTCGCTGCTGTGTAAACTGAAGGATGTTTTTGTCCAGAGGAGGAAAGGATTGAAGGTACAGCTGTGGCTTACTGCGAGTAGGATTTGGCGTTCAGCAGCTCCATGTGGAAGTCGTGAGGACAAGAAGAGAGACTGCCCTGTTTCTGCCTGGAAGACAGAAAATTCAGTTTATGGAGCTGTATGCTCTCATAAATTTTTACCTGCCTTTGAGATGCTAGGTGGCGAGGAGAATGGAATTGCCTAGAAAAACTAAGCCATAGTGACTTGTTTGACAGGTGATTAATTTCAGAGTTGGAAAACTGAAGTTCTGTAGAGGAAAAAAGACAATTTAAGAAGAGGGTTTTTTTAGTGCTTATCGTAGGACTATTGTGTCCTGTAGTCATGCAGAGACTAAATTTATTATGAACAGTGGGGGAAAGGGTTTCGGGGAAGTACAAAGGAGCAGCAAAAAGGAATAATTTGTGGACAGTAATAAGGAAAAAAATGTGGTTTGGTATGGATTTGGTAATATATGCAGTATTTATTTAAAGCCTTTTTCACGGTCTGGTAAATTTTTATGTAGCGCAAGGAAGGCTAGAAGCTTTCAAACTTAATGATGTTAACTGTCTACACGTAAGTGTTCATTCTGCAAGTATTTTTTTTTCATTTTTAGGAACTAGGTATATTTTGGTAGATATTTCTGTTGTCTTGTTATTGCTAGCTAATGTTAAAACAACCTGCGCAAAAGGTGTCAGAACAACATTCCTATAATTTATTCTGCCTGTTTTAAGAATTATTTAAAATGTTTATGTCTACCTTTTACATTTAAAAATGTAGGTTTTTTTCCTATTCTCTGACAAGTGATTTGCATTTGGGGGAGAAGTGTGAGGTTCCTCGTTTAGACTTTTTTTTCATTTAAGTACAAGAATATGTGCAAAATGACATGTCTTTCAGTGACAAAATTTAGAAGAATTGTAATAAAGGATGTCATTTTAGGGCATACTTACAAAATAATATTTTACAGTTGTGTACTTGTTTAGCTAGAAAAGTAAAAATGAGAGAATGGAACAACTGGACTTGATGTTAAGGGATTGTAATAGTGCTGGGCAGTTGGAGATGAGCCTTGTTTGACTGAGGGCATTGAGTTTGGAATTTAGGAAGGAAAATAACCCAGTGCCCTGGTTAGTTATTTTTCCTCCCCATAATTCTTTTCTAAATCTGTAGTTGACGTAGTCTACCAGTAGTAGTAGAGGAGTATCATCAGTAAATGAGAAGAATCCTTCAATGAGAGGGACGGGATCTACTTCAGAACAGTCTTAGTGTAGATGGCCATCCTTCTTTCTGCCAGTGCAGCTCATCTAAACCAGTTTTAATATTCTGGCATTTCTAATGATTTGTTTTTGAGAAGGCATTTACAGCTATGGTAGAAATATATTATCCTTTAGCTTGTATGTATGCTTGTTTTGCTTCATTTTTTAAGTGTGTATTTAAACCAGCATGTATATGAACCAGCGTGGTTACACCTCACCTCTGTAAGTGAGCAAGCCCATAGAATGCTTTACATATGATATGTGGATTTAGATTCGTATAATTTCACATAATGTTAGTTCCTTTCTCTGTGAAAGAAGGGATGAACAAATAAGTGAACATTGAATTTTGTGGAGCTAGGTGAGTTAATCTATAGAACTGAATCATGTTTGACTAGTTAGATAAGAAGGACTCGTCTGAATTAAAACTTGAAATAATTCTGGAGAATAAAATGGGTTATTATGGCAGAAGAGCTAACTTATTTAGAAACCTCATTTGAGCTGAAGTGTCTGTGCTTTACCTTAAGCTGGTTAACATGGGCAGCAGAGCTTTTACGGGGTTTATTTTAGAACGTTACCCAAGTTTCTCAGATAATTTGGTATCATTCTCTGTATTCTGGGCCCAAGCGCTGCTTTAGAGAGACTAGAAGCACCAAGCAAGTCTGTGAACAACGCCACGCTACCTTGTCTGCTCTTCTCATGCTGTGCATAACAAAACACAGCTGATGAAGTCTTTAACAGTAGTAGAAGTAATGTAGTGTAATGCTATGTAATGTGCAAATCTGTATTAGTTTGGGAACGAAGCTTTTTTCCTAAATAAGAAATATCTTGAATTTGTAATAACTGTAGTTTGTTGTGCCCTGCATGAGAGATGTCTGAGTTTCAGGTCAATTTTTAAAAAGTACATTTTCTAAAAACTAACATTAGCACGTTTTATTCACGTTCATTTTATTTTTTTTTAAAGGCCATAGGATTAAATACTCTGTGTGAAACAAGTTTTGGGCCTATTTAGTCATGGCAGCAGCCTGATGATGTGTGCAAAACACTAGGAAATACTTCTAATTGAAAGAAAACTCACTTTGAATTAATTTGAACATCATGTTGTCATGTATATGCTGCGTAACTTCTTAATGCACGAAGTGGCTTTGTTTAAGTTTTCACATTTCTTGTATTTGAAAGATATTATTTCACATGTATAATTAGATGTTCTTCAGGTGATCAAATGGAACACAAGTCAAAATCTCTGTCCGTGATTAATATGGGTGAATTTTGGTGCCTGTTGTCTTGTGTTTAGATTTGATTCCTTCAGCTCTGGTAAAGTAAGCAGGGAAAATAAATGCACCGTTCCTCTTTTTTCTTGCATGCTTTACGGCTAGTGTTGAAAGGCTAATGCAAGAGTTACTTGGAGGGACTAGCCAATGTGCTACTGAAGTGATACTGAATGTGGGTTTAGTTTAACTCTTTCTCCCATCATGTGAAATGAATAAAGTCTCTGAAGGTGCAGGCAGATCCTGAAATAACTAAATATAGCTGACTCTTTCCCTGAATGTTTACAAGGTGGTTTTGGTGTCTTAAGAAGTCTGTAAGATGACAGCAAGACATTCTTTTGACACACCCCGCCCCCCCGTTAATTTTGTTGACCTTCCACTAAAAAGACTTCAGAAACATTTTTTAGGCAGCTAATCAAAGTACAGTTTAGGTCATTGATACACTATCTAGTGAATGAACAAAGTAGTATTACTCAGAGTTAAAAGCAGACTTCAACTGTATAATATGACAATTGCCCTTCTCTTGTCCAGCGTGTGTTCTGTGGTAGAGTATCAGCGAATAAATAATGCCATGGAGGGTGAAGTTTGTAGCCTGCACCAGTGCAGTTTGTTTGTTTTAAAGTAAGCAGCTGATCTAGATTTCTACCTCTTAACCACCCCCCTCATGGTGCATTTTTCTTTTGACACTGGATCTTTCAAATTACTCCTTATGGGCTTGAAAGGAAGGTGTTTTTTTCTTCTGTAGTAAGGGTCTCCATGTTTTTGTTTATCAACTATATTGTTTAGACTTGTGTTTAATGGTTCTGTGAGAATTTTTGTATAATTCTTTATCTTTAGCACATACCTCTTTCTTTAGGAACATAAACCCCTGTACTGTATACTCTTTTTTCCATTTGACACTGAAGAGGAATTAATACCTTGCAAGACAACTCTGCTCCTGAGGTTTCAATATTTCCCCCCCCATCCCACCCCCTCCAAAACAGTTACTGACTTGGAATGTTTTAAATGGTGTATATGGTAATCTTCTTTTCTCCTTTTCTCCTTAATCTGAGGCTGTGGTGAAGTATTAGACAGGAATGACCGTTGGATAAAGACAAGCTAAATTTTGTGGCCAGTCTTTTTTTGAAGTTGTGATTCAGGGAATATAGAACCTTTGCTACAGAAGGCACTATGCTTTTTGTTCCCCGTGTGCTGTAACAGTACAAGTGTGCCTATGTGATGAGAGGAAAATACATCCTTCTTAATAAGACTGTGATTAATTAAATTATTTTTCAGGGAATTAACTACTTTATATTCAAAATATTAGGGATGCTTAATTAGGTAGGTCTCCCAGTTATATTTGTCTCTGTCCCTGAAGAGCTTTTGAATTCTGCCGAAGTCCTTATGGACCAACCTGGAGACTTAAAAGTGCATTCTGTATTGCTTTGTGCTCAGCTGGATTTCACTGGTCGTTACTAAGCATTGTTGCATGCCTGTTTTAAGTACACTGAGATAAAAAGTGTGTTTTGTAAAAAGTGTAGGAATTATCAGCCAGGTATATTTGTGGAAATGTGCTTGCTTTAAGTATTTGTGTACCAGCCATTGATGACAAAGCATCTTTTACTGTGATTTTTTTACTTTCTAAAATTATTTTTTAATAAAGACCCAAGTAACTTGGAGAAAAATGTGTTTGCTTTCATTGTGGTGGTCAGAGATTACCTAAAAGAGTGGCGTGTAGAACAGATGGGTTTGCGCTCATGATATTTTAATGGTGATAATAGAGGGGAAGAAGGATTTTTTCCATTTACTTCAAATCCCCTCAAGTGTTTTTGAAACTCAGTTGCATTTGAAAACCATATTGCTTCTAATACTGTGATTTAGGATGGCATGGATTGGACTAATGTTATTTTTATTGTTTGAAAGCTAACCATAGATCTGTGAGAATATGTAAAGCAGATATGTCAACGTGATACCTGCAGTAATAATACTTGGAAGCTGTGATCACTGTCAGTATTGAGTGCTGTACCAATATACACAGGCCTGATCTTGTAATTTTCTGTGATCACTTGCAATGTTTGGAAGGTCAAGGGGGATACGTTATTAAACTTTTAGCTATATAATAATGTAAGCAGCCCTGCCAAAAAGGACTTGGGGGTGTTGGTTGATGAGAAACTCAACGTGAGCCAGCAGTGTGTGCTCACAGCCCAGAAGGCCAACCGTACCCTGGGCTGCATCCCCAGCAGCGTGGCCAGCAGGCAAGGGAGGGGATTCTGCCCTTCTGCCCCGCTCTGGTGAGACCCCCCAGGCGTCCTGCGTCCAGCTCTGGAGCCCTCAGCACAGGACAGAGCTGGAGCTGTGGGAGCGGGGCCAGAGGAGGCCCCAGCAATGATCCGAGGGGCTGGAACCCCTCTGCTGTGAGGAAAGGCTGGGAGAGCTGGGGCTGTTCAGTCTGTCGAAGAGAAGGCTCTGGGCAGCCCTTAGAGCAGCTGCCAGTACTGGAATGGGGTCTACAAGAAAGCTGGAGAGGGACTTTTTACAAGGGTGTGTGGGGGTAGGACAAGGGGTAATGGCTTTGAACTGAAAGAGGGGAGACTTAGGTTACACATAAAAAGGAATTTCTTTACTGTGAAGGTGGTGAGGTTCTGGCCAGGGCTTTGAGCAACCTGGACTGGTGGAAGGTGTCCCTGCCCACGGCAGGGGAGTTGGAACTGGATGATCTGTAAGGTCCCTTCCAACCCAAACCATTCCATGATTCTAAGCACATTTTTAACGGAGCTGTGCTGTGGCTATGCCGTTAGACATTTCCTTCTTGAAGATACTGGCATACAGAGTTGAGAGAAAGAATTCAGAGGAGATTGTTTTGGTATCCCTTGTGATGTGTAGGAAGGTATTGTGAGTGTAAAGAGATAGGATCTGGAAGAATTACAAACAGATGTAAGAGAAGAGAGTAATCAAGTAGTTGAACATTGAGAGACTTACAAATATACCACACACATACAAAAAAATGAGAGGTCATGAAGGGCAGAACGGACTTGCCTTGGCAGTGTCTATTAGAGAAACTGTTGGAAGGTGTCAGGATAAGGTGACTTTTCCCTGCTATGTCAGGCGAAATCTTCAATACTTGAGTCTGTGAGGCTGAGGAAGAAGTTAATTTTTTTCTTCCTCAGGTAACAAAAAAAAGTGACAGTGTTATTTGGTGGGTGTCTTTCTCCAGATGTTTTGAATTGTATTTAATTGACCATCTTATTGATGTGAAAAACTCATATAGTATAGCTCAGAAACATTGTGTGAGGTTATCAGTGTTAAGGACATCTTGGTTTTGGTATCATTCTTTCACAGCAACTGCCCTCTTCCTGATATGACTGCATGCATCCTGTTTTAAAAACTGTAAGCTGACAAGAATGACTGCTAATAAGGTGGTGTATATAGCAATTAAAAAAAATACTGCTTTTTCCAGTGTGAGCTTTCAAAGTCCTGAGTCTTCTGAGAATATTTGGGAAAATGGGATGCTCCATCATCACTGTGCTTGTAGAATGTTGTCATTCAGTGAGGGTAATAAACTAAGTTTTTCAGTAACTAAAGATTTTTATATTTCTTTGAAGCTGTTTAAATTATTGTGCAAAGGTAGGGTATTTTAATTACAATTCAAGTGTCTTAAATTTATGCTCAGAAGCCCATTGGTTTCAGAGTAAAAGAGGGGAAGGTAAAAGACATGGCAAGAGACACTGTTTCACCTGCTGTGCATGGAAAGGGAAGGCGCTTTCTGCTAAAATTTCTGAGCCTGTAGGCTGTCAAATTGTGTTTGTTACTCTGGGTTCGATAATACACGTATTAGCTTGGCTCGTTGGCTTTTGGGATTTGAAGCTTTCGAGTGCAGAAGAAGGATTTCCTCTGAGAGACTTCCTTAATATCCTGTGTTTCTTTCGGAGCGTTAGGTTTTTTGTGGTTTGTGTGGTGGTGCTTGTTTGTTTTTTTTCATATTTTTGTCCTCTTGTTGTTGTTCTTGTTTTTGTTCAGAGTGTTCCAAATGAGGGTGTCTTAACTTCTTGTCACTGAAACATATATGAAGATCTTTGCTTTGAGAGATGTTGAGCTTGACTATGAAAAAAGTGCCAGCAGTAGAAGTATTAATGGTTTCTGAATTAGAAGATCTTCAGGGGAAGGAGACAAAATCCTGCAATGGTTGAGGGGATATGTGGTCAGTAGGTGGAGGCAGGTATTCAGTGCATATTGGAGTTGTGGAATATGGGTGTATTTGCAGAAGTTCTAGTTATTAACACAAATATGCTAAAAAGTCACAAGGAGTATATAGAGCATGTAATAACATTATTGAATATCAAAGAATAATTTTCAGTTTTAAGTAGCTGCTTGTTGTCACAAATATGTAAACTGCTAACCTGAATAGTCATCAGAAAAGTAGTGGGAAGCTATCAATTGAATTAACTGAAATTTAAAAAATATTTTATTTTACCAAATCTGTAATACAGAATCAGACAGAAATACAGAACACTTGTTCTTAGTGAAGGGCACAGGCACACAGAAATTCTGGAAGTCCCCCAGACACTGTCATGGGTTTAATACGAGTTGAAATCTGAGGGAAGGAGGGAAACAACAGGAGTTATCAGAAGAGAACTGTCAAATGATTTTTTTTCCTGGGGAGGGAGCAGGAAGCTAGTGATCAATGTTTCTGTTTCTCACAGTGAATTCAGTAGCTTCAAGGAACTAGTAAATTGTGGTGTTCAAATGATTGAAAGTTCTGGAGTTTAAAATGTAAGTTATTAGTGTTCCTGAATATTGTATTCACTTAGATGCTTTACGCAAAATAGCAGGGAAGTACTTTAAAAGCCTGATAATGGTTTGTTCAGGAGATGAAATAGGATTATGGGAGAGTTGAAAATGTCAGGTACTATTACTGTGTTAGCATTCTGAAGGATGCTCCTGGTGACTCTTGGTTGAGTTGTTTTTTAGAGGCTTATCTATATAGGAGGCTTGGGTTGTTTTTTAGAGGCTTATCTACATAGGAGGCTTGGGTTCACAGTAAGACAAAATGTAACCTGATACCCACAGTTATCCCGCTGGCTGCTTTTCAGTAAATCTTCCTGCAGATACTTTTAGCATGCCCTATATCTGAGACTTCTGTAGTTCAGTGGGTTGCAATCTTTTTTTTCTCTGTTTATAGATTCCCCATATGTTTTTGCTGAGGAGATGAGCCCCTGTACTGTCAAGTCAAGCCTAGTGGTGACATGCTTGTTTTTATAGTTATGTTTTCAGGATGCCCTAGAATTAGTCCATGAATCCTGTTGTCGTCAAGTACATGTGTATCTACGCAGAATACTGTGTTAGCACAAGGTGCTTATAGAAAACTTGCAGCACATTCTATCAGAAAAGAACAGTCATTTACTTCAGATGAGGTGATTGGAGAGGTGAGTGAAATGTTGTGAATATGAAGAGACCGAGGTGAAAATCTCTATTTTGTTTTTTGTCAAAGCTGAGAAAAGGACTTGCGCCATATTAGAAGGTTATGATCCAAGCCCAGATCTAATGTGTAGTCATGTTATGAGCCCCTGCAGCACCCTCTGGTGATCCAAACATGCTTGTGCAGCAGTCGGGGTCCTGGTTGAGCTGCTGAAAGAGCATAGCCCTCAGGTCTTGCTACAGGACTGAAAAAACACTTTAGAACAAGCCTAGGCTACAACCAACATCATGTTACAAATGGGTGCTGTTGGGTTTTGCTGCCATTTTTTTTTTCTTTTCACCTTCTGATTTTTGTCTAAGAGAAGATGGGAAGTCATTAAAGAATTTGTAGGCTGTCCTGTTAATATTGGCTCTAGGCAAGCACAACCAGTGTGATTGCATGAGATAAAAGGTTTCCAGCTTTATGACTGGGTTGCTCAGGAGCAAATGAAGCATGATGTGGAGAAGAGGGAAGAACAAAGACAATGAAGTGAAATTCTTTTATCCTATGTACTATAGCCCATTTTATTTATGATATTTAAATATGGCTTGGAGAAACAGTGGAAGTAAATTTTAAAAGTCTGAACAGTAATAGTAAAGCAGTGGTTTTGCAAGTAGTAAAACTTACAGAACTTCCATTTCCCTTATTCTTGTTATTCCCCTGATCTTTCAGAGTATCCCTGCTATACAGGGTATTTCTCTTAACTTCTTTAAATATGTTAAATGGTCTGTGTAGTGTGAGTACAGGTGCCTGCTGACTGCCTGAGTGATCCAGCAGAGCCTGGTCCCTCTCTGGTCCCAGCAGGCCAGGTGCTTTGCCTGGGAGCTGTGTGCAGCTGCTGGGTCAAAAATTCTGCTGCACTTTATAAAAAATCTTAAAAATAATTGATACTTTTACTGTTGTACGTGGTTGAAACTGACCAATTAAATCGGAAGCTGTTAATGAGGGAGAATAGACTGTGATCATGTAAACCTCATTTTATTAGAAAAGCAGGTTTAGAAAGCTGTGGACAATAGTTCCATCTTCAAGATTTTAGTGCCGTCATTGATAATGTCCTAATCATATCAGTAAACAGTGTTATTTTTTTAAGTGGTTTTATTTAATTTTATGAAAATAAACTCTTAAAGGTAGGATGATGTAAAACTGCGTTCAGTTTCTTCATTTGCTTTGCTTTTAATGTATTTGATTTGATCTAAAGGTCATATTAGGCTGTGATTCATTCGTTCAGCAGAATAAAGTTAAATCTTAAGTAGATCTTCGTTTTGATGATGCCTGTTTGTAAGTATATGGGAAGGTAGTTGTGTCGAACATTTGTGATTTCTTCCTACCCAGGAAGTCTGGTCGGGACGCTGCTTGCAAAATTCTGTAGCAGTTTGAGGATTTTATGTAGGGAATTGACTATGCAGCATTTGTACTCAGGATTTCACTCTTGTCATCTAGAATAGAAGCTCAGTGGGCTGTGATTGCAACTGCTCTGCTTTTCGCTTGCCAGACTTTGGACCATAATTGACCATAACTGTATATAGTTTTGGACAGCATTTTTTCCTCTTATGCATGTGTCCTGGAGATGGGGGAGCAGGAGCTGATTTGCCTCAAAGTCAGTCAGAAGACCTGTTTGTCTAGAAGCCATTTAGGTTTTTCCGTTTTAACACCTTGTGTCTAATCTCCCCTTCAGCCCCCTCCCCCCAAAAGGCAACAGAAGAGTGGAGAGAATATCTTGTTTTGTTTTTAAGAGATAGTAACAAATTCCTTTTAAAATTCCTCTCTCCACTACCTGACCCCCTTCCACGTGAGGCTCATATCTGTGTTTTATTGGGGACTTTCTGGATCCTTTTTTTTTAAACATGGTATTTTTAAGGCTGAATTGTTCAGTAATAAAACCTGCCACAATATTCCTGAAGATACCGGCTGAATTGTTCTCAAAAGAGGTTTTAGCCTGCTTTTCCATCATGCATTCCTTTAATGAAATGTTAATGAGAAGATGATCTGATAAAGTTCTTGAAAACTTTCTGTGCAACAAACTTCAAATCTGAGGATTTTTCTTCAGATCTATTTCTTTTAAGGCATCTGTGTTTGTGTCTGTAGCTGTCTGTCTTGCATGCATGTAGATAATGCCTACAAAGCAAGCCACAAAGATTTTCGTGTGTTGTTCTTCTAAGGCTTGAATGACTATTTTTCTGAAGGTGTAAGGAACAGCCCTTCGTGTGAAGTTTCTTTTGTACTTGTTACAACTGCTAGAAGCAGGAGAAAAGTTGTACAGACTAAAATTTGGAGTTGCAATCTGATGAGGAATCTTCCAGGCCTCTTACTGTGAATAGCTGAGATCACAATTCTTGCTTCTGTCTTATCTGTACCTCAGTGCTTTTAATTCTTCGTAGTCCCTTCTGCTTAATGGCTTATAAGCTACTTCACTGGCATAATTAGCTTATCTTAAAATAGTCTGATCTGTTAACAGTATTGGAACAGTGAAGGGACAGCCAGCCCAACAATCACTGGATTTCATGTAGTGCGCCCATGGAGCTGTGTCAGTGTTTGGGCCACAGGGGAGGAAGGAAGGAGTAGGTGAGAATTTTTCGAAGGCACAACTGGGTCTTGAACATAAATGCTTGTGCTCACCTGTGTTAGTATTTACAGATGTTTTCCTTCAGGATTTTGACAACAGCCAATTAAAGTAACTAGAAAGCAGCTTTTGTTCTGTTTCAACCAGGACACAAGTAAAGTGGAATGAAGATACAAAATTCAGTTCCAGGGGTGCTCCTTTGCTTAGGTTGTTTTTTGTATTTATAGCCTGAGTGTTTCTGGCTTGGTTTATCACCTTTTACGCTTGAGAGAATGTGAGCCTTATCTTACCTCGAAGTCCTTCTTGTTTCAAACTTCCGATTATTTCTGGTCTTGGACCTTTAAACTTTGAAGTGTCCTACCATTAATGTATCTACTTATTTGAGATTGTGTATGTGGGTTTGACTGTGTTCTATAATTGTCATGTTGTCTTTTCCATTTCCATCTCCTTAGACATAAATGTGAATTTTGGCAAGGAAACAATTGCATATATTAATGAAAAAGATTATTGTAGGTGTATTAATTCTGAAGAGTAAGCTCTGCATTTAAAATGCCTATTTTTGGAAGAGCTTGTGCTGCAGTTGTTATTGTAGTTGCTACAATATTCAGGGGATTAGAATACTTTTTGTTTCTGGTTACTATGCAGAAGGAACTTGATATACAATGCATTTGGGATGCTGCTTGTGATGTCTTCCAGAAAATATGGAATAAATCACATCTTTTTGTTTGGATTTCTGTGGAGGAGTACCTTGTTCTCTGAAGTTAGTAAAAAAACCAAAATTATGTGCCAAATTGCTACGCTTTTTGTTGAGGAAAAAAAAAGGATTTCAGCGTTTAGTGTGATATGACTTGCTGTTTGGTGAAATGTTCAGATCCTCAGTAGCTAATGCTAGGTATACAGATACTGTCTGCTCTTGACTTTAAGCAGAAAATGTAGTTCTGTTATTTCAATGCTTAAAATGCTTTTTGGGGAAAGTTTCTTCTGTTTTTTTAATTGATAACTCTGTTAATTCTGGAGTCTAATCAAACTTCTTAGGTCCTATTTTTTGATGCCAAACCTTACAAAGAACCCTTGTAAGAAATGCTTTTATTGTGTAGTGTTTGAGTTTGCAGACCGTCATTGAAAGACTAACTTGGACTCTGTAAGAGGTAGCTAAAACCAAATTATCTTAATAACATTTGAGTTCTGCTTCCAGGTGGATTTCATATACTGCCTCCACGCAGGAAGTGAGAAAAGTTTCAACTGTATGTTAATGTCTTGCAAGATTTATTGAGCTTTTCCTGTAAATGGCAGTAACTTGGCAAGTCGTATGTGTAGTTTAATGTTTAAACTAACTCTGGTTTTATTTTGCTGGTATTGCCGCTGCTTTTACGTACACAGATAGAGTTGCAATATAACTGAAGATTGGGAGGTGGAACTTGCTTTTCTTCCTGTTAGACCTATGCATCCCAAAAGCTTGGTGTAGGCGCCAGTTTAGTATGGTTCAGTTTGTTACAACAAAATCATTCTGGTGAAACTTCAACACCAGATTAGATGAAGTCAGCTTTCAGTTGAATTTGGTACATTTCTTTGAATTGGGTGCATTTCTTGTAATGCTTGTTTTTTGTGTTGTGGGTGGGATTTCTTTTTTTAAATTTTTTCCTTTTTCTCCCACATTCATTAACTGTGCTTACAATGACTTTTCAGTGATTTGGTTTCAATGTTCCAGCTAAATGGTTGGCTGTAGTGATGGTGTAAGTGGTGGAGACCCTATTCTAGTATTCTTTCTACCATGTTTCCTTGTGTCTGTTAGACCTATGTAGATGAATGTGCTGTAAGCCAACGACACTGCCTGTGTGCTTGTTCCCCATTATTATTAACGTTTATGTCTTAGAAGTATTAGTAGAGAGATTGTTAGGAGAGGAGGTCTAGCACGGAAAAGCTTCCTGTAGACTGCTTGAAGTAGTGGTGAATTCTAATAGGGTTCCCATGGTAGTGAATGTGTTTTCTTTAATACACGTTAGTCAGATCTTGCTATTGTCTTCTTTATAATACAGCATGTTGGCTGTATTATAGTCAATACACAAGTTGCCTTAGCAAAACTTTCTAAAACACTATAAAAAAATATGTAAAACCATGTTTGGCAAAAAATGCTGAAGGGTTCTCTGATGGTGCCTGAGTGTGTAGGGAACTGTCTTTTTCTCTTTTTGGCATTCACATAAGCTTTTTAAGCCAAGTCTTTGTCTCTTTCTCCTCTGCTGTATTCCTGTACTAAATTTAAGTACTTAACTTTTGTTTTAGCAATAGGAGACAGTTTGAGCGTAAATAAAGTAATATATCTGTGTGAGTGATATGTAATTGGATTATCGTTGTTTAGAGAACACATCTACAATCATTCATTGTGAAACTGCACATTTCTATTTGAGTCCTACAATAAGTATTGAAGTTTCATTGTTCAATCTAATATTCATTAGATTGAACAAGTAATTAGTAGCTTTAGAGCGCGGTTTCGTTGCCACTCTTAATTTCTGGAATGCCCCAGTGGGTTGAGATGCTGTTCTGGAATTCCAGGACTTTGGTGAAGGGAGCCCTGGCTGTAGTTTAGTGGCAGAGGGGAGCACGCACCGTTTGCCCGCCCAAGTGTGCGGCCAGCCCTTCTCCCCTGCTTTGTCTGCTGTGCCTGTTGCAGGAGGTTTCAGCCGTCTTATTGCCGGGGGTTCATACTCTGCCCATGGGAAGATGCGGTGCATCTAGAGATGCTCAGACTCATTTGGGTAATGAGGGAAGATAATGTCAGTATTGTTTTCGTAATTTTTCTTGAAAAGGTGTTTCTGGGTTGAAGTGCTGGTTTGCTGGTCTCGGGCAACTAGTGCAAGAAATCCCCTAAAAGCAGAGAGTTCTTCTCCCAGACCTGAGACCTGTGCATCCGATAGGTCTGTGCAGTGTGCTTAGACGTGTTACATGCTTGTAGGCCTTACCTGTGTTTCCTATACAGCAACTTCTTGGTTTGTCTTAACGCTCACATTTCAAAGACTCCCTGAGGTACCACACTAAAACAACATGTGATGGGAAAAATATTACTTGTTAGATCCGTCTTCCAGATTAGAGACCAAATTCAGGAAAATAGTCGTTTAGTCCATTCAGCTACAATTCCTCAGATCCTCTCTTAGGTGAAAGGTAAAGTTACATTGTGATAGATGTGTGTAGGTAGATGTGTACAGGCTACTTTTAAACTGGTTTAATGTAGCTGTGCAAGTCGGTGGCATGTTAGGATACCCACACAGAGAAAGCATTAATTTTTGTATCTGAACCTCTTGAAAATAGTGTCACCAAAATGCTCTGTAATTGTAGTACCTAAATGGAGCAAGCCTGTTTCTTAATGGAGAACACGTCTTGAGTTATATTTGCCATCTACTTAGTCTTTGAGGGATTGAGTTAGTATGTTCAGTTGTGACTATTCACTAGTGAGATGTGGATGGCCGTACACCTGCATTCTGAGGTGGGTATGTCTGATCACGCGGTCTCGTGTGGTTTGTAGCTGTGAATTCCTGTTTCAGCTTTTCTTCATATCTTTAGCAGAAGAATACTGAAACTATTTGATATGTTCCAGTAACACAAATTACAGTCAACACCCACCAACTTCTATTCTTTTTGCATTTGTTTCTTTATTAAATGTGGTTTGGTAATTTTTTAGGTATTGTGAGAACATGTTAAGATTCTTTGATTTAGCAAGCCTTGCTGCATGAAGTGGCTTCAGAAGTAGGCTTGAAATTCTTTGTAATTATTATGTGACAAATTTAAATGAATAATCCGTAAAAAAATGAAAATCTTATTTTTGTTTACATTTTTCATCTAGATGATTAGACTACAATGAAGTTTGTGGCTTTCAGTAAAACATGTAGTTCCAAAATTTGTCTATGGTCTAGATTGATGCCTGTGTTCTGAGATGAAAGTTTTGGCTCAGATGGCCTTTAACAAATCAGGAAAATGAGGGAGGTAAAAAACTTCAGTTTTGATCTATATGTGTGACAGAGGCTTTTGAACTGTGCGGCATACAGATCTTGTGGTCTTGATAATGTTTGGATGATGATGGTGGTGGTTTCTACTCTGCTGTAATTTGACCTCACCAAGTGGATGCCGGACTCTGAGAAGCCTTGGCTTTGACTGAGGACTTTGTTCTGCTAAATACAACTCCCATCAGCTCTCCCTATTTACAAATGCGGAAGTTAAAAAAATAGAAGTAATTTTCTAATGAGAGCGCTGCATTTATCCAGTTGTTTGCAGTTCTCCAGTTGATAATGTGTGGGTTAAATTAAAAGCTTAAATTGTGATCTGTAGGACTTCTGTGCCTCAAAGCTTGTCTGCTATTCCATTGCTTTAGCTGCAAGTACTAGCTTTATTGGCAAACCTTGCCTTGTTTCAAGTGTTTTGTTGCTGAGGAAATTTAAGATTGGTGCCTTGCCTTGCCTCTGAAGTTGGTTGATTCCTTTCTGACCCTGGTGCAAATGTCTGAATCTTTGTCTCCCTGCCTAGGTGCAATTTTACAGTCCCTTGTCCTGTTTGTTGTCGGTGTGACAGGGCAGAACAGTATTCTGAAGAGGAGGTATGGCGTGCCGTATGACTTGGCTAAAAAGAAGTGGTGTAAACAGTTGAAGTTATTTTGCATGCATATGATTTTTGGTGTGTGGATGTGAAGAGTGACTATGCCTGACTTCAGCAGTTTATTATTTTGATTTTTTTTTTGAGAGAGAGATTTGCAAGTAAACCAGAAGTATTTATGTGGCCACTCCCCCAGCCCCCCTTTTCTGTCTTTCTCTGCTGCTTTTTGGAGCTTTCATTCATTTCATTTCCCATTGGGTGGATGATGAGTTTTCTGCCAGATTTCTCTATTAAAGTGCCAGTGTTTTTCTCCTGAGGAAGAGAGAGAAAGTCTGGTGTATTCTACTCCTAGTAAGTATCTTGTTTTGTACTTAATATCTTCCCTTCCATTTTTGGTTTGTCTTCTGATGCTCTCATGAATAAAGTTCCAGATCAGTCAGCTGGGTATGTCACATGAACAAATTTTTGTTCCTTTTTTCCACTTTGGGTCTTGAAAAGTAGGTGCTCCAAAACTGCTCAGTTACGTACCAACGCTTTTGGAGAAACAGAACACTTATTATCTGATCTTAAAAACACAGCATCTGCATAGTTTTACATTATGCAAGCTAAGCTCTTAATGATAATCATATTAGGTACGTTTTGATTTCTGTTGTTATTTTGTTTTTGTTTGCTTCTGAAATAGGAGTAACCTGTAATGTATCAAAAAGTTGTAGATAATTTAATGTATTCCACCAAGGTCAGCATTGTTTTAAATGCTTTTTATAATATTAAACATTTATTATTCTTAGTCAAAACATGTTTCATATGATCTGTAAGACTGTAACTTTTCTCTGTAGGACCCTAATATTATTTGCTTGCAGTAGAAACACTTGTGTTTTAATTTTTAGTATATTGGTGAAATTTGGAAGCCTGCTAATTAGAAGGATGAAAACCATATTTTTTTTATGGACAGGTTGTATTTGTTGATCTCATTTTCTAGTTTTGTCTTCATACTGAAATAACTGAGCCAGTAAACTTCAGTACTTTTCTGTGTTTTTTATCAGTGTGACTTCTGCTTTTAGTTAAGTGGGGTTTTTTTTTTTTTGCTTTATGAAAGGAATTGGGCATAAGACTGCTCTAAATGTGTTAACTGTTGTATATTTCTAATGTGCTGGGTTTTTTTTTTGTGTGTGTGTTCAGTGCTGTGACTTCACTAATAAAAGCTTAGAAGGATATGTAACTCCTCAGTCATCAAGATGGAAAAAAATTTTTAAATAAGGCTTAATGAAAAAATGGGTTCAAGTCCAGTGCAGATAAGGAAGTGACGGCTTAAATATTTGAGTAGTAACTAGTCAAATGCAAAGTTTAGCAGAAGCAAACAATTGGAACATTAGAATTCAGCTAGGTGCACGTTTTTGACAGTTACGCGGAGGTGAGGTGTAGTTCTTGAGGAGGGTGGGTTTTTTTTCTTTGTAGTGACAGCTTCTATGCTCCCATGGGTTGGGGGTGGGGAATTCTTACCGGCAGCTGCATAGAAACCTGTAAGTGCAAAGATGGCCCAGATTTGATGTTAAAGCTATCGGGCAGAGTACTGCTGTGTATTAGCACTTAATATGATGCCATTTGACCAGAGAAGGTATCTCAGTCACATGCTTATGTGTGACACTATATGAACACATATTCTGTATGTAGCTAATGTAAGTGTTTCTCCTGGTTCATGAAAAAAATCTCTGCTATATTAGAGATGATTTGGTGCCTCCAGTGTGGTCTCTTAGTGCAGAAGTTCTGGTGTCAAAATGAAACCTGGTGAATATATCAGGACTGTACTGTAGACTTCAGGTAGTTTGGTGCTTAACGTTTGAGTGAGTAAAATTGCAAGTGTTACCACACTTTTCTTCTGTAAAAATGTGATATTCTGTGTCTTTCTCTCAGTGTATTGATAAATGCTAGTGTTCTCTGCAGACTAATTAGGGAATGACTCTGAATAATGAGCTAGTTTAAACTGTCATCTACTCAAAATCCAACCATTTATTACAGCATACCCATACGTTTGCCTAGTTTTGTTCTCTTGATATGCCAGTAGCATATCTTTCTTGTGGACAACTCAGTTACCCATTGATAGTTGTATCTGGTTTCCAGGTGTCCCCCATCCAGTAGAAAGGGAGGACCTGTGATGTATGAACAATCTCGTGATTTTTCTACTTAGAGGAGCAGTGTTCGGATGTGCTTATAGTGTGCAGCAAATGTGCATTTGCAGCTGAAGTAGGTATAGGAGGTAACTTTAAACTAGCTACTGTGGATATGGTTTCACTAGAGTAGCAACACTCTGAGATTTTTATGTGGGCTAGCTGCCTAAATATTTACCAAAGGTCTGTATGATTCTTCTGCCTCTAACTTCAGTGCTGAAGCTTACTGTGATTGCACTCTTACTGATAATAAGTATTTGAGTTTGAGTTAGGCTTTCCTCTATGCCTATGAAAAGAAAAGGATTAATGTGTATTCTTCCAGCAGAATACAGATACTTTTCTAATCTCTCTTGACCTCTGTGATCATCTGTTCCCCCTTCATTTTAGCATTCTCCCAGGCAGCAGTTGGAAGCCGTGAAATGCATTATCTAAAATGTCCCCCTGTGTTAGTTTATAGGCAGCTTTTAGAGGAGATTGCCTTCCTTTCACTGGGATTCTCTGTAGTGGTATCCTCTTTTGTAGTATGACATGGGAAAGCATTGTGACAGAGGTTGATAAAATATTTCTAGTGTGTGCTCCATTAATTTTGACAACTTGGATTTGTTTGTACTTTTTATATGCCATTGTGTGAATTTCTGTATATATCAGTATATGTAGAGACAGTGTGTGGAGTTTTTAATGTCAGTATCTTTTAGAGAGAACATCTGCTATTAAATTGTTAGAACAGTGTGCAATGATACTTATATAAAATGTGTTGTAGTAGTTACTGTGTATCCAGTTGGTTTAATAAACCAGTAAAATATTTCAAATGTAGTTGAATATCCTACCCAGTTAATAATACATACTCTTTTGAATTTCATCAGTCTTACACGTCACATGTTACAGACTGTAATCTTGTAACCTTTCCCTTAGATTTTCATAGCAGGAGAGTAAGACAAAAATTAGCTTTGGCGCTTTGAATCTTAAAAATTCATAATATAGATAACAAATGCAAGACTTACATGTGTGTTTTAAAATAGTAAATGGGTTAAAGTAGCACTGGCATACTTAGTACTCTGCTGGCATAGTTTTTCCCTTCAGATGGTTGTTTGGAATGTGAGGCCTCTTCCTATGTTTGCTGTAGCAGAGCTAAACTCTAATGTCACTTACAGGAGAAATTTAATACAAGCAGCTTGTACAGAACTGACCTGCTGCCATGATAGCATGTAATATATTTAGCATGCATGTGTCTAGTAACCATGTGATCTTATGCAAGTGAATAATACAGTGAAACTCTCATGTTATAATTTCTCTGAATGTTTTCAGAGTTCTGAGAATTAAAGAAAATGTTACCAAGCTATTTGAAAAGACTCGGTTTGTAACTGAGTTGTAATCAACTGCAGAATTTGGAATGTTGCAGTGTTGTGTCTGCATGTCAGTGTAAGGAAGGATTGACAATTCAGAAGTAGTTGGATTTTTTGATCTACCATAATTTTTGTGGTATTTTTTTTGATTTTTAGGCCACTGTGATTCAGTTTTCTGCTGCCATGATGACTAAAGATTAATTTAGAAATGAAATCTGATAATAGCAATCTGATCCTCAGGTACTTAATCTTCAAGAAAAGCTAAAAATGTAAATTTTGGCAATGCTGTGTTATTGTCAGAATTTCTTAGTCTTGTCTGTGCTTAAAAGCTAATGTGTCAGTTACATGCCTTTTGCAGATTTAACAAGTCACCATTTGGGCGATGATACGTAGGGAAGAGGGCATATGTGAGTCCTCTATCAAGACAATGTTACAAGGTGGATAATCTCTTTAACGGACTATAATCTCTTACGCAAAATCCGAATAAAGTTTAATACCATTTTCTCTGGTGGTTTGTTGCTGAAAGTGTGATGTTGGTGTTGGCTTACCGTTTAAGGTTTTTCTGATGTCTTGTGCTGAGCAGAAAGAGGGAAATCGCTTACTCATTGTCTCCTCCTGGTTGCTGTACGATACCATTTAGCATGCGGTAGCAGGATTCTTCTTGCACTGCAGCTATGGGCCCAGATGAATAATAATGTCCTAGGTTAGATCTGAGCATCAGATTGGATATTAATATTTAATATTGGATGTGGAGCAATGTATTTCTAACAACCTGTTACTAAGGAATTTACTTAGTCTCAGACTTGCATGATTGCATTCCATAAGCTTGAACATTCAGGTGGGTTCTGAATGCTGTGGCAGTTCATGTCTTCTTCAGTTCCAGTGGTCACACATCATGCCAGTGAGTTGTGGTTAAAGCAGAGGAACAAAGGGTACTGCCTTTCCCAGCTGTGATTTTTCACTTGTACATCTTCCAGCTGGTAACTTTTTCTACCTCTTCCTTGTAAGAAGACTACATAGGCACTTTCTTCCACATAATGGGTTATTGGATTTTGTTTTTTGATGGTGTTTCTCTAGAAGCACTGTCATTATGGATTAGTAAGCTCCTTCAAAGGCTGAAGACATTTTCTACTGAATTCTCTCGTTTTGGTAGATACTGCATTTGCAGAAAAATTACAAGGAAGCCCGATGGGTTTTCTTTTGAGTATTTTAAGGACACACATAGTAAAGCAGCATTAAATTGTCTTAAACATAATGGAGAACTGAAATTATTCCATAAAGCATAACAATATTGTATGCTTAAAGTTACGTACCTTAGCATACATACTGTTTCCTAACCCTGGAGAATATCATTGTGTTGGAAGCTATGATTGGTCTTTTAAGTGTATCAAAATATCAATAACCATCTTGCCCATGTTCCTGAACTAATAGCAGATGAAAACAGCAAGGTCCCTTTAGAGTTCCCATTTTGTTCTTCAGTAGCTGCCTGGATCTGAGACTGAGACATTGCAGAAGAACTGGTGAAGACTTGAATCTCTAGCAAAAGCTGCCACTTTGCAGTGGGTGTGTCTGTGCTATTGACAAATATTTATTAATTTCAGTTTAATGATTTAGCTTGCTTTTTCTTGTGGCTCTCCCAGATAAATTTGCGTTACAAGAACTGAGTCTTGTGCTTAATTGAATTTGCTTTCAGAAGGCTAAAGAATACCATGTGCATCCTTGAAAGACCTTCCCTTAAGGTGAAATCCTTAAAAGTAAATGAGAACCAGTTTCTTTTTAGTGTCTGTTTGCATCTACTGAATTTAAAAGGCCATGTCAGTGTGTTTGTTCTATGCTTTGTGGCATCAAATTAGATAAAACGCCACAGATAAAACTTCCTAACTCTTGCTGCTGCTGTCCTCTGGAATGCATTGTCCTCTGCTTTTGGGGACTTCTCTTTAATGCCTTTCTTCCAACTGTACGGGGTGATCATCTTCACTGAAGTGAGCTTGGACTCATTCCAAAAAAGAACAAGCAGGGAGGCTTGAGAGCTGTCTTGCCTCTATATGGGAAGACTGTGGGGAATATTACCATCCCTTTCAGAAATATTTTGGCTTCAGTTCCACCTACTGAAAGAATTAGGCAAGGGCACCCATTTGAATAAAATGAGATTTTGAGTCTGAGGATTCACTACAGAGACTAAGTACTTTTTCCTTTCCATGCCCAAACTGACATCTGGGCAAATAATGCAAATGGACTGACGTGAGAGCATTAAAACGTAAGAGTGGACATCTTGGGTTACCCTGTTTAAACCAAAGCTCAGTGCATTACTGCTTTCTAGATGCTGTACGCCTGTGCAGTAGACCTAGCTCATCCATGCTTATCTATTACTGAACTGTGCATTTATGGTGGTCTTGGTAAGATTTTATGTGGTAAAATTCTGATGCAGAGTACTAAAGGGTTTGCATTTTTTCGAGTGATGCATACAAAGGGGAGTGCCTGCTCTACATAAAGGCTTGCTAATGTTGTTAATCGGATATTACTGTTAAATATGTTCAGTGGTAGGCAAAGAGGAAGGAAAATCTGCAAGAAGCTAGAAGGAAGAATCTCCACAAGTGTTGGTTTATGTAACATGTGAAGAGTAGTGACTGCTAGAAGTACAGGGTAAGCTTGTTTTGATTCCTGTCTTCCGTTTAAAAGCAGCCAAATATTTATAGTGTAGAGGATGTCTCCACCCCTCCCCCCAGTGAAGCTGTGTGCTGAAGAAAATGATGACACTGGTGAATTCTTACAAATCTAAACATAAACCATAATCATATGTGTGTCTGTGCAGGAGTGAAAATCTGTTTGCTTCAGGTGAAATCATAAGCTGAAGTTTTGAGAGTGAGGTCCGACTCAGTGGTCAATAGACTAAGAAGTCTTTGTTTCAAATCTCAGTTTAAAAATCTGTTTTGCTTGGCAGCAGGATGAAATCTGCTAAAAAGCGACTATGAAAGATACCTTTCTTCCAGTGGGAAGACAAACAGAATTTTGTAATCTGTGTTCTGTTTTGGTTTTAGTTTTCTTTCCTTTAAGCAAGCCTGAATGCATTTTCTTACAGTTTCTGTAATCCTGCCTCAAAGTAGAGGATGTGAGATGAGGACTGGGGGAAAAGTAGAACTCGGTCACCAATGCAATTTCTTAATTCAAATCCCCTTTACTAATTCTTTCTTCCATTTCTTATGTGCTGTCAGGACTATCTTGTATTTTGGCATACAGCTTTTCCTGTGTTTGCTGTAAGTTGACTGTTCAGTTGTTGTTAAGCCATGTGTGGCCTCATATGCAAAACTTGGAAAGCGTCAGTTCAGGGAGAAGGACCCAAGCAATGTAAGAGCATGAAAGGATGGAACTGGATGCTGGAAGTGTCTTGCAGTACCTTGTAGCCAGAGTTAGAGCTTTGTTAATATATATCTGTGTATTGCAGGGAAATTTAATAGTAATTGAAGATTTTCAGGGTGTTATAGAAAAGCAGGTATATTCAAAGGTACTTCAGTCTTATTGAGGTGAAAATATGCTTTTAATACAGGCAAAAGTGGCAGTAGTAGAGATGAACATATTAGGCCCTAGTTACGCTGTCCCCTCTAGGCTCTGCCTTTGCTGATGCAGGTGAAATTGGAGTCTACAAGCACTGGTGTCACTGCTGTTTGCCAGCTAGCTGTCAATATTTATTGCTTCAGCTGCTGTAAGGCTTCCAGTCAGCATGTAAAAGAAAGACAGTTTTAATGTCTTGAAGGCCCAGAGTACTCAACAATAACTTCTTTTAAGAGGAGTAAAGATTTCTTGCAGGTGCAAGAATGCGTCTAAGCAGGTTCTTGAAAGGTGTGTATAAATCGCATGCCAGTTATCTGTGGTTCACTTTTTTGTTCATATAACTCTATATAATCGTGTTCACAGATTATTTACATAGACTGAGTAAAATGAGATGCTGTAAAATAATTAATCTAGCATGATTCTAGTGTACAGAATCCACTTTCCTGAATACATTTAATTTGTGAGGGCCTTTTTTTTTTAGCTTAAGTGAGTAAGTATACTGAGTTTTTCATGGAGATGAAAAGCTTTATTGTCATACCAGAAAGAAATGGAAGAAATTACAGATTCTTCCTCATGTACTCTAGTGATGCTGTTAAAATAAAACCAATTAATTTCTATGTCTGAAAAAGTCTATCGCTTGACATGCAGGAATTTAGCACTGGCTTTAAGCAATAGTTTCTCCAAGCTCAAAGATTGGCTGAGGTGCCTGAACCTTGCACGTTGCACAGTTTCATCTACCAGGGCTACAGGCAGTATCAAAGTTTTACAATGGGGTGCAACTGCTCTTAGGTGCAGCAATTGCAACTAGTACCTTCAAGGAGAGGTCATGCCTGACTGCTATGTATTTGCTTTACAACTCAGATATACTTGCTAGGTTTTTGTCAGAGATGAACGAGAAGACAGCATGGATGGAAGGGATCCAGTAGTGTGTGTGAAATGGATGCTGTTTTGTGTAATTTTCCTAGCAGGTGTAAAATATTGGTGCAAGAACTGAATGCCGAGATGTCCTCTTTGACCATCTAAGCATGCAAGAGACTGAGGCTGATCATGCAGTCTTCCCTTCTGAAGTGGTTTCAGGGCTGCTTCTTGACAATTCTGTCAGTTTCTTTGAGAGTAAGGATAATATTTTTTTGTGTTCCAAAATCAGGATAGTAAGCTATGTGTGGCTAATTTTTTTTTCTTATTTTTAATGCATAATTACAGGTCTGGATGTCCAGCTATATTTGTAGTCTCCAATTCCTGACCAATCCTGGGTATTTTCAGGTCTAGGCAGTCATTGCATCAGAGAGTACTTGGCTGACTAAGTAGTAAAGACAGAGATGTCTGCCTTACAGTTTCAGAAAGCTTGCATTTGCATCTAATGTTTCAAGTCAAAGTTAAATGAATATACTTGTTTAAATGAAAGAGGTTTTCAGTAAATCTACAATAATCTGAGCCTGTCTGGGCTTCTGCTTCAGATTCCTGGCTACTTAATGTAGTTGAAAATAGGCCAACTGCCTTTCAAATATATTAAGATCCAGCTTTTGCAATATCTTGCTTTTTTCAGTATTCCTTGCTCTTATTTAACTCTTCAGTGATGTAGTAGTTTATTCAAGTAGCGGTTTATCAGAAGGTCTTTGTATATTTGCATATGGATCACTTAATTGATTCTTGCTTGGGACATCGATTAAATTTTTCTGGGCCTTCACTTAAACTTCTGTCAGCTCTGTCTTCTCATTCATTTTTAGTGGCTCTGTTCATGTAAGTTGTTTGTCAGGGTTTGTTGATAGGAAGAGAAACTGAGATATTTTTGAAGATTTGAGGATTTCTGTTTTTAATACAATAATGGGAACAAATGGGTCAGACTGCTCTCTTTTATTTATAGTGATTGTGTTTCATTCCAGAAGCTATTGAAACAGGTATTTTAATACAGCTTGCTATCCACCACTTGAATCATGTAGCTTTGCTGCAAAGTGATGATATTAGTCACATGACTTAAGTTTTCTATTTGCAGCAATCTGCAAGAAAAGTGAAATAATTGGATTTTATTATTTGCTCTCCCTTGCAGGTGTAGCAAGTAATGGAGTTACTGTAGGATCGTGAATTTCCACTTATCAACCAAACCATATGAGCTGGCGGTGTATTCTGGTTTGTTGCCATTGCTAAGGAAAAAATAGTTTCAAACTTAGTTAGTTTTAGAATTAGGTTTCTATTCAGAGAACAGTTTCTATTTGGAGAACAGTTTTTATCTAAAGATTCAGTGTACTATAATAGATGTAGTTTAGGTAATATTTTTGCAAGTGAATTAAAGTGGCTTTTTTTTTTTTAGATCACCTACCCTGTACTTGATTTGGACAGTCTTAGCTTCTGTTTTTAAGAATATAGACATCCACATGGAGGGCTGTAACACCAGGCAGGGTTGGGTGTGTGTGTGTCAAGAAAAGCCTTATGAAGTACTTGGATCAGTAAGATGTTTTAGGTGATAAGGAATTTCGTTCTAGGCCGCTTTTAAAAGCGGCTGCTGAAATGAGAGAGTTTATGGGACTCGGACTGTTTTGACCGCGGATGCCTAGCACAGTCTTCCTGAGTTCATTAATGTCACCTATATTATGACCAATTTAATCTTTTTTCACTATATCACTCCTGAGATGCAGCTGAGTGCATTCATCTCACTTGAACATTATTTTACTACCTGCCACCTGTCTGCCTCAGGTTCTGAAATGTTTAGATTTTAAAGAAGCAGTCTCCATGCGTGTTTGGAAAGGACCTGCCCTGGATCTGCTGTAGCATTCTTCCCCCCTCCCAACGCCCCCCAGCAGTACTGATGGTTTATTGTTCTTTAATATAAAATGGTTGTTTGCTTAAAAGGATGCAGGGAATGGAATAATTCCCTGAAATTTGGGTTTAATCTCTCTGAAGTACAGTGTAACTTTTTTTGTTGTTGTTTTTTAGAAGTTTTAAATTGGTGGTGTATCTGGATTTTAAAAGGAGAAATTGAGTTTTGAACAAAGGCTGTGGCAGCCACAGGAAAAGAATCTTAGCACTAATCTTTGTTAAAAACATGTAGGCGTCTTTATGGTTTGCTGAATGTCTTATTGAGGCGTGCAGGCTGTTTGAAGCATTATGTTGTCGTGTCTGTCTGGTTTATAATTGTTGCACTTCAACAATATGACTGTATGCTGTCATTTAATGAAACATCGAATAAATTATCAAGAAAGCTTTCTGGATAATTGTTCAGTGATTTAAAGTTTCTTATAGATTTCTGTGTCATATCTCTTCTATTTGTTTGTGGTTTTCCTGTCCTGTTCCCTTTAAAATACGGGGTGCCTGTACCATGTGGAATCCTCTGAAGACTGGAAATGTGTATTTGGTAACAAGGAGAGTATGCTCAGGAGGGAGATGGTTGTGGAGACTACCTGTCACAGCAGGTTAAAGGAAAAAAAGAGGGAGAGTCAGGCAAGAAGCTTGGAGCCTGCAGGTTGTGCAAAGCATGAAGAAAAGCTGATTTATAGGATCAGGAAGAAGCAGATATTTAAGAATGACCTAAACCTTGGTAAGAAGTTTCCCAAGTACAAAATGGGAGCATACAGTGCTTGGCGTCACAAAGCCACTGTTGACTTAAGCCAAACTTGGAAATGAAGACCCATCTTGCAAGGGTATAATGTGCAAGGAAGAATCTTGTTTATAACCCTTATATATTTCCATTCTCTCATCTACTCACATTTGTCCGTTACTAAGAACTTCAATAAAATCTGGCATTTTTGAGTTTGAAGTCTGGTTTGAGGAAGCTGGCTGTAGGAGGAGGTGTAAGCAGAGCTGTGTGAAAGCTGTGGCTGCCTTTGTATCCCATTACATTCCTGAAGTCAGCTGTGAATGTTTTTGATTGCTGTAATGTTTGTTCAGTAACATGTGTTGAAGTTGCTGTCATAGGGCTGTTTGTTGCATTACCTCAACAGTTTGTACTTTACAAGAAGAGTGGACGGTTTTTGTCTTTGTAAAAAGTAAGGATGAATTACTAGTTTAGTCACTGATAAGTGTTCAGAACTTCACTGAGTTCTAGAAGTCTTGCTGCAAATCACGAAATCAGTTTGCTGTAGTACCAAGATGTTTTCTACATCAGGTAAAACCAGTGTTAAATAAAGTTACCTCAGAATTTGTGTTCTTTGATTTTTCCACTAGAAGGAACTAAAATAACAGAGGCAATCAGATGCCTTTTATATACATACTTCCTAAGGAAAAGTCTGCAGTTTCTACTCTTGCCTTGGGAAACCGCGCCAGTTATACACCAGTCAGTTTTAATACAGTGAGAACAGACAGTGTTTTACTTAACTGGAGAACTGCTTATTTGGCATTTGCTGCAAGGAAACTGAAATGCAGCCTGCAAAACTTGAATACAATTTTAAAGAGAGTATTTGAAGGACAAGAGTAATAAATCTCATAACGTTGCCCTACAGTATGTGCTGAGTTCTGAATGTTTTTTCTGCCTCTCTTAATTTCTATAGATTTTAAATCTTATGTTAGGATGCTGTTTGAGTTAGCTCGGTTGGTACCTTGTGTATAAGTAGTAAGTTGTATCTTTGTGATGTTGCTTTCAGGTGTTTATTTTTTTGCCATATAATCTGTCTGTGAGATGTGCTTGTGATAACTTACACAGAGGGATATTTTTGTCTAGTTTTTGTTTTGTATGTGTATGACTGTTCAGTTAATTATATGTAGGTTATATGCTGAGGTTCTCAATGATTGTAAAATGGGCAAAAAAACCCCAACTTACTAAAAATTATGGTAGTGCTCAGAAAAAATAATCTACTTAAATCGGGTAGTTCTCAGGGGCAAAAAGGAAGACAATACACCCTATGGATAAGGATGTCCAAATAGAGATATCAGGAACCTGAATTTTTAAGGTTGCTTTGACAGGTTGTTGCTTATGTTTAAAGTGTTGCTCCCACTGTATTCAGCCTGGCATGGCCGTATAAAAAGTCAGAGCAAAGCTTTCCATTTAATTACCTCTAAAATTATGTAAACGGCGAGTGACCACATTTATGAAAAAAACAGGTGATGCAGCTTGTCCTAGAATTTCATAGAAACCTGACTGTATCAGTTTAGAACAGTATTCAGCTGTTATAACTCTGAAATCATCTTCTGTTCACTTGTAGTCCCCAGTCTTGTTTACTGTACATACTCCGATTTGCTCTACCGATTTCCGTAGAGATAAATATAGATGGGACAAGTGGGGCAGAGGTATCGTGAGAGCTTTGAGGTAGTGAGCTGTACCTTTGTCGAGCAAGACTATCAATAGATTAGAAGAATACAGATAAACTTTGGTTGAGATGGGAAAGGTAATGAGCCAAAATAGCAGTAATTAAAGCTAGAGTGTCACTGGGGTAACTGAGGAAAAATGCAGGCTTCTGGAAATAGATTTCCCAATGATAATGCTTTTTCTTAAAGCCATGACTTAACTTAGCAGTATGCAACATGTTTGAAGTGGTGTGTAAAGATGCATCAATGAGCCTGAAGAGGATTGATGGAATGTTAAGATGTTGCAAAACCAGAAGAAAGCTCCATTCTGGTTGGTAAATATATTAATTGGAAACTGAATAGGCCTGTTCTATCTTATTGTAAGATAAAGAAAAACATTTAAATGAACCTTTTATATTGTCCACACTGTTAGGTGTTTGCTGTTTAGTTAATTACAAATGCTCATGAAGGTGTATTTTCAGCTGATTCTTACTGAATCATTGGGCTAGCTTTAAAGAAAGGAAATTCTTTACCCAGCTCAGAATTGCAGCATGGTTTCAGTGATTCCCCCCTGCTTCCCCGATGAATATAAAAGGTTCATTTCACAGGGTTCTGTTTTGCCCTCTATGACTGAGGAGAGCTCTTTCATAGCAGCTTTTTTGCTGTGGGTGAAAGGTTGTGTAATTTAAAGCCATTTCTAGTAGGCGTGTTCCTGCCAGCGTTTTGCAAGGTACGTCCTCATGGTTCCCTTCTTTTGAGGCAGAAAGGAGTTTTAGTAAGAAGACATGTGGCTCTGTGCCTTTTTTTTCGCCATGTGATGGTTAAGTTCCGCAGCCATTACAGACTCATAATGACCTCAAGGCAGATGTTTCTGGTCTTGAAAAACATAGATTATATTTTATATGTATATTTTACTTCAGGAAAGAAACCTTCCTTATGTGGCTTCTGTTGTGCAGAAGTCTCTGGGTTTAAAACCTGTGTTTAGATGCTTTTAATTGCACTTCGAGCTTGTCATTGTGAAAGTTAAGAAACATGTAATGAGTTTTAAACTAATTAAATACTTGCAAATGCTCTCCTGTTTCATTATGGAGCAAGCATATCTAAACTTAAGCTTAGATTTTTGGATTGAGTTCATTAGTTTTCTGAGAGTTGTAAATGGAAAAAAAGGGAGGATTATCTGGTCGAAAGACTTAAAATTGTGATCAAACTGACGTGGTGGTTCTAAAAGCTATGGTTCATTCACTAGGATATTATAGTCTTTCTGGCCATAGCTTTTAAGTACTGGGTTTTGTTTTGTTAACAGTGTTCAGAATCATCTATCTGTGTGGCTATTTTTGTATACCATGGATAAGTCGCACCTTTTGGCAAATTACATAATAAATTAGGAACAAGTTTCTTGAGCAGCTCGCTGGACCGTGTTTTCCAGACTGCTATTCAGTTATGCAATTATTTTCTTAATCTGTTTGTAGAAGTCTGGCAACAGAATTCTTGTGATTACTTAATATTAAAGCTGTGCTTCTATCTAAAATTGGTTTTTAATCTAGCATTGAAAGTTTACTTCTCTTTTTGTGGTCTTCTTTCTCAACTGCTAGCTCACTGGTTTCCAGATTCTGTTTTCCAGCTGTGTTCTAACCTGTTTTGGAGAATGAAAAGATAAATTATTTTAGAAAATATCAAGACCAAATTTATGGGTGGGAATAATAAATTGGAATTTAATGTCACTTAAAAATATATGGTGCAGATGTATGCTTTTCCAGATAGCTTGATAATAGCTGTTTTGCTCCTAGAGAGTGTAGATGCTCAGAATAGGATGATTCATATTTTTTTTGGACTTCAACAGGAGGCCAAGAAAAAAGTTTATAGCAGTGTAACTGTGAAAAATATTTGGGTATTGAGTTTAATTGAAATGTGAACCAATTTAATTTTAAATAACTAGAGCAGAATTCCTGGCTGTCCCTGATCCTGGACAAGGCTACATTTATCATATTATCTAGGAGTCATGTGCTGTCATGGGTGATGTTGATAGTTCCTGAAAACTGGTCCATCAGCTTGGGAAAATCTCTCTTTAAAAAAAACAAACAACAAACCCTGCATTCTAGTTGTAATAAAACTAGTTTTAAACACAAGCGTCTCAATCTCAGTTCATTTTTCATGCAGCTTAGATTTCTGTAGTTCGGTTTGCAAAAAAATGCAATTATTCAGCTTCATCTTAGACAGGACTTACTGCATGGAAAAGAATGGCAGAAAAGGCCATTTTGAGCAGTAGTGCATTTAAACAGTATTTGGAAGTTGCAGTTCTTAAGTGAGACCATTTTTTTTAAAGTACTTTGAAATCTTTTCTGTTATGCCTTCAAAATTTAATTTGAAAAGCTGTGTAATTTACAGATTAGAAGCTCAAAAATAGATTTGATTTTTATGTAGAAACTCAGGACTGTGTTCAGTTGCCAAACTCCACAAAATCCACTGTTAGAAGAACAGTTTACTTCAATGGTCTAGTGTCAAAGGTGTGTGTTGTTATTCCCGGCTGAAAGAAACAAATGTGTTATGATGCATAAAAAAAAAAATCAATAAAGAATTGTTTATGGCTTCCTGGTTTTATGTTGTCCTGCTTTTTAAAAAAAGTTATTTTGGCTAAGGGTTATATTATTGTTTTATAACAATGCTGGTGTATCACTTGCCAGTTGAGGACCTTGGAGCTCCGGAGCCAGTCTCGTTTACTATGAGGCTGTACTTGGGTGTAGAAGAATGGCTTCTAAACAGAGGATGGAAAAAAGATTTATTTCCTAATATTGTGGTATAGTAAGAAGTATGAGATAAATGACAACATGTAGCCTTGTTTTGAAGGGGTAGGCCGTGCTATTGTTTCACACTTATATTTTTACATACAGCAATGTATAGTGACAGGGCTATGGAAATGTGGCTGCAGGAAACAGTTTTGTTACTGTTTTTGCACACCTCTGCAAAAACGCCAGCAAGAATCTGAGCGTGGTTTCTGTTAAGTGCAAACATATAGGTAGATGGAGTCTCTGCTTGAAATCTGAATTTTAAAGTCTAGCTGCGAAGTGGTAGCAATGAATTTTTGAGCAGGGCTGGTAGGATGTCTAGAGCACAGTAATAACATCCCATGACTCTCAGCGTGTTTCAGTGCAGATACAAACCTGAGTGAACCTATTTTATTTAATTAGTTTGGGATGTAGAAAAAAAGTGTGTGGAGTTTTATATATACTTTATATGGGTTTGCATTCTCTTTGAGGTAATGAAGAAGAAAATGTTCTTAATCCCTTACTTCTGGACAGTGAAATGGAGTCTGAGAACATTTTGATTAACCTCTTGGCTAAATATTTTAGTGAAGACATGATTTGACTCTTAATTGTTTCTAGTTGTTTCCCTTAGAGTTATGGGGCAGGGAGGGAGGAAGGACACTTACATGTTTACAGGTACTATGGAAAAATGAGGTACTGTTATCTGTCTTGTTAATGTAAGACGGTCAACACCTGCTAATGGACCTTGTGCTCATCCTTATATATAGGAATATTTGTATTCTGGACATGTCCTTGGTAAGCATGCAAAGTGTTAGTTAGAATTACAGTGAATGTGTGGTTTGGTTGTGCAGTCTATGCCCACCAGTTCATGCTTAGGTGCCAAATCTACAAAAATAGCTGCATGGGTTAAGACTAGAAAAAGACCTGTTAACCTTGATTTAGGCAAAATTATTGTCTGCTGTTTAGTAAGCCATACCGAAGGTTTATCAGGGTAGGATGCATCTGTACAGAGCTGTGTTTTCATGCAGCTGTGGCTCTTGAGAGTTATCATGCAAATTATCTGACGTCATGACACTAATTTCTTTGTGTGCATTGCAGTAAATGAGCTGTGATGAGACGGATACTGTCAAATGTAACCTGTAACCATGATGGTGAAATGGAAGTTCCAAGAAAACAAAGAGAGGCAGAGGGAAGTAAAAGGAAAATAAATGGAAGGAGTATAATTCTAACACAGTTTTTGCTAACCTGTTTTGCCAGAAGGCTTGAAGACCTTGTGGAGTTCTGCAGAGTTGTGATTTGTTTCCGCTGAACCCTTGAAAGAATCTTTTTAAATAGGTCAAATACAATTTCCTTGCTTTTAAAGTTATGTATCTCTCGCTATTTATGAAACTGTAAGCAACCGTGACAACAAACGACCTGATCCGAGTTGCTGAAAATATGAGTTCATGAGGGCATATTTTTTTGCATATGGTTCTGTTGTCTTTCAGTATTTATAGTGTGGCATTTTCATGTGTGTTAGGGAAGGGAATTAATACAGAAAATTTGGAATAAATTTTTATACAATGATAGGCTTTTACTTGGGCAGCTACAAATACAATTTTTCTCACTATTATTGCAAGCTGACATTACTTTCTGTTTAAAGCTCATCATGAAGCACATGGGGGTTTTTTTCTTCTTTTTCTCTGCTTACTTTTATTGTTTGCTTTAATAGATGCCTGAAATTCTTCTAAAAAAAAACCTTTTTTTTGCTTCTGTCTGTCCATTATAGAAATGGGAAGCAGTTTTAGTGGCTGTAATTTGATTCTGTCACTTAAGGAAGTAGAACTTTACCTTTGACACGTTACTTAACATAAGTTTCATGTTTATTTTCAGAAATGAATGTGCACTGATCTTCATATATGTCTGCTAATTTTCCTTTGTTTGGGCAAAAGTTTGTTGATGATCTAGACAAAATGGCTTTATGACTTAAGATTTTTACCCAAGTAGGTTTGCAATGCAACTATGATATAGCAGAATTAAAACCATGCTAATTACATTTTTGATGTATCCATACAGTGGACATGGTCTTACAGTTAATATAGTTTTGTTGCTAGATAGGAAGGAAAATAAAACTGCAACTCTGATGTGGTCAGGGATTGAAAAAGGAGAAGTCATTGCTCCCTTGAGAAATGTAATGTGCATTTGTCATTGGCGGTAGCTTCCCATGTGGGTGTTCTGAGCAGACATGAAAAGTGGCTTTTTACTGCACAATTTACTCTGATTTTGCAGTTAATCTCAAGATCCTCTCTACCCTAAGCTCATGCCAAACTTATGTTTCAGTTCTTAGCTTTGAAAATCATCTAGTGTGTGACTTCAAAATGAAAGGGATGCTGTATTTCAGAGCTGGGTTGCCTTTGGCAAATGTGTTTCAAAGCCAGGTTTCTGGTGTCCATAGCAACCTGTGGAGAGGGAGGAGAGGCTGGACCCAGATGGGGACCGACATGCAAATACGAATTTGGAATTTGCTAAGGGAGGAAAGTGCTTGAGGATGAAGAAAAGTAGCAGACCTGAGATGAGAAGCAATGACTGACTGAAGAGGGTGAAGAGGTTGTAAATGGGAAACAGGTTGATGTATTTATACCTAATAGAGTATGCTAATTTTAAAAGACCTGAAATAACACCCCAAAACAGTAACAAAATGTTGGTGAAAATTACTGTCAGTTTTTTCATTTCCCTTTGTGTGTGATGGTACATGGAGCACATAATAGTGTTTGCCTGCTATTGTTTCTTCCATTAGCTCATGGAAAACATTTGTGCATCTCTTATTTTTTACCCTTAAGTATGTGTGTATATATATTGCATAATCTCATGTCACATTTCTCTTCTTCTTTAGCCTGAGCTGCTTATTTTATGCACTGCACAGACCTTCTTTTTTCAATATCTGCTGCAGAAGGTGGAAGAGCGGAGTGAATGAGATAAGACTGCATGAAGAAAGCGTGTGATCCCACGTAGGGGTTTTAAAATTGTGTTCTGGAACACTGGTCTGTTTCCTTAGGAAAATTCTGAGAACTAGTAAATTTGCCTAGGTTTATGTCTAATGCGGTAGAACATAAGGTATTGTTATGTCTCTGTATGAATTTGTGGCAGATTATAATAAAATTTTATACCTCATATCTTGTGTACTGTAAACACTGCCGGACCTGTTTCGGAAAGAACAGTGCATGACTGGAAGGGGTAGAGAGGAGGGCAGAATGGCTGGCTGGAGAATGGCTTTTGTGTAAGAAGTGGTTGATTGGAGTAGGATGTTTTAATTTTGAGTAAAGGTAACTGAAACAAGATACAATATAGGCATCAAAATCAGGACTGATATGAAAGGTGCAGATGAATGCTTACTGCCTCATATAATTAAAAATCTGTGGGTACTGAATACAGTTAGCAGGATCAGGCTTAAATGAAAGGATGCATCTTCTACTCTGATGCGTAAGCTGTGGAACTCCTTGCTTCTAGGTGCTAAAAATGCACAGCTTCAAAAGTAATGCTCATGCAGGAGGATTTAATGAACAGCTTTATGTCAATGACTCCGTAAGTTCCTGATTCAAAAATCACTGAATATCTGAAGAAAATGCTTTGTAAATACGGCTTTAGAGGGATATATGCTTAGTCTGTGTCTGTGTCCCTCCTTTACAGCCCTAGTGATATTTACTAATAGCCACGGATAAAATGCTGGACCAGATGGATCTTTGATGTTGCATGTGGTAGCTATTTGTATGGACTAGTTAGGATGGTGAGTGCTTTTAAAAAGCAGAGGAAGGAATCTGGTAATTCTGTATTCAGAGAACTGTTTCAGTAATGTATGATATATGTAAAAAATGAAGCCACACACGGAGAAAACAAATTTTAAGAGCTGCTTATAGAGATCCTTTTATTACATGTGTCCAAGGAATGCAACCGCATTCTTGCGGAACTAAATTTAATGTGTGATCATAGCATGAACTGAGATTTTCTTTTTTGAGAGTGGGACAGCTGACTGAATGTTTAATGAATTGAAGCTTGGAGTCCAGTGGATATTCTGGGTGGGGTTTTTCTAACAAAAAAAGGTATAAATTTATATGCCAGCTGTTGCTTTCTATGTAAAATATTTCTGAGTCCTACTGGTTTTGTAGAGGCTTGTTAATCTGGCTTTAGCTAGCTATTAATACCTTTTTAGGAGCACCTTGGAAGAAATTTTTTTCTGGAAGAAACGGAGTGCAACGCTGATGCATGCCTTTTAGTGTTTTGATGTATAAACAATGTCTAGTGTGTATCCTTTTGACCACTGGACATCACATAATCTTGGTGCTGATTTGATCTTAAATTCTATGAATGTATTTCTAAACACTGTTGGGCATTTTACGATCTTCTACCAAAGCAGTCCTTTGTTGATATCAGGTAAATACAAAATGACATCCCTTCATTTTGTGATGTTCCTCTACCTCTTTTTTTATTTTGTCTCTCTCCTCCCAAGCTGCATCAGAATGTCACGGTTGTTTCCTCAGTGTACAGGGAATGTATTGTGAAGTGTAGCCTGTGACTAATCGCCTCTTGCTGTCTCTGCTTATTAACTGTCTGACGGTGATGTGGTTGCACCACTCTCTACACATGGCCTCAAGGATACGGCATTGTGACGCCCATGTTAAAATATGCAAGGCTTGATTTCAAAAGACATTTTGGGTTGGAAAGTTACAGAGGTTATAAGCTAATATTGTGGCTGGTTTTACCCCTTTTATTTTAATGAATATTAGGTGGTAATAGAATGAAGGGTACCTATTCTGTGTTTATACATTCTAGTATACAGTTGATGTTCTAGAGGCTATTTATTTTCAATTATTCTCCAATTTGGTTGAATTAATGTTATCCTACAGTTCAAGCAGTATGTTTGGAATATGGCTTAATTTTTTTCTGCTGAAAATGCATTTGAAGTTTGTTGAATGTCAGTGTTTTACAAGTCAGTTTGTTGCATTAGTACCAGATTAAAATACTATGATGGCACACTGACTTTTCAAGTTGCATGCACCTTTATCTTGCTAAACAATTTACCAAAATAAAACAAGTGCTGGACTGGTAATTGGTTATTGGCAAATGTGTAACAGGTGATTGTAGAGAGAACAACTGTGTGAAGGTCTTAATTATTCGTTGGTATCTTAGTAGCTGTGATGTAGTTCTGTTGTGAAAATATTTTCTGTGGTCTTTATCCTTTTTCAGTAAAGGTACTCCCTCTTCCCTTCTCCTTTCTGCTTCCCAGTGAAACCCCAAATATTGTCTTATGAAATGAGATGTAATTTAGTTTAGGAACAGCAACTTGATATTCTTGTGGCTGTGTTTCATTATTGTGATGCAAATTTACAAGACAAGCAGGAAACACAAAGCGGTTTCTATGTAAGGTTTTCTAAAATAATGAATGAAGTTTACCAAAACCTTGTGGGTGAATTTTGGAAACCTCAGATAAGTCAAGGCCTGAAGTGGTGAGCACCACCCTCTTTGACAGCTGTAAATTTTTGAGGCATCCAACTAAAAGTATATTAAATTACTGGTAATTTTAAATCTGTAGTTTTTAGGTAGAATCTAGCTAACTAGTTGCAGTTTATTTAATTGGAACAAAGCAAGTAGTAGAATACTAATGAAAATGCTTGGTTCTTCACTAAAATTATTTTATGCATGCACAAGTTTTACAGCTGCAGAGCTGTTTAATGATGTTTCCTCTTTAGTAATTTGTCAATTTTTTTCAAAATTTCATTTTTAGGGTTTTAAAAGAAGAAATAGGAACCTTTTCTCAAGCTGAAGACAAAGTAAAAGAAAACTGTATCATGTGTTAGAATACTGAAGAGTGAAACTTCTTGGATTAGTGTATTTCTGGATTGCAAAGCAAAAGAAAGAAGAGGCTGAAAATGGGGAGAAAGAAAATACAGATCACGAGAATAATGGATGAACGGAACAGACAGGTGAGAAGCAAGGAGTCTGCATGAATAAGTTCAGTAATTCTAAAAATTAATGGGAACTTTGAACACATTCATTGTGATTCACTCTACTAAAGCTGAGCTTTGTCTTCACATAACTATAGATGGCATTACCAGAATACAAATAAGAAATATGTCTCAATGCTTTTAGTACTTTTTTAGGGAAATTGTTGTTTATAAGTAATATCAGTTACTACTTTAAATCAAATGCACTGTAGAACTACTATTCCTATTTAAATGATACCCTAGTCTGTAATTCTAGTAGACTGGGGGGATTGTATAGAAATAGACACCTTAGTTGATCTGATAGGTACTAGGAACACTAAAGAAGTGTCCTGTGAACTTGTTAAGTACCAAAAGTTGATGACTGTGCAGTAGTAGTGTTTCCTCTTAGTTTCTAAATTGCTATGTGAGATATGAAATAAAACTGTAATTGGATATTGAAATGTATAATGGGGTATCTGAAGCTACCATTTTTAAGGAAAAGTGTTGTAGGAATGGCTTGGGAGCTTCAACAATAGACATAGTGGGTCAGACCAAAGATGCCGCTGGGCCAGGATCTTTTGTCCAATGATGGTCATAAGTAAATAAGTGTAGGACAGAGATGCACATGTTACACTACTCTGTAATCCTCTTCCAGCTTTGAACTATTCTTAGCTCAGGGATTTCCTGAGCTGGATGTGGTTTCCGTATATTTAGTAACCATTAATGGATTTTTTGTTTTGTTTTCCCCACCCCCTGCCAGTGGACTTGTTCAGTGATTGTTTGAGCCCTTACAAAGTTGCAGCATTTACACCATCTTTTGGCTAGCTTTTCCTATAGGTCTATTACCTCTTGTTTCAAGAAACACGTTTTTTATGCTTAATCATGGTTCTGGTAGTTATTGTAGCTCTTGTAGGGAGTGACTGCTGCCTCTGCCATATCTAGGCTGTTCATCTTGCTCATTATTCCATGGACCTCTGCCAAGGTTTGTTATTTTCTTTTAAAATGACTTCTTCAGGCTGAAGCACCCTAGTTTACTTAGTTGTTTTAATACAGAATTTATTCTACGCCTTTCACCATTCTCACTACTTGCCCCTAAACCTTCTTGAGTCTTGGTGGGTTATTTCTGGTGGCAGAGGGACCCAGAACTGTTCAACGGTGTTCAAGATGTGTGCAAAACATGGTCCTATGCACTGGTGTACTGATGTTTGTTCTCTGTTCCCTTGCTAGTATTTAATTTGCTTTTTTCACTTCTCCAGAGCACCAGCTTCATGTTGGGGTAGTGTCAGAATTCCATTACACTTGTCTTGCTGCTGACATACCAGCTCAGAGGCCATTGTGTGTGAATTCAGGATTGTTTTTCTCCTGGTATCACTTTAAAGCAATGTAAACTCTGAGAAGACTATATATAGCAAGAAAAGTATTATTGGAGTTTGGGAGAAAGCCAAGTATTGTGTTTGAATAGCTTTAATCACACAGTGACTGTATGTTTCATGTAGATAAATGTCTTAAGTACACATAGTAAAAGTAGATGAATTAATAACTTTAGTTCTTTCAAGTCTTGCTGTAGAACTTGAAGAGGTGGAATTTGATTCCCCTGCCCCCTTTTTTTTTAAATTATTTGGAGTAAGTTGGACAACCTTGTTTTTGTTCTATGTGAAATACAAATATTGCTATACTATACCCTGACTTTGGTGTGGTGGGTTTCTTTTTAGGGGGAGTTGTGGTTTTTTTGGATCTCCATCTTACTATTCAGATTGGAACAATGGAGAGGAGGAGAATTAGTGCATTTGTATTAATTTTTAGCCCACTTGTACCATTGCTGTGACTGAAGCAAATGAGTTTTGGTTTTAGCTATTTCTTGGCTAGCACACTTTTGGGCTTTTTAGTGACTAGGAAGAGGCTTTAAGCTCTAGCTTAAAAATGCAGTTAGACTTGCCTTATCATTTCCTGTGGAAACTCAGAGATGATAACATATGGCATCTTGTTTTTAGAAGGTTTTAAAGATATTAAATAGCTTTTGTTAGTGGAGCCAAATTTTCTGTGTAGAGGTATTGATGGAGTTCTTTAACCCCACTGACGTCCGGTAGTTTTGGTACCTAGTATATAGAGTTTTAACATGCTAAAATGCCCTGATGCACAGGATATTTATTAGGTATTAATTTATTCTGAGAATTTTTTCATTGACTCAGATAAGGAGGGCATTTAGGGTTTGTTTTGCTGAACAGAAAGTATAGTTCAGTTGTGTTCTGTCAGTTTTTCTATGGTACACATAGCTGGTGCGTATGTCAGTTATGAACGTGCATATAGAATCATAGAATGGTTTGAGTTGGAAGGGACCTTACAGATCTTCTAGTTCCAACTGTCATGTCCTGTTTAGATGTTTAGTACAATGTTTAGGCTTTTTTGTTTGAAAATACGAACAAAATGATATAGAGCTTTGCCTAGAGAGGAAGTGCATGTGACTTGTGTGGGAAGAAAAGCTATTGTTTCATCAGAAGCATCTTATTTCTGATGGGATTGTATGCGAGCTCAAAACAGAATATATAGACCATTACTCTGGGGGATTACAATTGTCATGAGACTGTCATTGTATTATTAATTAAGCAGTCTTACCTGCTTGAACGAGCTGTAGGACATTTATCTTCATTAAGTTGAAGAAAATAAAGTACAGTAAATTAGGTATCAAAGGAGCTCAATCTTGCTGCCTTTTGGTCTTTCCTCCCTGCCTGTTTTGTCAAGCAACTTAAGAATAGTGCTGAGGAAGTTATTGGCCTGCAATAAAGATAAGTATTTTTGGTTTTAGTGTGGTCCTAAATGGCACACTAAACTGCAAGAGAAAAAAAAAGAAAAAGATAAATTTGCAGAACTGAACTAATATTCTGCTTTCTGAGTTCTTAAATGAAAAATGAGTTTATCATAATCTATGTATGTTAAAGGAAGACTTGGACTCCAGTAGTAGTAGGGGTTTGTGCTAAGCACTGGCCAAACACAATGTGCGAAATTGATGCTGGCTGAGAATCTCACAATTAAAAAACATCTCACAAGTAAAATAGCCTTACAAGAGGTGAGAAAGGTAACATTTCAGTAGAGAGGTTAAGATCCCTTGCCCAGGATCGTGTGGGTCCTCAGTGAAAATAAGCCTTTGGTCTTTTTGTTTAGTGACTTCTCGAAGTAATGTAGCAGACGCACATCTTGTTTATGATGCCTTTGTCCTGACAAAAACTCAACAGTGGCAACTGTCTATACCTGCTTGTACTTGGACAGTAACCTCTTCAGTGTCTCATAATTGAAGTATCAGAACAACAGCAGCTAGTTAAAAACCCCACAGTTTCCCCAAATTCTCGGAGGAATCCAGACAAAGTAATTCTTACCATCTCATCCAAGATAGGATAAATAAATCACAAGTGTTCTGAAAGAAGGCGTGTGTAAAGTGACAGAACTGCTAGGAGACTTACACAAGATCTGTTTTTTAAAAAGCGGCTGTATTGTATTATATGTGGATAGTAAAATTTCCACCTGCATTTGGGAAAAGTACAGTGAAACCTGTATTTGTACTTGGTCAGCTTGGTGAGCTGATAACTGAAAATAAAATACTAACAGAAGATGCATTAAAGTAAAGTTTGTCAGGTTTTTTGGCATTTTGTGTCATTAATGTATTGTAGTTGTTAAACATAAGTAGGTAAACAGATCTTTTTACCCTAATTGAACCTGAAATGTGTTACATCACTTACGTAAAATTGTTTCGGAGAGCGTGCTGTATCTTAATGGAGCTTCTCACCAAACATGCTTTAAAATGATTGAATAAAAAAGTTATGGTAAGTACTCTCATCTGAACATGGATTGTTAAAGCCTCACAAAAGGCTCTGTGATTAGTGGTCTTTAAACCCTGTGAAGTGTCTAAGTTAGAAGCACTGCACAGGAACTTATGTGAAACTGTGGTCATCATAATACACCTGACATTCCATATTCTCATCTTCCTAGGTCTTTTGTTTATTACCTCTATTCCTACTGTGGCTGAGTGTTAACAATCCAGGTTTTCAAAGATCACAGGCATGATGCATTTTTGGGGGCAGGGGGCACATGTTGAAACAGGGTTTTTGGGGTTGGTTTGTTTTGGGGTTTTTAGGGGGGGTGTTTTTCTTTTTTAATAGACATGGATACTGTTTTATAGCTGGAGAGGAATCTCGGGCCCAGTGTACCTTTGCGAACATTTGTGGTGGAAGAGCAAAGTATACATATACTGTTTTAATAATACAGCTATTGTCATCTTGCTGTGTGCATAAGGTTGTTAGTATGTCTGCATCCGTCTGAGACTACCTATGTGGCGGGAAGGGTAGTGTATATTTTGTATTATGGGTAGTATTAAATAAGTGATACGCATGAGATACAGAATTTTCCCATCCATATTCCATAAAATTGATGTACACTTAGGTAATTAACATGTTAAACTATACAAACCTATGAAACAGATTTGATTTTCTTGTATTTTACTTCATTCCTATCTTGCAAAAGTATTCTGACTGTTGTCTGTTAAACATGTAGGGCATGTAGGTCACTGGCCTGTCACAGAGGCATGTAATTTGATTTGTAATACAGGGGTGCAAATATGGCCATAGGCAGAGGTTTTCCATTTAACACTGAAGCTCAGATTGAAAGGCTAGATCCAAAAATAACATCTTTATTTAAAAGGTCTCAGAACATTAACTTCCTAGTAGTAGATTAAATGCCTTTTTGAGACACTTGAGGACATTTAGTAAAAATACAGTCCTTCAGGAAAAGTTGGCCTTAGCATCAGACTTGTGTTTCATTGAACTTGATATTGACTACATTGATACTCTTACATCCTTAACTGACATCTTGTGAAAGGAATAATTTTTTAAAACTTTATAATTGATGTTGATTTTTATAACAAAGTCTCTTTCCCCCATCCCTGGTGGGCAAATGCTCCTTTGTGGTGGTCTATAATGGATTTATTTCTCCACAGCAGGTCTGATTGGACAGAATGATCATTTCGTGATGTTCCCAGGTGGTAGACAACAGCCTGAAAGTATAAGTGAATCTGATTAAATGGCTTAATAGCAACAAAATAAGCATATTTCTTAGCTTTGCGTAGTTAGAAATCATATTATGTAGTAACAGTATTGCCTCCATTGATATTGCTGTTTTCTTCGATTTTATTGAACTTTATTTACTTGAGTAAACTAGTTACAGAATAACTAATGATCAGAGAAGAAAATATTGTGATACCTGCAAAGTCAATATTGGTTGAACAGATAGGATCCTACAGACTGTAGCTCTTCTTGGTAGCTGTATACCAGTGGAAGGGTTGGGGCTTGTAATTGGGTAGCTTAGTCTAACACAGGGCGCTGGCCCTAAAAGTGGTGCCCAAATAGGATAGGCAGTTCTCCTAAGCTTGTACACATGTTCAGTTATGTCACTTGTTAGTAGGTGTAAAGAGTGTAGGCTCAATTGGTATATTCCTTGAATGCTTGATTGTAGTCCTTTAAACTCATCATGTTAAAAAAAATCCATTATTCTCTCTCCTCTAGGTCACCTTTACAAAGAGGAAGTTTGGATTAATGAAGAAGGCATATGAGTTGAGTGTACTCTGTGACTGTGAAATAGCACTCATCATTTTTAACAGCTCTAACAAACTCTTTCAGTATGCCAGCACTGATATGGACAAAGTTCTACTTAAATATACAGAATACAACGAGCCCCATGAAAGCAGAACCAACTCAGATATCGTTGAGGTAACAATTTGAAAAGACAGATCAGTTTTCTTATCTCCTTAAAACTTCAAATATAGAGCAATATAGAGTATTTTAAGATATTTTAAGCAAATGTCTTCAATAACTTGAAAACCTTGTCATAAAATGTTAACTACTGCTTTTAGCCTGGTTTCTCTAAGGCAGTAAGTTGTTTTTACAGCCATGTTGTTTTCCCATCTGCCCTCTGCCCGTTTCTGGGAAACATGTTTGATTTCAGCCACGTTTGGCAGGGGAAATAGAGGTGTGAAAGATGGTTGTTTTTCTGGGGGAGGGAGGTGGGGGAAGTGTTGAAGGTTTTAATGGAAAAAATCAGTTGGATGGAGAACAAGGTCCAAAGAGTGCCCTCAGCTTAACAGACAATTACGGCTGGTCCCTTACCTCTTCTGAGGTAGCAGCCACTTTACCAGCCAGATACTGCACACAGATGAAATCAGCCACAGTCTGTGCTGCCCCTTGTTCAGCCAAAAAAACTGACAAAAAAAGTGAATCTGTGGAGCAAATGAACTTAATTACATTTGTTGTCCAGTATCTCTGTATGTCACTTAAAACATAGTAGTAGAACAACTGCAGTTTCTGCAGTAATAGAATAGTGTGAATGTATTTACTCAAAGATATTGGTTTTGTCTGCTTTTATTATTCTTGTGCTTTAAATAGAAACTCTTTCCAGTGTATAATTTCTAAATTAGGTGGAGTAGAAATCAAGGATTTTCTTGGCAGTTGGAGCCTTTATGTAGTGTAACTGCATTTCAGATAAGAGTCGTGTCTCCAGTAGTCCTGTAAATAGACCAAAACAGGTGGCTGACTGAAGTGTTTCATTTAAATTCTGAAGTTGTCTTCTGAACAAATGCCTTGCTTTTTAGGAATGATTTAGGAATAGTGATTAGCCTTCTATAGCTGAAGAGTCTATTGCCAAGGGGATTACGGAATACAGGGAGGATACTAGCTGATCTTGTAAATCAATTTTTCAAGCAAAAATCAGATTGACAAAACTGGGAAATAGACAAATGCTTTATATTTCTTTCTGAGAAAATTTTCTGCTAGTTTGTCAGCTGCCTTTCATGATCAGAAAGAAAACCTCCCCAACTTCTGTCTTCAGCTTTGAGTACTATTGAGAGGGATAATACAAGCTTTGAAGAGTTGAAGGAGTATCAGTTTGTCACTGCATTAGTATAAATAAGGGATAGCCACTGAAGAGGAGGGAGAACCTAATTCTTTCAAGATGAGCTTTTGATTGTGACAGACTTGAACCTGATAGGGATGCAAGCAAGTTGGTTAGCCAGGCTGATTGTTGTTCTGCATCTAAGATCTCTTTGTGTTGTGAGTTGTGGTAATAGTGCTTCTTCACACTGTGAGGAGTAAGAACCTCTTCCAAAATAATTTCCATGCAAGGCTGCCTATAGTTTTTTTGGGGTTTTGTTAGTGTTGATTTTTTTTTTCTGTGTGTGTGTGGTTTTGTTTTTTTTTTTTAAACCAGTGTCAGGCATTTGGCCCCTGACAACTATATAAAAAAAAAATGCAGTTGGTACCCAAGTGCATATACACTTTCTGTTCTGGGGGAACACGCAAGGACTCATCTACAGATTCGTTCTGATTTTCCTGTGTTGATTTGCTGTATTTTACTAGTGCAGGATTTTGGACTTCAATCTCATTTTTCAAACACAGTAAAATTTAGGAGTGCATCTCTCAGTCTTGTGACATGGGCCTTGTATGCTCTTTAGTCTGCTTGAAATGTTTTTGAGGTTTTTTCATTCTTAGGAGAAAGTTATTTAGCCACAGTGGGGAGTGTATACCTTTTTGCAGGGAAAATATGTTCTTTAAGTTTATGTCTGTGTTCTGGATGGGAGAGTTAAATCAGTAGGTTGAAATACTTACAAGCTCAATATATGTAAGGTAGAGAGACGTTTTCTCTCTGTTGGATTCAGGAAAAAAATTATGTGTACAGTATTTCAGAGAGATACTCTGCAGTTTCATTTTTTGCATCTGACTGCATTTCAGATGTGCTCTGCCTGTGTGGTAACTTTGTAGTCTATTAGCTATTGTTCTTCAGGCAATTAAGAGATATCATTCATGGTTGGGTTCAGATGGTTTGCTTCCCATGGTAAGTAAATAATGTCTTTAATTTAGGAAAACATTCCTTTTCAGTGGAAAATTATCTGATTTTTTGCTTTACAACAGAGCTGAATTGGTTCAGTGGAGCATATGATGTGCTTTGGAGCAGGTGCGGTGGCAGGTACAGGTAGGGAGGAACATGGGAGAAAAGATGAGATGGGGGAAGAGTAAGACTCCTGTATTTAAGTGGTAGTGATTTGCCCAAAGCTCCTGCTTCATGTAATTCCACCATTGATGGGTGCTTGTGGTGCCATAGAGGCAAAGTTACAGCGCCAGCATTTTCGAAACATTCTGAAAGAACAATGTAAAATGGCTTCTCTTTCTTGTGCCTATGTAGAAATACTATTTTAACAAACAAAAATTACAAAAAAACCCTCTAAAAATCTGTCAAATATACTAAACCAATTTAGAATTAGTAGTTCCACGTTATGGAGTTGTAGCTGATGTATATATTTTAGGTACCATTTTAGTAATTCACTTGCCTCCTTGAATATGACGATGGTATTTATTGTGATGTAGACTCACGGTGAAAGTAGTCTTGACCCACTGTGTTCCTGATACACATGACAGGAGGGTTTTTTGCTGTGCTACAAGGAAACCTAATTCTACTCAGCTCAGAAGCTGTGTAAGGGAAGAAACAAATCTACTGTTACTTATTTTCAGTAGTGGGTAGATGGCAATGTTGTAAATGATTAAGTGAAATTGATGAGACATCTTCCTCTTATAGTTGCCTCCTGTTCAATTTTGGCATTGAAATTGCTTTTATATGCCCAGAGCTTGGTGTCTTCTGTTGCTGCTGGAATGTTTGTGTGAAAACATCGTAGGAGGGAGAGCACTGGCATCTTAAATGAATACTAGAGGTTTTTTGATAAGTGCGCTTATGTCTTTCACTGTACATGTTATTGTAGATGTGAATGCTCTGTTGCTGTTCTGTAGCTATTCTTTTCTAATTTTGTCCCTTTTATGTGTTTTTGTTGGTCCCATTTTTCAATTTCCTTGTCCCCTCCTTCCCCCCCCATTCAGTTTCTAAGCGGTATAACTACCAATAAGTTGTTGACTTCTTTGCCTATTTCTTTCCATGGGTTTTTGTCGTAATATTTTTTTTCCTTTGGTAGCTACTTGGTAACTAGTAACTGATACGGGTGTAAGGAATATGGTTTTTCAGCTGTCTTGACAGAATCATAGGCTTTTGAATAGCTGGAATTGCAAGTTACAGGTTTTTGTTTCAATGTAAGCTTTCTAAACTATCAGTAGCATACTAGGGGAGGTCCCTTCTCTGTCATTTGTTACTTTTGAAGTTAAGGGAGAAGATCTTGTAACAGATAGCTTGTAGCCAGTTTCAAAGGATAATGTGTGGCATTTTTTAGCAGGGACTCAACCTCTGTGATTTTCAGCTTTTATTGCTGTTTGAATCTGTTTTACAGCATTGGAAAAAAAAGAGGTGAACAGGGAAAACAGGATTGTTTGAAACACTCGAAATCTTTGGAATATACACAGATCTGTGTAAAAACCTCTGTGCTTATCAGGATCAGGCACGATTGCTCTAATGGGTTTTTTAGATTAATTTCTGCATCCCTCTGAAGCATTCAAGGTGAACACAGCTGATGTTGGTGAGGACAGTGAAACTTTGCTTATGAGTGGTGATCTCCCGACGTTTTAGTAAAAGCCATTTACTCAAGAGGTGGTGAAGGTAATGTTGCCTTTAAGCCTCATGAAAGGAAGAAATGTATCCTGTTCATATTCCAAAATAACCTTTTCATACAATTTCAGAAAGATAAATCACCATTCAAAAAATTCCTTGGTGTGTCTTGCTCTTGAAGAATGTGGTCTTTTTCATATCAGATGAGAGAGGTTTTGTTGGGTTATACAAGAAGGTTTCATTCATCTTATTTTTTCGTGGTTATTTGGATGAAAGCTAGTGCTTTTGCACAGATTAGATGGACCATATAGGGATGTTGGAAAAAAAACCCTGAAATTTTCATTCAGTGTGTGCTTTGAATTCTTGAAATATTAGGGTCGTGTATTTCGTTTTACAAAGCCATAATAGCGCAGCTGAAGATTGTTACACTGAAGTACTGTCTATGATTTGAAGGGCTTGCTGTAGGTGTTACAACATTTGATGTTTTAATGTTCATGGACTTTTCTTCTGTAACACATTATTCTTGGCAAGTAATTATTTTTCTTGAAGAAAGAAGCAGAGTGCTTCTGCAGAGTAAAATGGGAAGAATGTCAGGTTCTATCAGGATTCTGTATCCATATGGTCGACAGAATGTTTTAATGTATAAAAGACAGTTTGAGACCTTGAGTATTCATCATTTTTTGATCCAAAGGAGAAGAGGGAAGTGAACAGGCACTCATGTTCAATCTTCTTTAGTGTAGGGGGTGTTAAGATTGCTACAGATTCTCTACAAGGTAACACTTCCACACTGAGTCCTTCTGTCCCTCAGGATGGCCTCAGAAAGCATCAGTCGTTCAGTTGTTCCCTCTCTTCCAGCCTTGCTTTTTCTGGGAGTCAAGGGCTGAAAACAGGCTGCTTTTGCCTGTTTAGCTTGACTTTTTATATCTCTTTCACTTTTTGGTGTTCCTCGAGTGATATAGAAAAACAGGGTTTCTTTAACTTATACTTGCCCATGTGTGGGTTGTGCACGTTCTGTGATATCACCTCATCAAACTGAGGGGATTTCATTTTTAGGAGCCTGTCTAAAATGTGACCTACTTTGCTGGTTGGCATCTGTGCCAGTGAGAATTTCGGATAGGTGTTGGTTAACGAGCCTCTTCTGTGTTGTGTCGTTTAATGCTGTTTTCAGTATAGTATAATGTGCTGTGTAAGGCTTAGGTTATACCACAGATATTGACAGCTGTCGTTGAAATGTGCAATGATCTGTAATAAAAATCATAAATAGAAAGTATAACAAGTCTATTTAAATAATATAATGTAATTACTGTAAACATACTCCTGTGAAAAGGCTGCTGTATTGGAGTAAGGATAATTGTTTCTTGATTTAAGCTACAGGAGGTGATTTGGCTGTTTGTATTAGATCTCTCAACGTGGGAATGCTGACTCTAATAGGAAGTAACATTTGTGATGGCTTGGTGTGACAGTGGTCATGTCATAGTTTGACAGAAACGAGACAGAAAGCAAATAAATGTACCTGCTGCTACTTACAGTAGTGTAAAAAAGCCAGTTTAATTTTACAGAAGCTGTGTTCAGTGCATCATCTTGCATTAAAATACTAAACAGGCACTCTATTTCTCTGCCTTTTCACAAAATTTTAATTAAGAGCTGTTACAGGAGCAATAAGTGTTCTTTAGTCCTAGACATATATAGTATTGGAGATGTGGTTGTCAGATCATAGCTTTGAGTAAGCGTGTGGAGCTCATCTGCACGTGTAGAGCCGGCAGCATAAAGAAGCAGATGCATCTCCACAGCCAGATGGAGCATATGCCAAGAGACAAGTGCAGCAGTGTGGGAAGCATAAACAGAAAAGTTGGTGTTGAAACACTGTGTTTATAAACCAGGAGCTTTTTGTTTTGTTTTTTTTATTCTAGTTTTCTAGTTTTCTCCACCTCCCCTGCATTGCTTCTTTTCCAGACTATGGATTACCAATATGTATTGTGAACTGTTATTGATATGTCATACAGTATAGTAGTTCGCTAACCATGGGATGTTACGGTATTTTGGCAGCACTTGAATTGGTTCATAGATTCTTTTTTTTTTTAATTTGGGTGAAATTCATATGAAATGGAAGATCTGGGAATTGTATATCAGTATACATGTATGCACACATACAAAATTAGATGAGAAAGATGCTCAGTTAATTGATCCTATTTCCATCCTTGGTGGATACCTGGTGTATCCAATCTAGATACGCTTTTGGGTAGCGGTTTGGGCTTCGGTATTTTGCTGTTCAAAGCTAAAAGGTAAGATGGTGGCAACTGCATCACATCCTTCAGAAATATATTTCTTTGAAATGTTTCATAGGAGAAGTTATATGTTAAGTGTTTAAACTTTTTTAAAGAGGAAGAGTGTGCTCTACAACCAGCTTCAGTTGAGAATGAAAACTGGTGCTTAATGTAGGTGACTAAAATCTCCCAAGTTTACCTGAAATGTCAACACAGCTTTATAGAGCTGAGAGACGATGCCATGGATGTTGTTGGTTAGATACAGACTAGAGATTGTAGGAAGGTGGACAGTGCTGATTAGTTAACATTATTTTGCATTCCTTCATATTTGATAGATGGAGAATTGCCAGAAGTCGGCTAGACTTCGGTGGGGGGTGGAGGGTGGAGAGAAAAAAGCGAAAAGCTTTGGGCTGGTAGAAGGATACATATGAGTACTCTAAATAGTATTGTCATGTGCTTTTGTTGTTTGGGCCACTTGCTTTCATCTCCAACTAGTATGGACCACACCGTGGAAATAAGTGGTATACATTCAAAAGGAAGAAGCATAATAATGGTTTCAGTGAAGTAAGGAAATTACTTTGTAATCTGCTCATGATGCTGAGAAAATGTAGGCAGTATTGGACTTGATTTGCTAAATGGTTATGTAAATGTAATTGTACTGCATATAACGTCTCAAATAATTTGAGACGGCGCACAGATGCCTTTGAGACATTTTAAGGAGGTGATTGAGGAGGTTTTATATATGGTTAAGGACTAAAATCTCACATTTAAGCATACCTTGAAAAGAGAGAAAATGCATAAATGCTTAAGTGGTCTGGAATATGAGTCATCAAAAATTTAGTTATCTAAAAATATACACATGTATATATATATGTATAGTAGCTTGAATCTATTTTTTTGTAGTAAAAGTGTTTACTAAAAACCTGACTTGTAAACAGGTTATGTTTTGGGTTTTTATTTCCCACTCAGGGTTCAGGAAGAAACAGCTTCCTTGAAGAGTTTAAAATGTAGTCAAGGTAGCAAATACTTATTTGTGCTGAGCAGAACAGTTACCACTTGTAGTGATGTCTGTCTGTCTCTTTTTGTTTTGCGTTTTTGAACTTGGGAGATTAAGTTCGACAGTTAATCCGCAAAGATGTTTTATGTGATCTGTTTACTGTTACCATTAGTTTGTTCATTCTCACATTTTAAAAATATTCTTGCTATGCTTAAAGTGCTATGGGCATACTGGTGACTACTGTACATATACTTTTTAATTACAGAATGTTGGTGACTTTAAGAAAGCTGGCATTGCTAGTTTTTGTTCCTAGTTCACATTATTTTGCATTCCTTCATTTCTGACATATAAAGAATTGCCGGAAGTAGGATAGACTTAATTCGTTTTTTTTAACAGCTTTGACTTGCCTACAAAAAATGTAAAGCTACACTTCCCTCATATCTAAACCAGTGATTAAATTTAGTGTTTTAGGGTGAAGAACATGAGATTTTTTTCTACATTTTAAAACAGTGCTGGTGTTTTAAACTTACCATGCTGTACTGGTGTTCTGAATTTCAACGAATTCCAGCTTTAGTCACTAAGTGAAGTGCATATATATACATCTAAGTGAAGTTTTCTAGAGTGCATCTTATGTATGGTTTCTGAAGTCTCTTGCTAATGATGGTTGTCATTAGCTGTTGTATTACTGCTGGCAATTTTATGTAGTTCCAGTTCTGATTGCTCTCTGTTCTATGACAGTGCTATGACAGTTACAGTAGTGAGCTTGTCTTAAAGCTGTGAAATGAGATTCGCTGTGATGTTCTCGTTTCTTTAATAAACTTAACAGAAAAAGCGAATCACTTAATTGATGGATGACAGCTTACTTGGCTGTACATCAGTAGAATCTCGAATCGAATCAGATGGCTCTGCAGGAAGCTGTGCTGCTGTGAGGACCAAAATCTTATATCTATGTCAAATACTAGTAGAGGACTTTTTGTATAGTACCTGCCTACTGAAAACTGCAGAAGCAGTCCAGCTGATAGGTGATGTGGATGTATTTTAAGAACCAGGATAACTCTGTATTTCATCTAGGAGACACACAAAGAGTTGAGTTGGTCGTAATCGTGTGTTTCTCTCTCTGAGAATTAATTTTCCCCATTTATGTTTGTCTCTCTCTGAAGGAGAATTGGTGATATCATAGGTCCAGATATCGTTAGTAAAAAGAAAATACCTAAGTCTTTCCTTTCCTCATTGCAAGCTATCAGTGTTTTGACCTGGTTGTCTAAATGAGATGGTTAATTGTCCTGTGAGCTAGATGCTTGGCCGGTGTTTTAAATTCTGTTCATGGACCGGAGATAATTTCTTCTGCTCGTTCTACCACGTTCTTCCAGTTATCTGATGAGAAAATGTAACTAATACATTAAACTTTCTCCCTCCTTCTCCTTCCTGCCTCCATCAAATGCTGTTAACTTTTTTTTTTTAATTTGACATGAAACCCAAAAGAACAATAAATAGATGTAGCTTAATAGGTATAGTAAATGAATTGTTAACATGGTAGTCTGGAAGATGCAAGTTCTAAGCAGAGCTGGAGTAGCACTAGTTGGGACACTTAGGTAGCAATTTTTGTGAGCACAGATAACGGTTTTCTTTAACAAACAATTTAAAGCATGGCTTGATTCAATTCCCATCACTACCTGCATGTGTAGCTACAAGCTACTCATAGTCAGTAAAGTTCCCAGAGATGTGCACTAGTTCTTAGAACAGTTCTGAATGTGACAGACATGACTACGGGCATGACTGTACAGTGTCCTGTCCTGCTAGTCAGTGATATAAGCCTGTCATTGTAATCCTCAAGTGTAGACTATATCTAGAAAAAGTAGTACTATTTAAAGGTTCTTTCCTCAGTTTCTAGTGGTAACATGATTTGTTAATACTTCAATTAGGATGATCTAAGGATTTTGTCTGATTGAGCTTCCAGACATATTAACCATTGAAAACAGGAATAGCTAACAATGCTAAAGAATATAATGAATATTTTGGATTCTAATTACATAACGTTAACTACCTTTAGTTCATGTGATTTTTGTGCTTTCCTTTGTAGTGTGCAGGATCTAGATGTAATTGGAATAAATCAAAATATTCAGCAGCCGAAAGCAGTAAGAGCAAAACTTGTTTTCACTGTGCTCGTGTAACTCACTAGGACAAGGTTTGAATAAAGAAAACTTTTGCTTTTGCTCATTTTACTGTAGAAAACTTAGAATTTTGTGCTTTTGAATGAGGCTTACGATATAAAACTTGCCATTAGGTGGAATCTGTGTCTTATTTTAGGTTATGGCTATTGTAAGTATTTCTCATGTGTTCCCTATGAAAACTACCCTCAACTTTGGTTTATATTGCAAATTACTAGATAGTAGTACCAGATTTACTTCACCTTTCTTCACAAATATAAACTGTGAACTGTAGAAGCTAGAATACGTCCAGAATATGTTCCAGACATTTGTAAAATAAACATGCACTTTCAAGTGGAGTAAGTAAGAGTGTTTTGAGAGATTCTTTATGGATCTATCTTGCATCTGATATTCTCTGGCCCCTGAGGGTTTGTTAGAGTGATTCCTACATCCTATGCCTCTTGCTTGCCATCCTCCTGTAGAAGCAAAGGACGATTAAGGCTCCATTTTTGTATCTTGTTTGTATTGCAGACTTGGATAAAACATTCCAAAGAATCAGACTTAATTAAAGCATGTTTTAGTTTTTTTATTATTATTATTATATATAGCTTCTATTCTTGGTGAACAACACATACCTCTCACTTTCTTTGGAGACTGTTTTTAGTGCTGCTGGTCAGCTACATAAAAACAGTGATTCTCCTCTGTTATGAAGTCCTGTATTTATTTCCCAGCTGTGCAATTGATGTTTTTCCAACTGATTCTGCAGCGTGTTNGNAGTAACGTTTTTAGTTTTGTAATTTTATAGGGCAGAGACACAAAGTCTAATTCTCACACCCACTCCTCAGGACATGCATATCAAAGATCGGTTCTGGATTTTGCTGTTCTGGAGACGTGGTGTTAAGTAGGATTGAAAACTGTCTTCAAGAAAATGTGTAACAGCTCACTGCTTGCTAATGCTGGAGTTCATGCAGGCAGTCACACGCAGACGTAATTATTTTAACAAGTTGTTCAAGCTGTGCTGGTCTCATATTCTGCAGCCCTTGTGTTGCTGCAGAATTTGGTGCTTTTGAAATTCTGTATTGACAGTTAGAAGAGTATATTTTTACTTCGCAATTTTAAAGTGAAGACCATGGCATCTGTTAATGAGGAGTGACTTTGCACAAGCTGTGCGTGGAAGGAATAGACCCCAGAACAATGCATCTCCTGAAACTACAGTAAGACAAATAACTGTTCTTTCTCATGATAGTCTTGATTTCAGTGGAGAGTTAGTGTAACCCCAGCTTTTGACTTTCAAGCTCATGGGTTTGCTAGTGTCTTCAGCTGTCAACCCTGCCAATCTGCCAGTGATAAACCACCTTGCAGAAGGGGCAGCAGAAGTGCTAGCTTCTTGATCGTTGCTGTTCATCAACCAGTGTTTTAGCATAAACTGTGAAAAATGAGGGAGAATGTCAGCAGCACAGGAAAGGCCTGTGGACCTGTTGGAGTGGGGCAGAGGAGGCCACAGCAATGATCCTAGGGCTGGAACCCCTCTGCTATGAGGAAAGGCTGGGAGAGCTGGGGCTGTTCAGCCTGGAGAAGAGAAGGCTCCAGGGAGCTCTTATAGCAAGCCTGCCCGTACCTGAAGGGACCTAGAAGAAGGCTGGAGAGGGACTTTTTGCACAGGCACGTAGTGATAGGATAAGGTGTAATGCCTTAAAAGTGAAAAAGGGGAGATTTGGATTACACATAAAAAAGAAATTCTTTACTGTGAGGGTGGTGAGGCCCTGGCCCAGGTTGCCCAGAGAAGCTGTGGCTGCCCCACCCTGGCAGTGCTCAAGGCCAGGTTGGATGGAGCTCTGAGCATGCTGGGCTGGTGGAAGGGGTCCCTGCCCATGTCAGGGGAGTTGGAACTGGATGATCTATAAGGTCCCTTCCAACCCAAGCCATTCTGTGATTCCATGGAACTATAGGATGCTTCACTCCTAGTTACCTTTCAGACCGTAGCATGTTTACATGTGGTGTTTTTGTTGAGAAGTTTTTAATGCTTTACTCGAATAATCCTAATGTTTGGGCCTTAAACTGATGGTGCTTCTGCAGAACAGGACTGGAGGAGTCTCTAGCCTCAAAGAAAAATTGGCCTAAATCTTTGTACTCTCGTAAAACCTCCCAATCATGTAACTGACACATGGGTGTGATGAGATACTTTTGATTGTATGACTGAGATTGTGGTTTGTTCATTGCCAGTGTTCTACTGCAAGTAGTGTGGCCCAGCCAGGCTGTAACATTCTCAACACTGACTTGAACAAAGGACCTCCTGTTGATCCTTTCACCTGGTACATTTGCATAGTAACTGCTTTATCACCTGAATAAAGGAGTATTTATGGTGGTAGTTCTTGTGGTACAGACCTACGAATCTCCTAACAGTACTTATTGTATTGTATCATGCTTGTTCTTTATAATACTTGTAAAGCAATACGCATACAGTGTTAATGTCTTTTTGTGACTTACCAGTGATAGTTATTACATCTTGTTATATCAGTGATGTAGTATTTCATGTGGGAGCTTACATGTCAGTAATTTATACTATACACGATGGAACATTAGTTAAGTTCGTTAAATTAGAAGTAGTGCAAATTTTAACATTTAAATGATGTTTTACTGGAATTATTTATCAGTTATTGTCAATAGGAAGTTCATGTATTGACATGAATTACACACGATAAAGCTTACTCATATTTCACCGTCCCTGATTCCCATGCAGTCTTTTCTCTCTACCTCTCTAGGTCCCACCTTTGGTTTCCCTCACCCTTTTCAGGTTAGGTTAAGGACAGTCTTCAAGGAGGTGCTTTGGCTTTTGAGTAATTTAATCTAAGTGAAGGTTATGCAAGCAAAAACGTGTTAAGTATATTCCTTTGACACATAACTGAGAAGTTCAGTATTCAAAACATGAGTTGTGACATACTTATTACAGCTTTGTGTCTTGAAGTCGTACTTTCTAATTATTTTAATTCAGTGAAAATAGAGATGTATCTGCCTGTACCCTGCTTAGTTTCTGGAGAGGCTTCCTGTTGTACATAGTTATCTCAGTAGGCGTTTTCAAGTATCTGCTTGCAGTTGTCCTGTTAAACTTGCTTATTTTGGGATTTTTTTGGTAAATATTCTGCGGCAATGTTATGAACTGGGTTAATGCTTGTATATGTGTCCACACACATCACACCTGTTCAGAGCACACAAATATGCCCACACATACTTTTAGCTATTTGTCTATACAGTTCAACACCTTTTTAGGTGAAACAAAATGACATTTTCATCCCAGTATTAAAAGTAATTGAAGCTTGTTCTGATAGACATTGGAGTAGCCAGTTCCTATAATCTTACATGTGAATGGTATTTTAATAATAGTATAAATCCTTAGAATCCACTAAACATTTTCTTTGTGAGCAGTTGCTATTTGTGTTGTAATTACTGTTTTGATAACATTATCTTGAGTACCTAGACTTTGAAATAGTTTCTGTTATCCTTTCCAATTATTAAGCTGTAAGGAAAAATTCAGGACAAGAAATGTTTGAAACAACAATTTGATGTTACTGCAAAGGCAGGTGGACCAGAAGAAACCCATTCTTTTTATATCATTGAATTGTAATCAGAGTTTAGAAAATTTTTCTTGGCAAATCATGAGTAGGAGATAATATTTTTATTGAAGAACTTCTAAAAGATTATGAAGGATATTATGCAGATGGGTTGCTACACTTGGAAACTTCATGTTCCATATGGCTTATCTGCAATATACTGTTGCTCAAAGGAGGCATTCAGTCAGCTACTGCTGTTGCTGATTTATATTTTAACCATTGCAAGTATGTGAAGAGGTATGTATGGGAAGATGTATATGCACATATATATGTTGTCACTTGAGTGAGGATTGAAAAAAGCATTTATGTACCATAAAATCTCTCTTTGAACCATCTAACATAGAACTGTGTTTTGCTTGGTTTTACCATTAATTTTGTTTGCTGCAGAATGCATTTCCTGAAAGGACTATAAAATATATTTATGTGCTAAGGAATAGTTTCTGCTTCCTGAAGATAAATATAGATCTACTTTGTCTTTCATTTTAATAAAAAAGATTGAATAAGATTGACTTAGACTGGCAATTTAGTACTCTTTAATGGAAAAATCCAGTTGATGGTACTTTCTATAAAACAGGTAAAATGAAAACCTGCTCAGTGGTATAAAATTTGGTAATCTAGTAAGTTGTATAGAAAGAGAAACAAAGACAAATACATCAAATGTCAGACTTTGAGAGCTTGGCTTAGCTTTGACTGTGGAAACAGTAGTATTGGTGCTAATGGATTACTAATAATTTTAAATCTCAAGAAGTTAATTTAGGAATGAGCAATCCATCTTGTTTGCAGGTCAGCAACTGCATCAGAAAGTTCACAGTTTACAGGCAGTGTTTCTTAAAAATCAAATATAAATAAGGAACTTCCCTACCTATGTCTCGTAGTCCAGTGCATTGTGCAATATTCTGGGGGTGAAAAGAAGAGCAGATTTCATAGGCTGTAAAATTATTATTCTTTAGTAATTGCTTGTGGTTTATCTATTTAAAATAATGTTTCACAGCAAAGATGCTTCAAGCTAGAATTTAAGCTTCATACTGTATCCCATCTAAAAACCTTTAGAATGTGTTATTTTATATAAATGAGAGGTTGAATCCTGAGTGCCATCTTTATCGTATCTTGGAGGAATTTGACAGCTAGCTTTCATGTTTGGCAAGCTCAGGATACATGTTAAAATTTGCCAGATACTGGAAGTGCTCCAGCGTTTGAAACAAGACTGTGTCTTTTCTTAGAGTGGTATGTAACAGGGACACTGATAAAATTTCAAATCATGAACATTTTTCATCTGTAAATGATAAATACCGTTGTCTAAAACTGGACATAGCAGAGCATTGTCTACAGGACTCCTCCTTGTATTTTACGGCCTTTTGCTGGGCAGGCTTGTAATTTTTTTTTTTTTTTTT